>Ga0255076_1000022_pt1 | contig 30128 bp, 41 predicted proteins | sample Colum_Law_RepB_8_FD_188475 | JGI IMG/M metagenome (GOLD analysis project Ga0255076, IMG submission 188475) | Freshwater microbial communities from Columbia River, Oregon, United States - Colum_Law_RepB_8h | ecosystem: Environmental > Aquatic > Freshwater > River | place: USA: Oregon | collected...
GGCCGGACTGTGGCCGTTGCTGGAGTTAATCAAGTAGTATCTGGCGGCGGGGGTGGAGCAATTGTTAGCACCACTAACGGAGGAGCTGGAGGAACTGGAGGGGGAGGAGCTGGCGCAAGATCATCAAACACAGTTGCAGGATCTGGCGCAGTAAATACAGGAGGAGGAGGAGGAGGAGGGTACAATGGAGCTAATGATATTTCTGGCGCAGGCGGATCCGGGATTGTTAAGATTTGGTATAGCGGGGCAAATCGCGCCACAATTACTGGCACAGGAAATACTACGACCACCGTTGGCTCGTTTACGGTCCACACATTCACTACATCTGGAACAATTGCGTTCACTTCTTAAGTTTATTACTGCCAATTATGCAATACGATAAATCTAAATCTAATATTGGCAACGATGGTTGGCCAATAGAAATAAATTTTGACTCGCCAGAAGAAGCAAATGCTTATTTTGATGCAAAATCTAGCGGAATAGATTTTGCCCAGTATTTAAAAAACCCCAAAGCTAAGGTTATTCCATATAGTCCAGGACTTTCCACGGTGGACGGTGTTGCAGCAGTCTCTGATGCAGATTCTTTAGTTGCAAGCTTCACTTTACCTACCGTAACGACCGCACTTGCAAGAGATGGCGAATGGTTATCAAGCTGGAATGATACATATGTTGACTCAAAAGATTCGCTTAATCAAATAATTAAAGATGCAAGAATCTATCCGCCAGCTACCGTAGCTGCCGCAAGAACCCAGTTAGCGCAATTAGAGGCTGATTATAGGCTGGGAAGCGCAACGGCTTACGCTGCGTTGGGAAAAAAGCCATCAGAGGTAGACGTATCAAGTATTCCGAAATTAGCAGTTTATGCCTCTTCATTGCAACCTCCAGACACTGAAAAGATAATTCAGTCAAACTTAGATGCTTTATCGGGCGCTTTACAAACAGCGGTAAATTTAGAGCTTATACATGGTCCGCAATTAGCCAATCTTGCTGGGCAGGCAGAACGTGAGCAAATGCTCAAAAACATTCAGGCTGCAACAGACACGCCTGCTATTTCCGCGCTGCGCCGTAAAAAACAAGAGGATTTAAGTGCTACAGAAAAGCGGACGCTAGAAAAATATGATGCACAGTATGCTAATGTTCCAACTGCTGAATTGGCCGCTCGTGTAGACACGTTATTTAATCAAAATATTCAACGTGGAAAGCTGGCGCAATATTCAGAATTGATGCCGCAATACAAGCAGCAGTATTTGGCTCAAATGCCAGGAGCCAGCACAATTTTAAAAAATCTTGGAAAGCTTGGCACAGAGGTATCAGCTCAAGCCAATATAGACCCACAGCTTACAGCTTTTGAACAACAAATTCAAGGGCCAACTTATGGACAAGAATTAGGCAGAATTCAAGGGCCAATTTCTGGTCAATACTTATCTCAAGTTGAGGGACCAACCGTAGACATGTCTCTTGGTGGCTTGCAGGCATACAAACCAGGAGAATACACTTCAGATATTGCTGGTCCAGAATTGCAGTCAAAACTTGGAAATATTGATCAAAGAATTGTGGATCAATATATGAGCACAATGCCGGGAGTTGTGGAAGGGGCGCAGCGGCTTGGGCAACAAATTAATTTAGATTTGGCTGCTGGGAGATCATTAACTGAAGAACAAGAAAGAATGGCAACTCAAGCTGCTCGTGAAGCTTATGCAGCTCGCGGAATGTCGCTTGGCCCACAAGCAATCACGTCAGAAGTGTTGGGGCGTGAAGAGCTTGCTGAGCGAAGATACCGCGAGCGTCAAGCTGCCGCGCAGCAGGCCATGGGAACAATCTCCGGCTTGTATCAGCCAGCATTAGCGCAAGCTTATGCCCGTCAAGTTGGTGCAGAACAGTATGGACTTGGAGCACAGGCTCAGATGTTTGGGCAAGGAATGGCTAAAGAAGACTTACAGAGAACGGCTCAAGCGCAAGAGTATCAACAGCGTTTAGGTTTGCAGGATTTTGGTCTTGGTGTTCAAGCGCAGAAATACCAACAAGCTTTAGGAAAAGAACAACTTGGATTAAGTACTCAGGAACAGCAATTTGAACAAGCGGCAAAAAGAGAACAACAGCAGGCTGTTATTCAGGGGCAACAATTTTCACAGGCGTTGTCTCGATCTGAAGCGGAATTAAATCGTATACAGGCAAAAAACACATTAAAAGCAAACGCAGCGCAAATTGCTTCAGGCGTGCTTGGGGCACAGCAACAAGCGTTGTCTCCAGCAATGTCTGCGTACTTTAATGTGCCTCCGACGCAGGGTGCTTATGCTACATCCGTTAATCAAGCCTCAAATCAATTTGAACAAGCAGGACTTAACATTGCAGACCCAACTAATCCAGTGCTTACTGGGCTGTCAATGATGCCATATGAAAACACCCTATCCCAATACTCTAATCAAGCAAACTTTGCTGCATCTTACATGCAGGCAAGGGCAAGCAAACCATCAGGCGGGGGAAGTAAGGGATTCTGCTGCTTTATCATGCTTGAAGCACGTTACGGCAATGGAGTGATGGATGAAGTTGTTCGCCGCTACAGGGACGAGCATGTCACGCCACGGAATCAACGAGGCTATTACAAGCTGGCTGAAGTATTTGTTCCCTTGATGCGTAAGTCTAAATTGTTTAAGTTTGCAGTGGCTAAATTGTTTGCAGATCCTTCTGTGTCGTATGCTAAATGGCATTACGGGCAAAATAAACATGGTTGGCTATTTAAGCCAGTTCAGGCATTCTGGATGAAAATATTTAATTTACTTGGAGAAGACGTGCAGTTTATACGCGAAAATGGTGAAGTTATTTAACTTGTTATTTATATGAAAAAACTTTCACAAGTTAACGCAGGTCAATATTACCCGACAGAAATTGCACGGGATATCACAAACGCATACTCGCGTCTAGGAATGGCTCAAGGCATGCTTCAGAATAAACGGGAGCAAGAAGAGCAGGAAAAAAAAGAAAGAAGAAAGCAGCTTAGAACAATGGGGATTATGCTTGGAGCAGCAGCCCTAACGGGGGGCGCTGCAGCCTTGGCGGCCCCTGGAGCATTAGCCGCTGCTGGAGGCGGGGTACTTGGAGGCCTTAAAACTTTTGGAAGCGGAGCACTTGGCGCATTTACTGGAGGCGGCCCAGCCGTAGGCGCGAGTGGTCTAGCCGGAGCACTTAATACTGGTGCTGGAGTGCTTGGACAAGTTGGCACGAATATGCTAACCAGTGGTGGGAGCGATGGCGGCGGGGGCGTTGAGGATGCAGCAATGGGCGCACTTGGGTCGTACTTTAAAGACAGTCAAGCTGCCAACAAAACCAGTCGCATCTTAGAGGGTACGCTTAAAGATCCTACAGTGCGGGCTACGTTGTATCCCGGAGTTGAACAAGATCAAGTTGATGCAATACTGAAGTACAAACAAGATAACTACGGCACAATTGAAGGCGCTCAATTTCTACAACAAGCACTGCCGATGCTATCACGAACAAGCGCCGGCAATGTGGATTTTGACAGGCAGCTACAGCTGCAACGGCTAAGAAGCGCCCCTGCAATGCAAAGTATGGGTGGAGGCGGCGGAGGTGTAGATTATGGGGCTGCACATCAATCATTTTTTAAACAATAGTTTTATTTGAACAAAATGCCATTCTCCGACTACATACCAGACAACATTGCCACTCGTGGAGTAGCACGGCCATTGGCGGCTGTGGCTGATTATTACATGGCAAGCAGACAGTCCGCGCCAGCATCAGCGCCTGCGCCTACGCCAGAAGAGCTTGCCGACCCAAACATGGGGTATCCACTGACGCCACAGCAGGAGGCCATGTATGCACAGGCTTCTCCAAAACGAGTGATACAATTAACTCCAGAAGAGCTTGCTCAGTATAATATACCAAATGCCCCCGTCGCCGCGCCACAGCAAGCGCAGCAGTTAACTCCACAGGAGATGGCTAAGTACAATTTAGCAAATGCTCCAGTGGACACTAGCTACAGCGGATCTGGTGGAGACTTTGGGCCAGAAGAAACGGTTATTCCGCCTACAGCCCAGCCCGCTGTTGAAGCGCAGCCCGCCGCGCCACAAGAAATGGCACAGCCGGAACAGGCTCCAATGTATCCAGAGCGGCAGCATGAAATCCGCAGGCAAGCTGTTCAAAATAAAATTGCAAAAGCGCAACAAAATGCATTTCGAATGGCGCAGCAAAATCCAAGAGATAGAGATCTTATTTTCAGCACTTTAAAGCAAACAATTGATACATATGTTCGTCCAGAAGATCTCAAATCTTTTGATGAAAGCGCATCAGCAAAAGTCATAATGCCTCAAATTGACAACCTTGCAAAAATAAGGGACATGTCAAAGATTGTTTACAAAGAAGTTACTGCTGCTGAAAAAGAAAAAGATCCCAATAAAAAAAGAGAACGGTTGCAATTAATAATTCCAAAGCTTACACAATCTTCTGGAACTGGCGGAACAGACGCAATGCAGATTGGTGAGTTTTTCCTTGGAGCTCCAGAGCTTGCAGACTATCAATTGTGGGCTCAAACGCTGCCTGGAGGGGCTATGAGCGTAAATAATCTGATGACGTATCTTACAGATACTAAAAAGTCAGGATTTATTGCTCGTCCAGATGATTACATTGAAAAAATTAAAGGAAATTACAATAGCATTGCAAGCGTTAGAAACGAAAGAATGTCTGAGCTTGAAGCTTCCTCTTCTCCAGAATGGTTTGAACGAGTGTCTGGGCTTAAGCCACTTCCTTTATTTAAATCTTCGCTTGAGTCTGAACTTGAAGGTAAAAAGCCAGCCCCACAAGCTGCACCGACAACTACTTCAGAAAAGCCTAAGCGCATTCGTTATGAGGATAAAAATGGCGTAATGGTGCGGATACAAGATTAATTATGCCACAAGAAGCTGTACTGCCTGACGGCACTATACTGGAGTTTCCAGACAACGCAACGTCTGAGCAAATGACTCAGGCCGTAAATGAATTTGCAAAAAGTTCTCGCCAGCCAACGGCAGCGCAAGAGCCTACTAGCGAAACCGCAGACGTTGCTCGTGGACTAGCTCGCGGCATGGGGCCAGTGGCCATGGGTGCTGCTGCTGGGTTGATGAGCCCGATTCCTGGCGGGGCTGCAATGGGAGCAACCGCCGTAGCCGCAGGTCAGCTTATAGGTGATCCATTGGTGCTTGGGTTAAACCATTTCATGGGCACTGATTTAAAGACTCCTACAGAGCTTTTTGGTGAGTTGTTTACTAAACTTGGCGTTGATCCAACCAGCACAGAAGCTGGGCGTATTGCGGAGTCCGTTGGTAGTTCAGTGGCATCCACTGCTGCTGGCATTGGAATTGGGAATGTACTTAAGGGAGCAGCATCCGCAACAGCTCGCAAGATTGGCGCTATATTGGCGGAAAAACCAATTCAACAACTTTCTGCCGCCGCCGCTGGTGGAGCCACAGCAGAAGGGGCAAGATATGTAGCTGAAGAAATGGGAGCAGGCACAAAGGGCCAGATTGCTGCATCTTTGGTTGGAGGCCTTGCTGGCGGGCTAACCGCTGGGAAACTTGCTGGTGCAAGAACTCCAACAACAGGTCCAGCAGTTGCCGGCATGACTGCTGCCGAAACTGCGCAGGCCATTGCAGAGGCTGAGTCTGCTGGAAGACTTGTTCGTACATCTGATGTTCTTCAGCCTGGTGGCCCGTTAAGCCGTAGAATGCAAGACGTGCGCGAAGCTGTTGGAGGAAGAGCTGCACTCGTTCAGCAGTCAGAAGAAAGAACTCAAGCTGTCAAAGATTTGCTTGGCCAGTTTAGTGCAAGCGTTGGAGGTGACGCAATTCGAGATGTTACTGCAAATCTTAACGCTACAAGAGCAGCAGAACTTTCCGCAAATACAGGAATTGTTAAAGGAATTTTGCAGGACCTTGATAGCACTGGAGTTACAGTTTCAACTGCAAACGCAGTTAAAGCAATTGATGATGAGATTAAGTTTCTTAATGGTGTAAATCCAAATAGACTTGCTTCAGTTATTACGGAACTTCAGTCGTTTAAAAGTGGTATTCAAGGAAAGACAGCATCTCAAGTAGCTGCCAATTTAAAGCTTGTTGGAGATTTGTTAGACGATCCAAACTTAGCATCCATCAAAGGCTTGGCCGGAAAGTCAATGGATCGTGTATATGGGGCAATCAAGCAAGAGCTTGGAGATTTTATTGAGGCTAGTGGGCGTGATAGGAATGCTTGGGAAACTGCAAATTCCAATTTGCATGAAATGGCAAAGGAGCTAGACGACGCCGCGCTTAGAGCAGCTTTAAATAAAGGCACCGTAAATAAAGAGATTGCTAGTAAATTATTGTTTAGCAAATCTAAAAGCGAAGTTGAGTTGCTGTATAAAAATCTTGATGCTAAGGGCCAAGCATCTGCTCGCGCTGCTATTCTTGAAGACGTTGCGACTAGGTCTTTAGATAATAAGACAATGCAGCTTTCTCCAGTGCAATTTCTTGGAAATCTTGGAAAAGCAGAAAAACAAACCGGCGTGTTTTTTAGTGGAGCAGATAAAGATGCACTTAATGGTCTTGCTAGATACTTAAATCTTACAAAAAGAGCAGGTGAGTTTAATTACGATCCTTCTACTGGACAAAAATTGTTATTGCCAACAATAGCTGGTATGGTTGGACATTCACTTGGGTTTGCTGGCACAGCCTTAGTGGCAGGTGCCACATACGGATTAGGACGTTTGTACGAAACCCCAGGCGTTCGCAATTTGTTGCTAAAAATGCCCAAAGTTGCCGCTGGTTCTCCTGAAGAATTTGCTTTATCTAAGCGAATTACTCAGGCCATGCAGTCCACAATACAACAACAGGCAATTAGTGACATCGAGCGCAAGAAGATGCCTGTGGCTTTCCTGGATAAAACAAGTGCTCGTGAAGCTCTTAATAATGGATACGTCCTTTCTGATAACGTAAATCAGATGAAAATTGTATATACTGGAGACAAATTTAAATTATTTGATTCCAATGGACGTCCTGCTGGCGTTTTCAAAAGCGAACAAGAAGCCAAGGATAAGGCAACTAAAGATGTTGTTGGCGCAATTAAACGAGAACTTAAACAACCCAAATAACCATATGCCACTCAAGCACTCTGCATCCGACAAAGCATTCACTCAAAACCTTAAAGCTGAACTTGGCGCAGGCAAGCCAAAGAAGCAGGCTCTTGCTATTGCCTATAGCGTGCAGAAAGAAGCCGCAAAAGCTCAGGCTGCTCGCAAACGCAAGTAGCCTATGGCCAACATAACACGGAAGTGGAAACGCTTCCTTGCGGTTTCTTGCAGCCACGGCTTCATGGCCGACCAGGCTGTACTCAAGGAGGTCTTACGCTTTCGTGATCGCTGGAAGCCGGACACGGTGTTGCATCTGGGCGATGCCATCGATATGACGTGTCTGCGTACAGGCGCGCTTACTAACGACAACGCCGACTCTGCCGTCGATCCTGAGGCTGACCTTAATGATGGTCTAGCTTTCATCTCAGCACTACGTCCCCAGCACTACCTGCTTGGCAATCACGAGGCTAGGCTAGTCACGCTGATGAGCCACCCTAAGGCGATCATCTCTGCACTCGCAACTCGCGTCTATCATCAGATCCACGACCGGGCCAAGTCGATCAAGTGCAAGGTGTACGACTACAAGCTTAAGACTGGCTTCGTTGGTCTTGGCGACGCTCTCTTCCAGCACGGCTACCTGCACAGCGAGCAGGCGCTTAGAGACAGCGCAGAGCGTATGTGCCATGGCAAGTACACCAAGCTTGTCATGGGCCACATTCACCGTGTACAAATCGCTGAAGGACGGCGCATTAAAGGGGTGACTGGCTACTCTGTTGGGTGGCTTGGAGATCCCGAAATGGCTGGCTATGCGGAGAATAGAGTCGCAACCACCGCATGGAGTCGAGGTTGGGCGTGGGGTGAATATACTGACAACGAGACAATTGTATGGCTGACAAAAGAACTAAAGGACGGAAGCTTCAAGCTGCCAGTGTAGGGAAAGACTGGCTCACTGAGCTTGCAGAGACGCTGAACATCGGGCCTGCTCCAGCTGGATGGTACACAATAACGCAAATTGCTGAGAAGCTTAAGATTGGCCGTACGGCAGTTCGTAGTTTACTTAACGACCGCAAGGCTACAGCGCATCGATATTACCAAGTGACATCTGATGGCAGACGGGTTTTACTGACACACTACAAGTTATGACACCTGAAGAACGAGATCGCCAGGCTATCATCCAGCGCGCAAAAGACATTCTCTGCGAGTACTTTGAATGTGGCGAGATCTTGGTCCAGGCTCAGGACGAGCACGACAACGATAATACGAATCGCTACGAGGCTGGTTGGGGCAACCGTTTCGCTCGTGACCGGCACATTCACCTCATGCACCAAGAACGTGTGCTAGAGCATTCTTGGTCAGAAGAGTGTGATGATGAGGATGATGACGATGATGAAGAAGAATCTTCAAAAAAGTAGTTGCGCGTAGAAAAGCGACGTGTAGTTTGCTCGTCATTCAGCAGATGGTCTGCTGATGAAACTTAACAAAAATGAAAGTAGCAACAATCGCAGATCTTGCTAACCTTGCTGACGGATCCGTCATCGGGGAGATGCGAGTGACAATTAAGACGGTCTACCCTCCCCGCACTGGGCAGGGCAAATTCGGTGAATGGCGCGTACAGAACTGCGTCATTCAGGATAGTACAGGTGAGGCTAAGGCTTCATTTTGGATTCCTGACGAAATGGGCGACCTGAAGGGGCAAATGGTGACTCTGAAGTCACAGCCCGGGAAGAAGGGGCTCGATGGTCTGTCGGTTAAGACTAGCACACATTCTGGCGAGAATGAGTTGAAGGTCACCGACAAAGCCGCGATTATCGATGACGCCAGCGGTGCGTCACCAGTGGCAGGCCCACGCAAGCCGGTGCAGGCATCTGCGCCTGTCTCAATCACGGTGGCTGACGCCAAGCGGGCGCTGTTCCAGGCGGCACAGCTTATGGCTGAGGCTATTAGGGCTGCTGAGTGGGTTGGTAAGGAAGTGAAGGCCATCAGTGTAGAGCATCTTCAGGCTATCGCTACGTCACTGTTCATCTCTGCCGACCGAGCAGGGTATGCTAAGGCGTTCCCATCTGCGCAGGTTAAGCAGGCTAAAGAAGAGCCAACCGTTGAACTAGAGGAGGACGATCTCAAATGGTAAAAGCTAAAGACATTGCTGCAATGGCAAATGTATCGCTTCAGACAGTGCTGAAGTGGGCGCGTGAAGGTAAGATTCCTCACCACCGTATCAGCTCACGCTGCCTGCGGTTTAGCATTGAGGAAGTCAACCATTGGCTAAAGCTTAAGCGCGATGCCCAAAATAAACAGCAGAGCCAAGGGGTGTAGAGGCGAGCGCATGTGGCGCGACGAACTCCGGGCTGCTGGTTTCACCGCAAGGCGGGGCCAGCAGTTCGCCGGAGGGACGGACTCGCCAGATGTGATCTGCGAGGAGCTTAAGAACCTTCACCAAGAAGTAAAGTTTGTTGAGAACCTTAACCTCATCAAGGCTACTGAGCAGGCAGAACGCGACGGCGCTGGCAAGCCGTGGATCGTTGCTCACAAGAAAAACCGCACACCCTGGCTAGTCACGATGAACGCTGAGTTGTTCTTTAGGCTGCTCAGGGATGGCATGGATACTTTTGCAACACTCTCGGACGCGAGATCGGGAACGCCGCCAAGAGTCAATGGGCGTGACACTGGGAGAGACTAGGTAACTTCTGCACACAGCAGGGGTGCGACTGTACAACGCACACATTTACTAAATGAAAATCTGTCGAATCTGTAAGGAGGAGAAACCGCTGGCGGCATTTGTGAAGTATGCAAGGATGCCAGATGGACTAGAAACTCGCTGTAGGGAATGCAATCGTGCAAGGATCAGAAAAATCCGTGATAATAATCCAGGTTATAACAAAGAACACACCAAGAAGTTTAGGCTGCAAAATCCTGAAAAGCTAAAGGCGCACAGAGCCATTGAATGGGCCATACGATCTGGAGCTATAGTCAGAATGCCGTGTGTTGTCTGTGGTGATTCTAAGTCCGAGAGTCATCATGAAGACTACAGCAGACAGTTGGATGTCATTTGGTTTTGCCGGAGACATCATGCGGAACATCACGAAAAACTAAGAGCAAACAAAATATGAACATCAGCATCAATATAACATACAAATCCGGGACAAAAGTCGAGCTGGTCGTCCCTCTTGAGGAGCCATGCCAGATCGTTAGCGAGCCAGAGTCACCTGTGCCAGTACAGCCTGCACAGGACTTGGCAGACGCAATCGCAGGCATACCTGTGCTTACAGACGAGGAGCGTGAACTACTCAAGCCATCTGGCAGGCGATACTCTTCTGTCAGCGAGATGGTCGACGAGCTTAAGCAAGACCCTGAGTCAGGCAAGACGATGAGCCTGTACGACATCACCTACGTCACCCAGGACGGTAAGCAGTGGAAAGTGCCACCGGGTTTGATGAAGGACTTGATTATCATTTACGGCGAGAAGACCGTCGAGCAGGAGCTTTGGAAGGCCCACGCTTGGCTCGAAGCTGACCCTGCACGCCGCAAGACACAGCGCGGCATGGGACGCTACCTTAACGGCTGGCTCAGTCGTGCATCGTCGATGGTACGTACACCAATCAAAACCTTACTTAAGCGTGACAGCTTAATGGCTACTAATGGAACAACACAAGAAAGCTGGTAGACGTAGGCCGGTCGAGCTGCCGGCAGACACGGTAGTACCAACCGCGAGCGAGGCTGAGCGTGGGATTGCGTCGATTGCGCTCAATCATCCTGAGGTCTTTTTGCACCACATTAGCGAGAAGAACTTTAAGATTGGTGACATCTTCGATGCCCTAAGTCACCGGGTATGCGAGATTGTTCTTCAACAGCAGAGCCGCAATGCTTCGTCAGAAATAAGAGTAGTTTTTGAGAAGGTGCGCGAGACTTTACCTAGCACAGAATTTCACCAGTTGAGCGATCTTTACACGCTCATGCCGATTGCGTCAGCCATTGGTGACCTGATCGAGATCGTCAAATCTACCGCCAAGCGACGCACTTTGCAGCATGTGGCTTACGAAACGTTGCTATCAATTGCTGACTCGACGTTGCAGACGCCGGAGTTGCTAAGCGACGTCGTGATGAAAGTTGAGGCACTTTCTCGTGAACTTGCTCCGCCAAAAGTGATGGACACTAAGGCACTCTTACTCAACGCACTTAACCGCTACGAGACGGGAGATGACGAGTCGATGCGGATCAAGACTGGCTATTCTGCTATCGACAACATCTGCCCGATACGCTTTGGTGACTTTGTTGTCATCGGTGGTGAAACCAAGTCCGGCAAAACCATGCTGGCACTCAACATAATTGCAAACCTAATAAATGAATAAGCTTATAAACCTTACACCTCACGACATAGTCATCACTGGCTATGGCATCGTGGAACCTAGCGGCTCTTCCGTGAAAGTGCATAGTCACCTGTCCAAGGTGGACGACATCGACGGTGTACCCATCATGTGCTGCAAAGACGCAAAGGTGAGTAACCTTCCCGATCCAATTGCAGGGGTGCTGTACATCGTTCCAGGCTATGTGCGCACTGCACTGCCGCATCGGACGGACTTAGCGTCACCAACTAAACTTATACGCGACGGAGCTGGTAGGATCGTTGGCTGCGGTGCGCTTGAAATTAATCCCTAAACATGAAAACAGAACTATTACAAAACCTAGAAATGACAACGTACCGTGCCATGCACGGATTATCAAAACATAGCCTCGATGCTTTTGCAGTCTGCCCGAGCTACTACAAATGGAAAGAGCGTCAAGAGTGGAAGCCCAGCCGCGAGATGGAGCTTGGCACACTCGTCCACAGCTTGGCGCTGGAGGGCCGCTGTGAGTATGCCATTGCTCCAGCGTGCGATCGCCGCACCAAGGAAGGCAAGCTGACGTGGGAGAACTTCTGCCAAGAGAACATTGGCAAGGTCATCCTAAACGAGGACGAAGGTGCGCGTGTAGAAGGAGCCTGCGCGGCAGTGGAGCCGTTGCTCCAGATGGTGACAGCCAACAAGATCATCGAAGCGTCTATGTTTTGGGAGCGTGACGGTGTGCAGTGTAAGGGTCGCCCTGACATGATCACGGAGATCAAAGGTCGTCCAGCAATCGTGGATCTTAAGACGACGAGCGACTGGTCTAAGTTTGACCACAAGTTCTTTGGCTTTGGCTACGATAAGCAAGCTGCTTGGTACACCTACGGGCTGGAGCAGATCACCGGCCAAGAGGACATCGACTTCTACTTTCTGGTGGTGGACATGCAGGCACCGCACTTGAGCCAGTGGGTGAAGGCATCTACGGAGCTTATCAACATTGCCAACGATCAACTCGATGTGACGCTGGCGCAGTATAAGTTGTGCCTTGACCAGGATGTGTGGCCCGGTCCACCAACGATGCGCGTGATGCTGCCACGTAGATGGGAGGAAGCATGAGCGACGACGAGATTAATGTGGCCGTGGCTGACGCAATGGGCTGGCGCAAGGAAGACGGCGTCTATGTGTGGACGGCCAACGGGATTGACTGCACCTGCGACGAGTTGTGGGGCTGGGCAAATGACCTTAACGCCATGCATCTGGCGGAGAAAATGCTCTCTGTTGATCAAATTGCGATGTACTTTTGGCGGTTGTGCGATGCTAGCAAAAAAGACAATCCATTCATGGCAATAGCTCGCGAACGCGCAGAGGCATTTCTGCGGACGCTAGGCAAATGGGAGGAGGCGCAACCATGAGCGACTGGGTACTCATCCGCCGCACTAACGTGTTGCAAAACGTGGAGCTGCCGCGTCCCAAGAAGACGCAGGACATCATTGCGACTGGCGAAAAGGCTGCGCTGGGCTCTAAGATGGAGGCGCTTATGCTGTTGCCAGAGAATCAATCGACGGATCTGATCGAAGTGAAGTATGCGCTGGAGCCGTACACCGGGCAGCACTCACACACTTCGGCAAGGCCTGGGAATGGAACACGATGAACAAAGGAATCCTCGTCATCTCGCTTGAGATGCCAGCGAACCAGATCATCGACCGGCTCGTCGCTAGGCTAGGCAGCGTTAGCCTGCGTACTCTCGCTGAGGGAGCAAAGAATGAGCGTGACATTAGAGGTGTCCACAGTGCCATCCAGAAGCTCAATAGCAGCCGCTTGGTAATACGAGACGACCTGTACGACATCGCGAACATTTGCGCCACGGCACGAGCTATGGCGAAGTCGCCGGATGGGCTAGGCGTGCTGTTCGTAGACTATATCCAGCTTGTACGCTGCGACCTTGGCAAGGACTCTAGTCGTGAGCGCGAGGTGGCTGAGGTTAGCCGGAGTCTGCGGCTACTTGGCATCGAATTAGGTTGCTTAGTCATCTCGATTACGCAACTAAATGAGCAGGGCAAAGCTCGCGAAAGCCGCGCAATCGGGCAAGACGCTACAGCCGTAATGGTTGTGAAGCTATCCGACGACGTGGAGTTTCGCGAGATTGGCATACCTATCCAACGCAACGGCCCGTGTGGCGTGAGCACAAACTTACGCTTTACAGGTAAAACAGCAACATTCCACAATGAATAAACACTACCAAAGTTACATGAAGATCGACCCTGACAACACGAACAAAGCACTGCCCTATCTCTGGGCATTTGCGACACTTGCAGTCCTTGATGGATTAGCTATCGCCTACTTTGCGCAGGAGCTATGGGAAGCCATTCTCTTGTTCATCCTATTCTGGGCTAGCGCATTGTTCGCCGTATCAGCCATGCAAGAATACAACGGAGGTCGCAAATGGTAAGCACAGGATACCCAGGTGACAGCGACCCAAGAGACGAGCATCCAGTTTGCTGCGAGTGCCGGGAAGATTTAAGTCAAGACTTTTGGGGAGACTGGTTCTGCCCAGAGTGCGATGCAAAGAAGAGTCAAAAAAATGAAGAATCCGCCTAAAATTCAGGTTGCTATTGTGGTGCTCAGTCTCATAGCGTTGGCACTGGGCTACATCTTAGACAAAGAATGAACGCCTTAATCGACAATCTCATGGAGCGTATCCATGTGTTAACGCAACAAAATAAAGAACTAAAAAATGAAAATCAGAAGCAAAAAGAGACAATCGAACGGATGGGTAGCGCGACTGCGCAAAGTGGATCCACGGGAATGGCAAAGCCGGATCATGGAGTTGCCGGTCAAGATACAGGTATTTGTGGCGCAGGTTGTATGGTGGGACTACTTCGCCGACAAGATGGTGCCGGACCGCTGGCCGGAGATGGACATGTGGCTCCGCGCACATCCTAGCACTTTTCGCAAGGAAATGTGGCCCTCAAACGAGGAGATGGTCGATGCGCTGATCAGCATCGGATACGAGGACAAGACGGCCCTACGTCGGATGGGCGTTAACCAGAACACAAAATGGCACAAATACAATTAAGGCAATACATGGACGCACACAATCGTCAGGCCTCACTGATCGGCAACCTAAAGGCTGAGCTTATCATGTACAAGCACCTTGCAATGCAGGCGTCGTCTGCTATCGAGCAGCTCAAGCACTGCCTGCTCAAGCACTACGACGCTCACTCAGCATTCCCCAATGATCGGGCTGCACTGCTCGATGCTGATCTTGTGTTGGCTGAGGCGTATAAGCTGACGCAGAGGGAGGGCAAATGAGCGACAGCCCGCCAACGCGCAGAGGCATTTCTGCGGACGCTAGGCAAGTGGGAGGAGGCGCAGAAGTGAGTAAGGCTATACTTGTAGCCGTCCTTATTGTGATGGGTTACTTTGGAGTTAAATGGAAAGTCGCGTGGATACGGTCAATCACATGTCAATGCCAGTGCCAGAAGGAGGTGCAGAAGTGAAAACTGTTCCATTAACCAGAAGTTGTTTTGTATCGCTGCCAGACGCAATGGATCAAGAGATTGTGGTTGAAGGCAAGATTTGGAGGTTTGATTTTAGCGAACACTTAGGCCCAATTTGGATGAACAAAGACGGCACAGATAAAAAGTGTCAGTGCCCAACTAATCCAGCAGTTTGGGTCGAGTTTGAGAAATGGAGAAAGGAATGGGAGGAGGTGCAGAAGTGAGCGCGTTTCAAAACCGGCGCAAGCTCTGGGTGTACCGCATGGAAAAACTCAGCGGGTGTGCGCCACTTGATTTCAAGCTAGCCAGGTACATCGAGAAGCTCAATATCCGCAGCCTAGAGCAACTTCGTCAGGCTTTAGAGAATGACGAGCAGGTGATCTGGGTAGGGTTCAAAGCGATGAACAAGCTGCGTGAGCTAGCCGGTCTGCCACAGGTACAGCGGGAATACTCGTGGAAAGATGAGGCTAAGCGGCTGTATACGCTTCTCGATGCGGCAGGAATAGAGTACGTTAAACAAAAATGACACCAGAACATGCCATAGCCACAGAGATGCTGCTCCTTCAGGCTGAGGAGGAGATTTCAAAATTGAAAAATGAAATTCAAATTTTAAAAAAGGAACGTGAACAGGAAGCTGACATTTACCTCAAGATCGCTCTTAAGGCTGACAAGTATTACATGCAACTCCAAGCCATCCGTGAGGCTGCCTTTGGCGAGATCCACGGCATCACAGCGGAAGACTTGTCATTCATGAGCGAACGAGAATGAGCGACAACCCAAAACGCAAGAAGCGCAACGCCGTGTACCGCTCCCCAGAGAGCAGGGCACGGCAGCTTGCTGGCCTGAGTGGGGTGAAGATCGAGAAGCATGTGCCAGGTGTAGTAATGGAGAAGGTCAATGGTCAGGGTGCGCTCGCCGGTATCCCGCCGGAGATACAGAAGAAAGTGTTAGATCTGTTCATCACGGGACAACACTCGAGGGCCATTGCGATGCAGTTGGGGATCTCGGAGCGGAGCGTAGATGAGATTAAGGTGAGTGCGCTCGACATGGACTCGCAGTTCAGGAATGCGTACTTCAATACGAACTTGAAGGCGAAGCTGCAAAGTGTCATAGACGGGGCTGCACAACGGGTGATGGAGCTAATGCCAGAGATGAGCGCGAAGGACGCTGTGCTGGCGTTAGGCATCACGTTGGACAAGTATGCTAATCTTGAAAAGAACAAGACCCCGGATGCGCTGCACCAGCACGTCCACTTGCACACGAACCAGGACATCTCTGCCGCTTTCATGGCGGCCCTTAAGCCGCCGAAAGCTATTGATCATGTTGGAACGATTGAAAACGAGTGACGCGATGGCTTGCAAATCCGCAGTCAGCCTCCCAAATTTCAAGGTGAAATCCGAAATTCAAATTTCAAATTCAAATTTCAAAATCGAAAATCAAAATTCAAATTTGGTTTTACCGAACGGGATTGATTTGGCAAATGAGGTTCTGGACCTGCGCGATCTGACCGAGCGGTATTGGCGCGTCATCCAAGCGCAACACGTCAGGATCGCTCGCCTCGAAAGCGACTTGCTATGTGCGAGGACTGCGAAGCCTTAGAAGAGGAGACGGAGTTCTATGTGGCGGAGTGCGCCAAATGGAAGCAGATGTATGAACTAGCGCATAAGCGGGAACGGATGTTGGCGCGACAGCTCGCTACGCTGCTCGAGAGCCTGCGCAGGGTAGCGCGAGAGGTGCGTGGAGTTGGGCGGAATTAGGGCAAAAGAAAACCCCTAGGCGCGAAACCTAGGGGTTTTGTGCTGCGTACTAGTGCAGGCGATAAGTTACCGTTTGAACGTCTTTAGACCAACAACGTCGGCAGTCGCCGCACTTGTTGCCTTGGCTAGGCGCTGGGCAGTCACCGCTTGTAGAGGACACCTCGCTAGTGGTCAGCCCTAGGCCATGCGCTAGGCTGTTTGGACCAGCTTTGTCGACCATATAGGCGGAGAGCCGGACCGTCAGGTTAGGCGGAAAAGCGCCAAAGAGCTCAACGTATTCGCTGACGATGCCATACTCTTTGGTCGGCATCCAGAATTGGATGTCAGGCAAAGCAATGGCAATGCGAACGATGGATTTGAGTGTTTTGAGGGATTGAAGGTCACCTGAGTCAAACCATCGAAAGAAGCCGCTTTTTTCCGTAGCGCGAATCTTGGCAATCATGGCTGGAACCCATTCAGGGGAATCCATTAACGCGAGGCGCTGTTGCAAGGCGCGCTGGACGTTCGGCATGCGATAAAAACCAGACAAAGCGTAGCATCCATTGCAAACGGAGCCAGCGACTTGCGCGAGTTTGCTGCCAGTCTTGCAAGCAAGAGCCGGAACAGACCAGCCTTGGCATGGCATTTTAGATGGTTGGGAAAGAGTTAGGTTCATGGTGTTTTCTTTTTGTAGTGTGTTTATGGGTAAGGGTTAAACGTTTGTTAGTTGTTACGAAAAAACATTCCGCTGTGTTCGCAGTAGTCATATCGCAGAGCGGATTGCCACACCGCGCGCCAGTCTATGCAATCGCGTAGGAAATCAGGGATTCCCGAGAGACACTCCGTTTCCTCGCAATGTTCCTCCGCAAAGTGCTCTACGTCGTCATATTCGCCAACGTAGGCGTCCTGAGCTTGTTCAAGCGTAGTTTCCTCAATCGAATAGCCTACAGCCTCCGCATAAGCCTCCCAAAGCTCGCGATCTCGCTCAGTGCATGCGATCCAATCCCAAAGCATCTGAGGCACAGAGCTTTCAGAGTAAAAGCCTTTTGGAAAGCCTTCAAAGTCCTGAAACATAAGCTCAGGATCTTGTTCATCTGCATGCAGTTCCAAGCATGCCTCACGAAATGAGTCTGCATCGTGCCCATCTAACTCGATCCAAGCGCCCTTGATTGAGCCGCTTGTGTATTTAGCGTATGTTCCGACGTATATTCTAGGTTCTGTTGTAGTTGTCATATGTTTTGTTTGTAGTGTGTTTAAGCGGAGCGTCTTTGCTCCCTACTGGCCACCCCGCAGGATGACCAGTGTGGGAGCCTAGGCTTGCGCTGTAATCTGATTGGCGATTGGTTGCACTCGATCGATCAGCTTGCTAGGCACTGGCTTGTCGGTGTCAACGTAGCGTAAGTGTGCTTTATATTTGTGCCCGCGAGCCGTTTGCAGACTGCGACCCCAGCCGCAATAGGTGGCACGCACGGTGCGACCATCTAATGTGCCCTCAAGGCCCTGCCAACCATGCACAGCAGCGCGCACAGCAGAGTGGACGTAAGTTACACCGTACCAGCGGGTTTCTCGGACGTATGGGAGTAAGTTGAGTATTGTCATATGTTGCTTTTTTGTAGTGTGTTAGGTTGGTTGGTTTACTTGCGAGCGTCTTTAAGTGCTGCTAGCCATAGCGTTGCGGTTAGCAGCAAGCACCCCGCAGCCATAAGCTGAAGGGAGAGACGGACGTAGGCGATGTGTTCGAGTGTGTTCATGGTGTCGGTGGTCATAAGGTTAAGCGGTAATTTCTTCAAGTTGAGCATATAAGCGGGTTAACACCTCCGTGCATTCCCCCACTGAGTTTCCCCATTGATTAGCCTCCGCTTCCCACAGGTCAGACTCCCACTGCGCAATCAACGTAAGTAGTTCTGTTTTATTCATATACTTATGCGAGGTTGAGTTCTGCGCGGATGTTGCGCAGCGCGTAGCGCAGGTTGCTATAGCGCGTTACATTGCGCTTTGTTGCAGCGCGTTCTGCGCGGATTAGATTGAGAGTTTCGGTTAGTTGAGTGAGTAGGATTGCTTTCACGAGAGCGAAACTAGGCGCATGCTGATACGATTGCAACAAAAAAGAAAAGAAAAGCAATGTGCCTGGTGAGTGTGTGCTAGCTTGGTGAGTGCACGAGTGGCGTGACTGTGGGACGGTGCGTGCGTGCGTGCGGCGAGAGAGAGCGTGAGCTAGTGCAAGTGAGTTGCAATAGCGTTAGGGAAATGCGTTACAGCCCCCGCGACACATGAGACGACCGCGCGCGCCTCCGGCCACCCCTCGCAGCGCACGCTCAACGTCCCATCGGCACGTCAAAAGCGAGCCCGCCGACCATCAAACGGACCACCCCTGCACCTGCCGTTTGGACGACCCTTGCAAGCGGCTACGGCTGAGCAGGTTGGCCATAACACAATACAACACATATCATATAGAGTGCGGTTTTACTCTGTTGAAATGCATTTTGACGCTGCGAAACCGGCGACAGGGGGGGGCGGGGGTCGAGCCTGGTATTTTGGCGGAGACTTTGACGCATAGCCCCCCTCAGATTTTTTATTTGCAACTGGCCCTTCGCGCTTGCCCTACACCTGTAGCTTGGCCTACGGTTGCGAGTGCTACCGTTGTGTAGAAGCTGCGGTAGCATGGCAGCGCGGGTGCATGTTGTGCCACCGGGTGTAGTTCAGTGTGTTCTGTGGGGATCATGCTAAGCGGAGTGCCCGGTTAGCTGGCCCTTGTTGGGCGTAAGCTTGCGCTGCCTATTCCCCTTTCTTGCATACTACACCGTGCTAGTGTAACGTCGTTTGTACTATGACCAAGTACACACTAAGCGAGAAGACGGTTAAAGAGCACCTGGGTGCAACGTATAGGCCACTAGCGTACAAGCTGGGGGAAGATTATATTGAGCGTAAGTGCTTTAAGAGCTTTAAGCGCATTTATAGGAGTGACCTATTGGATGGCACGTTGCGCGTGGAGGAGACGGCTGAGCCTGTCACCGTGGAAGACTGGCGTGCTAAGGTAACGCCTGTGCCGGAACCACAGCAGTTGTCGGTAAGTGATGAGGCAACGGAACAGACGATTATCATGCTTTATCCCAATAGTCGGTGGGTAAAGACAAACGTGGAGGATAAGGTGTTTGTGGGGACTCGCGGATTTAACTTTCGTAAGGGGCAAAAGATCCGCGTTAAGAACAAGACCATATGCATAAAGTGACGCTTAAGCAGAAGATTGACGCTTATAACAAGCTTGAGCAGCTTAAGGCCAAGCTTAAGTCACTTATGTACGCACTAAGCGCAGGTTATGTTCTTCATCTTGCGCTTAAGTGGTGCTTAAGCCTAGTGAACGCGCAAGAGATGCAGCTTAACACGTTTGAGTTGGCTATACTGTGGATTATCTGTTCTTAAGCTAGAGCTTACTTCTTACTGCGCAGTTAAAGTTAAGCTTTATCTTGCACTCTAGCTTCGTGTTGCCGTTCGCACTAGGCTTCGCCCAGATGCTCACTCTCGCAGCTAACGCTGCTCACTGGAGGTAGATTAACAATCCGGCAAGGAGAGTTGCGAGTGAGCATAGTACCCCCAAGACTCAGCATTACTGCCTATCTTGGGGGAGTACTATACAAAAAGGAGATCAACGATCCGTATAAGTGTCGTCGTTCGTTTCGCAATTACAGTCGTGAGTGATGGCTACCCGTTCGGGAAACTCTTGGCATTCTCGTAGCCGTGACTGTCAGTACTCTGCAACTTTGAGGCCGATGCAGATGTTTAATCCAACTCAAGGGGCGATAGTTGGAACCATTTAATCGCCTGTGCGTCCGATGTTTCAGGTGGTGCAGAGGGTACACGGTCGCCTATTTGACGACACTGGAAATTTAGAGCATCTTCAGGGAAAGTCAACACTATGAATGAAGAAAATAAGGAAATTATCGAGAAAGTTTTAGCCTACAAGCTGGAGGAACATCCGACTCTACCGGCACCCAATAAGCGGCAGCGGCTCGAGATGATCGAGAACATTGGCCCAGAGAAGGTCCTTGATCTGTTCCTTATGCGGGAGAACAAGATTAAGGCTGAACAGAACGATCCTATGCGCTATGGCCACGAGCTGCCGCACTGGCCGGATGCGGACAAGCTGCTCGATCGTTTTAACGAGATCGTCGTCCTTGGTGGCAACCGCTCTGGTAAGACTGAGTACGCCGCCAAACGGATGGCTCAAGCTTTTGTGGGGACTGATCTTAATGGGCAAGCGCCGTCTTGGGTAAAGGAACGCTATGCTAAGCGTAACATCCGCATCTGGTGCTTTCATACTAACCATATGACAAGCGTGTCAGCACAGCAGAACGTATTCTATAAATACCTTCCGCCAGAGATTCGCAACATCAAACGTACTAATCATACGCAAATTAGTTTTAGCCAGAAGAATGGATTTAGTGACAATACGGCGGTGTACATGGGTAACCAGATCTGGTTCCTTAACTATGCCCAGGATATTAAGGTGGTTGAAGGTGGTGAGGTGGACTACGTCTGGTGCGATGAACTTGTCCCGCAGAACTGGCTCGATACCCTCCGCTACCGTCTGGTTACCCGGTCCGGCAAGCTAATCGTCACTTTTACCCCAGTGCAAGGGTACACCCAGGTCGTGAAGGAGTACATCAATAGCGCCAAGGTTACGGCTACCCGCAAATCTCCATTATTACCCAATAACAATGTTCTAACGGTTCCTAAAGGCGAGATGCCCTACCAGGCTGAGAACTTGTATGGTAGACATGCCTGCATCTGGTATCATACGGAACTTAACCCGTACAACAATTGGGAGCGCATGAAGCAGGAGTTGTCTGGCCGCTCTAGCCATGACATTAAGATCCGCGCTTATGGTTGGGCCGATCAGACGGCTGGCTCCGAATTCCCAATGTTTGGTGACCATAACATATGGAAAGGTGACGCGGAAGAGGTTATTCCTGACGGGAGCAACTACATGGCGGTAGATCCGGCAGGTGCTCGAAACTGGTTTATGCTCTGGGGAAGAGTAGATAAGTACGGTATACTATGGGTCTACCGTGAATGGCCGGACCAAAGCTATGGGGAATGGGCTTTGGCTAGCGACAAGGCTGATGGACGAGCTGGACCGGCACAGAAGGCTGGTGCTGGCCGTGGGGTAAACGAGTATACTGAGCTTATCTGGAGCCTAGAAACGGCTGGAGACAAGCGTGAGATGATCGTGGACCGTTGGATTGATCCTAGGACCGCTGGCACAGAGACAATCACCAAAGATGGCGGCGTTACAGTGCTGGATTTGCTGTATCAGGCTGATAATCCGCTTATATTTACGCCGTCAGCCGCCTTGCCAATTGAGGAGCGTGTGATGATTATCAATGATCTTTTGTCATGGAATATAGAAAATCCAATGGTAAAAGGTACAAATCATCCAAAACTTATGATTCACGAGTCTTGTCAGAACTTAATATACAGCCTAAAGGAATGGACTGGACAAGATGGACAAAAAGGTGCTAGTAAAGATCCAATTGACGCCTTAGGGTATATGGTGGTAATGCAGCCACAATATTTTGGAGGCGAACAATGGGAAAAGCAAGTTAAGCAAATGGCTAAATGCGGTTCCTATTAAAAGTTTAATTGTCTATGTATTCAGCTTCTTCAGATCCTTTAGCTATTGCAACAAACATTCCTGACGTTGGGGATTTGTTGAGTGAGTACAATCGTGCGATGATTAATTCGACGCAGGGTAACCTGACGACGAAGTTTGATGATGTGCGTTTTGCTCGGTGGGCTGGTCAAAGTGATGACGGGAAAAAGCATAGCAATTTGCGTAACGAAGGTGACCCAGCTTGGCCGTTTGAAGGGGCAAGTGATGTCCGCAATCGCTTAATTGACTCTACCTGCAACGAGCTTTCGTCTTTGCTAGTTACCGCATTTGAACGTGCAACCATTCGCACAAGTGGTATTGAGATGAATGATATGACGGTTAGTGGCATTGCTACTACGTTACTACACTGGATTCGCGACAATAAAATGCCGCTTGAGTTGCGCCGGGAAGCTGAACTTGGGGCGCAGTACGCTTTTCAGTACGGGTGGACAGCGTTTTTTATTGGCTGGAAACAGAACATCAGTAAGCGCGAGCAGCCTGTTACAATGGATGAGATTATTGCTTTAGCGCAGCAGTCGCAAAGTCCTACGCTAATGCAGTTGCCAGACTTAATCATGCAACAGTCCGACGAGGCTGTTGCTATTATTGAAGCTACAGTGCCAGGGCTTACTGCCACCGATGCAAAGCGAATGGTTAAAGAACTGGCTGAAACAGGCGCAACCACAAGAGATGAAGAATATGTTAGCAAAAACCTTCCTGAGATTATTGCTCTTAAGCCTTGGGATGAAGTTCTTGTTCCGCCTGAAACGGCGGACCTGCAACGATCCCGTGTAATTTTTCGCAGAACATGGATGTCTGAAGTTGAGATTCGCGAGAAGATTACTACAGAAGGCTGGAATGAAGATTGGGTAGAGCTTGCTGTGCAGATGGCGGGCAAAAGCAGCACGATGTACAACACAAACATCCTGCCAAGCACAGAGCTGCTAGTGTACAACGGCCTCAATTATCAAAACATGATTGAGATTGTGTACTGCTACACAAAGAGCTTAGACGGTAAGGCTCCGTGCATCTATTACACGGTTATCTGTCCGCAGGCGGCAGTGGATCATCCTAAAGAAAAAATCTCTTATGCTATCCATGAAAGACTCGACTACGCGCACGGAGAGTATCCGTTTGTGGAGTTCCGTCGTGAGTGTATTCGCCGTGCTATTACTGACACTCGCGGCGTCCCTGAACTTGCTCACACGGATCAGGACGAAATCAAAGCGCAGCACGATTCCATCCGGGATCATACTGCCTTCTCGACTCTTCCTCCCATTAAAGTCGTCAAACGAATTGGTGCCATCAATCGAGTTGGCCCTGGAGTCCAGTTACCTGTCGTAAGTCCATCTGACTACACATTTATGGACCCACCGGCTCGCGAGCCTAGTGTGGCATTTAACTTGATTAACCGTGTTGAGGCAAGTCATGCAGCTTACTTTGGCACGCTTAATCCTGGCGTAGACCAACGTAAGACGCAGCTTAGCCAACAGATGATTGTGAACACTTGGCTGCTGACTTGGCGGACGATCTTTAGGCAGATGTTTAGCTTGTGCTGCCAGTACATGTCCCCTGCGGAGATACAGCGTATCACTGGCGGACAGTTGCCGCAGAGCCTGTCTGAGATCCACAACGAGTTTGATCTTACCGTCAAGTTTGATGTGATGGATCTGGATAAAGACTATATCGCACAGAAGATCGACTTTCTTACCAAGGTGGCACAGCTCGATACTGGTGGCGTGCTAAACAGGAATAAGCTTACTGAGATGATGATTCAAGCTATCGCTCCAGAGGTGGCAAAAGACTTGATCCTTAATCCGCAGGATGCCAGCAAACAGATGTTCAAGGATGTGCAAACCGACATTGGAATGATGTTGCTTGGCAATGAAGCGTTGTATCAAGAGAACGATCCTACCGCACAGACTAAGCTTCAGTATGCGCAGCAGATTTTGCAGGCTAATCCTAAAGCTCAAGCCGCTCTCCAGCAGGACGAGAACTTCAAGGCGCTGTTTGAGAACTACGTTAAGAGCCTTCAGATGTCTGTTATGCAACAGCAAAATGCGCAGATTGGCCGGATTGGAGTAACTCCAGTGGCACAGCAAGCACAACAGGCTCAACAGTAATATGACGGAAAATCAAAAGGCGGCCTTTGGATTTTCAGGGAAAAATCTTATTTGGAGTCAAGTGCTTGAAGTAATTGAACAGCTTCAAGAGCAACACTGGATGGTTGCTATAAGTAAAGACTGCAAAGGAGAAGATAGAATACATACAGCCGGACAAGCTGATGGTATTAATTTAGTTTTAAGCGCACTTATTGAATTAAGAAAACAAGCAAGACAATTAAATGGCTTGACTCCTGAAGAAGATTTGGCATAAAGCCACTAACGGGCCTTCCAGCGTTACTGGATTGATTAAATAAAGGGCTTGCTACCGATATAGCATGAATAACACAAACACACAGCCTGACGCCGGGAGTCAGGAGGCAGACAGTACACCCGTTGCAAATAACCTCGGAAGGATTGACGAACACAGCCTAGCTGATTTTGTTAAATCCAATTTCCTAAACGAGGAGGAGGCGGCTCCAGCCAAAGAGGAGCAGGCCGACATTGAGGCAGAAGCTGAAGAGCCAATTACGGACTCAGAGGTAGAAGCTGAAGTAGAAGCCGATCAGTCCACCGATGAAGAAGGTGAGCCTGAAGAGAGTTCTTTGAGTCGAGGCGTGCAGAAACGTATCAACAAATTAGTTGCTGCAAAGAAAGCCGCCCAGGCACAACTTGAAGAGAGAGAAGCCAGATTAGCGCAAATGGAGCGCGAGTTGCAGGCGTTAAAGTCTGTTCCGCAAACCAATGCGCCAACCATATCTGACGCTGTTGAGGCACTTAGTTCTATTAATGAAGTAAATGCTGAATTTCAGCGAGCATTATATGTTTTGGATTGGTGCGAAGATAATCCTGATGGTGGTGTAATTACTGATCCGCAAGGTAATCAGATTGAATTAGACAATCACCAGGTTCGCGACATGAGAAAACTGGCTAGACGTAGAAAGGAAATTGAGTTGCCAGCTAGGCTTCAATATTTGAACCAAAAGTCTCAAATTGAACCGGTGTTGACAGCCAAACATCCTTGGATGCGTAAGCCGGAAAGCGAAGAATACAGGGTAGCACAGCAAGTATTGCGTGATTTCCCTGAAGTAAAGCGCCGCCCGGATCATATGCATTTGGTTGCCGCATTAATTGAAGGGCTTAAAGTGTTTGCAGAACGAGATTCTGGAAAGGCTAAAGCTACACCAATTAGGCGAGCGCCAGCACAGCCAAGCGTCAAGGCTCCTCCTAGAGTTGATAAAGATGATTCTTCTCGCGCACAGAAATCTTTTCTTAAGGATACTTCAAACAGAGATGGACTGAGTGACCTAGTAAAAGCAATGGGGTTTGTGTAAGCCCCAATTTAACTCAGTAACCTAACTTAAATTATTTAGTATTATGGCACTTCTAACTGAACCTAATCTTAGTGGTCGCGGTAAACGCGAAGACCTGATGGACATGATTGCGCTTGTCGATGCGAAAGACACGCCATTCACGTCTATGGCCCGCAAGGGCAGCAAACCCGGAAACATGTTTTTCCGTTGGCAGGCAGACAGCAATCCTGCTCCCAAAGTTGGCGGCACGATTGACGGCACGGATGTTAGCTCCTACACCAACTGGGATGTAGGTTACCGCGCCGAGCTGGCAAACTACGCGCAGGTGTTCCGCATGGACGCCGTTCGTGTTTCCAAACTGTCTACTGACATTGCTCAGGTGGCAGGTGTGCGTGATGAGCTGGCGTATAACGTCAGCAAGTCTATCCTTCAGTGCAAGCGTTCGATTGAGACGACTCTCTGCTCGAACCAGACTGCACAGCAGGATACAGGATCTGTTCCTTACCTCACGGCAGGGATTCAGACCTGGATCAGCACCGCAGGCACGGGCACCCCGACTCCAGGAGATATCCCTTCGCAGTTCCGCACTCCTACTGACTCGATCCTCACTGGTGCATCCAGCGGACTGACCGACACAGCAGTGCAGGGAATGCTCAAGAGCATCTACAACCAGACTGGTCAGTACCGCTCGTTCGATGCCATCGTTGGCACCGACCTCAAGCGTGCATTTACCAGCTTGCTTGGAACGTCACAGTTGACCACAACTTCCACTGCTGGAGTTTTGGCTGCTGGTGCAACCAAGGTGCAGACCTTCCAGCGCGACGCTGCTGCTGAAACGTACATTCAATCCGTGGACGTGTTCCAGGGTGACTTTGGTACGGTTAAGCTGCACCCCACGGTGTTCCTTGGAACGATCAGTGGTGGCGCATGGACTGTCACCCCGTACAAAGGTCTTGTCCTTAACATGGACCTGATCGAAGTGCGCTACGGTGGCAATGTTGCCGCTGTGCAGTCGCTGCCAGACTTTGGCGGCGGCCCTGCTCGCGTCGTAGAGGCCGTCTGTGGTCTTGTTGTCGGGAACCCATTGGGTCTTGGCAAGTTTGACTTCAGCTCGTAGGCTTGATTTGCGACACCTGCCGATCCGTGGTCACGGGTAATGCCGATGACGGACGCAAATGAGAGTGGTGTGACTGCTGGAGAGACAGCATGTGACCGTTCCCGCAGTATACTAGGACGGATCGAACGCCGGAAGCCCGCTAGGCGTGACACTCTGGAGAGACAGGGGCACTTTTATGATTGATATCGACCCTAGTTTAATTCCTGCAATGGAAGCTGAGTTTCGACGAGGCTGGCAGATGAATCGTATTCAGGCTGAGATCGACTCAAAGAACTCTGCCAAGTTTACAAAAATGCGCCACAAGTCGATTGATGGGATTGGTCAAAAGGTTGGTAGTATTCCGGGGCAGGCTTATCACTTCTGGGGGCAAAAACTTGGGTATCAATGTTGGGATGACGAGAAGTTTCTTGCAGAGTTTTGGAGGGATAATCCTCAGTGCAAAGTTAACTCTGGCGGAACAAAAGAAATTAGTGTAGGTTGGGTTCCATCCACTAACGTAAGATCCCGCACCGTTTACGCATGAAGACTGTTCCATTTAGCGACATCTTGTCTGAAGTTTGCCAATTAATTGGATTGGACAAAAGCACGCTAAATGACAAAAGCTTTGGCGCTATTCGCGACTTTACGTCACGTCGCATTGGTACAATTTGGGACCGCGAAGAGTGGCCCGACATTAACAGGTACATTAAGACGTTTACTGGCAATCCAATTAGTGCTGCCACATTTGTTAATCCGCCTGTCTTGCAGACAGAATCTTTGCTAGATCTGACAACTCAAGATTTGCTGCCTCTTTTTCAGCAATTTGAAGAAAACACAATTGCGCTAAAGCTAACTTTGGACTCAAATTTTCCAAGAGTTTACTTGGCTGATTTTGCGGCAGACACCTTTAGGCTTGGTACAATCACAGAAACTGAGGTTGCCTTTGAAAATCCATTTTACTACAACTACAATGGTGAGCTTATAAGTCTTTCTGATAGAAAGTACACGTTTACTTACACATCGGCTACAGACTTAAATGGCGAATACATTGCTGATATCAGCATTAAATTGCCATACGAGTCTTCAATAACTTTTCCAACTTATCAGGGGCCAAACGGAAGCCTGACTACAACTGTGCTTTTTGATAAGAATCCACAGCGCATTGTTCAAATGCCAACTGGATCTTTGCAGGGGCTTGCGGCATGGCAGCGAGATCCAAGGCTAACTACGCGAGTTGTGCCTGTAGATTTTACCGTAGAGGACATGTATACCATTCCATCTACAACCAAGACAGTGGATGTTACATATCTTCGTTTTTTAGAAAATGGAGAAAAGCACATACAATATAGACTTGATGCTCCAAGGTTAACTGGCAATCAGTTTGAAAATTCAACTGTGTATTCTGTTGGATCTCAAGTTTATTACGATACTCTTCAGTTGTCTTCTGCTTATGAGCCAACAAACTTAGGTCGCGGAACCAAGGGAAACTTTTGGAACTCTGTTGCCTCTTCAAGTTCAGTTGCTCCAGCAGATCCACCTAATCAATATTGGGAAGTTGTAGCAATACCATACAGATTTAAGGATTTTTTAGTAAATGGAGTTAGCTCTGATTTTCTAAAGTCAGAAGCACGAACTGATGAGGCTGTTGTGCTTGATCAAATTGCCGAAATGGCAGTGCAGCAACAGATTGATGTTCTTATTCGCCAGCAAGGACAAGCTCAAAAAATGAATATGGTTTACACTTATTGAGCATGATTAAAAAATTTCTCATAAAAAGAAATGGAACTCCAGCGGCTCCTGGAGCAAAGCTTGTTGTAAATATTGGAGTAAAGGGTGATAAACAAACTTTCAAGTTTCGTAAACAAGCGTATACTCCAACTCCTCCTGCCGTTGTGTATCAGATATTGACTGAGACAGGAGACTACCTTAATAATGAGTTCAGTTATCGCATTACCACGAGTTAATTATGCCTAGAATTACAGATTTAACTTCAGCGTCAACGGTCGCACTTACCGATACGCTTGTTCTTGTACAAAGTGGGACTACTAAAAAATGCGATGTCTCGCAGGTAAAAACACTTGATGCATCAGAGATTGTCAGTGGAACGCTTGGTGTAGCTAGATTGCCTGTTGTTCCAGTTTCGCTTGGCGGTACTGGATCCGTAAATGCCACCTCTGCGCTTACTGCACTTGGCGGACAGCCTGCTCTTTCTTCTAGCGCCCCAGCTGCAATTGCACAGGGAGGCACAGGAGCTACCACGGCTGTAGCTGGATTAAATGCACTTGGCGGAATTACATCTGCTGTAGTGCCTTCGCTGGTAACAACCCAGTTATCTGCATATACACTTTTAACGCAATCCGCTGCTTACCAGAACAGCGCACAAGTGCTGGCTTTAGCCTCTACTCAAATTGCCGCTATTACTCCAGCGTCCATTGGAGCACTTGCGACTAGTGCTGCTTCTGGCTTTGCCACAACAGCTCAAGCCGCAGCATTTCAAAACAGTGCGCAAGTTATGGCATTGACGACGGCTCAGTTAGGCGCAATCAGCATCAATACTGGAAGTGGATTGACTGGAGGCGGAACAATTGACGCAAGTCGAACAATTGCCCTTCAAACATCTGGAGTTGCTGCAAATATTTATGGGAATAATTCAGCGATTCCAATCATTAACGTAGATAGTCTTGGAAGAATTACTGGCGCAACCACTGCGGCTATATCTGGGTTTGCAACATTAGCAGCAAATACTTTTACTGCAAAACAAACATTTGCAGCTAACTCAACAACGGTTAATCCGTTTAGTTTTTCTACTACTGCAAGTCAAGCGTTGCTTACAACTGCTACATTAGGCGCTGTTGAGTGGGATAACCAACAGATGTATGTTACTAGCTCAACGCCTGTTGCTGGGTTAACTCGCAATCCAATTGCTACGTCAACCGTAATAATCAACAACAAAACGGCAAGTTACACGCCCATAGTTTCCGATGCAGGGAAAATGATTGTTGTAAATAGTTCGTCTGCTTCAACAATTACTATTTCAACACAAGCTACTGCAAATTCAAATTTTCCAATAGGAACGCAAATTCTTGTAATGCAGACTGGGTCTGCTCAAGTGACCATTTCTGGAGCGGCTGGAGTTACATTAAGTAGCAAAAATGGCACAATTACATCTGGGCAGTATGCAGTCATTTCATTGATTAAAATTGCAAATGATTCTTGGGTAGTTGCAGGAGACGCTACAGTATGATTGCATATTTAGGAGTTTTAAGACCATTAACCACGCCAACTCCAGTAGCTCCATATAATTTGGATTATATTGTAG
>Ga0255076_1000028_pt1 | contig 28238 bp, 44 predicted proteins | sample Colum_Law_RepB_8_FD_188475 | JGI IMG/M metagenome (GOLD analysis project Ga0255076, IMG submission 188475) | Freshwater microbial communities from Columbia River, Oregon, United States - Colum_Law_RepB_8h | ecosystem: Environmental > Aquatic > Freshwater > River | place: USA: Oregon | collected...
ACACCTGCATGATACCGATGCAATGCCAGCGCTGCTCCAGCTCGATGGTCAGAGCAGTAGCCACGAACAACAAGGAGCCCGGCGTGACGGTGCGAAAGCGGCAGTGCGCCGACTGTGGGTTCGTGTGGTTCACGGTGGAGCTGCCCGTTAGCCCGGCGGTAGTCGGCTGGGGGCGGATCGATGCGAGGGGACAAAGCAAGCCGGTGCTGCGGGTGCCGGTGGAGATCGCGGTCGGCACCGAGGCCGTGTGAAGAACTGTCACACGCTTGTGGCATGTGCCCCGCCGATGGGGCATGATTAGCGCATCGGAGGGAAACACCTCCGCCGCTTTCCGAGTCATGACCAAGCGCACTCGCCAGATCGCCTTCACTGCCAACCGCAAGGGACAGGCCATCGCTTACCGCTGGTGCCCCTACGGCCACCGTTGGTTCCGTACTGGTTATGAAGCCGCCAAGTTCGCTGTGGCTACTGGTGAAGCAATCGAAGTTCCTTATCTCAAGTGATCATGATCAACCGCATCAACAATGCCATCTGCCTTCTTGTCGTCGCTGCCGTGTTCGCAATGATCGGCATCGAGGCTGGCAATCAAGCAGGCGCTACGCACTCCGGCACGCAGTCCTACATCGAGGTGCGCAAGTGACCCCCCGCCGCTTTTACTTTACGATCAAGTCCGCCAACGTCGTCGAGTGCGTACTGGCGCACAGCCTGACCGAGGCCAAGCTGATCGCCGCCGATACATGGCTCCCTTGGTGGAATCAGATCGAATGGCTCAACCCTGAAACCGTCACCGACCCATCTATCCATGCGTGAGATTGTTCCGTTCCAATGGGTTGAGGAGTCCGTCAGCCGTCACGGCGATGGCATCAGCCGCCCACACGCCAAGACCCGCACGCGGGAATACCGCCTGCTGGTCTACAAGCCCGGCGCCATGCCGATGACTTGGATCACCCGCGCGGAGACCAAGCGTGCCGCCATCAAGTACGCCGAGGCGCGCTGGCCTGGTGCCGTGGTGGAGGTGGGGTGATGACTGATTACAAAGCAACGCCTGATCAGTGGAATCAAGTTCAGCGATGCGCCGATGTAGTTGGCAGCTCTGATTGCTCTGCAATTCTTGAACTTCGCGCCAGGGTCGAGGTGCTGGAGGATGCTGCACAGAAGCACATCATCGAAACCAGTGCCAACATCTTGGCCTTGGCGAGCCGGGTCGATGCGCTGGAGGCGGCCAAGCGCCCAGCCTCAAAGGTCTACGAGATCAATGAGCCGCTGCAATTGACGCCCGAGCAGGCGCAACAGGTCAGGGATCTGCTAGCACCCGACTCCAAGCCAACTCCTAATTTCTCCCAAATTGGGAGGTCGCTGGCGCTGGTGGAGCGGGTAAAGGCGGTGATTGAGTTGGAGGATGAAAAGCACTACTGGCCGTCCCCTGAGGCGATTGCAGCCGACGTGGTTTACGCCGACATGGCCCGCGCCGCGATCCGCGAGGTGGCGGTGTGGTTGCGGGGGCAGCATGACGGCGACCTGGTGGCAGCGACCGTGCTTGAGCGGGAGGCCGGGCAATGACTGATTACAAGCCCGTGCCATTGGACACCCTTGAGAACCGCCTGGGCAATGCTCTTGGCTTGGCCATTGCCATGATTCGCAAGCCCGAAACCATCGACAACAAAATCATGACTCAGATCGAAGCGCCATTTGGAGAGTGGTGCGACGCCCTCGTTGACGGAGGGCTGCTCGATGACTGACCTATCCCCCGCAGCACAGGCAGTGCTGGATGCTGCCAACAATGTCAATTCCTACGGTCCAGATGATTGCCTCAACGAATCTCGCTGGATTGCCGCCGCCGCCCTGCGAGCTGCTGCGGATCAGGTATTAGCCGCCCAATGGGAAGGGCGAATAGAACCCGATGCAGCACACAGCATCGGCATCAACTGGACCCGTGACGCGCTGTTCGCCATTGCCGCCGAGCTGGAGGTCGCCTGATGGATCACATCCGCGCCAAACTGGAAGCCCTGATCAGTGATTCCGGCATGTTCCACGCCGGGCAGCAAGAGGAGCGGCAGCGGTTTGCTGGCCTGCTGCGCGCTCGCCTCGATCAGCTGGTCAACATGCCCAGCCACCAGCACATCTCCGCGCGCCGCGAGGAGCTGCTGAACATCCTGCAAGCTTTGATGCAACCATGAACCGCGTCCAACTCGACCAGCAACGCGCCGACATGATGGAGGCGCTGTATCAACGCAGCGGCCGTCAGGAGTTGCCGTATGGCCATCCACTGCGTGGCACCCTCACCGGCCTGTGGGAGGAGTTTGCGCTCGACATCGCCGCAAACTTCCGTGACACGGACTACGCCACACTGCTCGACCGAGTGGTGAAGGCGATGGATGAAACCGAATCGGTGATGACGCAGAAGCAGGCGCAGCAGGCCATCGAGGTGTGCCGCCAAGTACTGATGGGGGAGAAGTGGCGGTGAAGGCGCCGACCAGCACCAGCTTCAAGCCAGGCCATGTGCCCGGTAACGCTGTATTGACGCCGCAAAACGCCATCGACATCCGCAAGCTGTACGCCAGCGGCTGGACAATCAAACAGCTGGCGGTGATTTACGGCATCACCAGCACCCACGTCTACGACATCATCACCCGCAAGAAATGGAAGAACGCAGAACAGCAGGCGACCTCGTGAACCACCCCCCGCACTATCAGGCGGGCACCATCGAGGCCATCGACTTCATTGAGTCGGTGATCAGCGATGCGCCGCACATGGTCCCGGCATATCTCCAGGGGCAGGCGCTCAAGTACATGATTCGCATGTGGCTCAAGGGCGACGCGCTCGAGGATGCCCGCAAAGCGGAGTGGTATCTGAATCGACTCATTGCCAAGATGGAGTCATGCTCGAACATCTCCGCCTGAACTGGCTAGAGCGGCAAGCTCTGCGGATCCTTTGCCGCAGCCAGCGCATTGGCCTCCTGGTGGTCAAGCGCCACGGTTCTCGGATGGTCTTCGTGGTGCGGGATCAGACCGATCCCATCGACATTACGCAGACCGATGAGCCGCTGTCGATGCAGCTCGAGCGGTTGTATCACCAGCCAAGCTATGGAGAGGATGAATGATCAGGTTGCACGCCGGCCGATTATTGCTGGTGTGCGACCGCACTGATCGGAGCTGGCACGCGCGCGTGATGCTCGGTCCAAAGGCTGAGCATCAGGTCGAGGTTGATACCGGCACTGTTCACCTGCCGGATGCGCTGCTGCGCGCTGAGGCTGTCTTCCAGGCGGCAGTGGCCAGCATCAGACCGGAGACGGCCAGCGTGATGTGCTGGGACTGCATCCAGTGGGAGATGAGCACCCAGCGTTGCGATTTGTTGCTGCCGGAGAGCAAGCGAAGTGGCGGGCGCTACGCGGTGAGTTGCGACTTCTTCCAGCGGGCATTGCCGGCGGCAGACTGATAGAGGCCGCCAGGTCGCCGTGTCAAAGCGTGAGTTCAACACGCCTATCCGTGAGCCGTGGAATGTGCTCATCCATCAATCGCTGCAGGCAATCGACCGGCATAACCGGCTCTGGTTTGACTCCGGCGATGGATGGCACCTCCAGCAGGCGCAGGTGCTGCGCGACTATGTGGCGGACCTAAAAACATGGATTCATCGTGAGGAGGCACGGCAATGTTCGGACCTGAAGTGATCAGCCGGACTGATCGAGACGGCGGCTACATCGAGGTGCTGATGCCTGTGAAGGGTGAGGTGTATTACCGAAGCTGCGTCGGTGGCGTATGCCGGTATAGCTCGGACTGGTTTCAGGCAGAGATCTACCTCAATCAGATGCTGCGGCCATGAAGATCCCGCCGGTGGTGATTTTCGGCCTCACCTGGCTAGGCGGCATGTTGCTCGCCACTATCTGGTTGACGATGTTCTGAGTGGTTGGTGATCCACTGGACGATCGCCCACTCGCCGAGCGCCGACCAGAACGGCTGAGCGCGATACCAGTCCACCCATGGCTTGTGACCTTTCTGGCTGTTGCACATCAGGCAGCAGGAGACCAAGTTCTCGCGCACGGTTAGGCCGCCGTGGACCTTAGGGATGACGTGATCGAGGGTGGGGCTACGGCCGAGGGGATCGTTGCAATAGGCGCACCTATATCCCCAGCGGAGGTGGATCTGATCACGCGCCGATCGACGGGTGACCAGCCGGGTTTCGTCAATGTGGTGCTGATCCACACAGGTCTACGGGGAGGGTGAACAGCTCGATGCCCAGCTCTAGGAGATCTTCCTCGTTGTGGACGAACTCAGCGATTTGGGAGTAAATGTCAGCCGGCAGCTCCTCGGGATCGGTTTCGGAGCGCACCAGCACCTTGGCGGTGATCTCCACGATGTACGCCCGCATGGGCGGCAGCCCCGGCTGGTTAAACGGTAGCGGGTGAGACGGGATCGGCAGATGTGACAGTTCGTTAACGTGCCCTGCATCCGGGGCACTGTGCCCTGTCGGCGGGGTACAGTTCACACATCAACGCACCGGACCAATGCTCTCCACCTTCACCGCCAAGCTGACCACCCTCGCCACCGCCGACCTGCTTGAGCTGATCCATCAACTGATCGCCGAGGAAGTGTTCAACGCCTGCTTCGATGCTGCTCTGGATGAAGCCTGCAACCGTGACCCCGACCTGGCCTTCACTATTGAGGCCATGATGGCCTGACCCCACCGGGGGCGCTTCGGCGCCCCTAACCTCCTCCCATGACCTACATCCTCCGCATCGGTCCGTGGCATATCGGACCGTTCACCACCCACATCGCTGCCACCACCTTCGCGGAGCAGCACGGCTGTGATGACTACACGATGATCCCGCTGGATGATCCTGCCGAAGCGCCTGGCATCATCCATCGGCTGCGGATGGCGCCGCTGCAGCATCCGATGGCGCGCTAGCCCTTGCTGCCCGTGACGCCGAGATCGGCGTTGTAGCGGCCTGTGGCGGCATAGCTCCGGTCTGGGCGACCGCTCACCAGCAGGAACTTCATTTGGCCGATCCGCAGGCCAGGCCAAATCGGCAGTGGATGCATCCGGCGGCCGTTCTTCAGCTCCATGGTGAGGCGGCTGCCATACCAGCCCGGATCACACCATCCGGCCTCAGCATGATCCCAGCCTTCGCGTGCGCGACTCGACTTGAGAACAAACTGCGCACCGACGTGATCGGGCAGGTTAAAGATCTCCCTGGTCTCCGCTAGGAACCACTCGCCCGGCTGAATCCAGAACGGATCCTCCTGCGTGTGGCCGGTGATGCCAAGGATCTGCAGCTCAGGATGGCCTGCCACCTCGATCATGATCCGATCGCCCAGCGTCACGTCCAAACTGGCTGGGTTCAGGTGTTCGTCGATGTACGGCGTGACCATCGCCTCCTGCTTGCACAGGCGGCAGATCTCATGATCAGGTAGGAGCATCAGGCGTAATCCCAGCGGCGGCGCTTGCCATCAGCGCGGCGGCCAAGATGGATGAAGGCCGGTGCAGCGTAGCCGAGGCTGTACGGCCAGTTCTCATCGCACCACTTCTCGACAGCTTTCATATCGGCGCCATCGATCACGAAGTCGACTGCACCAACGCCAGGTGCTGAGTAGAGGTGCTCGCTGTTGGTGGCACCGCCCACCGACGCATTGATCGCTGCCGGCCTATAGCCGCTGGTGAGGATGATGCTCTTGCCGCCAAACCGTTGCCGCACCCGTTCGAGGAACGCCGCCAGCTCCGCTGCAGTGTTTACCTGATACTGATGCCGGAATCGCCGCGCCTCCTGATCGAGCGCGAACTCACCCAGGCGGATGTGCGGGGTGATCCGTGCGCTGAACGATGAGTCGGGCGTCAGCCTGGCAGGTTCCTGTTGCACCTTCGGCCGATGGTCACCCCACAGCTCGCCTTCTGCTTTGCGGCGGCGAAGCAGGCCTGCCTCGACATTGCTGCCAGGGTTCCTGTACAACTCCATGGCCTTCGGCACTTGATCCCATGCCTGCTCGCGCAGCACCTTGCTGATCGTCTCGAATCCGGGTGTGCCGTAGAAGCCAGCACCGAGGTTGTAGGCGAAGCTCACCAGCGCCGATCGCTGGTTGTCGTCCATCACCTTCCAGTGCGGAATGGTGCTGGCCAACTTGTCGGCGATGCGATCCACCTCAAGCCGCAGCATCATGTCAGCCTCGATCATGGTGATCTTGTCGCCACGCTTTACCGGCACACCACCGCTATAGCGGGTGGTGCCATAGCCGATCGTCCATGGATCGCCACCGCTGAGCGGATCCGGGTAGGCGGAGAGATGCACACCCTCGAACTGCTTGATCAGGTTGATGCCAGCCGATAGATCGACCTGCTTGCCATCTTGCGACCAAGCCTCGAACCACGGCCGATCACGCCGCATCGCCTGCTGGTAGCCATTGGCCGCAAGGTCCTGCTCGAGCAAGCTGATCGCCGCGGCCTGATGGGGGAGTCCCTTGTAGTACCGGAACAAAGCCTGCAGTGTGATCGGCGCCGTGTTGGCCATAATCAGCGGCGCTTAGGGAACAGAACACGCAGCGCTTGAAGGAGGAGCTGGATCCAGCTATTGGACTTCAGCGGGGAGACAGCGATGATCTCGGAGCCAGCGGCCACGATGATCGCGATGATCGCAATGGTTTCAGGGGACATAACAGCAGTGCCTGAATCCCTAAGTTACTGCTGAAGCTCCAGTGCGCGCACGCGCTTATCTAGGTCGGACAGTTCGTTGCGTGCGTCGATCTTTAGCTCTTCGATCGATTTGGCCATCTGCACCACAGTGGCCTCAATCCGTGCGGACTGGATCTGCATTGAGATCAGCAGACCACCGATGGCGATCATGCCAGTAGCCAAGACGGTGGGCAGCGAGGCGGAGAAGACGCCACCTACGCTCTGTGGTTCTTCAGCCATCGCTGTGGCGACTTCCATCCCATGCATCGTAGCGATCGAATGGGTCCGGCCTTCCCTGCAGGATGACCACCGCACGGCGATAGTAATGATTGTCCGTCTTCCCGACACGCTCGAGGTGGTCGCGAATCTTGCGCCAGTTTTCGAGCGTATCGCGATCCATTAGCGGCCTTGCCCCCGCAGTGGCTTGCGGCCGCGGCGCCGTGGGCGGGACTGCTGTCCATACCCTTGGCGTGTGGTCTTTGGTGGACCGGGCTGGTGGTCGATCCGAGCGGTGCCGGTCTTCGACTTCACTGCCATGGCACACCAGCGGCCTGCGTCGGATGCCGCTGTTCATCAAGCTGGTGCTGCAGGGCGCCCTCGATCTCGGTCACCTTCTCAGCGCCGAAGTTGTCCTTCACCCAGCCGATCACCATCTCCTCGGTGAGATCCGCAAAAGGGATCAGTTTGTCGGGGCGCTCAAAGCCGACGGACCCATAGGCCGAGCTGGCGTAGGTGCCGTCTTCAGCCGAGAGCGTCCAGTGTGCCGTCAGAACGAATCCATCGGCGGTCTCTCTTTCGAGGTTGGCGATCCGCCAAGTGAAGGTGGTGCTAGGGGTAGCGCTGGGCATGGTGATGCGAGCCGTGGGTGAAGTTTAGGTGAGATGGCAAGTGAAGGCACTGCCGGATCTGCGCCTTGCGCTGTTCAATGCGCTCCCGGCGCTCAGGATCGAAGTCCTTAGTGAGTTCGGAGAAGGGGCGCGTCATCTTGCCAAGGTGAGATGTGAGTAGGACTTATGGCTCTAGAGCGGTAACACGAGCCTTCAGGCTTTCGATCTCAGCTAAAGCTTCCTGCAGCGCAGCGGTCAGCAGCGGCACCAGCTTGGACTGGTCGATGCCTTGGTAGACGGGGTTGCCGTCAGCATCTATTTGATCTTTGGCTCCAGTAACTGCTTCAGGGACAATGTCCTGGACTTCATGAGCAATAAAACCATCAACAGTTTGCTCTGGAAATTCGACAAAGTTAAATCTGCTTGGTTTTAGGCTTGATACTTTGTCCGCAGCATTGCTAATCGGTGCAATATTTTCTTTTAAGCGGTAATCGGAAACAGAGCCATAGGTGGTGGTGGCACCAGAGATAGAAATGTAACCACGTTGAGATGTGCCTGAATAAAGAGCAACAACTTCTCCATCATTGCTTCTTCCGAAGTAACAAGTAGTCGCTGCAGTGCGGTGCGCGCTAATAGAACCACTGGTGCCAAAGCCCACTCCTGTAGTGGATGTACCAACTCCTGGAAAACTTGTAGCACCAATGAGTACCAGCCCGCCACTGGTAATCCTCATTTGCTCCGTGGGAGAAGACGCTCCATCGGCGGTAGTGGAGAACACTAACCTCGTCGGCTGGCTAGATCCAGATGTCCATGTTCCACCGTCTCGGTAACTTTCAATGCTTGCTGCTGTTATATGTCCGCTATCGGTAAAACGAACTTCCCCTAATGCAGAACCATTGGCGGGAGAAGACTCACCACGAGAGAGCTTAAGAATTCCCTGCCCTGTTGTACCGATAGAGCTATTTCCTTGAGCCTGAATTGTGCAAGCCTGAGTAGTCGAAGACGTGCCAACTAAGAGCCTGCCGGAGCTGTCGATGCGGGCGCGTTCTGTGCCTCCATTAGTGCGAAATATGTGGCCATCACCGATCCCTGCGTCATAAACAACATTTCCGGATGCGTCGATAGAAAAATCACCTTCACTTGCTCCGGAGATTCGAAGTGCGCCAGTGGAACCAACGGCAACTTCTAATATTTTGCTAGGCGTCTGAGTGCCAATCCCTACTCTCCCTTCCGAAGTAATCCGAAGTCGTTCAACCGGAGTGCTAACAACGCTGCCATCTTGAGTAGCAAATGCTAAGTATGCGTCTGGAGTCGTATCCGCAGCAAATGCGCCAATGTACGCCTTAACACCGGCTCCGGGAGTAGAAGCGTCGCTTGAATAAAATTCAATCTTGCCTATTTGTTGATTTGCTTCAGTGCTTACATCTGTATCCGTAAAACGAAGCGTGTTGTTCTCAGTTACCGCATCATTGCTGCCAGCAATTTCTAGTTTTGTGTTAACGCTACTAGTCCCCAGACCTACCCGCCCACTGGAGTCAACAAATACGCGACCAGATCCGCCGGTCGTGATTGCAAACTGGTCAGCGCCGGGACTGTAGATGCCGGTGTTGGTGTCGCCGGTGAAGTAGATGGCCGGGCTGGCTGCACTGCCCAGCGGGATGCCAACGCCGGTAGAGATCGTTGCGGTCGGGATCGTGACGGTGCCGGTGAAGGTCGGGCTGGCAAGCGCCGCGAGGCCGAGGTTGGCAGCCGTCAGATCGCCAACTGTGATGAAGGAGCTGTTGGCACCATTGCGCAGCTTCAGCAGGTTGGTGCTGGTGTCCGCCCACCACTGATAGGCATAGGTGGTCGATGGAGCACTCGCACCGCTGTTGTTGGTAACGATTGCTGCGAGGCCATTGTTGATATCGGAACGGACGGCAGCGCCAGTACCGTTAGCGATCACATAGTCGTGCTGAGCCATCAGACTTTCAGGCAATGCCTAGATTCTTGCAGGATTTAGGCCGCCTTGCCATATCCGACAGCGGACCATGCGAAGTTCCTGTCGACTGCGGTGTCAGCGCTGTTTCTGAATGTGACCGTGAAGCCGGTGCCGCTGACGCCAGTCACCACGAAGTAGTCGCCGGTGGCCATGTTCTGAGCAGTTATGCCTACGCTCGGCAGGCTGCTGTTGACGCCGCCCAGCGCAGCGGTGCCAGTGAAGAACGGCTTGTCGAACGTGACCGTCTTGGCACCAGCCCCGCTCGCGATGCTGCCCACGCTCTGCTCCTGCCGCCGCTGGAAGGTGGCCTCGTAGCCCAGCTCATCGATCAGGATGTTCTGAGCGATGTCGTTGCTAGTTAGCTCGCTCTTGAACTGGAAGCCGCGCCCCTTGAAGGTTCCGTTCACGAACTCCTGCCAACTCGACCATGTGGGCGTACCGCTGGGGTCGTCGCTGGTGCTGCGCAGGTAGAGCTTGGCATTGACGCCAGCCGCTGCAGTGCCATCCCAGTCATCCCAGCTATCAACCTCTCCGGTGCGGCTATCGATCAGATCCGATGGGAAGTAGGCACGAGTGACGAAGAACCGCTTCAGGTCAAGGCTGTAGGCAGAACCAAGGTCAAGCGTGCTGTTGAACTGATAGGTGCCGCTGCTGGCCACATCGCCAAGAATGTCGAACGATGTGATCGCATCGAAGTCGGTGATGCTGTCGATCGTGCCTGTGCCATCCAGCGTCAGAGCGTCATACTCCTCGCTGTAGAACACCGTGGTCTTGCTGCCTTGGAATGGCGGCACATCGGCATCTTCGCGGCGTGACTGCACCAGCAGATTGCCCAGCGTGTCGGGCAGGTCCACGATCACGCTGGTCTCGGTTGCTGACTGGCGGCCGCCATCATCCTCGAACTTGACCAACACCTCGCCTTCCACCAGCGGGATGATCGCCTCGGTGGCACTACCGGCCTTGGCCTCCACCAAGTCGACGCTGTTCGCCCAGGTGGCGGTGCCATCGATCAGGTTGCTGTGGCGGATGTGGACCCGACCACCGATCTTCACGTCGAGATCAACGGTCGGATTCCACCGCAGGCGGCCGGAGTTGGCGCTGATCGCCTCGAAGGTGAGGTTCTGCACATTGCCCGGCACTGCCGTCTTGCCGACCGCTGCGAAGCTCAGCGATGCAGGCGAGATGCTGGGCGCCCGCGCACCGTTGAGGCTATAGACCCGGATCTCGTAGGTCTGCGCAGTGGTGTCGAGGACCTCGTAATCAGTGCGCGGCACACTGACCGTTGTCCAGTTGCCATCCACCGGACGCCATTGCACTCGATACTCAGAGACACCGACCACTGCGCTCCAGCTCACGATGAGCTTCACGCGCACCTGACCGTTGCTTTCGTAGATCGTCTCCGATGCCGATAGGTTGGTCGGTGCAGGGCGTGGCTCATTGAGCTGCGTGATGTCGCGGGTTTCCAGCTTGAAGCCGCGCTCGACGTAGTTGTATTTGCTGGCGTTGTACGCGATCGCGGTGACTTCGTACTGAACGCGATCGATCTCGCTGATCGTCAGCACGCGCCAAGTGCTGGTCTCGACGTTGCTGTTGCTCAGCACCCAGATGCTGTTTGCGTTCGGTGCAGTGCTGAAGGCGGAGGAGACGGTGATGTTCGCGCCAGCGATGCTGCTGATCGCCTTGGTCTCGACGGTGCCATCAGGCAGGATCACCGATAGGGTCGCGCTGCCGGTGGTGACCAAATCGGTTTCGGCGGTGTCGTCGACCGTGATCACGGTGGTGGTGGCTGCTGCGATCCGGCCACCGCGGCGCACGCCAGACTTCACCGGATCAGCGATCTCGATCACTTGGCCTGGCCGCACCAGCACACCGGCATCCACGGAAGTCTTGAAGGAGACCACCTCGGTTTCGTACTGCTCGGTATAGAGCAGCCACTCACCGAGGCGGGCAGCTTGGCCGCGACTGGTGCAGGCAAAGGCTTTGATGTTGGTGGTGATCACGCCATACTTCGCGATGGCTTCCTTGTCCTCCACCACCTCGTAGGCAATGTCCTGCGTCTCGAGATCGAGGTAGCTGATGATCGCGACCGTGTGCCTGGTCTTCAGGTCCGAGCCGGTGTAGGTGAAGCCATCAGCACTGACATTGGCCAGCGTGAATAGGTAGCTGGCATCGGTCGGCTTGTCCTGGCTGATGGTCAGGCTGCCGGTGCTCCAGTACGGCATCACCCGCATCACGGAACACAGATCGTTGATCAGTTTGTAAGCCTCCTCCTGGTTCTGGATCAGGGCATTGCAGGAGAAGCGTGGCTCGGTGCCACCGAAGCCATCGTCGACGCTGCTGGATGCGTACTGGCTGGCGGAATAAAATGCGAACTTATCAAGCTGGCTGGCGGTGATGTGATCGCCCAGTCCCCAGCGGGTGTTCGTGAGCAGCGCGTAGAGGATCCAAGCTGGATCTGAAGTCCAAACCGCAGCGCCGAAGGTGCCATCCCATGCGCCGGCGTAGCTGATGGCGCCGGTGGTCTGATCCACAGTCCCGTTGCTCGGGATCTGCACCTTCATCCCGCGGACGCGATAGGTGCGGCTAGGGATGCTGCTGAACTGCTCAGCATCCAAGCGCATCGCGACCAGGGCGCTGTTGGGATATTTCAGTTTCTGCTCAGTGATCTCGGTGTAGCTCGACCAGTAGAAGTCGTTGAGCAGGTTTGTGTCGAGGCTGTCGGCCGTGATGCGCACCACCCGCACATCAATCGGGAACGCCCCGGTGAAGCTCACCTTGTAGTCCTTCTGATATTGATCTGCAGATCGGCCTGCGATCGTGTCGTCGATCACGGTGGTGTAACCGCCACCGTTGTATTGCACTCGGATCTGCAGGTTGATGCTGGTGCCCTTTACATCACCCTCATCGGTGTATTGCTCAAGCCGCGGCACCGTGATGGTGACTCGAACAGCGTCGACCGTAGTGTCGGTGATGGTGCGCGTGATCGGTGTGGCCTGCTCGACCTTCACCTGAACACTGCTTTCTCGCTCAATATCGGAGAAGCCGGGGATGTAGGTCTGCGCCTGTGTGCCGTAGCGAGCCTGCAGCGTGACGTTCTGGAAGTTGTAGTCGGCAGATTGCGGATTGGTCGCATCAGCACCCTGCCGCAGGATCTGCGTGCCGTTCAGGAATACATCCTTAAGCAATGCCCGGTTGTAGTCATCAGTGCCGCGCGTATAGGCTGCGGCCGACGGGAAGCCTTCGATCTCGCCTTCGCTCAGCAGGTCGACGAACGTCGCATATTGCTTCGAGGCCAGCGTGTCGGGATCACGAACTGGTGTCCGAGTTGGTGCGACAACGGTCTGCTGGACGACGGTTGTACCACCGCCGCCACCGCCACCACCGCCTGCACCACGGATCAGTTCGCTCATGCTTCTATCTGCACGGTGTCGATGCCGGCCGAGATCACCACGGAGCCGCAGATCACCTCACCGAACGCTAGGGGCAGCGGCACCCCAGCTCGGCTGGTGTTCTGAATCCCGCTGAAGCTATAGGACTTCTGCGGATCCATCTCGGTGTTGGTGGTGCCCTGCGATCCGCTGTAGGTGCCAGAGCTGGCCAGCGTTGGCGTTGGCGTCAATGCCTGCGAGATGCCGCCCAGGATCAGAGCACCACCGAGCAGACCGATCTTGGTGACGGTGGCACCAGCAAGGCCAAGGCCAAGGCCAGGGATGAAGATCGCTGCAGCGACCAAAGCAACGCCAGCAAGGATCTGCCCCACGCCACCACCAGCACCGCCGATCACCGGAATGATCTTGATCGCATTGCTGCCAGCAGGTCCGTGCAGCTCCTCCATTCCTGCGGCATGATCGCCGACCATCACGCGGTAGTGCCGCCCGTCTTGGCACATGTGCCGCTCGACCTGCGGATAGTTGGCCAGCAGGAATCGGATCGCTTCTGCTGCACTATCAACGGCCGCCATGAACTTGTGCCGTCCGAGGAACTTGGCTAGCTGCCCATACACTCGGATCTCGCGCAGCATGGCAACCTCAACCTTCGGTCAGTTTATCGGTGTCGCGATGGCGGAGTCTACGGCCAGTGCAATTTTGCAGCCAACCACCGTACAGATCACGGCTCGAGAGGCGACCGCGGAGATGGTGCAGCACCAACTGATCACCGATATACACACCGCAGTGGTTGAGGCCACGGCCTTCGATGTTCATCAGCAGGCCATCGCCAAATTGCAACGGCTCCTCCTCCGGCAGTTGATAGAAGCCAGCATCCTTCCAGAAACCATCAAATAGCGGCTGCACCTCGAAGTCCGCATGGGTGGCCGGGCGATCCCAATCCGGCAGATCGATGCCGTGCTCGCCATACCAGTCACGCACCAGCGTCCAGCAGTCGCTCACATCCCACACCCAGCTCCGACCAATCAGTGGTGCCTTGTAGCCAGTGGGATGCGTTTCAGACCAGGCTTCGGTCTTCGGGTTGACGATGTACCACGGCAAGCCGGTGGCCTCGATGCTGATCAGGTCCGGCTGGCTGGGCGCCGGCGGTGTGACCGGATGGCTATGGAAGATGGCCACCACCTCGCCAGCATCCTCAGCAGCGGCGTAGTCCTCAGGAGAGAGGACAAATTGTGTGCCGTCTTGATCCAGATTGCTGCAAGGCCAATACCGACGACGGCCTTTGATAACGACCACCAAGCCGCAAGCCTCACGCGGATCTTCCTGCTTGGCGTGTTTGAGCGCGTCAGTTTTCCAGCTCATACGGTGTAGGCGCCAATGCCAGGGAAGCTGCCATAGGGCAGCTCAGAGGTTGCCCCGAAACGCAACTTACAACTGGTTAGGCGCTTGCCGCACACATCATTATCCAAACCGCTTACAGGTTCGTCGTTGACGCTGAAGTAGTTGCTGCCGGTGTAGCCGCACTCGGTCGAGCGGTAGACCCATTGGCAGATGTTCGCGATGCACTGCCGCTTCGGTGCCCGCACACCTACCAAGTCGAACGCCGCGGCCAGCTCGAACTCCACTATCTGCCGGCTCTCGGATGATTTGCGCGCGATCTTGTAGACCTCCCGCGGGAACTCAGCAGTCGGATCCGGTGTGCCGTAGGGGTTGGTGCCGCCGGTGAAGTTAGCGCCATCGATGTAGCGCGCCATCGTGCGGATCCTGGTCAGCGTTGCTCCGGTCAGATCGTTGCCGGCGGTGGTTGCATTGACTGTCGCGAGGATCGTCGTGATGCTGCCGAGGATATTGCTCACCTTGATCTTCGGCCGCGGCAAGCTGCCCGTGCCGGTGTACTCAAATCCCTCAGCCTCGACCGGGAACCGCTGATAGCTATTGCTGTTCCAGACCAGTTCACCGTTGGCGTTCATATTGCTGCCGGCGTGGAAGCGGTACACCGTGTTGCTGCCATGCAGAGCGGTGACAAGCTGCAGCTCAAATAGCTCGATGATGCTGCTCGGCGCGATCTTCTGTAGCTCTGAGACGGGTATTGCCATGGCTACGGCTCATACACCTCGATGAAGGTGGCAGTGATGTTGTTGAAGTTGCAGGAGCGCAGCGTGGTCTGCCACTCCCTGCAGATGTATTTCCCGGCACTGCCGCGAGGTGGTGTCCAATCAAAGCTCTCAACGCCAGCTCGGGCATCCAAGAAGGCCGTGATGTTGTCGCGCTCGGTGTCGGTGCGGTTCAGGAAGTTGAGCTGCCACTCCTTGCCATTGCGGTGCAGGCCGAAACCGACGCGATGCTGGTAGCCATCACCTGCCTCGAAGGTGACCACCCGTGGCTTGCTGATCTCAGTGGCCTCGAAACTGGGCGTGTAGGAGAAGGTGGCCATTAGTTGAGCAAGCCTCCTGGGCGCTTCTGGATCACGATCTCATTCTTGACGGCTTCGCTAATTGCCCGGCCGAACTCGGCGCCTTTGGCGTTATCACCTTGCACGCTGGTGCCGCTGGCGTCAACATTTACCACCACGCTGACAGCACCGCCACCGTTGGTGGCCTGTACTCCAAGCCGGCCATCACGGCCGCGGCGCAACGGCATGATTGCCTCAGGTCCGGCCTCGCCCATCAGGCCGATGCCATTGGCGAAGGGGAACATCGTCGGCTTATCGACGATGCCGCCACGGGCGAACTTCTGGATGCCGTTCTGGGCGAAGACGTTGCCCATGGCGCTCGGCTTGATATTGAAAATATCCATCACGCCACCCACCAATGGCTTGATGATGGCCTGCCGGATCGCGATGCGAGCAATGTCAGCGATGATGCTGTTGGCCAAATCTGCGAAGTTTGCTTTGCCGGTGGTGACAAAAGTGGTCAGCTGATCCTCAAGGCCTTGGAAGGTATTGACGACGGCATCCCCAACTTGAGCGCCGAAGTTGCTGATCGATTCATAGTAGGCCTTGATCTTCTCATTAAAGTTCGCGCCAAAGCTATCCTCCTGCTCCTTTTGTTTCTTGTTGGCATCATCAAGTGCAGCAGCACGATCACGAAGCAGGCGGATGTGCTCAGCTAGCGCGGGGTTCGTAGCAGCTAAGATGTCAAGCTGCAACAGGTTGATCTGAGCGTTCAGCTTCTCAACTTCAGTCAATACCTTCTTATCGTTTTGCACCTCGCGAATCTTTGCGTCATAGTCATCAAGAGATGGCAGCAGATCTTTGAGGCCTTGCGTTAGCTGCTGATTTGCTAGCTCTGTATTTGCTTTGGAAAGTTGATTGATCAATGTTTCGAGCGGCTTCACGTTCATCTCGCCGCCAGCCGCTCTGATGTCACGGAACAACTTGACGACCTGCTGCGTCAGATCATCAACGGTTCGATCGTTCTCACGAATGGCTTCAGTACGATCGGCCAGCAGTTTCTCCACTGGCGTGCCGCCAACATTGGCGAACGCCGCGTTGGCATCCTCTACCTTTCGACGCAGGCTTTCCTGCAGATCCACCAGCTGCTGCGTCAATGTGTTGCGACGTTGCTGCAGTCTCTCGGCTTCGTTTGCAGCACGCTTAGCCTCCGCAGCGGCTCGCGCATCCGCCCCGCTCATGTCCAGTGCTGTCCGCCCAGTGCGGCGCCCGGTGCCTGGGGATGGGGCATCCGTGAACAACCGCTGGAATTGACCCATGTTGGCTTGGAAGCGCTTCATGAAGTCAGCGCCAAAGCGGTCGGCCTCAGCCTGCGCACCAGCAAAGTCGCCCTTGAATGCCAGCGCAGCTCGTTTTGCAAAGGAACCGATCAACCGAACAGCTTCATCGACGAGCTTGACCATGCCAAGCAGCACAGCCGCCACGCTGCGAATGCCGAGCTTGATGACATTGAACAGATCAGTCCAGTCCGTCTTGCTGTCAAACAACTCGCCGAACACTTCGATGATTGACTGCAGAGCGGGGAGCAGCGCGTCGGTCAACTCCATCCCGAAGCCTTGAGTCTTGATCCCAAACTCGGTCAGCGTGTCATTGAACAGATCAGATCGAGCGGCGAAGTCGTCGGAGATCTTGTAGGTGAACTTCTCCATGCTGGCCGCGCCTTCATTCAGCAGCGGAATCAGCTCAGCACCGGACTTGCCAAACAGAGCCACGGCAAGCTGTGCCTTCTTCGCCCCATCGGGCATATCGGCAAACTTATCCGCGATCTGCTTGAGCGCTTTATCGGTTGGGATCAGTTGACCGTTGGCGTCCTTGGCTGTGACTCCTAACTGCTTGAGGAGGCGCTGCATGTCGTCGTTGCCCTCCGCTGCCTTCACCAGGTTCAAGTTCAGCTTGTTGATGCCCTTGCCCAAGCTGCCCATATCAACATCGGCCAGCTTTGCGGCATTGCCGATCCCGGTCAGCGCGACAGCGGCGATGCCAGTCTTAGCTTGAAGGTTGAACAGCTCATCGCCGGCGTCGATAGATTTCTTCACAATTGCCGAGAGGCCGCCAACGATTGCACTCCCAGCGATAGCTGCACCAAAGCCAGCGACGGCACCCTTCAGACCATTAAATGACATGGCGGCGTTCTTGGCCTGCCCCTGCAATCCCTGCATGGAATTGCCAAGCCGTCGAATATTGTTTTCGCCTTGAACGTCTGCCTTGATCCGCAGCATGGCATCCATGTTCATCGCCATGGCTATGCCCCCTGTTTGTTGATCACCGACATTGCTGCGGCCTCCATCACCTGAAGATCCTCCAGCAGCGCACGCGGTTCCTCTACGTCGTACAGCTTAAACAACCAACGCACCGCTGCATAGTCCAATCCGATCACCCCGCTCATCGTGGTGCGCCATTGCGTCTGAACTCGCAGGAACATCTCGACCACTGGCCAGTTCTCCGGCCAAATTCCGAAGTCTTCATCCGGTGGTGGTGGGAGGTCTTGCAGCTCAAGACCAAAGGCCGCGGCATCGTCGGCGGTTTCGTCTACAACGCCACCGCCCGCCCAATGCTCAGCGGCCTCTGTCAGTTTTTTCGCTTTGCCCCTTTGATGCTGTCCATGTAAGCCTTCAACACAGCGATGGCGAGGAACGGCACTTCGAGCAATTCATCCAACGCTTTCTGGCTGAAGGGGATCTCCTTGCCATGATCGTCGTTGATGCCAGACCAACCCACCAACACATCGCGGGCGATGTCGGTGATTTGATCCAGGTCGCCCAGGTCTTCGAGCTTCTGCAACTCGGCGACCATTGGACCGATTTTGCTTTGCGGCAGGCGCTTGAACTCACCATCAAAGGTCTGGCGCTCGTGGCGGCCACCATCGATCGGGAGATCAAAGGCGACCGGCCACGAGTAAGTGCCGGACTGCTTAAGTACGAAAGCCAAGATCAGGTGTAAACGAGACTGAACTCATCATTGCCCGAACTGGTCGGAACCGCAATAAACGGCATGTTCAGCATCTGCACGCCATCCTGATCCGAGTAGGTCAGGTTACCCAGGTCGGACTGAGCAGTGGTCACCGTGGCGATGTTGCCGCCGGTGGTGCCGTGCTGGAAGGTGATGCTGCCGGTGCTGCTGCCGGTAGCGATCGTGAAGAAGTCCTTGGCCGTGATGGTCGGAGCTTCGATCACGATGGTGCCGCTGGGCGCCCGGTTGGTGATCATGATCTCCTTCGCGCAGCCGACCAGCTCGCGATAGATCACGTCGTTGGCCATGCTGAAGTTGTAGCTTTGCAGGCAGCCGCTGTAGGAGAAGGCGGTGAAGTTGGTGGTGTTGCCCTGCTTGAAGATCAGCGGGGTGGCTTGGTTGGCGTAGGTCGGGGTGGGCAGCGTCTCATCGGTCGGGGCGTTGTAGATGCCCGTCATGGTGAAGCTGATCACGGGCACCTGGCCAACCTCCCCGGAAATCTCAAAACTTCCGCGGCAACCGGTCAGTTTGTGGCGGATGCCATCCTCGTGGTAGTGGATGGTGCAGCTCTCGAAGCCAGTGCTCTCGGGCGCGTAGGTGGCGCTGGTGCTGGTCACCAACGTCTCAGACAGGCCGCAGCTACGCAGCACCGGACCATAGGCAGGAGCGGTGCCAGCGGTGCCAGAACCAGCCAGCTCCACCTCGAAGGTCACCTCGACCCTGGTCTGCGCCAGCAGTTGATCGGCTTGCCCCATGTAAGGACGCACCAGGTCGCGGTTCACGGTCTCAGCGACCAGCGGCTGGATCTCGAGGTTGCGCACCAAGATCGCATTGCTCGAGCCGGTCGGGCTGGAGTCAGTGGCGTAGGTGCTCTCAATCTTCGCCAGGATCAGGCGCCGGCGCGTCAGAACTGATGCCATCGGTGGCTACCTCAGGTTGTGGATGGGGAGCCGGCTGAGTTCGCTCGATGAGCTTTCGCTTGCCGGTTTTCTTGTCGACCAGATAGCTGCCGCCCTGGCCTTTGTGTTCGTCCATCATCGTAGCTACTACGGACTCTGCGCCAAATTAGCGACCTGAGTCCGATACTTCACCACAAAGTCGCAGGAGATCACACCAGATGGCTGGTCTGCCTCCTGCATATCAAAGCTCACGCCAGTCGGTTGCACGTCGTAGGCATGGCCTCCAACCGTTAGATCTGCCATCACTTTCGCGTGCAAACTCTCCACGATCGGATCAGCGACCTGGTCTGGGATGTTGCCTCGCACGATCACCGCGATCCGCACGGTGAGCGTCCAGTCCAGCGTTGGTGTGCTCGTCAACTGCACGCACACATCGTTGATCGGCTCGACCACGATCGCCGGTAGCTCGCCCCTAGCCAGCGGCTCCACCCTGCTGCGGTAGATCCTGCTACTAACGCCAGTGGTGCCCGTCAGCGCCGTGCGGATACCAGCCAGGATCGACTCGCGCTTCGTTGTCATGCCGATGCCACCTGCACCACTGTGCAAATGATGCCCGGAATCCCCGGATGCGCGAACGGACTGGTCGCCGCGGCCTCGGCGTGGATGTATGCAGCAGCGTTGCTAGTCACCCAGATCAGCTCGATGTAGTCCGCCGCCGCCAGCTTGAGGATGAAGTTCACCGTCCCGATCACGTTGCCCTCAACTCCGCCGTGGCTGGAGATGATGCTGAACTTGCTATCGCTGTCAATCACGTCGCCACTTGCGCCGCTGTCGTTCTTGCGGAGCCACACGTTGATGTCGTGGATCTGCGCGTCGGAATTGCTGAATTGAATCGAGAACGTGAAGCTGTAGATCCCCGGATGGTCAACCGTGATCCGGCTATTGGAGATCACATTGATGCCACGGTTGTCTAAGTCGTTCTTGCGCAGCAGGATCGTCGTCGGCGTATTAGCTGTGGCGGTCTGCGACGTTGTATCCCAGAACGAACCCCAGTTCGCAGGACTGCTGAAATACGGCAGCGTGTTCCACGCTGTCCTGCCGTCACCGATCTTCAGGTTGCCGGTCTGACTTTCAAAACCAGGCTCTCCTGCCATCAGCACAGGATTCTGCGCTGCCCACTGGCTTCGTGTGTTGACCTTGAAGGGACCGCTCATGTCTTCTGTATCCCGAGCTGAACGAACTTGCCGTCGTCAATCAACATCGTCTCGCGGACGGTGTAAGCAGTCCCATCCACAGTGATCGAGTCGCCGCGGATGAGACTGCCGAATGCGGAGGTTCTGGCGGTCAGCGTGTAGTCGGTGGTGAGCACCATCCCATCGCTGATCACCTGGCTGGGCATATCCAGGATCCCGTTGGCGGTAGTGGCGCCAGCCGTGCAGCTGACGCCAAAGTCCGCCAGGAAGATGTCCAGATCCTCCGTGATCGCCATGATCAGACGTACTTCGCAGAAGCAAGACCGATCACAGCAACGGCACCAGTACCAGAGCCGCCTGCAACGGTCACGGAGACCTTCACAAAGCGCTTGATGTCGGTGACGTTCACAAACAGTTTCTGCAGCGAAGCAGTGTTTGCGGTGGTGGTGGTGAAGCCGCCACCAGTCACGTCGGTGTAGGAACCGCCGGAGGTGTCGGAATGGGTCAGCTTGACGGCATAGGTGATACCAGCACCGCCGGCTTCGGCGTCCAGCAGCACAGCAATGTCGCCTTCGTAGCCCTGCAGATCAACGGCAGAGCTGGTCGTGGTAGCAGCCACAACGTCGTTGCGGAGCAGACCCAGGACCGTGGTCTTAGAGCCAAGGTTGTGGATGGTCATGATTTAGCCCTCCGTCGAGGGGTAGATGGTTTAGGTGCTGGTTGAGCAATTTCCTCAACCAAGTCGGCCACCTTGTCGGCGACCGCAACAGCTTTACCAATACCGATCAGGAACTTGGCATCCGAGGGGGAAGCCTCATGGACTTCCCCAAGACGGATCACCTGGCCTGCCAGCATTGTTTGCCGTAGGACCTTGATCAACATGATCAGAGGGTGTCGTTGCCGCGGCTGAAGGACTCGGCGTGACGGATCGCGATGTCGCAATCTTGCATGGCAACCACACGCACAGTTCCGGAGGTGCTGTGGGTGTAGGGGTCCACCATCAGGTCGAGGCCAGAGAAGTAGCCGATGATCAGGTCGGCGAAGTTGCCGAACCACAGATCGCCAGAAGCCACTTGGTTGGACAGCACACCGCGGTAGCCGTTCACCTCGCCGTTTTCCATGATGAAGATGCCGGAGCCGGCGTCCTTCTTCGTGGTCTTGAGGTTGCCGCGCATAGCAGCGTTCATCAGGTACACAGGCGTACCGAGCAGAGCGTTGGCAGTAGCCACGTCGCTCTCCAGATCCACCACTTCAGCGAAGGTAGGAGCAGCAGCGGCGAAGTCGACAGTGCCGATGCCGGTGGTGTTCTTCAGACCCAGAGGCTCGCTGTTGGAGCCGGTGCCATACAGGCCGGCGGCGTCGATCTTGAGAGCGATCACGCTGGCCAGGTCGCTGCGCACCATGTTCTCCACGTCGATGGAGGACTGGATCATCAGGCGACGGCTGAAGTCGGTATAGGCAGCCACGGTGCGGGGCACCAGGCTCACTTGGTCGACGGTCTGCTGGGACTCGGTGGGAGAACCGGACTCGGCCACCCAGTAAGCGGTAGCAGCGCCGGACTGGCGGGGGATCGCAACGTTGCCGGTCAGGCCGGTCAGCACGGTGGCGCCAGCTTGATCCAGGGCGGAAGCGTTACGGAGCAGGTCGATGAACGAACCGGCATCCAGCTCGGTAGCAACCAGGTTGCCGCCGGCGGAAGCGGTGCCGACGTTCAGGTCACGGCGCAACACATCCTGGGGGATGGTGATGCCACGGGACTGACGGCCGAGTTTGGCAGCAGCAGCTTCAGAGGCCTCGATCTCGAACGCAGCAGCCTCACGGGCAGAGCGGTCGGTCGGGTTGGAAAGATAGTTGATGGCACGCAGGAAGGAGAAGCTGCGGCTCTCCTTCTCGCTGAGGCCAATGTCGGCGGCCTGCATGGTCACGGTCTCCTGGGGAATGTTGAGCTTGTCGAGGACAGCAGCACGAGCCTCGTCGATTGAACGACCAGACTCGACCATCTGCCGGCCAAGGTCCTCCATGCCGTGCTTGGTGCACAGGGAGGTGATGTCCGAGATGCGGGCGCGCTCAGCCTCAGCGGCTTCGGCACGCACCACGGCCAGATCGGGGGTGGTGTTTTCCATTGAAGGAATGGGATCGGGTGTTGGTGCTGCCGAAGCAGCATTGTCATCCTCAAGCGATCGGCCTATCCCGACGCCAGGGTCAGCTGGCACCGAGACAACGCTGATCTCGTAAGGAGACCAAGCAGTAGCAACAAAGTCGCCACTGCCACGCTCCTCCATTTTGTCGATGGAGTAGCCGAACGAGACGTTGCGTAAAACTCCGTCTCGCACGTCGCTCAGGATCTCCTGAGCGAATGGGTTGCGGCTAAACCGCACACGCGCATATCCTCGGCGCTTATTGCCGTCGATATACGCGCGCTCCACAACACCGATCACGCGATCAGGGTTGTGGTTGAACAACAGCGGAGCGCCATCGTTCAGGCGACTGAGATCAGCCGCCTTGCTTTCGTGGCTCAAAATCTCATTGCCGAAATACCGAGCCACCGGATACTCCGAGCTGAAGGGGAACTCGAAGGTCCGCTCCTCCACCTCATCAAAGCTGGTCAGCTCTGCACGCTGATATTTGCCCGTCAGGCTCCGCAGTGCCGCGATCTTGGTAAGCGTCGAAAACTTATGGCCGACCAGCGTCTCAGTCGCCTCCCAGCCTTCATCGCCTTCGCTATAAATCCGAATCAATGCAGCAGGATCCTCAGCGCTTGCATCGATGCTGAACTCGGTGTCGGGTACGCCCAGCGTGCCCTCACGCATCACATGCTCGATCCGGCCGCGGGCAGTGCCACCGCTCGAATCCCATTGCACGAAGTCGCCCTCGCTCAGTTCGCCCGGTGCAGCACGATCGACTTCACCATCGCCCGTGGCTTCCTCGAACATGATCGGATCGAAGTCATTCTCGGCCAACCACTCACGCGCCTCAGCCGGCGTGAACTGCGAGCTACGGAACCGGATGGCTTGAATCTCGCTCACGCCTTCCTTGATCCCGTAGATGAAATCAATGCCTGAGCCGCCCGCATCGTTCTCTCGACGTAACGAATCATATTGCTCGGGATCGGTCAGCCGAGCAGCATGTTCATTCGGATAGGGGCGCTCTGAGTCCACGGCGCTTCTTTCTTGTATTGCCTTGATTCTATCGGCCATCGGGATTCCTATTCCTGTAGGTCTTCCGTCAGATCTTCAGTCCCTTCCTCCTCGGGATAATCCTCCTCCTCCTCGATCACCGCTTCGGTCTCCTCGAACGGTGCCTCGGTGCCCATTGGCCTCGCAGCCTGCACCGCACCGCCTTCCGTCACCTCGCTCGGGTCGGTGTCCGTGATGATGTTGAACTCATCGAGCATCGCCAGCTCGCTCTGACGGGTGAGCATCACATCGTCGAGATCACCGCCCTGCTCGGCGATAACCTGCGTCAGAGTCTTGAAGCCACAGCGCACAGCGGTCTTGTACGCATCCACTTCCTTCTGCGGATCCACCCACTCCCAGCTACGGGGGATCCACTTGCTAGCGCGATAGCGGTCGGGGTTGGTTTCATACCCAGGCAGGTTAACCGCACCGCTCAGCACCGCCATCTCCAGCCATGCGTTGAACACCGGCTGGTGGAAGTTCTCAATCATGTACCGCTGCAGCACGCGGTACGCATCGCGCTCCTCGAGCAGGCTCAGTCGGCTGCTGCTGTAGTTGCTCTCTGAGAAGTTCTTGCTGATGCTCTCAAACGAAACGCCCAGGCCAGCCGCCACAGCACGCAGCATCGACCGGGTGAATGGCTCAAGCTGCCCGTCCGGTGCGTTCATGTCCGGCACCGTCACGCTCTGACCCGGATCGAGGTACTTGAAGACCCCAGGAGAAAACTCGCTCACGCGCTCGCCTTCATACATCTCGTCCGCCGTCAGCTCACCCTCAGGGCTGGTGATGAATCCCATCAGCGCGCTGCTAGCCCGTGCCCGCACCAGCTCGGCCTCCTCATAGCCCTGCAGCATGTGCAGCCGCATCAGTGCCGACGCGAACCACGTCACGCCCCTGGTCTGCCCAGGTCGCTCCGGGATGAACAGATGGATCACCTCATCAGCAGGCACGCGAATCCGGCGGCCAGTGGTGCGCACGTTGCCGGCGTAGGTATCGCCCGGATGGTTCGCATAGAAGTGATACGCCTGCGGCCGCAGGTACTGATCCACCTCGATGCCCATCCGCACCGTGTTGCCATCCTTGGCCTGCGGCACGTCGTCATCGATCAGGTAGTCCGCCTCCAGCAACTGCAGCGCAAACGGCACACGGCTATCGCCGAACGGCCGGCGGATCATCCTGATGAAGATCTCGCCGCTCTCCGCCAAGCTGCGCACCGCCAGCCGCTCAATATCGTGGAAGCCGAGCAGGCCGCTCACGTCGCAGCGATATTTATTCATCCACTTCTCGAACGCCTCGTGGATCTGGGCGTTCATCGCCTCATCCAACTTGCCGCCGCGCAGCATCCGCACCTGGCTCTGATGCCGGATGCCGTGGCCGATCACGTTGTTCTGGATAGCGCGCAGCGCCTGCTTCGCATAGTCCGAATCACGGCACAACTGCCGTGCCCGGTTGCGCAATGCCTTGAAGCTCGACTTGATCTCGCTATCGGCGCTGGTGCCGCTCGTCACCCAGTCCGCCGTCAGCCGGCTGACGCGCGCGCCCTGATACGCACGTTGCCGCGGCCGGATTGGCGCGAATCCCATTGCCTTAAACAGCCGAGTGCGCAGACCCATCAGAACCTCACGAACAGATTGAACGGATTGCCCAGACCATTGGCGATCAGCTGAGCCTTCTGCTCACGATTCACGTCAGCCTTCAACTTAGTTTCTAAAGCCAGCAAATCCGTCAGGTCGTATTTCTTCAGGCTCCTGTTGCCGATCGTGTATTCCTTCGCCACACCACCAGCGACGATCGCGCGGATCGCGGCCTGCACCGCATCGAGATCCTTCTGTGCCTGCGACCGTCCATCCAGCGCTGCCGGTGTGCCCGAGTAGCTCAGCGCCGCCAGCACCGTCGACTGGCCGCTGCCCAGCGTGATCGTGCTGCCCGTCTTGGTCGCAACGGCTTGCCAGTACCAAGTGCCGGCATCGAAGTTCACGCTCGTGGCCGCAGCAATGCTGAACTGCCAACCGGTCCCATACGCAGTGCCCACCACCGTCGCGCCTTCGCTAGCAGCGTTGAAACGCAGGTAGTAGGTCAGCGTGTAATCCGAACTGCTGACCTCATTGCCCAGATTGTCCACACCAGCAACATCCCGCCACTGGATCGTGTCGCCTGCTCTGATCTCGCTCGGGATGTTCACGGCCTACCAGTTGCTGACGAAGCCACCAGCAGCCACGGGTGCCGGCGACTGCTTCCTTGATCTTAGCGGTGCCTTCTTACCTTCTTCCATCTGCTGCCGCAACTGCTCCCACATCGTCGCCTGGTTCATCCGCCGGCTGTAAATCAACAGCGCCGCATAGCCATACACCGCACAATCCAACGCTTCATTTCGATCACCCGACTTCTTCACCCACTCCCTGATCGGAAATCCTCGGTGATACCGCAGCGCCTGCCGTTCGCTGGTCAACTGCCGGAAGTATTCCTCATCAGCAGCCATGCCGAAGTTCAAGCTGCCGCCCGCTTCGTTATGTCGCAATCTGCCGAACAGCGTGGTCTTGATCGTGTCCGTCCCGAGCTGGTACAGCGTCACGCCCTTCTTCAGCACCTTGCCGCGCCAGTTCACGTCCACCTTGTTGCCCTTGCCCACCGCTGGACTGTTGCGCCGGCTGCTGCCCTTGATCGCCACCACGCTCTGCCGCACACGCTCACGCACATAGTTGTAGACCTCATGCGTGCAGTGGCCGCCAGAGTCGATCGCCATCTGCGCGATCTTCAACTCCTTCCCGCAAGCTGTCGACCAGCCGGTGGCCAGCACATGATCCAACTGCTTCCAGACCTCGAGCTGGGTCGGGTCGCCCATCAGCTCCTGATGCCACACCAGCCAGCCGGTCTCGCCCTCGCCCCATCCCCACACACTCACCGCCAGTCGGTTGTCCTGCACGTCTACCCCGGCCGTCAGCAGCACCACCCCATCGGGGCATGTGCCCGGCTCATACGCCAGCCGCTTGGTCATCAGGCCTTCAGCGTTCACCGCCGCCGCATAGTCCTCCTCCCATGTCTCCGCCAACCGGGTGTTGACGAACGCCTTCAACGCTGGACCGTCGCCCTTCGCACGCAGGAAGTCATCAACCAACTGCTCCCAGCTGCACCATCCCAGCGGGCTATACAACCCCGACAGATGGAAGCCAGCCGTCTTGCCATCGCTTGGTGCCGTCGCGCGCCACTCACCAGCGCCAAGCATCCGTGGCTTATGCACCTCCTCGAATCGCTCGCCGCATTTGTCGCACTCATACCTCGCCGTCTCCGGTCGCCGCTCCTCCCACTTCAACCTTGACCACTGCAGCCATTGCATCTCACCGCAACACGGGCATGGCACATAGAACCGCCGCTGGTCGCTGCGCTCATATTCCGCCTCGATCCGGCTGAAGTCCTTCACCGTCGGCGTGCTCGTCAGCAGGATCTTCCGCCGCGCGAACGTCGTCGTCCGCCGCTCTGCCAGAGCCACCGGATCGCCCTCGCCATCCACGTCGCTCGGGAACGCATCGATCTCATCGGCGAACAAATACCGGCACGGCGCTGAGCGCAATCCCGTCGCGCTGTTGGCGCCGGTCAACAGCAGGATCCCGCCGAGGTACTCCTTGGCGAACATCGTGTTCCCCGAGTCCCGACTCCTGGCCGGTGCAATCTTCTGCGCCAGGCAAGGCGTTTCATTGATCAAGCTCTCCAGCCGCTGCTTGCTCAAGCGTTTCGCCATCTCCACCGTCGGCTGCACGCACAACATCGGACCGGGCGCATGATCGATCACATAGCCCAGCCAGTTGCTGCCGGCCTCCGTCTTGCCCGTCTGCGCCGCGAACATCATCACCACCCGCTGCACCGGGCTGCTGCTGCTCAAGCAGTCCATCGGCTCCCGCAGGTAAGGAGTCCTTGCCGTCCGCCACGGTCCAGGCTCCGCCGATGCCTTGCTGCTCAGCCGCCGATAGCGGTCCGACCACTGGCTAACCGTCAGTGGCTCTTCAGGCCGTAGCCCCTCCATAAAGCCAGCGCGCCATGGATTAACCATCAGCCAACTCCACCAGCGCCGCACGGTGCTCCTCTGTCAGCACCTGATGGATCGCCGCTGGATCTGTCTCGCCAGCAAGCTGGTGCGAAAGCCGATCAGCCAAATTCGCCAGCGCCTCACGCACACTTCGCCCCATCGCGAACGCCTCCTTCTTCACATCCACAGCAGGCACCAGCTCGCGCCGCTTCAGATCCACCTCCAACTTCGCTAGCTCCGCCTGGTAGTGCTCACGCCGCGCACGGCTTTCATTCAGCTCCGGGATCTCATCGTCAGGCAATGCCTGCAGCCGTTGCCGTAGCTCGCGCGGATTAGCTGGTCGCGGCTCCACCGAGTCTGGCTCATCCACCTTCGCGTTGTTGTTCTTCAGCGTATTCTTTCGCCACAGCTCCAGCGCCAAGTCACGATCGAGCCAGCGCTTGCCATCCTGCTCAACAACAGCATCAGCAATCCGGCTCTTGCTTGCATGAGTCACCGCCGCCTTCGTGCAGCCTTTGATCAGTGCAAACTCCGCAAACGTGACTAGCACGCAGTTAACTGCCCTTAGCTTCTGTTAACTGATAGTAAAGCCCTCTAAACTCCCTCTAGGGGGTCTCACTGTAAGAATTAGTGAAATCCCTTGCGGCGCAGGGCTTTAGAGCGTTTCAGCGCTGGCGCTAGCCAAAGCGTGCGCGAT
>Ga0255076_1000029_pt1 | contig 27832 bp, 26 predicted proteins | sample Colum_Law_RepB_8_FD_188475 | JGI IMG/M metagenome (GOLD analysis project Ga0255076, IMG submission 188475) | Freshwater microbial communities from Columbia River, Oregon, United States - Colum_Law_RepB_8h | ecosystem: Environmental > Aquatic > Freshwater > River | place: USA: Oregon | collected...
CTGTCAACCTTGAACTAGCTGCGCAGTTAAATTCACGTTTGGGTGGCCACATGGTGCAGGGACATGTTGATGGTGTGGCAAGCGTTGTTGGTTTAACACCAGGGGATAAATGGGCCCAGTTTGATATTGCTGTTCCCTCCCACCTTTCAAAATACATTGTTAACCAGGGCTCTATCTGCCTTGATGGTGTTTCACTGACCGTGGGAGGCATTGATGATTCAAACAATGTTGTCACGGTGTGGTTGATTCCAGAGACTTTAGCGGCCACCAATCTTTCAGCTAAAAGCGCTGGAGATTTAGTCAATGTGGAAGTTGATGTGCTGGCAAAGTACGTTGAACGATTATTGGCTAAGGGGGATAAGTAATGAGTCAATTACAAAGCGCCCTTGATGCTTTTAAAAAGGGAGATCTCATCATTGTTACAGATGATGCTGATCGTGAAAATGAAGGTGATTTATTCATCTTGGCTGAAAAAGCCACCACTGAAAAGGTCGCCTTTATGGTGGCCCACACAACTGGAATTTTATGTGTTGCTATGACACAAGATCGCGCCCGTCATTTGCGTCTGCCGTTAATGGTGGAAGAAAACCAAGATTCAAAGAAGACTGCTTTCACCGTTAGCGTTGATTACAAAGTGGGTCTTACAACAGGAGTTAGTGCCACAGAGCGAGCAAACACTGCCCGTGCATTGGCTGATAAGGGCGCTGCGCACTCAGATTTCATCCGCCCAGGCCATGTCTTTCCACTCATTGCAGATAAGGGTGGCCTGCGTGCACGCAGAGGCCATACCGAAGCGGGTGTGGCCCTAGCGCAGTTAGTTGGGGCAGCCCCTCTTACTCTGCTTTCTGAAATTGTTGCTGAAGATGGATCTATGGCACGTGGTCAATCCTTAATCGACTTTGCCACACAGCATTCAATTCCTATGGTTTCAATCCAAGAGCTGGTTGATATTGCCCCTGTTGCTCAAGAAGTGCGATCTGATTATGAGTTTGTCTGGGCTAATCTGCCTTTGCACAGTGGAATGTGGAAGGTTGCAACATTTCCAGGTTTGAGGCAGCGAGAACATGCCGTCATGGCCTTTGGTACAGCAAGCACCACACCTTTGGTGCGCATCCATAGTGAGTGCTTTACGGGTGATGTTATGCATTCCATGCGCTGTGATTGCGGAGAACAGCTAGAGCAATCCATTCAATTGATTCAAAAACATGGCTATGGCTACATTGTTTATTTGCGTGATCATGAGGGTCGCGGCATTGGATTAACTGAGAAAATTAACGCCTACCAACTACAAGATCAGGGCATGGACACTATTGAAGCTAACCTGCATTTAGGACATGAGGTTGATGCAAGAGACTGGTCTGATGCCATTGCAATTATTCAGGCGCTGGGAATAACAAATCTTGAGCTGCTTACTAACAACCCTAAAAAGGTTGCAGCACTTGCAGGTGGCGGGGTTGTTGTTACCCAGGTGCCGTTAGTTGTTGCCAGTAATGAATTTAATGAAAAGTATTTAGCAACAAAGGAAGAAAAACTGGGCCACGCACGAGGAGGCAAATAAATGGCAGGACATGCACCAACTATCGGTATTAAGCCACTTCCAGGAGCGAAAGTAGCAATTATTTCTTCTTCGTGGCATTTAGATATTTGTAATGACTTAATTGCAGGTGCCAAGCGCGCACTTACTGAGGCTCAGGTTGGCGAAGTGGAAGTCCAGTTTGTTCCAGGCTCTTTTGAGATTCCACTTGCTGCCCAATATGCATTTGAAGCAGGCTTTGATGGTGTTGTTGCACTGGGCTTGGTTTTAAAGGGTGAAACACCACATTTTGATTATGTCTGCCAAGGTGTGACACAAGGTGTTATTGATGTTTCTTTAAAGCACTCAAAGCCCATTGGTTACGGTGTTTTGATGTGTAATGATTTGGATCAAGCTATTGATCGTTGTGGTCGCACAACGAGTAAAGAAGACAAGGGTTATGACAGTGCAGTTGCTGTGTTAGAACTACTGCATCTGCGTAAGAAGAGTTAGGCGTTTCCTTCCCCGCTTCAAAATAGCTATCGGCCCCAGCCACTAAGGTTGGCCCATGAGCGATATGTCCACCAAAGTGCGCGAAGCACTCGATGTCGCCGTTGATGCAATTGGTGGCGCGCCGCGTGCGGGCCAGATTGAAATGGCTGAAGCTGTGGCAAATGCCCTAACTGATCGTCATCACTTAATGGTTCAAGCCGGAACAGGCACCGGAAAATCTTTAGCATATTTGATTCCAGGAATTGTGCACGGGCGAAAAGTATTAGTAGCAACTGCCACCTTGGCCTTGCAGCGCCAGTTAGTAGATAGAGATTTACCGGCAGTGGTTCCAGCCCTTGAAAAGCTACTGGGACGCGAAGTCACCTATGCAATCTATAAAGGTATTGGTAACTATGTGTGTTTGCAAAAGATGAATAGTGATGATGTTGATCCTGATGGTGAATTGGTGATGGAAGTTTCTTCCCTTGAAAAAGATGCCAAAAGATTAATTGCCTGGGCTAAGACGCCGGGTGTTTCAGGAGATAGAGATGATGCCCCTGAAGTAGATAGGCGAGTATGGGCGGCCAATAGTGTCTCAGGGCGTGAGTGCGTGGGAGCAGATGTCTGTGCTTTTGGTTCACAGTGCTTTGCAGCTAAAGCTAAAGGCAAAGCCCAAACTGCCGATGTTGTTGTTACCAACCACACCCTTCTTGCAATTGAAATTATGGATCTGCATCCAATTTTGCCTGAGCGAGATTGCATTATTTTGGATGAGGCCCATGAGTTTATGGATCGGGCAACACAGGCTGTTACCGATGAACTCACTTCAGGTCGAGTACTTCGAGCAGCTGCCATGGCCCGTAAATTCATGCCAGGCAAGCTGGCCGATGCTTTTCATAAAGCGGCTAATGACTTTCATGAATCAATGGTTGATTACGGGGAGTCTGTGCGCGGGGAACTGGGTTCACAAGGGCGTTTAGAGCAGATCCCGCAATCTCTGGAATCACCGATTCGAAAGGTGAAAGAGAGCGCTCAAGCCATTACGCAGTACCTATCTGCCGATGATGAAATCATTGATACCGATGTGATGGCAGAGCGCGCACGGGTAAAAGGTGCGGTCAATGAAGTATCAACAACTGCTGCCACGTTATTAAAACTCGGTGATGGTTTAGTGCTCTGGTATGAACCAACGTTTTCCACTTTGCACTTAGCGCCTCTGTCAGTCTCTGATGTCTTGCGCGAGAACATGCTCAAGCAAACTCCTGTTATTGCCACCTCTGCCACATTAACTGTAGGCAACTCCTTTAACTCACTAGCTAAAAGCATTGGTTTTATTGTGGGAGAGGATTTAAATGCTGAGGTCAGTGAAGGTGAATTAGATCCAGGCAACTTGCAGATGTTGGATGTGGGCTCACCTTTTGATTTTGCTAATCAAGGCGTTTTATATATGCCCAAGCACTTGCCAGAACCTGGTCGAGATGGCCCCAGTATTGAAGTGTTAACTGAGTTAGGTGAGTTAATTGATGCCGCGGGCGGGCGCACGTTGGCGTTGTTTTCTTCCTGGCGTGGTGTGGAGGCAGCAGATGCGCATTTGCGCAAAGTATTAGCAGAGTTGCCTATCAAGATTATTACGCAAAAGCGCGGAGATGCCGTGGGACCACTAGTTGCCCGCTTTGCAAAGGATGAAACATCCGTTCTTCTTGGCACGATGTCGCTGTGGCAGGGTGTGGATGTGCCAGGAAATAGTTGCATCTTGGTTGCCATCGATCGCATTCCATTCCCACGCCCAGATGAGCCAGTGATGTCGGCGCGTGCATCCCAAGCAGATGCCGCTGGCGGAAGTGGATTTATGCAGGTTTCACTGCCACGCGCTGCATTGTTGTTAGCACAGGGTACGGGCCGCCTGATTCGATCAGTTGATGATCGGGGAGTAGTGGCTATTTTAGATTCACGCATAGTTACTAAGCGATATGGCAGTGTGTTACTTAACTCAATGCCACCGCTCTGGCGCACATCTGATACGGCCGTTGTCCGAGACTCACTGAGACGACTTGCAGAAAGCGTGAAAGGATGAGGCTATGCCTCGCATTGAAACTAAAACACTGGCTCAGCACCGTGATTGGCGCCGCAACCAGTTAATCGATGCTGCAGCAAGTATTGCAATGGAATCAGGGGGCGCGGCCGTAACAGTTGCAGCAGTTGCCCAACGTGCCGGATTATCTCGCACCTCGGTCTATGAATACTTCGCCAGCGGATCAGAGCTTGTGGCAGATCTAGTTATTGATGAGTTAAAAAACTTTGGCGATACTTTAAATATCGCAGTCTCTAACTGCTTAGATCCCAGATGTGTTGTCACATGCTGGATTAAAGGGGCGTTGGAATACATCGCCGATGGTCGCCACTTATTGGCAAAGGCACTTAATTCAGCGGCCATGCCACAGTCTCGATCCCAACACATTGGCATTGCACACAGGCAATTAATGGCACCACTTGTCAAAGCAGTGCAAGAGTTAGGTGTGAAAGATACACAAAGAGCTCTTGTGTTTATACAGGCGATTACAGATGTATCAACAAAGCGAATTGAATCAGGCCACAATGCACAAGATGAGATTGCTTATGCAACTACCTTCTGCATTAATGGCCTGATGTCTAATTAATTACTTTCCTGTAGTAACTAACATTTGATTTAATCCTTCGTACAAAGCCTTTTTGCCAACTGCAGTTGCACTAATTTCACACTTTCCACGGCGCACAGTTAATACTGCCTTGATTACTGAACATGCCCCAGTGGCCTTGTACTTAACCTTTTCACCAAAGTTACTAGTGGAGGGCAGAGCGCTCTTGCTAAAGGCTTTTGCAGTCTCAGGTAGAGCAAATCCACCTAAGCTTTGAACCCCAAGGGTTAGGCGAATCGGCAAAATAACGGTCACAGGGGCTGCACTGGCATTGCCTGCACTAGTTACTGAAATCGCACATTCACCGGCTCCTGCCAAAGGAGTTATCTGTTGGCCATTTAATGCACACGCTGGTGCAAGTGAACGATAGGTCAATGTCGCACCAGCTTTAGAAACCGCAGCAACAGTTGAAACCTGTCGGTAGCCAAGAGTTGCAGGGGTACGGGTAGTAACGGCAACCCCGTTAATTGTGCCTGTTACCTCATCTGCAGCAAGTGTTGTTGAGCCTGCAACAGCTGCTTTGAAGGTTAATGGGAAGAATTGATCTTCTGAAAAATCTGCTGGCACCGTGTGATCAAAGCGCATAAAGAGGCCGCACTTTGAGACTAGGCAATCAACGGTAGTTGTACCGACTAGATAGCTACCGGTTGGCTTAAAGACAATGGCAGCTGTTGGAAGAAATGAAGCACCGCGCGCCGTTGAGATCCATAGCTCAACAGCCTTGTTACATAGTGCAGATCGTGTTCCCGCAGGAGCCTCTACACATTGCTGAATGTATAAGCCACCCTTGGTAGGAACATCAGTGAGCGTGATATTTATCGTCGCACTTTGATAATCAAGATTGGTCAACGGCCCACCCACAAATTTTGTTTGTGCAGCCTGGGCTGACATAGGTGTCAATAATGTGGCAATGAGAGCAACAAGAACTAACTTTTTCACTTTTCTCCTTATTTGATGATGATTGGGATAAATAGATCTGAGGTTCGGTCATTACTACGAAGATGATCGGCGCGAACAGTGATTGCACACTTGACCTTGGTGCAATCAAACTTTCCAATTTTCTTTGATACTTTAACTTTTTGTTTAAAGCGTCCGCCAGGTAAATACTCTTGCGTTAGACCAACTGCATAGGCAGGGGGATTTGATGAAATCCAGAAAGAGGCTTCGCCTAAACCAGCCTTATTGACCCCACCACCACAGGGTGTTGGTGGCATGCCCTTCTTTGGGACAACACAAAAGGCGAGATAAATTCCAACAGTTTCATCAAAATACTGTCCACTTACACTCACGATTGATCCGCTCTTGGCAGTAGTTTTTGAGACAGAGAGGATTTGGCCTTGTGAGCCTTTTACAGATGCAGCATGTGCCGAAGGCATTGCACTCAAAGCAATCACCACGAGTGCGCTCAGTATCTTCTTCATACCCTGACCTTAAATTAAATAGGTAAATCACTTATCCGACAGGACACGGCAACCTGTCGTTTAAAGATTTGGCACACTAGCGCCGTGAAGAAATTAGGGATTTTTACCCTTGTACTACTGCTTGCAGGCTGCGCTGGCCCAAGTAATTCTTCAACGTACACAATTTCTCCAGATGATGTGAGATCGATTTCACTTGAGACTCCAAGCACATTCTCTGTTTCGCGGGTCGTGGTCTTAGCTAACGGTGTTGCCGAAATCATGGAATCACTCAACGCCAGATCCATCTTGGTGGGTCGAGATATTTCGAGCACTGAAAAGTCACTGGAATCAGTTCCTATTGTGACATCTGGGCATCAGGTAATTCCGGAAAAAGTTTTAAGCTTAAAACCTGATCTAGTGATCATTGATGCATCCTCTGGGCCACGTGCTGCAATTGATCAGATTAGATCTGCGGGTGTCAAAGTTATCCAAACGCCAGAGAGTTGGAATCTGGCTGATATCAACGTAAAAATACGGGCAGTAGGTGAAGCCATAGGTGCAAATAAGGGCGCAGAGGCGTTGATTTTTGCAATGGAGCAAGGCTCATCCACCGCATCCGTGTCAAATAAACCGCGGGTAGCCTTTCTTTATCTGCGCGGAACATCATCGGTGTATTTAATTGGTGGTCCAGGATCAGGGGCAGACTCTTTGCTGCAATCACTGGGCGCAGTTGATGTTGGTGCTCAAATACTTGATCGACCTTTCAACACCTTAACCGCTGAAAGCTTGGCCACTCTCAACCCCGATGTCATTTTGGTGATGAGTAAAGGTCTTGAATCAGTTGGAGGAGTGCAAGGTTTAATTAAACTTCCAGGTGTTGCCCAAACTAATGCTGGAAAGAACTCTGCAGTTATCGATGTCGATGATTCCTTACTGCTCTCATTTGGTCCTCGCACCCCCTCACTCTTAGATCAGTTGGCTAAAGCACTTAAAGAGGTAGCACCGTGAAAAGAACTGCTCCAATAGTTCTACTCATAGCTGGGGCGGTAGCGGCAATCTCTGTTGGCTCGAGTCAGGTTGATGATTTTTGGTCTGTACTTCTCAACCCCGGAAGCAATGAGATTGTGTGGCAGATTCGATTCCCACGTGTCATGGCTGCGGTGATTGTGGGAGCTGCGCTGGGTATCGCCGGGTTATTGGCACAAGGTGCCTGCAATAACGCAATAGCAGAGCCTGCCATTTTAGGAACAGCGGCAGGTGCATCTTTTGGCGCAGTCATAGGTATTGCTACTGGTGTTGTTCAGGTTGGTTCATTAGGAGCACTAGCGTGCGGAGCAGCAGGAGCCCTACTTGCGACATCAATAACTTTTAGGTTGGCAGCCTTTCGTGGGGCTTTGTCCTCATTTAATTTAATCATTGTCGGAATCGCAGTATCTGCAATATTTACTTCACTTGTGGGAATCACATCGGCAGTTCTTAATCGGGCAGATGCTCGCTCAATTTCTTTTTGGAGTTTGGGTTCATTGGCACTGGTAACAAATGAGAACCTTCTTGGCATAGTGATTACTACATTAATGGGAGCAGTGATTGCTTGGTTTATCGCACCAATGCTTGATCGCCTTTCCTTAGGCGATCACAGCGCATTTCACTTAGGAGTAAACGTGCCTAGAGTCCGACTCCTTGCTTTGGTTTCCCTATCCCTATTGGCAGGTGGTGCGGTCAGCACTGTTGGAGTGATTGCCTTTATTGGATTAGCTGCTCCTCATATAGCACGCTTTATCTATGGGCCTTCGCACAGAGCTTTGATTATGCATAGCGCATTGATTGGAGCCTTCATTGTTTTGCTTGCTGACACTTTATCTAGAACTATCGCCCAACCCAATGAACTGCCTATAGGGCTGGCAACTGCATTGATCGGTGCACCAATCTTAATTGCGCTAGTCACAGTAAAGAACAATGTGTGGAAAACCCAATGATTACTATCGATGATATTACTATCGTGCGAGATGGGCGAGAGATTATTTATGATTACAGTGAACAGATTCCAGCTGGTTCAATTACAGTAATTGTTGGCCCAAATGGTTGTGGCAAATCAACTCTGCTAGCTGCCATTGCTGGAGATATCGCCCCTATCAAAGGCACAATAACAATTGATGATGTGCATCCGATACTGACTTCGCCAGCGCAACTGGCGAAGATTCGTGCTGTGGCGATGCAAAATCAGAGTTACACGCTGGGCTTCACAGTCACGCAAATCATCGAAATGGCTGGAGCCTCGACGCAGGTAATGCAGGCTCTTGATTTAAGCGCTTTGGCTCATCGTCAAGTAACAGCATTATCTGGTGGAGAATCTGCCCGAGTTTCAATTGCTACTGCAATCGCACAAAAAACCCCAGTTTTACTTTTAGATGAGCCACTTGCAGCCCAAGATGTTCATAGCAAAAAAAGAATTATTGAGCTTTTACAGAAGTTGGCAGAAAACGGTGTGACAGTTGTTGTTGTAGTCCACAGTAGTGAATCGGAGTTAGCGTGGGCTGACAAGATCATTAAGGATTTTCTGTAGGGCTGGCCAAGATTTTTCAAAACTAGGGTGAAGCGTTAACTCATCTACCTTTTCTATTTCCACCCAGCGCACTTCATGGGATTCATCATTTACTTCGCGAGCAACTAATCCTTCTTCTGCTAGTGCAATGACGGTTTCGTACTTCCAGCTTCCATGATCATCACAAAAAACGTGGAGAGGTGTGAGTAAGGCGGTATCTATTCCAGTTTCTTCTACCGCTTCCCGAAAAGCGCCCTCGATTGTGCTCTCATGAGAATCACGGGCACCTCCTGGGATTCCCCAGGTGTCACCGTTGTGAACCCATGGGGCGCGGTGCTGCAAAAGGATTTGTGTGCCGCGTATTAAAAGGATTCCAGCTGCGCCGTTGAGGCCCCAGTGCTTACTGCCGCAGGCGCATTGCACCCAACCATCTCCATCGCGTGCGCCCATGAACTAAGAGTGTCACAACTATCCACAGATAGCCCAGCGAGCAGCGGCATTAGTCCCGGCACGCACTTATCGTGCCTGCACATGAAGCCCTTATTCATTCTCATCCTGTTCATCTCTCTGTCCACCCCCGCTGCGGCAATTGCCGATTGTGAAACAACGGCCTGCGTAGATGTATTTACAGACAATAACCAGATCATCATTACCGCTAAAAAAGGTGATGGCGGGACGGTGGCAAAAAAGCGCACCGTTGTTGCACCTACACCCAAGCCAACGCTGTGGTTTCCTCCCAAACCTAAAGCTGTGCCAACAGTCAAGCGCACTTACAAACCACGAGTGAGAGCGCAAAAAGTAGTAACTACCAGCGTGAATTTAAGTGATCGTTTAATCAAAATGGTTCCAACGGCCACGATTGCCTACCAACCAGAGTTTGAACCGCTGGTGCATGTGCCAGTTATTTTTTGGTGTGATCTACCCACTCTCTTTCAATCACGCGTGGACATTATTGGTGAGGTAATTGATGTGGTGCTGCGTCCTGGTTTTGCTTGGCAGTGGGGAGATGGAGAAGTCTTTAACACTACTGAGCCAGGTGCCCCTTATCCCAATCAGAAAATTACTCATACTTACAAACGCCCTGGCACTTACACCGTCACCTTAATTGCAACGTGGAACGGAAACTTTAAACATAACGGTGCCACACGTGCAATTACCGGAACTATCAAAATCCCATCTTTTGCAGTTATCACCGTGGTATCTGCTAACTCAACCTTCACGAAATGAGTGCCCAATGACTACCGATTATGAAGATCTCTCTATTACATCCCTTCCACTTGCAAGTGATAAGGACTTTGTTGCACTCGTTACGAGCTTTAGCGTTGACCCTGATAGCCCTGATCTCTCCTTCCTGCAGCGAGATGGGGCAACGGCGGTGATTGATTTAGCAACCGAGTTTGAAAGATATGGTGTGGCTAGTAACCCAGATTTAATCGCTCGGGTTATTGGACGCTTGAGTGATATTCAAGTGCGTGATTTTGCACTTGGTACCCACAGCGGTGAGAGCTTTGAAACCTATTGGAAAATGTGGCTTTACTTGCTGCAAATTGCACCTGTGGGCTTTGTTGCACCGGTTGCTACATTGTTTGCAACCCTTGCCTATGAGCGCTCAGATACTCCACTTGCCTATCGCTGCCTCGATCGCGCTAGCGCAGATGCCCCTGGCTACTCTTTAACTATTTTGCTGCGCAGAGTCTTTGGTTCAGGCTGGCCCGCTAATGCTTTTGCCGCCATGCGCATAGAGCTACACCCCAAGGTCACCGCTGGGATTTTTGAGTAAGCCAGAACCTCTGTTATATTTCCCCCAGGTCACGAGTTCTAGTGTTTAGCCCCGGCTTACTAGACGGCAACCCTCCACCACGGTGGGGTGCTCCGGGTGAAGACCAGATCGACTAGCAGAACGCAGTCGATAAGCGTGGAACACCTAATTCCACTGGTTATGTCCCTTGTTGGCATATCTATTTTTAGGTGTTCCCATAACTGGGAGGAATTACTTACATGTCAACCTTTTCACTTGAAGAAGCAGCTTTTGAAACGCGCCAAATACACGCCGGACAAGTTGCTGATCCAACAACAGGAGCACGTGCACTTCCTCTGTATCAAACCACTGCATATCAATTCCGCGATACAAAGCATGCAGCAGATCTTTTTGGTTTGGCAGAGCTAGGCAATATCTATACCCGCATCATGAACCCGACTCAAGATGTGGTTGAAAAGCGCATTGCATCATTAGAAGGTGGCGTTGCTGCCCTTCTTCTTGCTTCAGGTTCTGCTGCCACAACTTTTGCAGTCTTAGCCGTTGCAACTGCAGGAGATCACATCGTTTCATCAAAGTATCTCTATGGTGGAACATATAACTTGTTCCATTACACCTTGCCAACATTTGGTGTCGAGGTTACCTTTGTTGATAATCCCAATGATCCTGCGGAATGGGCAAAGGCAGTTCGCCCTAATACCAAGGCGTTTTTTGGTGAGTCCATCTCAAATCCAAATAATGATATTTTGGACATTGCAGCAGTGGCAAAGGTTGCCCATGAAAATCATGTGCCATTGATTGTCGATAACACTGTGGCAACACCCTATGTTATTAAGCCAATCGAATTCGGTGCAGATGTAGTTGTCCACTCAGCTACAAAGTTTTTGGCTGGCCATGGAAATGCAGTAGTTGGCGCGATTGTTGATTCAGGTAATTTTGACTATGCGCTCTATCCAGAGAAGTTCACAAGCTTTAATACTCCAGATCCTTCCTATCACGGCCTTGTTTATGCCCAAGCCCTAGGAGTGGGCAGTGCATTTGGTGCCAACTTGGCCTATATCTTCAAGATTCGCCTGACTTTGCTGCGCGATATTGGAGCTGCCGTTAGCCCATTTAACGCCTGGTTACTTGCACAAGGTCTTGAGACTCTGACACTTCGCATGAAACAACATTTGGAAAATGCTAAAGCTGTTGCAACATGGCTTGAGAGCCACCCACAGGTTGAGAAAGTTCATTTCTCTTCCCTTCCTAGTAACTCCTATAACAAACTGGCCGCAAAGTATGCACCTAAGGGTTCAGGCTCAGTCTTCTCCTTTGAAATCAAGGGTGGGATAGAGGCGGGAAAGAAGTTTGTGGAAGGGCTGAGTTTGCACTCACACGTTGCAAACATTGGTGATGTGAGATCTCTGGTTATTCATCCAGCATCGACGACCCATTCACAACTATCGGCAGAAGAGTTATTAAGTGCCGGTGTGAAGCCAGGCTTAGTTCGCCTCTCTGTTGGTCTGGAAGATATCGAGGATATCAAGGCAGATCTTGCAGATGGTTTTGCTGCCGCACAGTAGATGTCACAAATAAACGCTCTGGTTACCGGGGCATGGCTTGAAGACCATGCACCCGGTGATCGGCGCTTTATAAAAATCGGTGATGTTGGACTTGAAGATGGTGAAGTACTCACAGATGTAACAATCGCCTATCAAAGCTGGGGCGAGTTAAATGAAAATAAAGATAATGCGATTTTAGTAAATCATGCAATGACAGGTTGGTCAGATGTCACCGGCTGGTGGCCATCCATGGTGGGGCCAGGATTGCCTTTTGATACCGATAAATACTTTGTCGTGTGTCCCAATGTTATTGGCGGATGCCAGGGATCAACAGGTCCATCATCGATAGCACCTGATGGCAAAAGATATGGTTCTCGTTTTCCATCGCTGACAATTCGCGACATGGTCAATGCTGAAATTCAATTTAGTGATGCGCTCGGAATTGATAAATATCGCTTAGCCGTTGGGCCATCCTTAGGGGGAATGCGTTCATTGGAGTGGGCGGTGCAGTTGCCACACCGCGTTGGTGCCATCTGCACTATTGGTTCATCAGCAGTTGCCACCGGTGATCAGATCGGTACATGGTCCATTGAGCTACGTGCAATAAAGAGTGATCCCAACTTCAATAACGGTGATTACTACGAACAAGAGCATGGTCCGATTGAAGGAATGGGAATTGCTAGGCGTATTGCCCACCTGACCTATAGAACTGAAGCTGAGATGGACATTCGCTTTGGTAGAGAACTCCAGGGAGATGACACCGGGCGCTATGCCGTGGAGTCATATCTTGATCATCAGGCCGATAAGTTGGCCCATCGCTTCGATGCCAATACCTATATTTCACTGACTGAGGCGATGATCTCCCATGACATTGGCCGTGGACGCGGAGGAGTAGTTGCAGCCCTTGAATCGATCACTATTCCGGTGGTGGCTGTGGCTATAGACACCGATCGACTCTTTCCTAGGCGATTACAGGCTGAGATAGCCGACTTTGCTCCTCATGCCAGCCCATTGGTGACGATTTCATCGCCATTTGGCCACGATGGCTTCCTGGTGGAGGTTGAATCTGTGGGAAATGTGATTAGACAGGCTCTGGATTTAGCTAAATAAGGGTCGAATTATCACTTTTGGATGTGCATTTACCCCTGTGGACAAATTATAATATAGCCATCGCATCAGCGCGCTCGCTGAGAAAATCAAAGGATAATTGTGGCTGTATTTAGTGCGCTCAAAAACAAGGTGTTGAAGAAAGCTTCTGCAAAAAAAGCTGCACCTGCAAAGAAATCCGCTGCTAAAAAAGTAGCTCCTGCTAAAAAGAGCTCGCCAGTAAAGAAAGCGGCTGCAAAAAAGAGCGCACCTGCCAAAAAAGCAGCTGCTAAAAAAGCGGCCCCTGCAAAAAAGGCAGTCCCTGCGAAAAAGGTTGCACCTGCAAAGATTGCATTAAAGAAAGATTTAACGGCTAAAGATGTTCAAGCAATTGTTGATGCCAAAACAGCCGTATTGCGCCAGCATGAAGTTCTAGCAGAGCTAGAAAAGCGTGGTGTTACATCGATTAATCGCATTCCTAAAAAGACCGATAAAGATTTAGTGGATGAAGCCCGCGCCCTAGCAACTGAAGTACCAGTCATTGTTGAAAAACTACGCAAGGCTGGCCTTGGTTCACCATCTCGTATTTTGAAAAAGAGCGACTACGCACTTATCGAGCCAAAGGTGGCACCAGTTGCTGCGCCAAAGATTGATGCTAAGACTGGCAAAGCTGCAGTTGTAAAGATCGATGGGGAAGAAGTAGAGCTTGAAGAAGTAGAGCTTGAAGATGTTGAGGTTTTGATTAAGGAAGCTGTCGAAATCATCGATGGTGAAGAAGAAGAAAAGGGCAACCAACCACGCGTTGTAAACTTAACTGAAGATACTTCTGGAAATGAAGAAAATGCCTTTACATTAAAGGCCTCTGAAGAAGATGACGCTCCTGCCCAGACAGTTATGACCGCTGGTGCTACAGCAGATCCAGTAAAGGATTACCTCAAGCAAATTGGTCGCGTGGCGCTTCTTAACGCAGAGCTTGAAGTAGAGCTTGCTACACGCGTAGAAGCAGGTCTTTTTGCTGAAGCAAAGATTAAAGATGAGAAGAAGATGGAAAAGAAGTTAAAGCGCGAACTTGAATGGCTCGTTGAAGATGGAAAGCGCGCAAAGAATCACTTATTAGAGGCAAACCTTCGCCTCGTTGTTTCACTTGCAAAGCGCTACACCGGTCGTGGCATGCTTTTCCTTGACCTTATTCAAGAAGGTAACTTAGGTTTGATTCGAGCCGTTGAGAAGTTCGACTACACAAAGGGCTATAAGTTCTCAACATATGCCACATGGTGGATTCGCCAGGCAATTACACGTGCGATGGCTGATCAGGCCCGCACAATTCGTATCCCTGTGCACATGGTGGAAGTTATTAATAAGTTGGCACGTGTTCAGCGCCAGATGCTTCAAGATCTTGGTCGCGAACCGACCCCAGAAGAGTTAGCAAAAGAGCTTGATATGACACCTGAAAAGGTTGTCGAAGTTCAAAAATATGGCCGCGAACCTATTTCACTTCACACACCTCTTGGTGAAGAAGGAGATTCTGAGTTCGGTGATTTGATTGAAGACTCTGAGGCTGTTGTTCCAGCCGATGCGGTTTCATTCACATTATTGCAAGAGCAGTTGCACTCAGTTCTAGATACGCTCTCAGAGCGTGAAGCTGGAGTAGTTGCAATGCGATTTGGTTTAACTGATGGTCAACCTAAGACTTTGGATGAAATTGGAAAGGTCTATGGCGTTACACGTGAGCGTATTCGCCAGATTGAATCCAAGACAATGTCAAAGCTTCGTCACCCTTCACGCAGCCAGGTCTTGCGCGACTACCTCGACTAAACCATGGAGAAACCAACGATTTTTGTTAATCCCAAGAGCGGATCTATCAAGATCAACGGTGAAGTCGATGTTGTTGATGTTGATGGCAAGGTAGTCGAAACTCTTACTAATCCCAAGCTATGTGGCTGTGGGCTTTCTAAAGATAAGCCGTGGTGCGATTCATCCCATGGGGAGTATGTGAAGATCGTTGCCCAGCAACTTCGTAACGCTCGTGAATTAGTTAAGCCTTGCAATCTCTATGGTGCAACACCTGTTCGAGCACGTGAGATCCGTGAAAATGAACTTAAGTACCGCTTGGAACATGAAGAGGTATTGGTGGGCGTCAAACTCGGGGGAGCGTTGGATTCAACGAAGAAAGAAGATCCAACATATATCAACATCTTTGGGTATTTAACTGATGTGATGCAGTGCGTGGATTCAATAAAGACTGCTTCAATGATTTACCCACGGGCAGAAGCTGAAGTTGTCTTTAAGTTAAGCAAAGAGATTGACAGTGAAATTCATCCATCAGAAGTTCTTGACTACGTGAGCCATGTTGCTGCCGGCATGGAGATCTTGGATTATCGCTTTGGTGAAGTAGAGGCATATGCCGAAGATTGCATTGCAGATAATGCAGGAGCTGCAGCTTTTGCTTATGGTGCATGGGTTCCAGCGCATCAAGAAAATTTAGATGCACTCACGGCGCAAGTTTTTGTTAATGGAGCTTTGACTCAATCTGCTCCACTTACTGCAATTCAAGGCAATCCATGGATGGCAGTAGTTGAACTCTCTAAAGTATTAGCGGTAAGTGGTGTGAAATTAGCTGCTGGCTCAATAATCTTTAGCGGCTCTGCAACAAATGGAGTGCCCATGGTTGCAGGCAACAGCTATAGCGTGGAAATTAAAGGATTAGGAAGTGTAAATATAAAAGCTAGTTAGCAGGAGTCTCGACGAGCTTTTCGCTCTCATCGATGATCTTTGCAGCAACTGTCTTTAGCTTTTCGGCATATTCCTTGCCATGGTGGGCACAGAACATCAGTTCTCCGCCGTTTAGAAGCACAGCGCGAACATAAGCCTGGGCGCCGCATCGATCGCAACGGTCAAGGGCGTTAAGAGGTACTGATTGGAGCATCAATTGTTCTGACATATCTCTCTCCGTTCGTGCGTTGTGTCTTACTTCCTATGGAACATCAAACCATGTCTGGATATTCCCCGCTCGTTAAAATTAAATTATTTTCGTTAAATTGTTGTTAATTTGCTGTGGAAATATCGATATTTGCAGCATCCAGGGCCCTTTCGGCGCGCTTACGGGTGATACGGGGTAGTGGGCGATAACCTTTCGCCCCGTGGCCGAAAAAGATATTGCGACAAATGTGCAGGATAGCTATACCGCAAAAGATCTAGCGGTTTTAGAGGGCCTCGATGCCGTTCGCAAGCGCCCAGGTATGTATATCGGCTCCACAGATTCACGTGGCCTCATGCACTGCTTGTGGGAAATCATTGATAACTCAGTAGATGAATCTTTGGCCGGACATTGTAAGAGAATTGAAATTAATCTTGAATCAGATGGTTCCGTTGAAGTCCATGATGATGGTCGCGGAATTCCAGTTGATAAAGAACCTAAGACTGGCTTAACTGGTGTTGAAGTTGTTCTCACTAAGTTGCACGCAGGTGGAAAATTCGGTGGTGGTTCATATGCTGCATCCGGTGGTTTGCACGGTGTTGGTGCTTCCGTTGTTAACGCACTTGCATCTCGCCTTGATGCTGAAGTTGATCGTGATGGCAAGATTTACTGGATGTCATTCCAACGCGGAGTTGCAGGAATATTTGATGGCGATGGACCAAAGGCTGCCTTTGAACCAAAGTCAGGACTTCGCGTTATTGGAAAGATTTCCAGCAAAATTACAGGAACTCGCATTAAGTGGTGGAGTGATCGTCAGATTTTCCTTAAAGAGGCAGAGCTTGATCTAGAAGATATCTATGCACGTGCTCGCCAGACTTCCTACCTGGTTCCAGGCTTAACCCTTGTCGTTAATGACAATCGCACAAAGACAAAGACAAGTGAAACTTTCTTCCACAAGAGTGGAATCACTGAATACTGTAATTTCTTACAACCAGATGAAGCCGTGGGCGATGTAATCCGCATCTATGGCACAGGCCATTACCAAGAGACAGTGCCTGTCCTAGATGACAAGGGCCACATGGTTTCAACTGAAGTTGAGCGTGATATGGAAGTAGATATCGCTATGAAGTGGGGCAATGGTTTTGAAACCACCCAGCGCTCATTTGTAAACATCATTGCAACGCCTAAGGGTGGAACGCACGTGCTGGGCTTTGAACGCGCTCTGGTCAAGGTAGTTAACGAGGCTCTACGCTCAACGAAAACCCTTGCCAACAAAGAGATCGATGTCATTAAAGATGACGTCATTGAAGGTTTAACTGCCGTTGTCACAGTTCGTATGTCTGAGCCACAGTTTGAAGGCCAGACCAAGGAAGTTCTAGGAACGGCTGCTGCCACACGAATCGTTTCAGCTGTGGTGGCAGATAAGATGAAAGAGTATTTCAATACGACAAAGCGCATTGATAAAGCCAATGGGCGCTTAGTACTTGAAAAGATTGCTGCGGCATCGCGCACACGTATTAGTGCGCGTGCCCATAAAGATTTGCAGCGCCGCAAGAACGCTCTGGAATCATCCTCTCTTCCAACCAAGTTATCTGATTGTCGTTCTGAGGATGTAACACGCACAGAGCTATTTATTGTGGAAGGTGACTCTGCCCTTGGCACAACCAAGGCAGCACGTAACTCTGAGTTCCAAGCGATTTTGCCAATTCGTGGAAAGATTCTTAACGTTCAGAAAGCATCACTTTCACAGATGCTAGAAGATAAAGAGTGCGGATCAATTATTCAGGTGATTGGTGCAGGCTCTGGAAAATCATTTGAACTAGATGAAGCTCGTTATGGCCGCATTATCTTGATGTCAGATGCTGACGTTGATGGTGCACATATTCGCTGCTTGTTACTTACTTTGATGTATCGCTACATGCGCCCACTGATCGATGCTGGCCGTGTGTTTGCTGCAATCCCACCTCTACACCGCATTGAAGTAATGGGCGGGGGAGGAAAGAAGGGTGAATACATCTACACCTATAGCGATGATGAGATGAAGAAAATCACTGCAGATTTAAAGAAGACCGGCAAGCGTTGGAAAGAGCCTATTCAGCGCTATAAAGGTCTGGGCGAAATGGATGCAGATCAGCTACGTGAAACAACCATGGATCCAGATGCCCGCACACTTCGGCGCATCACGGTCTCTGACGCGTCCGCTGCAGAGGCGATGTTTGAACTATTGATGGGTAGTGATGTTGCCCCACGCAAGGAATTCATTGCTAACGCTGAGATTGATCGTGAGCATATCGACGCCTAAGTTTTTAGGCTTACTTTTTCACTAGCTGCGAAATTGACTTGGCGATTAATGGCACGGCAGAATCCCAAGAAATTCCAAAGTTTTTCTCAAAAGACTGTTCGTACGTCATTCCATCGGCGATGTCCTCATAAATTTGGATATTGATTGCCGGACCTTTAATTGCTGTAAATATCTCGCAAATAAGGGCCCCAATATCGTAAGTATGAAAAGCAGTATCTGGGTCTGACCATACCTTTTTGTCAGCTGGCTTTATAAAATTCTGTAGCCACTTTTCTGTATATCTCTTCTCTTTATTGTTGAAGAAAAAAGCCGACCCAATTTGTCTTTCTTTAGAATACTTTGAAAATGACTTGGCGTAGATTGCCGCATTTTGTGAGAAAGTAGCACCACCTTCGGCGAACCACCAAGGCGTAAACGCTTTGATACCAGTCATTGCCTGACCTTGTTGAGGCGTTTCAAAGAAACTCCTAATTTGAAGTACGTGCATGTATTCATGCGCTTCAAGGGTGCCATAAGTGTGATTAGGGTCAGAAGTGCCATTCATTACTGCTGAGAGAATTAGTCCGTTTCCAGCATCATCAATTGTTCCACTAGCACCCCAACATTCAGTAACTTTCTGACAACTATTTTTTGCGTCTTCTCCAGAAGACCTTGAAAAGAGTTGCGAAAAATTCTTTTGTGCCCAGTCAATATCTTTGTAAGTGTAATAAATTGCAGTTGTCTTCTGTGGATGCTGGAAAGTTGGATAGAGACGCTTAACGGCATCTAAGGCTAATTTAGGATTTGGATTTGTGAGCTTGGTGTTTGGTCCAACGAGTACTTCTAGTTCGCCACTCTTTTCCGTACTTGATAGCACCAAAGCGCTACTTTTCTTCCATGCCCAGTAAGAAACATCTTTAGGTCTCTTAACCGCATCTTGAAAACTTTTGATTGGTTTCGGAACTTTGACTGCATTTGAGGGTTGTATCGAAAGAGATAGCAAGAGAATGGCAATGCTTGAAAGCGCGATGGATCTAATTTTCATGCAAAAATACTAATCGATACTCACCAAATCGAAGTACTCTTCTTTCCACAGATCTTCATCGCCATCTGGCAACAAGATAACGCGCTCAGGCTTAAGTGATTGCACAGCGCCTTCATCGTGAGAAACCATGATGACTGAGCCTTGATACTCAGCAAGTGCTCCTAGGATTTCAGCGCGAGATGCTGGATCTAAGTTATTTGTTGGCTCATCTAGGAGCAAAACGTTTGCTGCAGAGACCACTAGAACGGCTAGAGCAAGACGTGTTCGCTCACCACCGGAGAGAACCTTGACGGGTTTGTGAACATCATCGCCGATGAAAAGGAATGAACCGAGTGTGTTGCGTGCTTCTGGTTCACGCAGATCAGGGGTTGCAGACATCATGTTCTCAAGAACTGTGCGCTCGAAATCAAGTGATTCATGTTCCTGGGCGTAGTAACCAATTTTTAAGCCATGGCCTTGTTCAACTTTTCCGGTATCAGATTCAATTTCACCGGCCAGAATTCTAAGCAGAGTTGTCTTGCCAGCACCGTTAAGTCCAAGGATTACAACGCGAGAGCCTTTATCAATCACACATGAAACATCGGTAAAGATTTCAAGTGAACCATAAGACTTTGAAAGCTCTTCACCAGACAAGGGAGTTTTGCCGCATGGGGCTGGGGTTGGGAAGCGAAGTCGTGCAACTTTGTCATTGACTCGAACATCCTCTAAACCACTGCGAAGCTTTTCAGCTCTACGTAACATGCCCTGGGCAGCTGTTGCCTTCGATGCCTTTGCGCGCATCTTCTCGCCCTGCTTCTGCAAAATCTCTGCACGTTTTTCAGCGTTAGCGCGCTCTTTCTTGCGGCGGTGCTCATCTTGTTCGCGCTGGAGAAGGTATGCCTTCCAACCCAAGTTATAGACATCGATAACATTGCGGTTGGCATCGAGATAGAAAACCTTGTTAACAACGGTTTCAATCAAGTTAACATCGTGGGAAATAATGACAAGGCCACCTGAGTATTTAGCTAAAAAATCACGCAGCCAGATGATGGAGTCAGCATCTAAGTGGTTTGTTGGCTCATCGAGTAATAATGTTTCGGCCCCGCTAAAGAGGATGCGAGCTAACTCAATTCGGCGGCGTTGGCCACCAGAGAGTGTGGATAGCTCATGTCCAAAGACTGCCTCTGTTACACCTAAAGATGTTGCAATCGCTTCTGCTTCAGCAGTTGCGGCATAACCACCGGCGGCGCTGAACTCATGTTCAACGCGGGTGTAGCGATCCATTGCTTTTTCAAGGGCTTCACCTTGGGCAGTTGCCATCTCTTCTTCCACAGCGCGCATGCGATGTGAAATCTGATCTAGATCACGGGCAGAGAGAATACGTTCGATTACTGTGCCAGGTTCATCACCAGTGCGAGGATCTTGTGGCAGGTAACCGATTTTTCCTGTGCGATTTACTGCACCGCCCGCAGGCATAGTTTCACCTGCTAATACTTTTGCCAGAGTTGATTTACCTGCACCGTTTCTACCCACAAAACCAATGCGGTCACCGCTATTGATGCGCACAGTTACGCCCTTAACGAGCAGGCGAGCACCTGCTCGAAGTTCTAGCGCTTGGGTTGAAATCACGCCGTAGTTTAACGCTTAGAGCTTAGGCAGCGCCAATTCGAGTTTTTCTGGCGGTTGCAAATGACTTACCAACTGCGGTTAACTCATCTGAAACCTGTGCTTTGATCGCATCTTCACTTTTTAGCAGCTTTGTCAGTTCTGCAATAGTTGATTTGAGTTCTTTTTGCTCAGTTTCAAGTTCTAGCTTGCTCATTTTCGTTAAACGACGAAGTGGCATATCCAAGATATAGGTAGTTTGTTCATCATTTAACTTAAAGTCCTTCATTAACTTCTCCTTAGCAGCTGCTGCATCATCGCTGCCGCGGATAATCTTGATGACCTTATCGATATCGATAATCGCCTTTAAGAGTCCATCAACAAGAGTTAAGCGTCCTTCAGCTTTAGCTTTGCGGAACTCAGAGCGACGACGAACAACTTCAATGCGGTGTTCAATAAAGACTTTAAGAAGCTCTTTTAATCCAAGGGTCTGTGGCTTGCCCTTGACCAATGCCACAGCATTGATAGAGAAAGCATCTTCCATAGGGGTTAAGGCATAGAGCTGTTCTAGAACTGCTTCTGGTTCGAAGCCGTTCTTGATCTCAATAACCACGTTGGTGCCAGTCTGACCATCAGTTAAATCGATGATGTCGCTAATGCCGGCGATCTTTTTAGCCTTAACAAGGGCTGCAATGCGCTCAACAACTTTCTCAGGCCCGATAGTGAAAGGAAGTTCTTTAATAACAATTCCCATTTTGCGCGTGGAGACCTTTTCGATCTCAACGCTGGCGCGCACTTTAAATGAACCCTTACCGGTTGCATATGCCTCTCGCACACCATCTAGACCAACGAGTTCACCGCCTGTTGGAAAGTCTGGACCAGGAACAAATTTCATTAACTGCTTGACTGTGGCAGATGGGTTTTCAATTAAAAACTTAGTTGCAGCGATAACTTCGCCTAGATTATGTGGAGCCATGTTGGTGGCCATACCCACAGCAATTCCAGAACCGCCGTTAACGAGCAGGTTGGGATATGCAGCAGGAAGAACTAAAGGCTCAGCTAACTGGCCGTCATAGTTAGGACCAAAGTCAACGGTGTTTTCATCGGCCTCTGCAACCATTGCCATTGCAGCAGATGCAAGGCGGGCTTCGGTATAGCGCATAGCTGCAGGACCGGCATCGAGTGAACCAAAGTTTCCGTGTCCATCGATAAGAGGTAAGCGCATAGAAAAAGATTGCGCCATACGAACAAGTGCGTCATAAATTGCGCCATCACCGTGAGGGTGCAACTTACCCATTACTTCACCAACTACACGTGCACTCTTAACATGTCCGCGCTCTGGGCGAAGACCCATATCTGCCATCTGATGCAAGATGCGGCGGTGAACTGGCTTTAAACCATCACGTGCATCAGGAAGTGCTCGTGAATAAATTACTGAGTATGCATACTCAAGAAAAGATTCAGAAACTTCCTTAGAAACATCGATATCAACGATCTTGCCTGGGTATTCACCAGGTTTTGGACCGACGGGTTTTTTCCCCTTTGCCGCAGTTTTCGCGGGAGTCTTCGCAGTTGCCATTGGAGCATTGTGCCAAGAGAGTTGCTTAATCTAGGGGAGGGCGCGCCCCAACAGTTGCTACACACTTTGCCGCCAACGCTGTTCCGGCAGATAGGGATGCTTCTAAATCATTTGTTTCAAGCCACTTTGGAATAAATCCAGCGGCAAATGAATCTCCAGCACCTGTTGTGTCGACCACATTGGTAGTGACGGCTGACACCTTTGCAACGACATCTTTATGAACGGCCATTGCGCCACGAGAACCTAATTTGATGACAACGAGTGGGGTGTAAGCAGTTAAATTCTTTTCTGCCGTTTCAACATCTTTAGCACCACCGAGATAGAGCGCTTCTTCGGAGTTGAGCAAAATTCCATCCATCAGTTTGACCCATGATAAAACTTCTTCTCTAGAGACAATCTTCATCGCCCCAGTTGTTGTTGGGTCAAAATAGATTGGCTTTCCGGCAGCTTTTATCTTTTCAATCATTGAAAGGACTGCCTCACGGCTGCGAAAATCAAGTAATGCATAACCACTCAAATACACGCCATCCACATCATCTAGCGGTGGCAAATCACTGACTTCAAGATCTGCATTTGCTCCGTTATCTGGAAACATCGTGCGCTCTCCGTTGGCATCGACCAAGATAACCACAACACCTGTTGGGCGTCCTGAGTGCATCAAATTCATGTGTTCCACGCCGTATTTATCTAAATCAGAGATAAGGGCAAAACCAACAGGATCATTGCCAACGCGGGCAACTAACTGCGCTTTGGAGTGGGTGCGAGTAATCCAGGTTGAAACATTTGCAGCTTGACCACCTGGGTGGCTTGAAATTCTGCTGGCAGTGTCATTGCCATAGTTAATCGGCTCTTTTAACTGCGAAATAACATCTAGGGCTAAATCACCGATACACAGGATTTTCTTCATTTAAGCGCCATCGCAATATCTGCAGCTAACGCGCAGTTTGATTTAATGATTTCAGTATTAATGGCAAGTGATTCACCCTTGCTGGCGGTGTGGAAATGCTCAAGTAAGTATGGTGTTACATACTTTCCATCAATTCCATCACGGGCAGCATTTGCCATACCAGTTGCCAAGATCTCATCATGGCGCACTTTATCCATCTGCTTTTCAACTGGGTTGGTAACAATCAATGCATGGTTTGAAGTTGAAACCTGACTGCGAGCCTTAATGATTGAGGCGATCTCTTCGGCAGAATCAACGCGGTGTTCAATCTCAAAGCCTGAATCGGTGAGATAGAAACCAGGGAAGCGATTGGTTTTATAGCCAACGATGCCAATAGCTAGAGTCTCAAGGCGCTCTAAGGTGGCATGAACATCGAGAATTGATTTCACTCCAGCACACACAACGGTCATATCTAACTGAGAGAGCGCAGTTAAATCTGCTGATTCATCAAATGATTCATTGGCTCCTCTGTGAACACCGCCAAGACCACCAGTTGCAAATACTTTAATTCCAGCAATCGCTGCGATGTGAGCTGTGGCGGCAACTGTTGTTGCAGCGCTCTTGCCCTGGGCAATGATGATTGCTAAATCACGGCTCGATGCTTTAGAAATATCATCGCGATTGGCTATGGCATCTAATTCATTGGCTTCAAGACCGATATGAACAACGCCATCAAGGAGTGCGATTGTGGCAGGAACGGCCCCGCGTGCTCGAATAATGCTTTCGCACTCTTGGGCAACCAAAAGATTGGATGGGCGTGGCAAACCATGGCTAATAATCGTAGATTCGAGTGCAACGATGGGCGTACCCGCTGCAATTGCAGCCGAAACTTCGGCTGAATACTTAATTGCACTCTTCATGGGTCAACCTTAGCCGATGTAATGAGAAGATATGAACGTGCATTTGTCCCAGATAACTCCATCGATCTTTACATCCTTGGGACTATCCACTTCCGAAGACCTTCTAGCTATTGGGCCTTCGCCCAGTGGTCGAGAACTTCTCTTTCTTATCGATGGCTTTGGCGCAGATGTCATTGAAAAATACGCAGATGCCATGCCAACAATGGCCCGACTAACTAAGTTTTCAACGATAAAAACTTCTTTTCCATCAACTACCGCAACCTCATTAGCAACGCTCATGACCGGAACTTTGCCTGGCGTGCACGGAATGCTCGGTTACACCGTGCAAGTACCACGAAGTGGTGGTCGCATCCTTAACGCTCTTAAGTGGGATGAGCGCGTTGATCCCATTAACTGGCAGCCAGTGCCTACTTTGTTTGAGCGCGCAGTAGCTGAAAACATCAACGTCACACATGTTGCAGCAAAGCGTTATGAGAACTCTGGCTTTACGCGAGCAGTCTTTCGCGGAGCAAACTATAAAGGTGCAAATGTTGCTACAGATTTAATTGCTGAGACTAAAGCAGCGCTACAAAAGACTCCTTCTTTTGTCTATCTCTATGTCAATGATTTAGATGTAGCTGGTCACAGTGATGGCGTTGGAAGTGAGAAGTGGTTAGCAGCCCTTTCCATGATTGATCAGATGTTTTCAAACCTCATGAAAGAGATGCCACATGGCACCCGCATTTGGCTCACTTCAGATCATGGAATGGTCAATGCAAGTGAGAAGATAATTATTGGACACGATAATCCTTTGTTAGAGGGAGTGGCCGTTATTGGGGGAGAGCCAAGAGCCAGACACCTTTATCTCTCACCAGATAACGACAGCGTGAGTGCACGAAGTGAATTAGCCAGTAGATGGGCAGAATATTTGGGAGAAAAAGCAACAGTTCTTACTCGCGAAGAGGCGATAACAACAAAGCTCTTTGGTGATGAAGTAAGCGCTGATGCATTAGATCGTATGGGCGAAGTCATTGCTATTGCTCAGAGTGGTGTTGTTTTACTTGATCCAGAGCGCGCTGAAAAGGAAGCTGCGATGGTGGGACACCACGGCGGAGATAGTGAGATTGAATCTGAAGTTGGATTGCTAACTACAACGCTAAGTTAATTACTGATCTTCAGTAGGTTTGATGCCAAACATAATTTCATCCCAGCTAGGAACCTTTGCTCGCGCAACAACACCATCGCGCGCTGCCTCATCATCTGGCAGTTCACGAATAACTGCCAAGCGTGGAACTTCTGGCATAGGGGTGATGTCTTCACGCAAAGAAGGGTGATTTGCATCTGAGTAAACAAGTCCAGGAGTTGGCATCTGACGTGCTGGTGGCTCATCGCCCATCATCCAACGCGCATTCTCATCCATAGATGTGAGCACGCGACGAGTTGTGTCAAAGTTCCATTGCGCAATTCCCACACCACTGGTGTTTGGATAATGCAGTTCAACTGTCCATGTCGAATCTTCATGTCGCCATGTGTTCCAGGAAAGATCTGAAAGATCGATATTGCGTGGGGCAAGACGAGAAACGACAACACCCAACAAATTAACTGGGTCGCGGCTCCCTTCTTTGCGAACTGAAACTTGTTGCGCTTGATCAATGATGTAGATGCGCTCTTGCAAGATTGGACCAGAGAAGCGCTCGATCTTTTCAAGAGGAATATTATTTTCGCGAGCTAACTCTTCAGCTAATTCACCAGCACGCAAACGACGCTGAATCTCTTTAATAGAAATGGTGTCGGCTTCTTGTTCTGGAACTGCAGAAAGACGAGGTTGATTAACTGTGGCGCGCAAAGTGTCGCTAATGCGAACAGTGAACTCATTGCCATCATTATCGTGAAGGGACAAGTGAGTACCGTCCTCACTCTTGCCGTTTAATCGAAGCTCAGTCACGGTTCAGAGGGTAATGGATGAGCCGCTTATAAACGCGAAAGTAGGGCAGTGTGGCTAATAATGCTGCACACATAAATCCCAGAGGCACCCAGAGAGCGCTTTGCGCCCCGTAGGTATCGATGACCCATCCGCCAAGGGCGCTAGAAATTGCACCACCTAATGGCATACCTGCCACGACCCATGTAAAAGATTCAGTGATCTGTTCACTAGGCACTGCCTCTTGGACGATGCCATATGCATTTACGATTAATGGAGCTATTGCAAAGCCATTAAAGAAAAGTGCCACGGCAAGTCCCAAAATTGAATCTACAAAAACAAATGGAATTGAAAGCAACGTCAGCGAGCTCAAGAAAATAAGGAAGCGGCCGGTGTAAGAGGTTTTCCACTTAATTAATCCATTAATGATTGCCATAACTGCACTGCCTGATGCCCATAAGCCCAACAGCAAGCCTGAATATGATTTCTGCCCTTGGCTTTCGGCAAAGCCCACAACGGTAATTGAAATAGCGCCAAAGAAACCACCGGTAAAAGTTGTGGCAAGTGCAATAGCTTGAACAATTGGAATTCCAATTACTGGGGGATGAGGATCCTTAACTCGCACCGGTGATGGTGGGGGCTCAGTTGCCCGTTGCATTGCAAAGAGTGGTAGACCAATGGACATCAAAATCATTCCAGCAATCAAACCTGCAGCTGGTGCAATCGAAGTTGCACATGCCGTTGCAGTAATTGGACCAACAATAAACACAACTTCATCCATCAAAGCTTCATAGGAGTAGGCAGTGTTAACCACATGCTTGTCTGCTTCATCTTCATCGGTAGTTGATTTATCTGGACTTAAGACATGTAACCAACGGCGGCGTACTAAGCCGCCAGTGTTGATTGAGGCAAGCTCAGCCAAAATAATGGAAACAAACCAGGTCCATACAGGTGCTTCATTCATTACGAGAGCGATAAAGAGTGAGAGGCCAAGGATTTTAAGTGGAACAACTCGCATCAACATCTTTCGTTGCCCGATGCGATCTGCAAGCCTTGACCAAAATGGGTTAGCAATTGAAATAACTATGGATGCCACCGCACTGAGCGCCCCAGCCAGTGCATAGGAATCACTGACGGCAACAACAATGAAAATGAGAGCTAAAGAATCCATTGATATCGGCATACGACCAATGAGGGCTGAAATAGAAAATTTCATCGCTCCGGGTGTGCGAAACAGGGTTGTATATGCCGAGAACATGTGAGACATCCTATTGCAGGGTTAGGATGTGCTCGTGAGTATTGATGATGAACTCTTAGCGCTGGCTTTGGATATTGCCAAACAAGCCGGCCGATTACTTGTTGATAGACCAGCCTCTTGGGAGTTAACTTCTAAATCAACTGCGATAGATATTGCAACACAAATGGATGTTGCAAGTGAAAAACTCATCGTTAACGCCATTCTTGCCGCTCGCCCAGATGATGGAATCATTGGTGAAGAAGGCGCAGATAGGGTGAGTACATCCGGTTACACCTGGGTGATAGATCCAGTAGATGGAACTGTTAACTATTTCTATGGCCTACCTGGTTGGAACATCAGTATTGCCGTTAAAGATTCTCAAGGAACAGTGGCAGGTGTGGTGCATGCACCCACAATTGATGCCACATGGCATGCAACCCGTGGTGGCGGTGCTTTCCTCAATAACCAACCAATT
>Ga0255076_1000050_pt1 | contig 21827 bp, 13 predicted proteins | sample Colum_Law_RepB_8_FD_188475 | JGI IMG/M metagenome (GOLD analysis project Ga0255076, IMG submission 188475) | Freshwater microbial communities from Columbia River, Oregon, United States - Colum_Law_RepB_8h | ecosystem: Environmental > Aquatic > Freshwater > River | place: USA: Oregon | collected...
GGGCCGCCCTTACCCCGCACGCAAGCCTTTCGCGGTTCAGGCGTCCTTGCGGGCGTCGAGTTCCATCCAGCGTTCCACCGCCTGGGCGTGCTCGGCCTCGAGCGCATGGAGCTTCTTCTGCAACGTCGCCGCCTGGGCGCCGCCATCCTTGTAGATTTCCGGGTCGCCGAGTTGGACGGTCAGCTGCGCCTGTTCGGCCTCGAGCTGCTCGATCCGTCCCGGGAGCGTCTCCAGTTCCTTGCGCTCCTTGTTGTTCAGCTTGGCGCCGGCAGGTGCGCCGCCGGCTTTCGGGGAGGCCGCCTTCGCGGCCGGGGCGGCGGTCAGCGCGCTCTGGCGCTTGGCGACCGCGATGCGGGCGAGCTCGTTGCGCCAATCGGTGTAGCCGCCGGCATGTTCGGTCACGACGCCATCGCCCTCGAACACGAGGGTGCTCGTCACGACATTGTCGAGGAAGGCGCGGTCGTGGGACACGAGGATCAAGGTGCCGGTGTAATCGACGAGAATGTCCTCGAGCACGTCGAGCGTCTCGGCGTCGAGGTCGTTGGTCGGCTCGTCGAGCACCAGCACGTTGGCGGGCTTGGTGAAGAGGCGGGCCAGCAGGAGGCGGTTGCGTTCTCCACCCGACAGCACCTTCGCCTTGGAGCGGGCGCGGGTCGGCTCGAAGAGGAAGTCCTGCAGGTAGCTGATCACGTGGCGCGAGCGCCCCTGCACGACGACCGAGTCGCCGTCGCCCGCGAGGTTCTCGGCGACGGTCTTGTTGTCGTCGATCTGGTCGCGCATCTGGTCGAAGTAGACCACTTCCATCTTCGTGCCGAACTTGAGGTTCCCGGAGGTGGCCGCCAACTGGCCGAGGAGCATCTTGACCAGCGTGGTCTTGCCGGCGCCGTTCGGGCCGATGAGGCCGACCTTGTCCCCGCGGTTGAGCACGAGGCTGAAGTCGCGGATGAGCGGTTGGCCGCCGGGGTAGGCGAAGCCGATGTTCTCGGCCTCGACCACGCGGACGCCGGAGCGCTCGGCCTCGCTGATCTCCATCTTGGCGGAGCCGGTGGCGGTGCGCATGGCGCCGCGTTGGGCGCGCATCTTGACCAGCGCCTCCATGCGGGCGTTGGACTTGGTGCGGCGGGCGCCGGGGCTGCGGCGGGACCAGGCTTCCTCCTGGCCGAGCTTCTTGTCGAAAGCCGCGCGCTGGCGTTCCTCCGCGACGAAGAGCTCCTCCTTGCGGACGAGGTAGGTGTCGTAGTCGCACGACCAGCTGGCGAGCTTGCCGCGGTCCAGTTCGATGATGCGGTTGGCCATGCGCCGGAGGAAGGCGCGATCGTGCGTCACGAACAGCAGCGGGATCTTCTGCTCAAGCAGGAACTCCTCCATCCAGAGGATCGAGTCGAGGTCGAGGTGGTTGGTCGGCTCGTCGAGCAGCAACAGGCCAGGCTTGGCGGCCAAGGCGCGCGCGAGCAGGCAGCGGCGCTTGAGGCCGCCGGACAGGGCGTTGAACGCCCGGTCCTCGGGCAGGCCGAGGCGCGCGATCAGGTCGTCGACGCGGAGGTCCTTCTCCCAGTCCTCGGAGAGGTCATCGGCGCGGAGGCCGGAGGTCACGATGTCGCGGACGTTGCCCGGGAGATCCTCGGGGATCTCCTGGGTCAGCCGGGCGATGCAGACCCCGTCCGGGATCGTGACCGTCCCCGTATCGGGGGCGGTTTCCCCGGCGGCGATCCGCATGAGGGTCGTCTTGCCGGCGCCGTTGCGGCCCAGCAGGCAGACCCGCTCGCCTTCCTCGATCTGGAGGTTGAGGTGGTCGAGCACGGGCGGACCGCCGAAGCTGACGTAGATATCGAGGAGACTGAGCAGGGCCATTCGGCCTTGAAGTGAGTGACGGAGGGGCGGGAGGCGAGTCAAATGGCGACGGGGCGGACCCGGCCCCGAAAGGAACACTTGTCGGAGGGGCCGGGTAGCGTGTATTTCCCATGATAACCCCACCATGCGTCGTCTCCTCCTGCTCGCCCTCGCCACCGTCGCCCTCGCCGACGGCCCCAAGGACAACGTGGCCACCGCGGTGCGTCCGATCCCCCCGCCCGGCGTCCCGGTCCCGGAGGCCGACCGCAAGGCGATCCAGCAGGCGCTCAGCGAGCTACGCGTCGCGATCGACAATGCCGCCAAGGCCCAGGCGAAGAACCCCCGCCTCCAGGAGCTGCTGCCCGACCTCGAGGTCTGCCACAAGGCGGTCGACTGGGCGTTGCGGTACAATGAGTTCTTCAAGGAGGCCGAGTTCAAGTCGGCGCTCGAGGTCATCGCCGAGGGCAAGGCGCGCGCCGCGGCCTTCGCGAAGGGGGAGTCGCCCTGGACCACGCAGAAGGGGCCGGTCATCCGCGGCTACCGTTCGCGCCTCGATGGCTCCGTCCAGCCGTATGGCATCGTCGTCCCCGAGAACGTCGGCCCCGGCCCGCTCCGGCTCGACTTCTGGTGCCACGGCCGCGGGGAGAACCTCAGCGAGCTCAACTTCGTGCAGGAGCGCCGCAAGTCCGTCGGCCAGATCGCGGCAAAGGACCGCTACGTCCTCCATCCCTACGGGCGCTACTGCTGCGCGAACAAGTTCGCCGGCGAGGTCGACCTCTGGGAGGCCTACGAACACGCCCGCAAGTCCTACGCCTTCGACGAGAACCGGCTCTTCATCCGCGGCTTCAGCATGGGGGGCGCGGCCGTCTGGCAGTTCGGCGCCCACTACACCGACCGCTGGTGCGGCATCAATCCCGGGGCCGGTTTCTCTGAGACCCCCGAGTTCCTGAACCTCTTCCAGAACGAGGACGTTTCCAGGATCCCGGCCTGGCAGCAGACGCTGTGGTCCTGGTACAATGCGACCGACGTCGCCGCCAATTTCGCGAACGCGCCGCTCGTGGCTTACAGCGGCGAACTCGACAAGCAGAAGCAGGCCGCCGACATCATGGCCAAGCACCTCCGGACCGAGAACCTCGAACTCGTCCACATCATCGGGCCCAAGACCGCGCACAAGATCCACCCCGACTCGCTCGCGGAGATCGAGCGTCGGCTCGCCGCCATCGCCGCCGTGGGCCGCGTCCGCGCCCCGCGGGAGGTCACGCTCGTCACCTACTTCCTCCGCTACAACCGCATGCACTGGGTCCAGGTCGATCGCCTGGCCCAGCACTGGCAGCCGGCCCGGCTCGCCGCCGAGGTCGACGGCGACGCCGCCGTGACCGTCAAGACGCTGAACGTCACCGGCTTCACCCTGGACATGGCCTCCGGCCACGCGCCGTTCTCGCAGCGCGGCAAGGTCGTCGTGCACATCGACGGGCAGGACGTCGAGACGCCGCCGCCCGCCTCCGACCGGTCTTGGAAGGTCACCTTCGCCCGCGCCGCCCACAACGGCAAGTGGAGCCAGGTGCAGGCGTACGACGACGCCGCCGGCCTGGTGAAGCGCCATGGCCTGACCGGCCCGATCGACGATGCCTTCATGGACGCCTTCCTGTTCGTCTCCCCGACGGGTCAGCCGATGCACGCCAAGTCCGGCGCCTGGGCCAAGGCCGAGATGGAGCGCGCCAGCTGGGAATGGCGCCGGCAGTTCCGCGGCTTCGCGCCGGTCAAGACGGACAAGGAAATCCGGGACGAGGACATCGCGGCGAACAACCTGATCCTCTGGGGCGACCCGTCCAGCAATGCGCTGCTGGCGCGCATCGTCGCCAAGCTGCCCATCACCTGGACCGCCGATAAGCTCGTCGTGAACGACCGTACCTACTCGCCGCACGACCACATGCCGGTCCTGATCTACCCGAACCCGCTGAACCCGGCGAAGTACGTGGTCATCAACAGCGGCTTCACCTACCGCGAGTACGACTACCTCAACAACGCCCGTCAGGTCCCGAAGCTGCCCGATTGGGCGGTCATCGACCTCAACACGCCCGTGACCCCGCAGGCCCCCGGGGCCATCCCGGACGCCGGTTTCTTCGACGAGCACTGGGGCTGGCGCGCCCGCTGAGCCTCCGAGCTCCTCCGCCCATGCCCATCATCACGGAAAAAGAACTGCGTCCGGATTACGACGTGATCGTCGTCGGCTCCGGCGCCGGTGGCGGTCAGTCCGCCTACACGCTCACCATGAACGGCGTGAAGGTCCTCATGCTCGAGGCCGGTCGCAATTACGACCCGGTCACCGAGACGCCGATGTTCCAGACGCCCAGCCAGATGCCGCTGCGCGGCATGTCCACGCGGGAGAAGCCCTTCGGCTTCGCCGACGCCACCGTCGACGGCGGCTGGGAGGTGCCGGACGAGCCCTACACCCAGGCCAACGACAAGCCCGCGGACAAGTTCTGGTGGTGGCGCGCCCGCATGCTCGGCGGCCGCACCAACCACTGGGGGCGCATCTCCCTGCGCAACGGCCCCTACGACTTCAAGCCCTACTCGCGCGACGGCCTCGGCTTCGACTGGCCGATCGCCTATGAGGACGTCGCCCCCTATTACGACAAGGTCGAGCTGCTCGTCGGCGTCTACGGCTCGAACGAGGGCCTGGAGAACACGCCGGACTCGCCCAACGGCACGCTGCTCCCGCCGCCCAAGGCCCGCGCCGGCGAACTCTACTTCAAGAAGCACGTGGCCAAGCTCGGCATCCCCGTGGTGCCGATCCATCGCGCGGTCCTCAGCACCCGACAGGACCATGAGAACATCCCGCGCCGCCTCTTTCCGCATAATCCCACCGCGCAGAAGCTGACCGCCGAGTCGATGAAGGCCCGCGCCGCCTGCTTCTGGGCCACCGATTGCGTGCGCGGCTGCAGCATCCGGGCGAACTACCAGTCGACCACCGTTCACCTGCCGCCGGCTCTCGCCTCCGGCAACCTCGACATCCTCTGCGACGCCCATGCCCGCGAGGTCATCCTCAACGTCCAGGGCAAGGCCGCCGGCGTCGCCTACATCGACAAGAAGACCGGGCAGGAGCGCGTCGTCAAGGCCCGCGCGGTCATCCTCGCGGCCAGTTCCGGCGAGACCGCCCGCATCCTGCTCAACTCGCGCGCGAAGCGCCCCGAGGGCGTCGCCAACTCCAGCGGCCTCGTCGGCAAGTACATCATGGACACCGTCGGGGCCGGTCTCGGCGGTCGCGTGCCCGCCTTCGAGAATCTCCCCGTGCACAACGAGGACGGGGCCGGCGCGCATGTCTACGTTCCGTGGTGGCTCTACCGTCAACAGCAGGCCGGCAAACTCGACTTCGCCCGCGGCTACCATATCGAGTTCACGACCGGGCGTCAGGCGCCCAACCTCAACGTAGCCGGTCCCGCCGGGCCGGGCTACGGCAAGTCCTTCAAGGAGGAGCTTCGCCGCACCTACGGCTCGTTCGTCGGCTTCTCCGGTCGCGGCGAGATGATCCCGAACAAGGATTCGTTCTGCGAACTTGATCCCACGGTGAAGGACAAGTGGGGGATCCCCGTGCTCCGTTTCCACTGGAAGTGGTCCAGCCATGAACTCAACCAGGCCGCCCACATGCAGCGCACCTTCAAGGAGATGATCGAGGCCGCCGGCGGCGTCGCGGGCACCCCGACGACCGGCGACAAAGCCATCAAGCCGGGGGGCTTCATCATCCATGAGGTCGGCGGCGGCATCATGGGCGCCGATCGGTCCAAGTCCGTGACCAATTCCTGGAACCAGTGCTGGGACATCCCCAACCTCGTCCTGAACGACGGCTCCGCCTTCGCCAGCAACGCCGACAAGAACCCGACCCTGACCATCATGGCTTTGGCGTGGCGCGCGTGCGACCACCTCATCGACGAGATGCGGAAGGGCAACCTCTGAGACCCTACCCATGTCCTCCGACCATCCCCCCGAAGCGACCCGCCTCGACCGCCGCCAGGCGCTCTCCTGGTTGGCCGTCGCCGCCGTTGGCCTGACCGCCGCCGGTCGCCTGCCGCTCGGCGCGGCCGAGCCTGCCGACCGGCCGCACGGCAAGCGCATCGGCTCCGACCCGGTGCTCAATAGGACCTACGTTCCCGGCGAGCTTTGGCCGCTTTCGTTCTCGCCCGCGCAGCAGGCCGCGGCCGTCGCCTTGGCCGACCTGATTCTCCCGCCGGAAACCGGCGGCAAGAAGCCCTCGGAACTCGGCGTGCCCGCCTTCGTGGACGAATGGGTCAGCTCCTATTACGACGAGACGCTGAAGGACCGCCCGATCATTCTCGCGGGCCTTACCTGGCTCGACGCCGAGGCGAATCGCCGCCACGGCGCCGTCTTCGCCAAGCTCACCTTGGCCCAACAGGCCGGCCTCGCCGACGACATCTGCGGCGTGAGGCCGGTGAAGAAGGAGCACAAGCCGGGGCAGGATTTCTTCAAGCGTTTCCGCCACCTCGCGGCCGGCGGCTACTACACGACCCCGCAGGGCATGCGCGAGCTCGGGTACGTCGGCAATACGCCCTCCGCCAATTTCGACGGCCCGACGCCCGAAGCCTTGAAGCACCTCGGCCTCGCTTGAGCCTCAGGCCCGTGTTCGACCCAGCCGCTGTACGATGGCGACGCCGGCGAGCGTGAGCAGACCGCCCGTCACCGCGGCGGCCGGCGGGTGCTCGCCGAGGATGGCCCAGCTGAAGACCACGGAGAACAACGGGATCACATAGACCGAGCCCATGACCAGCGTCATCGGGAGCGTCTGCAGGACCCAGGCCCAGAGCGTGTAGCAGAGCGCGGCGGGGACGACGCCCAGGAAGACAAGGTGCCCCCACCCGTTGGCGCTCAGCTTGCCCGCGGCACCCAGCAGGTCGTGGGAGAAGGGCAGCAGACCCAGCGTGCCGAGCCAGATCGCCCAGGTCGTGACGTCGATGGCGGCGTACCGGCGCGTGAGGTGCTTGCTCAGGAGGGTCTGGATGGCGGCGCACAGGGCCGCTCCGAAGATCATCACCGTTCCCTCGTTCAAGGTCACCCCGTTCTCGAGGACGCCCGAGGTGAAGGCCACCCCGACCATGGACGTCAGGATGCCGAGCCAGGCGTAGGGCGTGACCCTCTCCGATCCGGAGAGCGCGCCGTAAAGCACCACGAGGATGGGCACGCAGGAGATCAGCAAGGAGCCCGTACCGGCGTCGACGGTGCGTTCGCCGAAATTGATGCCGAGGTTGTAGAGCGTGAAGCCGAAGAGCCCGAGGAGGGCGATGAGCGGCAGGTCGCGTCCGGCGGGCAGGGGACGCCCGCGGAAAAACCAGACGCCGAGCATCACCGTCGAGGCGATGAGGTAGCGCAGGGCGCCGAGCTCGCCGGCGCCGACCTGGTGGACGATGGCGCGGACATTGACCCAGGACATTCCCCAGGCGACGAGGTTGAACGCCATCGCGACGTAAGCCCAGCGCAGGGTGCGGGCGCTCGGCGGGTGGGCGGATTCGTTCATTTCGCGGGCGGCTTCGGGCCGGGATAAGCGGTGTAGCCAGCTTGGGCGGCGAGCGTGGCGTCGACCGGGCGGAGGAACGCGACCTTCGGGAGCGAGCCATCGGCCTGGCGCGGGCCCGTCAGCGCGGCGTCATCGACGCTCTCGAACGACGCGTCGGTGAACTTCCGTTGCGAGGCGAAGGCGTTGTCCTTGAGTTCGCAGCGCGCGACGTCGAGCCGGGTGAAGTCCCGCTGGCCGCGGTAGCTCAGGTTGGCCGTCACGCGATGGCCCACGCCGTCGATGTCGCGGGAGTTGTCGGCCGGGCGCATGAGGAAGTTGAAGTCGTTCGCGTTGCGGTAGGCGGAGTTGAACGACCAGTCCCCGCCCATCAGGTGGTGGTTCGCGTAGAAGCCGCTGGCCTTGTTGCGCACGGCGAGGCAGCCCTCCGTGACGTGCCGCGGGGCGGGCGCGGGCACCCCATGGAGCGGCGCATTGCCGAAGCCGCCGACCTTGAAGCCGTTGCCGTCGCCGCGCTTCTCGAACTTCGGTCCGTACCCGTTGTACATCGCCCAGCAGCCCTCGAAGCGCACGCTCTCCCAGGCGGAGATGCTGTCGTAGCCGTCGTCGCTGTTGAACCAGGCGCGGCAGCCGCGGAAGACGTTGTTCACCGCACCCTTCGAGGGGTGGCCGCCGAAGCCGTCGACGTTGCCGCCGCGGCCATCCTCCGACGTGAAGTCATGGTTACGGTAGGCGTCGCAGTTCAGGATCAGGTTGTCGGAGCCGCCGAGCAGGTAGACCCCGATGGCCTGGCTGTCGTGCAGCGCGAGCCGCTCCAGGATGTTATGGCCGCCTTGGATCTCGAAGTTACACGACTGGCCGTGGCCCTTGAAGTTGACCTGCGTGCCGATGACCTCGAACCCGCGGAAGTGCAGCCAGGAGCCGGCGACCTGGAACGCGTTGACGCGCCGCCCGGGCGGGTTCACCTCCGTGCAGTCGAAGACCGGTTTCTCCGCCTGGTAGGCCCAGTAACGGATCGGTTGGCCCGGCTTGCCGCTCTTCCTGAACTCGTGGATGTAGGTCCAGACCCGGTGCTCGCGGGCGATCCGGTCGGGCTTCAGTTGGTAGACCCCGCCGCGGATCCAGACCGTGTCGCCGGGCTCCGCCAGCGCCTGCGCCCGCATCAGGCTAGCCAAGGGCTTGGCGAGGGTGCCGGGCGACTCGTCGGCCCCGTCCGGGGCCACGAACAGCTCCTTCGCGCGCAGGCCGGCGACGCCGACGGCGAGGGAGAGGAGCAGGACGCGGCACCGCATCCACCCATAGAACCGCGGACCGAGGGCAGGGCAAGCCTGCCTCACGGGCTCACTTCCGGGCCCGCATCAGCTCGATCAACTTCTGGGCGCACGCGTGGGCGAAGGCCGGATCGTTGATCTCCATCGCGAATTCGTGCACGGGCACCCGGGCGTGCTTCTTCAGGGCCGCGAACAAGGCCTGGTCGGCGACCGGGTCGGCGAAAGGCTTGCCCGGCGCGCTGATCACGCTGATCGCCCGGGTCGGGATCATGATCGCCGCGCCGGCCTGGTAGGCGTTGGTCTTCTCGGCCACGATGCGTCCCAGCTCGGCGCACTCCTCCGGCGTGGTGCGCATCAAGGTGATCTGGGGGTTGTGGATGTAGAAGTTACGGCGCTCGAAGACCCACGGCACCGAGGACTTCTCGCCGAAATTCACCATGTCGAGGCAACCCGGGGCGACCACCACCGGCACCTTCGCGCGGGCGGCCGCGTCCATGCGTTCCTGCCCGGCGGAAAGCACCCCGCCGACGAGCTCGTCGGCCCACTCCGTCGTGGTGAGGTCGAGCACGCCGGCGACGATGCCGCTCTCGATGACGGATTCCATGATGCGTCCGCCGATGCCGGTGGCGGCGAAGACGAGGACCTCGTAGCCCGCGGCTTCGAGGACCTTCTTCGCTTCGGTGACGCATGCCGTGGTGTTGCCGAACTGGCTGGCCACGACCAGCGGGCGGCCGGCCTCCACCTTCGGCTCGCTCTCGACCATGCCGCAGATCGCGCCGGCGGCGCGGGTGAAGATGACGCGGGAAAGGCGGTTGAGGCCGGCGACGTCGGCGATGCTGGGCATCATCGTGATGTCCTTGGTGCCGAGGTAGGGGGCGACGTTCCCGGCGGCCAGCGTCGAGACCATGAGCTTGGGGAAGCCCAGCGGAAGGGCGCGCATCGCCGACGTGGCGATGGCGGTGCCGCCACCACCGCCCAGCGAGATGATGCCGTGGATCCGGCCGCTATTCGCCAGTTGGGAGACGAAGGCGGCCGCGGCGTGGGTCATGGCGGTCACGCAGGCGCCGCGGTCCTTGAGGGCCATGAGCGCGGCCAGGTCCAGCCCCATGGCGGCGGCGACCTGTTCGCGCGTGTAGTCCGGGACGACGGTCGCCGGACCGCCGGTGCCGACGTCGATCAGGACCGTCTGGTGCCCCCGGGCGGCGATCAGGCCGGCGACGAAGGCATGTTCCTCGCCCTTGGAATCCAGCGTCCCGAGTACCGCGATCGTCGCCATGGTCGGTGGCCTCAGAAGTGCTTCCGCTTCACCGGGATCTGCTTGAAGCGCTTGGTCAGGTCGGTCAGCGACTGCTCGACGGCCATGCGCTCGAGGCTGGAGGCGCCGACGAAACCGTCGGTGTCGGTGTGCTCGTTGATGAAGGCGGCGTCCTCCGGCGTGTTGATCGGTCCGCCATGCGAGAGGAAGATGAGGTCCTTGCGGACGGACTTGGCGGCGTCGATGATGCCCTGGGTGATCTTGGCGGCCTCGGGGAGGCTCATGGTCGCGTTCGTCACGCCGATGGAGCCGCCGACCGTGGTGCCCACGTGGGCGATGATGACGTCCGCGCCGGCCTCGGCCATCGCCTTGGACTCCTCGGGGGAGCCGACGTAGACGATGGTGAACATCTCCATCTTGCGGGCGAGGGCGACCGTCTCGAACTCCTTCTTCACGCTCATGCCGGTTTCCTCGAGGATCTGGCGGAACTTCCCGTCGATGATGGTGTGGGTCGGGAAGTTGTTGATGCCGGAGAAGCCCATGTCCTTCACCTTGCCGAGCCAGTGCCACATGCGGCGGCGGGGGTCGGTGGCGTGGACGCCGCAGATCACCGGGATCTCCTCGACGACCGGCAGCACCTCGTATTCGCCGATCTCCATGGCGACGGCGTTGGCGTCGCCGTAGGCCATCATGCCGGCGGTCGAGCCGTGGCCGGCCATGCGGAAGCGGCCGGAGTTGTAGACGATGACCAGGTCGGCGCCGCCGCGTTCGATGAACTTGGCGCTGATGCCCGTGCCGGCGCCGGCCGCGATGATGGCCTTGCCCTTCGACATCGTGTCGCGCAGGCGCTCGATGACTTCGGTGCGGGTGTAGGGGTTTCCTTTTCCGGTCCAGGGGTTGGGCATGGTGTGTTGGGGGAAGATTGGGTGAGGTGAGGGTTGCGCCCAAGGGCGACAAGGCCTAGGCAAGTCGCGTGGCCCGCAAAAGCGAACCCAATCACTACAACCAGACGCAACTCCGTCATTCCGAAACGGACATCGAGAACCCGCGGTCTCGCCGGACCGTCTTGGTCTCCGCGGCCTACCGGGACGACCGGCCGTGGGTCCGGGGCGCCGGCCGGTGCCGTGAGCTGGACCTCTTCGAGATCGACCATGTGGGCGTCGGCGAGATGGTCGCGCCCTACGAAGTCGTGCGCACCCACCAGAGCGGCGCCTTCTTCATGGCCTGCTTCGGTGGTCAGGGCCAGGTGCTGGTCGATGGCCGCTGGCGCACCTTGGCGGCCGGCCAGGCCTGCCTGCAACCGGCGGGGCTCCGCAATTCCTTCCGCATCGGCCGGGGTCGGCGCTGGGATTTCTGCTGGGTGCGCTTCGCCCCCGGCGTCCGTTCGCGGACCATCTTCCGGGCCAATTCACCGGTGCTCGCCGATTTCGCCGGGGAGCCCCTGCTCGCCGCCATCCGCGGCTTGATCGCCGAGCAGAAGGCCGACGGCCTTTCCCGCCGGCAGCACCAGTGGGTGGAACTCATCTACGACTATGTCCGCGGTTTCGCGGGCGGTTTCCGCGGCGACGCCCGCATCGAGGGCCTCTGGGACAAGGTCCAGTCCCGGCTGGGCCACCCCTGGGATAGCCAGGCGCTCGCCCGCGAATCCGGGCTTAGTTTTGAGCACCTCCGGCGGCTCTGCCTCAAGGAAATCGGCCGTACCCCCATGAATCACCTGACCCACCTGCGCATCCAGCAGGCGGTCCGCCTGATCAGCGAGACGGACGTCAAGCTCGCGGCCATCGCCCAGCAGGTCGGCTTCGCCAATGGCAACAGTTTCTCGTCGGCCTTCAAGAAAAGCACGGGGTTCGCGCCCTCGCATTTCCGGGCCGGTTCCGGGGGCCTGGAATAGTCCCCGATGTGCGTTTGGGTGTAGGGGGGTGCGGACGAATGTACCGCTAAATCTTGTAGGGGCGGGGAAGGGTCTTTTGATGACGGCATGCTACCCCGCTTCAGCCACCTCCTGCGTCTGGCCCTGATCCTCGCCGTCGCGTCCCTTTCCGCCGCTCCGCTGAGGGTCTTGGTCGTCAGCGACCAGGATGCCGTCGGCGCCGATCTCGCCGCCAGCCTCGGTCAGGGTGGGGCGCAGGTGAAGCGCGCGACGACGCCGCTCGCGGCCGACCTCGCCGCGGCGGATGTCGCCCTCCTTCATCAATCCAAGTTCGCCGCCTATGACGCCGCCGCGCAGAAGGCCCTCGTCGACTTCGCCAAGTCAGGCCGCGGCCTCGTCGTCGTGCACGGCGCCATCGCCGGCGGCGCGACCGACTGGAGCCGCGAGAACCTCGGCGGCGGTTGGACGCCCGAGAGCCAGAAGTTCCGCGCGACGACCATGCTCAACATCCGCTCCGACGCGCACCCGCTCGTCAAGGGCATGTCGACCTTCGACGTCGAGGATGACACCGTCTTCGACCTCGCCCTGAACGAGAAGAACTACGTCCTCTCCGCCTCCTTCACCTCCAAGGTCACCAATGCCCGCCGCAAGGCCGAGGCGGGTCGCGCCTCCGTCTACGACATCCAGCCGCAGTCCTGGGTGCTCGAGGCCCCGACCCACCGCGCCGTCGTCCTGCTCCAGGGCGATGCCGCCACCCTGCGCCACGCCAGCATCCATGCCTTCCTCAAGCGCGGCGTCGCTTGGGTCGCGAAGCGCGCCGACTTCGACGAGCTCTGCACGCCCGCGGACCTCGCCGATCTCCGTTACCCCGTCGGCGGCCCGCGCCGTCCCGCCGACGCCGTCGCGCAGTTCCGCCTGCAGCCCGGCTTCAAGGCCGCCTCCATCGTGGCCGAGCCCCTCGTCAACAAGCCCATCGCCGTCCAGTGGGACGAACGTGGCCGCCTCTGGGTCGCGGAAACCCCGGAGTACCCGAACGGGCGCCGCACCCTGAACGCCGAACCGTGGAAGGAAGGCGGCGTGCTGGTGCCCGGTCTCTACGATCGCCCCGCCCAGGACAAGATCTCGGTCCTCGTCAGCTCCAAGGGCGACGGCAACCTCGACCAGAAGCAGGTCTTCCACGAAGGCCTCGAGCTGATCACCGGTTTCTGCATCTGGAAGGACGGCGTGATCGTCGTCGCGCAGAAGGGGATCTTCTGGCTCCGCGACACCAACGGCGACGGCAAGGCCGACCAGGAAGTCCTCCTCTACGGCGGCTTCACCCCGGGCGACACCCACTTCGTCGCCAACCACTTCATCGTCGCCCCCGACGGCTGGATCTACGCCTCCAACGGTGGCGGCGGCACCGCCACCCACGCCAAGACCGGCGAGCCGATGGCCCGCCTCTCCCCGGGCACCTTCCGCTTCAAGCCCGACGGCTCCGCCATCGAGCAGGTCGCCTCGCTCGGCGGCAACAGCTTCGGCAACGAAGTCACGAGCGACATGGAGCTCTACCACGGCAAGGCCACCAACGGTAACCCCATCCAGCACGTCGTCCTCCCCGAGCAGATCCTCGCCAAGGCCCCGGGCACGCCCGCCAAGGCCTTCAACTCCGTCAACCGCGGTCGCCCGGTCGCCCGCGCCGACATGCCCGACCGCGCCCCCCTGATGCAGATCGACCAGGTCGGCCATTACTCGGCCGGTTGCGCCGCCGCCGTCTACGAAGGGGGCGCCTGGCCCAAGGAATATCACGGCACCGTGTGGATGTCCGAGCCCATCCTCGACATCGTGCACCACGAGAAGCTCGTGCTCGATGGCGCCTTCTACCGCGGCGAACTCCTGCTCGAGAACAAGGAGTGGCTCCGCTCGGCCGACCACTGGTTCTGCCCGATCGACATCTCCTTCGGCCCCGATGGTGCGATGTACATCCTCGACTTCTACACGCCCGTCGTGGCCCACAACGACACCCGCGGCCCGCAGCACTCCAAGTCCGGCGCCTCGGTCCGCCCCGACCGCGAGCACTATTTCGGCCGCATCTACCGCATCCAGCATGAAGCCGCCGCGGCGCAGGCGCACCCCGACTTGGCCAAGGCCGATGCCGCCGGCCTCGTCGCCGCGTTCACGCACCCCAGCAAGGTCGTGCGCTTCAACGCGATCCGCGTCCTCCTCGACCGCGACGACGCCACGCAGGCCGCGGCCGTCGCCCCGCTGTCCGCCTTGCTCACCTCCGGCGCCGCCGTCGAAGCCCGCATCCAGGCCCTCTGGGCGCTCCTGCGTCTCGGCAAGCTCGCTCCCGCGACGCTCGCCACCGCCGCCGCCGCGCCGGAAGCCGCCCTGCGCAAGAACGCCTTCCTCGCCGCCGAGTCCGGCAAGCTCGCGCTCCCGACCGCCGCCTTCCGGGCCGCGCTCGCTGACGCCGATGGCCGCGTCCGTCTGGCCGCGCTCCGCGCGATGGGCTCCGCCCCGTTGACCGCCGACGCCGGTTTGCTGCTCCTCTCGGCGCAGTCCCAGTTCACCGATGAATGGTCCAAAGCCGCCGCCACCGCCGCCGCTTCGTCCAACCCGGTCCCGACGCTCGAAGGTCTGCTCGCCGGTTCGGTCTCCTCCAAGGAGGTCGTGGAGTTCGCCCGCTCGCTCGCGGCCGCCGTGGCGACCGCCAACCAGCCCGAAGGCGTTGCCCGCGTCCTCACGGCCGCCGCCAAGGGCGCCAACGTCGCCGTCGCCAAGGTCGTCCTCCGGGAGTTCACCGAACGCCGCACCGCCGCCGTCGCCGACACCCAGGCGCTGAAGTCCCTGCTCGCCTCCACGGACCTCGAACTGGCCGCCGGTGCCGCCAGCCTCGCCGTGCAGTGGAACCAGGTGGCCGCCCTCGGCAATGAACTGCTCCCGATCGGTGAGCGCCTCGTCCCCGTGCTCGCCGATGCCGCCGCCGCCCCGGACGTGCGCCTGCAGGCCGGCCGCACCCTGACCGCGTTGCGCGACCTCCGTCCGTCCTTCCGCGCCGCCGTCGTCGCCGCGCTGGCCGACAAGTCCACGCCCGAATCCGTCAGCCTCGCGGTCGTCGCCTCCGTGGTCGCCGCCGGCGACGTGCAGGCCGGCCCGCTGCTCGCGGGAGCCCTCGGCAAGTCCACCGGCCTGCTGCGGCAGTCCCTCTTCGGCGCCCTCATCAGCCGCGCCGAATGGGCCCAACTGATCCTGGCCGAGCTCGAGGCCAAGCACGTCTCCCCGATGCAGCTTGGGCCGCTCCAGACCTCCCAGCTTACCCGCCACCCCGACGCCGCCGTCGCCAAGCGCGCCGCCGAGGTGCTGGCCAAGCTCAACGTCGGTTCCAGCCCGGCCAAGGACGACATCATCAACAAGCTCCGCGCCGAGGTCGAGAAGCCCGGCGACGCCGCCAAGGGTAAGGAGCTCTTCGTCGCCGCCTGCCAGACCTGCCACCAGGTCGGCAACGTCGGTTATGACGTCGGCCCCAACCTCCAGGGCATCGGCGCGCATCCCGCGTCCGAACTCCTCGTGCACATCGTCGACCCCAACCGCATGGTCGACGACGAGCACCGGACTTGGAACATCAAGCTCAAGGACGGCACCCAGCACCAGGCCTTGATCGGCAGCGAGAACGCCGTCGCCCTGAAGCTGAAGATGGCCGGTGGCGTGACCATCGAGGTCAAGGTGGCCGACATCGCCGCCCGCACGCGCGTCGAGACCTCGCTGATGCCCGAAGGCTTCGAGGCCCTCGGCGCCGAAGGACTCCGCAACATCATCACCTACCTCCGCAGCGTGGCCGTGCCCGTCAACGGCGTGACCGTGGGTAGCTTCCAGCTCCTCGACCTCTCGGCCGCCATGACCGCCGACACCCGCTGGGGCCTCTACGCCAACCGCGAGACCAAGGGCGATACGCTGCCGTTCGTGAAGTTCGGCCAGGTCACCGCCAACGGCGTACCCTTCATCATCCTCGACCCGGCCAAGGCCAAGGACGGCAAGAACGTCATCGTCCTCAAGGGCGGCGCCGGTCGGGCCTATTCGCAGTCCTTCCCGCAGAGCGTCGAGATCCCCGTGGGGGTCGCCGCCACCCGCCTGCACTTCCTCGGCGCCGTCGGCGGCTGGGCCGGCATCCAGGGCCTTCCGGCCCAGACCGTGGAAATCCGGTTCGTCGGTGGCCGCAAGCAGGTCGTGACGCACTTCGCCGGCCGCGATTTCGCCGACTACTACCCGGACGACCCGGAGGTCCCTGGTTCCAAGATCGCCGCCGGTCTGGTGAAGAGCCACCACGTCCGCACCCTGGTCGTCGCGGTCGATGGTCCGGAGGTGATCGAGAAGGTCGTCCTGACGAGCCCGGGCAACACCGTCGCTCCGACCACGGTGGCCATCACCGCCGAGATTGGTGGCGCCCCGAACCCGCCCAAGGGCGCCCAGCCTACGCCTCCGCCTCCCGGTAAGGCCAAGGCGAAGGGTCCGACCATCAAGGACGGCGACCTGCCGGCCGACAACCCCCGCACCACCGCCCCGACCGGCCAGAAGTTCGGCGCCCGCAAGCCCGGCCAACTCCGCGTCCTCGTGGCCGGGGCCGGTAGCTCGCACAACTTCCCGAAGTTCTTCCTCGGGACCGATGGCCAGGTCGCCAAGAACGCCGGCTACGACGTTGCCGCGACCCCGAACCTCAAGGAGACCCTCGAACTTCTTCCGCAGGCCGACCTCTTCCTGTTCAGCGGCAACCATGGACAGTTCGGCACGCCCGAATTCCAGAAGGCCATCCGCGACTTCGTCGGGGCGGGGAAGGGCGTCGTCCTCCTACATGCAGCCACCTGGTACAACTGGCCGCTCGAGACCAAGTACAACGAGGAGTTCGTCTGCGGTGGCGCCCGTGGCCACGGCCACAGCGAATTCCCGTTCACCGTGACCAAGGCCGACCACCCCGTTATGGCCGGCGTCCCCGCCAGCTTCAAGATCCGCGACGAGAGCTACAACGTCGAGCTCACCCGCCCGGAAGGCGCCGAGGTCCTCGGCACCATCCCGCGCCAGAACCCCAAGGAAGGCCAGTCGACCATCCTCCCTTCCGTCTGGGTCGTCCAGCACCCCAAGGCCCGCATCGTCTGCATTGCGCTCGGCCACGACGAGCATTCCCACGACCACCCCGCCTATCAGAAGCTGTTGCTTAATGCGCTGACGTGGGTGAAAGGGAACTGAACAGAGTGCGGAATCGAGTGCAGGATCGATGACTGCGTCGAGTGCTGAATCGATGATTCTCAAGCCCGTCTACTTGTAGTTTCACCCCTCCGCCAGCCGCTTTTCCTTACCGCCAACCGCTAATCGCCAACCCCTCATCTCCCATGGTCTACCACTACGGCACCTTCGTCTTCAAACCCGAGGTCACCCCGGCCACCATCGACCGTTGCTTCGCCGAGATGCGCGGCATGGTCGGCAAGATCCCCGGCCTCCTCTCGATGCAGCATGGCGTCTACCAGAGCGACGAAGGCCTGAACGACGGCTTCACGCACGGCTTCGTCATGACCTTCGATTCCCCGAAGAGCCGCGACGATTACCTCCCGCACCCCGAGCACGAACGCGTCAAGCTGGTCGTCGTCCCGAATCTTGCCCGCGTGATGGTCTTCGACTTCACGGTCTGAGCGCCTGGGTGAACTAGGTTCGCGGCCGAGCTGGCTTCGAGGCGTCGCACCTCACTAGGCATGGGGTGCATGCCTGCCGTTGAATGATCTTGTGGCGTCCCGCCGGCTGGCAATCCCTTGCGTGCGGGAGGGCGGAGTTGTCAGGTTACCCAACCGGGGCAGGTCACCGGCCGACCTTTTTCGCCGCAGTCCGGGCCGCGATCTCGTTCAGCAACTCCTTGGCGCGCTCCAGGCCGCGGAGACGGTTATCGGGCGATATTTTTTTATCGAGCTGGGCAAGGTATTCGCGGGCTTCAACGTTCGTCGCCGCGGCGATCTTCAAATAGGCATAGGCCTCGACCTCATCCTGGGTCACGCCGATGCCCTCGTAGTAATAACTGCTCAGGATGAGTTGGGCATACGCAACTCCTTGGAGGGCAGCCTTGCGGAGCCATGAGGCCGAAAGGGCGTAATCCTGCTCCACGCCGTAGGCGGCGCCATACAATTCCCCTAACCTGAACTGTCCTTCGGCCGAGCCTTGCTCGGCGGCTTTGCGATACCATGCTACCCCGAGGGCTAAATCCTGCTCCACGCCGTTGCCGCTGAGGTAGCAGCCACCTAAGGCGCATTGCGCATCGGCAAATCCCTGCTCGGCGGCCTTGCGATACCATGAAGCTGCCTGCTCAAAATCTTGAGCCACGCCCGCGCCACTGTAGTATAAGCAGCCCAAATCGAATTGCGCCTCGACATGCCCCTGTTCGGCGGCCTTGCGACACCATGAGGCCGCTTGTACGTGATCCTTGGGCAAGCCTTTCCCATCGTAGTAGGATTCCCCTAGGCGATATTGGGCCTCGGCATGACCTTGCTCGGCGGCCTTACGATACCAAGCGACCGCTTGCGCCGCATCCTTGCTCACCCCCTCGCCATGGGCGTAGCGGTTCCCGAGTCGGCATTGGGCCGCGGCTCGCCCCTGTTCCGCTTCGATCCGGCATCTCTCGAGGCCGTCGCTCAACTTCTGCCCGGAAGGGCCCGTGCAACCCGCCAGCCAGCAAGTCAGAAGGGCGACGATCCAGGAAGGCGTGGAAGAGGTCATGGGCGTTGGATGACGTCAGGCACTAAGTCGGTCAATCAGCGGAGCTGTCAGATTTACCCTATGTCCGCTAGGAGCTCTTCCTCGGCATATCCCTCCAACGTCCGACGGAGGGTCGGTCCAAAGGTCACTTGCCGACAGGTGGGGTCGATGTCCTAGGTTTCGCGTTAGCGGGCGGTACCGGGGACAAGGATTCGCCGTCCAAGGTGATTTGCCGGGCGTCATCCAACCCGAGCATCCGACTGCGGCTGTTCGAGTCCGCGGTAGTGGCTTGGACGGGGTCGATGAGCGTATTGCCCGAAAGCTGGATGGAGCGAGCGGTCCGCAACTGAATGGCTTGGCGTTTGCCGGCATCCTGCGGGAGGGCAAGCAAGGTGGCCTGGACGGGTGACTCGATGCGGTTGTGCTCGATCCGGCTCTCGGTGATGCCGATCAGGCTCAACGCCGGGCCGCCACTGCGGACGAAGGTGTTCCCGGTGATGATGAGGCGTTCGATCGGCGGCATCCCGGGTTGGCCCTGCGCATTGTGGGCAAAGGCGTCGATGGCGGCGCCATGCGGCCGGGTGTTCACATCGACGAAGGTGTTGTCGAGGATGCGGATGTCGCTGGGGATTCCGCCCACCAGCCCCATGCCGGTGTTCAGCGACAGGTTGCTGCCCATGCGCACGAAGGTGCACCCGCGGACAGTGCCCGGGCCCGACATGATGAGGAAGCGCTGGAAGTTGTCCTCCCATCGGCAGTTCTGCACCACCCAGCCGGCGCACTCGTGTTCCGGCCAGGAGGCTTGCCCTTCGGCGAACGGCGCCGCTTCGCGGTCCAAGGTGAGCCGCCCGCCTTGATGGGCGACGAGCTTGGCTTCGCCGAGCAGGACGCCGGTGCGGCGATGGATGAAACGGAGCCGATCCCCGGGGCGGGCGTTATCCAGCGTCGGCCTCAGCGACGGGTTGGGCTCGAGCGTGACTTCCCGGCCGGAGACCGACTGGACCTTGGCCCAGATGCCGTGGAAGTTCTGAAGGTCGTCCGCGGTATGCCGGATCGTGACGTTGTCGAGGGTCGCGCCGTGGCGGGTGGATCGGCAGAGGAAGCCGTCGGCGCCCTTCCACTGGCTGGTGCCGGGACGTGGGCCGAAATAGCAGTCTTTCCAGAGGTGCGCACCGTCGCCCCCGCTCTCGGAGGGGCCTCCCTTGGCGACGTAGACGCTGACCCCGTGGAGCGTGATGTTGGCCGAATCCTCAAGCACGACGGCGCCCGCGGAGGTGTAGAGGCAGGAAAGGCCATCGCCGACCTGTAGGACGCCCAAGTCGCTGTAGGCCTTGGCCCAGGCGGGATCGTGGAGGCGTTCCATGAGTTCGGGGTCGACCATGGTCACCCAGTAGCGGCCTTCCGCGGAAGGGGTGATGTCCTTGTAGCGTAGCTTGCGGACGCCGGCCTGCAGGTCGTAGAGCGCGACGCAGAAACGCCCGTCGGCCTTGAAGGGGAGCAACCGTTGTTCGTCGCCCCCCTTGTAGGTGGCGGGGACCACGACGCCCGGGGAGGGTTGGATTTCGAAGCGATTGCCGGCCCGGTCGATGCGGGTGATGCGACCTTCGATGCAGCCACGCGTCCCTCGGTCGATGGTGGCGCCGCGCAAGACGAGGTTGCGGCAATTCCGGAAGCCTACGCACCGATGGCCCGGTGGCATCTGCCGGTCGTCGAGGTCGAACCAGAACGTCGCGCCGGTCGCGTCGATCACGAACGGATGCTCCGGGTCGCGTTGCAGGTCCTCGAAACCGAGGGGGAAGAGCGCCCGGTTGCCGAGGTAGCGTTCCTGGCCGAAGCGGTAGTCGCCGGGCGGAATGCGCACTTCGGCCTGCCCGCGCCTAAAGGCCTCCAGCACGAGGGGCAGGACGCCCTTGCCGCGCTCCCGCTGCACTTCCTTCTCGGCTTCGGTGAACTGCGGGCCGGCGGGAGCGTCGAAGCGGAACGTCGCCGCCGGGATGGGCGCCGGCGGCGCGGCCATGATCGCGCGCTGCAGAGGGGAAAGCTGGTCGTGGGCGTGCGCGCCGACGAGCCAAAGGCAGAGCACTCCCAGCCACGCGAACAACCTTCCCATGGGATGATCTCGCGACTGGTTGGGCGGGAAGGTCATGCGGAGTACAGTCCCCGACGCCCGGCGACGAGCCAACTGAGGGCGCAGGCGACGGCGGCATAGGGGGTGAGTTGCGGATCGAAGAGTTCGCAGGCCATCACCGTGCCGGCGAGCGGCACGGCGCCGGCGCCGGCGAAGACACCGACGAACCCGAGGGCGGCGCCGACGGCGACCGGCAGCGCGGTGAGGTCGGCCAGGCCGCTGCCAAGGCACGCGCCGATGACGAAAAGCGGGGTGACTTCCCCTCCGCGGAAGCCCGCGCCGATGCAGAGGGCGGTGAGGAGGAACTTGAGCGCGGCGACGAGCGGCGACACCGGGTATTGGGCGGCGTCTTGAGCGAGGTCGATGCCGAGTCCGGTGAACGGCGCGAGCTGACCGAACCAGACCAGTCCCGCGTAGAGGAGGCCCACGGCGAAGATCGCGTGGTAAGGGGTGGGGAGCGGTCCTTGCCCGGTGGGCTTCCAGCTCCGGTTGAAGGTGACGAAGGCCAAGTAACTACGGGCGACCAGGCCGAAGGTGATGCCGAGGGCCGCGGACCACAGGAAGCCTGCCACGGTCAGGTCGGGCGGGAGGATCAGGCGGAAGTCCGTATGGACGGCCCCGCAGAGATGGCGACCGACCGCATCGGCCCCGAGGCTGGCGAGGAGGCAGAGCGGCAGCCGGTACCACCACCCGGCGGTGAGGCGGACGAATTCGAGGGCGAAGACCGCCGCCGCAAAGGGCGTGCCGAAAACGGCCCCAAAGCCCGCGCTGACCCCGCAGAGGAGCAACGTCCGGCGCTCCTCCTCAGGAAGCCGCCACGGGCCGCCTAGGCGGTCCGCCAAGGCCCCTCCCATCTGGAGGGCCGTGCCTTCCCGGCCGACGGAGGCACCCCCCAGGTGGGAGAGCAGGGTGGTGCCGATGATCGCCGGACCCATCGCCAGGGGCAACGGGTCGCCGGGTTGGCGGATTTGGCCGAGGAGGGTACGAACGCCACCCGCGCTACCCGGGGTTAGGCGGGCATAGACCCAAGTCATGGCAAGCCCCAGGAACGGCAAGGTCCAGACCAGCCAGAGGTGTGCCTCAAAGGTACGTCCTACCCACGCGAGCGCATGGAGGAAGCCAGCCCCCGCGGCTCCGACCACGAAGCACACGCCGGCGAGTAGCGTGAGCCAACGAAGCAGGATGGAGGCGGCGGAAGGCAAGGGGGGCAGGAGGGAGTACTGGATCGAGTGCAGGGT
>Ga0255076_1000064_pt1 | contig 19457 bp, 16 predicted proteins | sample Colum_Law_RepB_8_FD_188475 | JGI IMG/M metagenome (GOLD analysis project Ga0255076, IMG submission 188475) | Freshwater microbial communities from Columbia River, Oregon, United States - Colum_Law_RepB_8h | ecosystem: Environmental > Aquatic > Freshwater > River | place: USA: Oregon | collected...
CTCGGCTTCGACGCCGCGCAGGAAAGCCGTGCGGCCTTCGACCGAGGCCGGGACGACGATCACGCCGCCACTGGCCTTATCGGCCTTGGCCCGCTCGTTGGCCAGTTTGCACAGCACCTTCGTCGGGGCCATCCCCAGCGAGATCGGGATACCCGTGCGCTTCAGCACGTCGGCCCGGATACGTAGCCCCAAGGCCTTCGCATCCGCGTCGGGCATGTCGGGGAAACCTAAGAAAGCTTCGTCGACCGAATAAATCTCGAGGTCGCGCGCCTGCTCGCCGAGGGCGGCCATGACGCGTTCCGAGAAATCGCCGTAGACCGAGAAGTTGGACGAGAAGATGCGGACGCCGTGGGCTTCGCAGGTGCGGCGCACCTCGAAATACGGCGCGCCCATCGGGATGCCCAACGCCTTCGCTTCCGACGAACGCGCGACCACGCAGCCGTCGTTATTCGACAACACCACGATCGGCACGCCGATCAACGAAGGGTCCAGCGCGCGCTCGCAGGAGGCGTAGAAGTTATTGCAGTCGGCGAGGGCGCGGAGCATGGCGTCAGCAGCGGCGCACGACGGCGACCACTGTTCCCCAGATACGGCATTCGGGCGTGAAAGGCAATGACCAGCCCGGCCAGCGCGGGCTGTCGGCCCGCAGACTCCAGGTGCCCGCGTGGTCACGCTCCAGATGCTTCACCGTGAATTCGCCACCGACCTCCGCGACCACGATGGTACCCGCGCGCGGCGATGGGGCCTTGTCGACGACGATGAGGTCGCCGGGGAGGATGCCGGCGCCCGACATCGAATCGCCGTCGACCCGAAGGAAGAAGGTCGAGATCGGGTTGCGGATGAGATGCTCGTTCAGGTCGAGGCGACGCTCCATGTGGTCATCGGCCGGCGACGGGAACCCCGCGACCGCGCGCGAGCCGAGCAACGGTAAGGCCAACGGCCGCCGGGCCTCGAACCCCTGCAAAGTACGCATGTCCAACATAAGTGAACGGATGTTCACTTATCAGGGAAAGGCTTCAAGGAGAAAGCATCAGGCCCTGGGCCCAGGTAGGGACCTCGGCTTACGAGGCAGTCAGGGCGGTGACTTCGGCGCGGACCTTCTCGGCCAGGGCGGTCGAGAGGTAACGCTCGGACGGCGAGCAGGCGATCGTGACGATGCGCTTGCCGGCGTATTCCGGACGCTTGGCGAGCTGGAGCGCGGCCCAGATATTAGCGCCCGCGGAGATACCGACCGCGAGGCCTTCGCGGATGGAGACTTCCTGAGCCATGGCGAAGGCGTCTTCGTTGGTGACCAGGATGACTTCGTCGATCAGGGAGACGTCGCAGTTCTTCGGAACGAAGCCGGCGCCGATACCCTGGATCTTATGGGGCGCAGGCTGGACCGGCTGGCCGGCCATGGTCTGCGTGATGACCGGAGAAGCGGCGGGCTCGACAGCGATGGCGCGGAACTTGGGGTTCTTACCCTTGATGACGGAAGCGATGCCGGTGATGGTACCGCCCGTGCCGACGCCGGAAACAATGGCGTCGACCTTGCCTTCGGTGTCTTCCCAGATCTCGACGGCGGTGGTGCGACGATGCACTTCCGGATTGGCCGGGTTGTCGAACTGCATCGGCATGTAAGCGTTCGCACCGATCTCGTCGCGGAGCTGCGTCGCGCGCTCGATCGCGCCGCGCATGCCCTTCGCACCGGGGGTGAGGACGATCTCGGCGCCGAGGAGGCGGAGCAGCACGCGGCGCTCGATGGACATGGTCTCCGGCATCGTGAGGATGCAGCGGTAACCGCGGGCGGCGGCGACGAAGGCGAGGGCGATGCCGGTGTTACCGGAGGTCGGCTCGACGATGGTGCCACCCGGCTTCAGGCGGCCGTCACGCTCGGCGGCGTCGACCATCGCGCGGCCGATGCGGTCCTTGACGCTCGAGAGCGGGTTGAAGAACTCGAGCTTCACGAGGACTTCGGCATGCAGGCCTTCGGTGACCTTGTTCAGGCGGACGAGCGGGGTGTGACCGATGGTGTCGAGGACGCTGTTGTAGATGGCCATGGTTATTGAGGGGTTATTAAGTCAACATGACTGAATTAACCCCCTCCCCTTCGCAATAAAAAACCCGGCATAACCGGGTCTTCAGGAGGCTTAGTAACGGCGCTTGGGCGGCGGCATCGCCGGACGCGGAGCCGTGTCACGCAGACGGAAGATGATGCGAGCGGTCGTCAGGTCCGAAGGGGTCATCTCGACCTTCACGCGGTCACCCGGGTTGATGCGGATGAAGTTCTTGCGGAGGCGGCCCGAGATACGTCCCAGCACCACGTGCTTGTTGGGGAGCTCGATCCGGAACATGGTGCCAGGAAGCACTTGCAGGATCTTGCCTTCGAGTTCGATAACGGGTTCTTCAGCCATGCCTTAGTGGGGGCAGTGCATCCCCAACCATCATGGGAGTCAATCACCCTTAACGAGGCCCGCCTCCCCTCTTGCCATGGGGCTTATCAGGGCAATCCTGCCCCCATGGAAGGCGACGCCTCGACCCCCCGCCCCGGGCTCATCTGCCCGTTCGAGAAGATGCGCCCCTCCCAGTTGAACCGGGACGACGCCTTCTACATGGCCCTCGCCTTCAACCTGGCGGTCGACGCCTGGCGGATCGACGAAGTCCCGATTGGAGCGATCATCGAACGCGGTGGCGAAATCATCGCCGCGGCCCATAACGAGGTCGAACGCGCCAACGACCCGACCGCCCACGCGGAGATGTTGGCCATCACGCAAGCCGCCAAGAAGATCGGCGACTGGCGCCTCAACGAATGTAACCTTTACGTGACCAAGGAGCCCTGCCCGATGTGCTCCGGCGCCACGATCATGAGCCGACTCAACCGCGTGGTCTACGCCTGGGGCGACCCGAAGATGGGCTGCATGGGCGGCGCGGTCGAACTCCACAGCCTTCCGAAGCTAAATCACCGCGTCCAAGTCACCTCGGGCGTGCTCGAAGACCCCTGCCGCGAGATCCTGCAGGCCTATTTCAACATGAAGCGGGGCCGCGATTCCACCGCCTCGGCTTGACCCCTGAAGACTTTCCCCAACATCTGACCGTATCGCCAGTCAGTTAGTCCTATACTCGATACTCAATACTCCATACTCTCACCGCATGCATCGTCGCGATTTCATCGGCAAAGCCTCCCTCGCCGCCGCCGCGCTCGGAGCCTCTTCCCTTTCCGCCCAAACCTCTTCCACCAAAACCATGAGCTACACCCTCGCCCCCCTGCCCTATCCTCACGCCGCCCTCGAGCCGCACATCGACCAGGCGACGATGGAGATCCACCACGGCAAGCACCACAACGCTTACGTCACCAACGTGAACGCCGCCCTCGCAAAGGAAGCCGGCTTCGCCGCTCCGGCCGACGTCAACGAGCTCATCGCCGACCTCTCCAAGGTCCCTGAGTCCATCCGCACCGCGGTCCGCAACAACGCCGGCGGCCACGCCAACCACACCTTCTTCTGGAACATCATCTCCCCGAACGGTGGCGGCGAACCCGTCGGCGCCCTCGGCGAAGCCATCCAGAAGGCTTTCGGTGGTCTCGAAGGTGAAAAGGGCCTCAAGGCTGCCTTCAAGGCCGCTGCGACCACCCGCTTCGGTTCCGGCTGGGCCTGGCTCGTCGTCAAGGCTGACAAGTCCATCGCCGTGACCTCCACGCCGAATCAGGACAGCCCCCTCATGAAGGGCGTCGCGGACGTGAACGGCACCCCGATCCTCGCCCTCGACGTCTGGGAACACGCTTATTACCTCAAGTATCAGAACCGCCGCCCCGACTACGTGGACGCCTTCTGGAAGGTCGTCGATTGGAAGAAGGCCAACGAGCTCTACGTCAAGGCCATCGCCTAAGGCGTCTTGCCATATCGGTCTTAAGAAGCGGCCCCTCGGCCGCTTCTTTGTTTGGCACATCCGCCGAGGTGTGCTGTCCTAGCCTTACCCCGATGCGCTTCCTCACGCTCCTCCTCCTGGCCCTGGCGACTACCGCCACCGCTGCCGAAACGAAAACGCGGTTCCCGACCAGCCTCGAAAACGGGGACTCAATCTACGTCTCGTCGACAAAACGCTACTCCGTGCCCGTACCAACGGGGTGGCGAAACGTCCCCGGAGAGAACATGGGGCTAAGGGAGAACGTGATGTTCCACCCGACCCCCGTCCAAGGTTTCGCCTGCAATATCGTTTTCATCGAGGAGGCTCTGTCCGCGAAGATGAAACTGTCTGAGATGACCGACAGCAGCATCTCCTTCATGGAGAAAAACATGGCTAGCTTCAAGGTGACGGAACGGAAAGAAATCAAAAACGCCAATGGCGTTTCGATGGAACGCGTCAAATACCGGGCGCGCATCCTAGCCAATGGAGTGAATTCAAAAAATGTGATCTACATCGTGCCTCTCGCCGACAACAGGCTTCTCACGATTACCGTGTCTGGAATCGAACCCACGCCCGACGGCCAAGCGGATGAGGCAGACACCGCCATCGCGAAGATCTCCCTCACGAAATAACCCCATGAAACTATTCCTCGCAGGCATCCTAACCTTGGCGACATCCGCCACCGCCGCTGAAACCGTCTTGCCCCTCTGGTCTGAAGGCGTCCCGGGCAAGCGTGTCGCGCCGTCCAAGACGGTCCTCGATCGCATCGGGCCGAAAGGTAACCAGCCGGGCCGCGAGACCTTCATTAACGATCCGTCGATCACGGTCTACCCGGCCGCCAATCCGAACGGCGCCGCGGTCATCGTCTGCCCGGGCGGCGGCTATTGGTTCCTCTCGACTAAGAACGAAGGGACCGGCGTCTGCGAATGGCTCAATAGCATCGGCATCACGGGCATCCTCTTGCGCTACCGCACCCCGACGGCCGACGAAACGCTTCCACATGACTATCCCGTCCAGGATCTGCAGCGCTCACTCGGCCTCGTCCGCGCCCACGCCAAGGAATGGAACATCGACCCGAAGCGTGTCGGCGTGATCGGCTTCTCCGCCGGCGCCAACCTCGTCGGCCATGCCTCATGGGACCGCACGCCTCGCACCTACGAACAGAAGAAGGGCGTCGACGACCCGCGCGGCCCGGACTTCACGATTTTCGTCTACGGCGGCGGCTTCCTCGAGAAGGAGGATAAGACCAAGTTCCGCGAAGGCTTCTCCGTCCCGGCCGATGCCCCGCCCTGTTTCTTCGTTGTCGCCCATAACGACGGCGCCAACCCGCTCGAAGCGGCGAAGCTCTACATCGAATACAAGCGACAGAACATCCAGTCCGAGATCCACGTCTACTCTAAGGGCGGCCACGGTTTCGGCACGCGCCAGACGAAATTCCCGGTCGACGGCTGGACCAAGACCGCCGGCGAATGGATGGGTGCCGAAGGCTTCCTGAAGGCCGCCAAATAAGACCATGCGACTCCTGTCCTTCATTTTCCTCACCATGGCGGGCGGAGTATGCCACGCGCAAACCACCACGGCCGACGCCAGCCGACCGGTACAAGTCTACATCTTGCTCGGGCAATCCAACATGGTAGGACTCGGGAAAGTCAGCGGCCCGGATGGGTCGCTGGATTTCGCCGTGAAGACGAAGAAGAAATACCCGTACCTCATCGACGCGGCAGGCAACTGGGCCGAGCGACCTGACGTGCGACATGTCCGGGTCATGGTCGGCCGCAACGGCGGGATGCAACTTTTCAACAATGAGTTCCTCAAGGTAGGCGGCAAAACGCTGGGACCTGAATACGGCATCGGCCATCCGCTCGGCGACGCCGTGGAAGCCCCGCTCATGCTCCTAAAGAGCTGTATTGGCAATCGTAGCCTCGGCTGGGATTTGCTCCCGCCCGGCAGCGAACGCTACGTCTTCGAAGGCAAAGTCTACGCCGGCTACAAGGATCGCCCCGACGCCTGGCCCGTCGATGCGGCCAAGGGTACCGCCACGGTCCCCGCCCCGTGGGTCGACAAGGTGGGCAAACCCATCGATTGGTATGCTGGTAAACAATACGACGACGACATCGCGAACGCGAAGAAGGTCCTCGCGGAACTTGGCAAGTACTACCCCGGCGCGACCCGCTACGAGGTCGCCGGCTTCTTCTTCTGGCAGGGCGAAAAGGACGTCGGCAACGCCGGCCACGCCGCTAAATACGAAGAAAACCTCGTGCGCTTCATCAAGTACCTCCGCAAGGACTTCGACGCCCCCAACGCCAAGTTCGTCCTCGCGACGCTCGGCGAGGCCACCAAAGGCAGCACTGGTAATGGCGGTAAAATCCTCGAAGCCCAACTTGCCGTCGACGGAGCCAGCGGTCGATACCCCGAATTCAAAGGCAACGTCGCAACGGTCTATGCGCACCCCCTCTCCAAAGGCGGTTCAGGTAACAGCCATTACAACGGCAACGCCGAGACCTACATGGCCGTGGGCGAGGCGATGGGCCAGGCCATGGTCGGACTTCTCAAGCAATGAACTCGACCTTAACCCTTCTCGCCTACGCGCTGCTCACCACGCAGCTCATCGCCCAGACGCTCGTCGGCGACGGGCTGGCGGATGACTCCGCCGCGCTCCAGAAACTCGTCGACGCCGGGGGCAGCGTGCAACTGCCTAAAGGACGCTACCGCTTATCTAAGACGGTCACGGTCGATCTCGCCAAACTCGGCGCCTCCAGCATCTCCTCCGACGGAACCGCTTCACTGATCATGGCAGGTCCCGGACCAGCCTTGAAAATCGTCGGCACGCACGGCGGTACCGCCGCCCCGAAGTCGTTCAAGCCGGAGACCTGGGCCCAGCGTACGCCCGTCGTCCAAGGGCTCGAGATCGTCGGCGCGCACGCCGAGGCGGACGGCATCGAAGCGAACGGCACCATGCAGCTGACGCTGTCCCGCCTCACCATCCGCGAATGCCGACATGGCATCCGCCTAGCCGTCCGCAATCGCAACGTCGTCATCGCCGACTGTCACCTCTACCGTAACCGCGGGGTCGGCCTGTTCCTGGATAACGTGAACCTCCACCAGACGAACGTCACCGGGTGCCACATCAGCTACAACCTCGGCGGCGGCATCGTCGCCGTCGGCGGAGAAGTGCGCAACCTGCACGTCGGCACCTGCGATATCGAGGCGAACCACGACGAGAACGGCCCGCCCTCGGCCAACATCTTCCTGGATTCGACGGGCGGCTCGATCGCCGAAGTCGCGATCACCGGTTGCACCATCCAGCACACCCACAAGGCGCCGGGCTCGGCCAACATCCGCATCCTCGGGGCCGGCAAAGACCCTTCCCTGCTCCGCCGCGAAGGTCGCGAGCACACCCGCGAGGGGCACGTGACCATCGTCGGCAACGTCTTCAGCGACGTGCAGGTCAACCTTGAGATCCGCCAAGCCCGCGGGGTCACCGTCTCAGCCAACACCTTCTGGGAAGGCTTCGCGCACGACCTGCTCGTCGAGGACAGCCAGAACATCGTCGTCACCGGCAACAACTTCGACCGCAACCCGCGCTACCTCGTCAACGGCAACGGACTCGCCGAGAAGAACGGCGTCGTGCTGCGCCGCGTCGCCGATTCCGCTTTCTCCGGGAACGTCGTGGTCGGCGTCCATGGACAGGAAGCCGCGGTCGACATCGAAGACGGCACCCGTCTCCGGATCACGGATAACAGCATCCTCGACAGCGACGGGCACGCCCTGCGTCTTACCCGCCTCAGCCGCAGCCTCGTGACCGGCAATCTCCTGCGCGACGACCGTCCGGCCGATAAGCGCAGCCTCGCGCCGCTGCTGAGCGTGCGGGAAGGAACGGAGAACCGCATCGACGCCGAGCCGACGACCGCGCGGTAGGATCAGGCGCCGCCGCGGCGGATCTCGGAGCCTTCGAAGCGGATCGACACGCGCCAGACCTTCTTGACGCGCGTGATCACCTTGCCGGTACCGGCGACGATGGTCTCGGGGATCTCGATGCGGTGCTGGTCGACCACGGCGTGGAAGCCGCGCTCGGAGAAGATGTCGATGAACATCGAGATAGCCAGCGGGTCGTCGAAGACGGTGGTCTCGATGTTGACGTGCGCCTGGCCGGAGATGGCGTGGGCCTTGATGATCGGCAGGAACTTGTCCTGGATCAGCTCGATGACCTGACGGAAGGTCTCGGCATTGCGCTCGGCGTAGTCGTCGAGACGGCGGACGAGGTCCTGACGGGCGTGCTGGACGATCTGCGAGGCCAGCGGGATCGGCGAGATAAGGTCATACGTGTCCTCCGACAGCTCAAGGGAGCTCTGGTATTGGAGTTCCTTGATGATACGGGCCTGGACTTCCGCGAGCGAGCCCTGCGCATTGATGAAATGGTAGTGGAAGATGTCGCGTAGCGACTGCAGCGGCTCGTAGGTGCGCTCCTTGAAGACGCGGTAGCGGTTGCGGGCGGCGTCGGCCGTCAGGTCGGTCTTGCGGACCTCGGCGAGCGGCCCTCCGTCGCGGGCGGCCTTCTCGTTCTGGGCGATGGCCTCCTGGCCGCGCTTCAGCTGACGACGGACGGACTCGTTCTCGTCGACGAACAGAACCAAGATATGGAAATGGGGTTTCGGGAAACGGACGCCGGTCGAACCACGGAACTCCGTGCGGAGGTCATTGAGTTTGGTGAACAGGTGCTTGAGGCACTCCACCTGCACCATCGAGCGCGGGAAGCCGTCGACGATCGCACCGCTGACATACTCGGGGGCGAGGAGCTTGCGGAAGAGGATCTCCACCACTTCGCGGTCACCGACGAGCATGCCGGCGTCGATGCGCTTCTTGGCCTCGGGACTCGAGAGCAGGTCGCTGACCACGATCGGGTCGGCGGCGTAGTCACGATACTGGAGGATGAACGCGGTGTTGGTACCCTTACCGGCGCCGGGGGCGCCGTTGAGCCAGAAAATCTCACGCGGGAAGGCCAGCTTCTCGCGGCCGATTTCCCGCTCCAGACTGGACCAGACCGAGTCGAAGATGATCTGGCCATCCTTGACCTCAAGGTCGCTGATACCGCTCGAGGCGGGTCTGGGCAGAGCGTCGCTCATGAAGTTAAGCATCTAGGAGTAAATCCCCCGACCTAACCTGCGAGGCAAAAACGCAGGGTAATCGCCTCATTTCCCGCCGATTACTTCACTCCGCCCGTAGTCTTCACCGCATCCGAGCCCGGTTTGACGGCCGGCAGACCGGGCTCATCCGAACGATTACGTCGGAACTGGTAGCGGTTGATGTCCTGCATCGAAAGCTGCTCGACCGTCTTCGGCGAAGGGTTGAGCCGACCCTGCCAGTCGGACTTCACACCCGCGTAACGGTCATCGGAGACGACGCCCATGCGCTCCTCCCAGGCCTTGATCTCGGCCTTGGCACCGTTGGCGGATGAATTCGTGCGAGCGACGGATTTCACCTCGATCGTATCCTTCGGGCGGATCTCCGCGCCGAGGCCATCCGTCAGTTCGATATCGGCCTTCTTCCGGCCCAGCGTGTCATAGCGACCATGCCAGGTATCGAGGGTGACCAAGTTGTTTCGATTGTAGACCTGCTCCTTACCGATCGGCGCCGTGCCCGCTTCGTACCGCTGCTCGAGCAGGCCGCTCGCTTTGGAAGCGCGCTTCAGTCCGGCGTTCACGTCGACGGCACCATCGAGTTCTTTCCCCGTACCCGCGCCCTGCAGCGCGAACGGGACGGTACGGCCGTCAGCCGTCCGAATGGTCTGGTCGACCTTCGGGGCGGCGGGGGCCGGAGCGGTCGGTGAAGGGGCGACGGTACCCGCGGACGACGAACGCGGCAAAGGATTCGCCGAACGGGACTTCGCGGGCGTTCCGGCCATAGGCTTACCCTCGGCGTCGTAGCGATAGACCTGCGTGCCTTCGATACCACCCTCGGCGGTGATGACCACGCCCGCCTTGATGCCACCGGGCGGACGCTCCGCGCCCACGACCGTCAGGACGGTCATAGCCAAGAGCGCAGGGATGGAGACGAGGGGTCGCAAGGCCACCCATCTTGGGCGACCCCGCGACCGACCTCAATCCCTTCTTAGCGGGGAATCGGAAGGGATTTCGTCTTCCAGATCAGCTTGGCGTAGTCGCCGATCGAGCGATCCGACGAGAACTTGGCGCAACGGGCGACGTTGCGGACGGCCATCGCGGCCCAGCGGCGACGGTCGAGGAAGGCCTGGGAGGCCTGCTCCTGCGCGTCGACGTAGCTGCGGAAGTCGGCCAGCACCAGGTAGGGGTCGCCGCCGGACATGAGCGAATCGACCACCGGGGCGAGCGCACCCGGCTGTTCCGGGGTGAAGGTCTCGGAGCGGAGCCAGTCGAGGAGCGAGGCCAGTTCCGGATCGGCGGCGAGCACCGCGTGCGGATCGTAGCCGTCGGCCCAGAGCTGCTGGACCTCTTCGACCTTGAGGCCGAAGATGAAGATGTTCTGGTCGCCGACCTCTTCAGCGATCTCGACGTTGGCGCCGTCGAGGGTGCCGATCGTGACCGCGCCGTTGAGGGCGAGTTTCATGTTGCCCGTGCCGGAGGCTTCCTTGCCCGCCGTGGAAATCTGCTCGGAGAGGTCAGCCGCCGGGATGATGCGCTCGGCGAGCGAGACGCGGTAATCCGGCAGGAAGACCACCTTGAGCAGGCCGCGCACGCGCTCGTCGGCGTTGATGACGGCGGCCACGCGGTTGATGGCGTGGATGATGTGCTTGGCCAACGCGTAACCCGGGGCGGCCTTGGCGCCGAAGATGCAGACGCGCGGCGTGAACTTGCCGTTCGGCTCGTTGAGGATGCGACGATACAGGTGCAGGATGTGCAGCAGGTTCAGGTGCTGGCGTTTATACTCATGCAGACGCTTGATCTGCACGTCGAAGAGCGCGTCGGGCGAGACGTCCACGTCGACGAGTTCCTTGATACGGGCGGCGAGGCGGACCTTGTTGGCGCGCTTGATCGCGAGGAAGCGTTCCTGGAAGGCCGGGCGGTCGGCGACGGCGTCTAACTTACGCAGACGGCTGAGGTCGGTCTCCCAGCCCTTACCTGCGACTTCGTCGCAGAGGGTGCTGAGCTCCGGATTGCAGCCGCGGACCCATCGACGGGGCGTCACGCCGTTGGTGACGTTGACGAACTTGCCCTTCCAAAGCTCATCGAAGCCCGGGAACAGGTTGGCACGCAGGAGGCGGGTGTGCAGTTCGGCCACGCCGTTGACGTGATGCGAACCGACGACGGCGAGGTGCGCCATGCGGACGCGCTTCGGGTGGCCTTCCTGGATGATCGAGAGCTCGGTCTTGCGGGCGTCGTCGCCCGGCCAGCGGCGGTCGACCTCTTCGAGGTGACGGCGGTTGATCTCGTAGATGATCTCGAGATGGCGAGGGAGCACCTTCTCGAAGAGCGGTACGGACCAGGTCTCGAGGGCCTCAGGCAGCAAGGTGTGGTTGGTGTAGCTGAAGACCTGCGTGCAAAGCGCCCAGGCTTCGTCCCAAGTCAGGCGCTCGACGTCGACCAGGAGGCGCATCAGTTCGGCGACGGCGATCGCCGGGTGGGTATCATTGAGCTGGATGGCGGCCTTGGCCGGCAGGCTGCTGAAGTCGGGGTTCAGGCGGCGGTGACGACGCAGGATGTCCTGCAGCGAGCAGGATACGAAGAAGATCTGCTGGACGAGGCGCAGCTCCTTGCCGCTCTCGGTGCTGTCGTTCGGATAGAGGACCTTGGAGACGGTCTCGCTCGAAGTACGATCGCGGACCGCATCGACGTAGCCGCCGCGGTCGAAGGCGCGGAAGTCGAACTCGGACGCAGCCTTGGATTCCCAGAGGCGGAGGAAGTTGACGCTGCTGCCCGCGAAGCCGGCGATCGGGATGTCCCACGGCACGCCGAGGAGGTCGCGCGTCTCGACGAGTTCGGCGGAGTGGTTGCCGCGGTCATCGGTGCTATGCTTGACGCGGCCGTAGAGCGGCACGCTCACGCGGAAGTTCGGGCGGCGGATCAGCCACGGGTTATTGTTGGCCAGCCAGTTGTCGGCGACTTCGACCTGGCGACCGAGCGCGAAGGTCTGCCGGAACAGACCGAATTCGTAATGGATGCCGTAGCCGATGGCCGGGATGTCCATCGTCGCGAGGGAATCCAGGAAACAGGCGGCCAGACGGCCGAGGCCGCCGTTACCGAGACCCATGTCGGCTTCTTCGTCGGCGACGGTCTCCAGGTCCTGGCCGAGTTCGGACAAGGCCTGCGTGGCGACCTCGCGGAGCTGCAGGTTGACGAGGTTGTTCGTGAGCACGCGGCCCATGAGATACTCGAGGGAGAGATAGTAGACGCGGCGGACGTTCTTGCTGGCGTGCTGGGCCTGCGTGTCGATGTAGCGCTCGAGCATCTGGTCGCGGGCGGCCATGCACGTGGCCATCCACCAGTCATTGCGGGTGGCCGTGACGCGGTCGCGGGCGAACGTGCTCTTCAGATGATGCAGGACGGCGTCGCGGAAGATCGCGACCGGAGAGGCGGCGGCGGACTTGGCCGGCGCCTTGGCCTTGGGCTTGGAAACGGGCTTGGCGGCCGGCTTGCGGACCTTGACCACCTTGGCGGACTTCTTCGCGGGCTTCTTCTTTTTAGGCATGATCGTCGGTTAGGACAATCGAGCATAAGCCACAAGCGAGCCAAAACCGCGTCAGCCCTGTGCCAGCTCCCGCAACTTGTTCAAATCCAGCTTACCCGTGCCCAAAATCGGGACAGCGGGCACTTTCTTGAACACCTTGGGAATCCACAGGTTAGCGAGTCCTTCGGCCGTGAGCGCCGCGCGGATCGCCTCGACGTCGATGTCATCAACATGCAGCACGACGAGTTGCTCGCCTTTGGCCGGATCCGCGGTGCTTGCGACGGCGACCTTGATCTCTGTGGAATCGATCAGCCCCATCACCTTCCGCAGGGCGTCCTCGACGGTGCCGTGCGGGACCATCTCCCCGCCGATCTTAGAAAAACGGGAGAGGCGGCCGGCCAGATGGAGGAAGCCGTCATCATCCATGCGGGCGAGATCGCCCGTACGATACCAGCCATCCGGCGTCATCGCCTTGGCGGACTGCTCGGCATCGAGATAGCCCATGAAGATGTTGGCGCCCTTGATTTCCAGAAGACCCACCTGCCCGCTCGGCAGGACCTCACCGGTCTCCGGCTCGATGAAGCGGACGGCAACGCCGATGACCGGACGGCCGACGGAGCCACGGACATTGCCCAGCCAGACGCCGTCGGGACCTTCGGGGTCGATCCGGTCGGGCACATTGACGGCCAGCACCGGACTGGTCTCGGTGATGCCGTAACCTTCCAGGACCGGCGTCTCCAGCTGGGTGGCGAAAGCGTCCACGAGGTCGGCCGGACACTTCTCGGCCCCGACGACAGCCCATTCGAGCGACGCAAAATCCGCGGCGGTACCGCGACGAAGATAGGGGCGCAGGAAAGTCGGCGTGCCGACGACGACCGTGACCTTCTCCTCCTTGATCGCCTTCACGGCGGCGGCGGAATCCAGCGGCGACGGCAAGGTCACGAGACGGGGCGAACGGGAGAGCGAATACCAAAGACCGATGGTGAAACCGAAGCTGTGGAAGACCGGCAGGCTGCTGAGCAGGACCGCGTCGTCCGGCAGGATGTCAGCGTCGTCGATCTGTCGCAGGTTGGCCAGAATGTTACGGTGCGAGAGACGCACACCCTTGGGCTGGCCGGAGCTGCCGCTCGTGAAGAGCAAAGCCGCTTCGTCGTCGCCACCCTGTTTCGGAAGCCCCATGCAAGCCAGCACCCAGGAGGTCGGCAGGAAGCGGATCGCGCCGATGCGGAAAGCGAGGTCGGCACGAGAATGGGCGGTCAGAAAATCAGCGACGTCGAGGACGTGATCGCCCCACGGGAAGTCCGGGGACTTCTCCGAGAGCTTGCTGCGGAACGCGCCGGCGGTGACGACGAGGTCTACCTCGGCCCGTTGGAGGCAGGAGAGCGCTTGCTCGCGACCGAGCGAGAAATTAAGGTTCACCGGAATCTTGCCGGCGAACACACAGCCCAGATTAGCCACCGCCGCCGCGACGCCCGGAGGCAGCACGATCGCGACCCGCTTGGACGTCGTCCGACGCTTCAACTCACCCGCGAAAGCCCAGCCCAAGGCCAACAACGTCGCGCCGGTAAACTCGCGGCGGGCTGACGTGCGATCGACCAAAGCGACCGCCCCGCCCTTCTTCGCCAAGCCTTCGGCGACCTCGCGGCCGAGATGCCCGTCAAGCGAAGCTCGCTGAGCGAAAGCCTCCGCCGCCAGCTCCAACAGACGCAAGCGGGTCTTGGCATGCTCGGTCGCGGGAAACGGCGCGCCGATCACGACGCTGACCGGGCGCGGGAAGTGCTTCGGCAGTTTCCAGAAAGACTTACCGCCGCTGAAGCTGAAGATGGAACCCCACATCCCGTCGATCGCGACCGGCAGGATGGGCGCGCCGCCGCGGCGCGCGATCAGCTCGAAACCTTTGCGCAGCTGCATGAGTCCGCCGTTACGCGTGAGGCTGCCTTCAGGGAAGATGCAGACGATTTCGCCGCGCGCGAGGGCTTCGCCCGACTTGATGATGGCCTCCTTGGCCTTCGTCTCGGAAACCGGGATCGTCCCCATCAGGCGGCACATGAAGCCGAGGAACTTGTGCCGTTCGAAACCTTCCCAGGAAAGGAACCGCACCGGACGTCGTGACATCACGCCCATCACCAGCACGTCGGCATAGGCGACATGGTTCGCGATAAGGAGCACGCCACCTTCCGCCGGGATGTTCTCTAATCCGCGGACGCGGATGGTATACCCGCACTTCAGGAGCAGCCAGCAAAGGGTGTGCATGGCGCAATACCCCAACGACATCGACTGATGCCGGCGAGGAGCCCGCCAGGCGAAGGCCAGGAGGAAAATCGTGAGCAGAAGCAACCCGAACGCGACGAACGTCAGGGCGATCATCAGCAGGAACCAGGCGAGCGAGTAAAGCAGGGGCACGTTCCCAACTTGCCGAGCCGACGGACCGGTGCAAGCCGAGTCCTTTCGGGTTGACCCCCTCCCGTCCGCGGATGCCCTATGGGGACCCGCGATGCGCGACTACGTCCTCAGACGGTTGCTGCTAGTCCCACTGACCTTCGTGGGCATCACCTTCGTCGCGTTCTGCTTCACCCGCTTCGTCCCCGGCGGCCCCATCGAACAGGCCATGGCCGAGCGTCAACAGGCCGAAAACCGGAAGCAGACCTCCGCCGCCCGCCCTTCGGGTCCGGCCTCCCCCGAAGAACTCGACAACCTGCGTCGCCGCTACGGCTTCGACCGACCCCTCCTGCAGGCCTACGCTATCTGGCTGGGAACCCTGCCCGGTCCGGCGGACTGGGTCACCGTGCGATTGGACAAGGACGGCCGCGGCGAAGCCGACGTCGCCGACGACCAAGCGGAAGGCTCGCCCCTGAAACTCATCGTGCGGGCCGAGCAAGGCGGCTTCGCCGTCACACCCGCCGACGCCAAGCTGATCCGGCCCGACTGGCGCGCCGAAGCGGCGCCATTACCTGACGACCCCGAGAAAGCCCTGCGCGTGCTCGTCTATCGACGCGCTTACGCCGGCCTCCTGCAGGGCGAACTCGGCGATTCCACCTCGAGCGACCGACCGGTCTGGGATGAGATCAAGGAACGCCTGCCGATCTCGGCGTGGTTCGGCGCCTGGTCCCTGCTCCTTGCGTACGGCATCTCGATCCCGCTCGGCGTGGCCAAGGCGCTGAAGCGCGACGGCTGGTTCGACCGCGGCTCGTCTCAGGTACTCTTCATCTTATATTCGATCCCCGGCTTCATCCTCGCCGTCGCCGCCCTGCAGTTCCTATGCTTCCAACTCGGCTGGTTCCCGACCAAGGGCTTCGACTGGGAGTCACTCACCTGGGGCGGCCGCCTGCATCATACCGTCGTCCCGCTGGCGTGCGAGATGGTCGGCGCCTTCACCGCGCTGACGCTCTTCACCCGTAACGGCCTGCTGGATAATCTCGCCGCCGACTACGTGCGCACCGCCAAGGCCAAAGGCCTCAGCCACGGACGCATCGTGTTCGTCCACGCCCTGCGTAACGCGCTCATCCCGCTGGCGGCCACCTTCGGCGGCAACCTCGGCTTCTTCCTCACGGGCTCATTCCTCATCGAGGTGACCTTCAACATCCCCGGACTCGGCCTGCTGGGTTACGACGCCCTCACGCACCGCAACTTCCCCGTCTTCCTCGGGCTCCTCACGCTCTCCAGCCTGGCGATGCTCATCGGCAACATCGTCTCCGACCTCTGCGTCGCCGCCGTCGACCCGCGCATCCGGTTCGACAAATCCGCATGAGCCTGCTCGACCCCATCACCCTACAGCGCTTCGCGCGCTTCCGTCGGCATCGCGCCGGCTGGTGGTCCTTGCTCGCGCTGCTGGCCCTGTCGGTCCTCGCGTTGCTCGGCCCGCTGCTCGTCGGCCACCGCCCGCTCATCCTCCAGGTCGACGGCGTCACGCGCTTCCCGGTCTTCGCCGGGTATATCTCTGGCCGGGAACTCGGCCTGAAGATCGAAGGCGAGCCCAACTATCGCCTCCTCGCCGAGGAACTGAGGCGCGACGGACGCGGCTGGCTCGTAATGCCGCCGGTGCCTTTCGCGCCGGACGAGGTCTGTGAAGTCATGCCCGCGGTCGCGCGCGATGACCAAGGTCGCTGGCAGGATCCGCGCGGCCTGATCGCCGAAGGACGCATCTTCTCCCTGAACGCCGACGGTACCCGCCGTCAGGTCTGGACGATCATCAACGGACGACCTGAAGGCGACGCCCGCCTCCTCGCCGATGGCGCGACGAACGCGCGGGCCAAATTCGCGAACGGCGAGCTTGTGCGCCGCATACCCGCCACGGACCGGACCGACTGGGCGCCCGGCGCCGGCCTGCGTACGCTGATTCCTTCGCCCTGCCCGCCCGGACTGGACGGCCACTGGCTCGGCACCGATGAATCCGGCCACGACATCGTCGCACGGCTCTTCGGCGGCTTCCGCATGCTGCTCCTCGCCGCCGTCATCTTCCTGCCTTGCGTCTACGGCGTCGGACTGACGCTCGGGGCCGCGATGGGCTACTTCGGCGGCTGGTTCGACCTCGTCTTACAACGCGTGATGGAAGTCTGGTCCAACATTCCCTTCCTCTACGCCATCATCTTTCTCGCGAGCCTGCTGGAGCCCTCGCTGGCGATCCTCATCCTGATCCTCGTGGCCTTCTCGTGGATCGGGCTGGCGCAACAGCTCCGTGCCGCGGCCTACCAAGTCTCTGCGCGTGATTTCGTGACCGCCTCGCGCGCGCTCGGTGCCGGCCATGCCCGCATCATCTGGAGCCACATCCTGCCTAACTGCGCGACGGTCATCCTGACCACGTTGCCGTTCAGCCTGCACGGGCTGGTGTTCTCCCTCTCCGCGCTCGACTACCTCGGCTTCGGCCTGCCGCCCACCGAGCCCTCCTGGGGCGACCTCCTCCACCAAGCCAAAGAGAACTGGCATGCCTGGTGGATCCTCGGCCCGACCCTTGGCTGCCTCGTCGGCACCATGGTCATGATCAACTCCATCGGCGAAGCGTTGCAGGACGCCTTCGACCTCCGCCGCCAACAACGATGAGATTCTTCCTCGCTCTCCTTTGTCTCGTCGGGTCCGTCCGCGCCGAGACTTACCAGGACCCCAAGGCCGCGGCCTTCTACGCCGAGCACCCGGATTTCTTCCGCTTCGCCAAGCCGGCCGACCTGCCCAAGGACCTCGTCTGGCAGGACGGGTCAGCGCAACCGGAATTCGCCGACCCCCGCGCGGTCCGCGGCGGCGTGCTCCGACAGTTCACGACCTCTACTCCGCCGACGCTGCGGCGCGTCGGCCCTAACGCGAACAACGGCTTCCGCGGCGAACTTTACGACAACAACGACTTCGGACTGCTCGCCGGGCACCCGGACACCGATGAGATCATCCCCGCCCTCGCGACCAGCTGGGCGATGTCCGCCGACGGCATGACGGCCTATTTCCGCCTGGATCCGAACGCGAAGTTCACCGACGGCCAGCCGGTCACGGTCGACGATTACTTCTACACCTTCTACTTCCACCGCTCCCCCTGGGCCAAAGCGGACTGGTATGCCGACCACTACACCCGCGAGTGGGGCGGCGTCACGAAATACGACGACCATACGCTGGCGGTGAAAGCCCCGCGTAAGCGCCCCTATCAGCTCGAACTTCTCGGCGGCCTGCGACCGACGCCCCGCCAGTTCTTCAAGGACTTCGGGCCCAACTACGAGAAGGCCTTCAACGACCGCTTCCATCCGACCACCGGCCCTTATTACGTGAAGCCCGACGGCTTCCAGCGGGAGAAATCCATCACGCTCACCCGCGTGACGGACTGGTGGGGCGATCGTCGGAAATACTACCGCCATCGCTACAACCCCGACGCCATACAGTACGGTGTCATCCGCGACCTCGACAGCGCGTATTCGTCCATGCTCGCCGGCGAGATCGACTTCATGCCGATCATGATGCCCCGCTATTGGTATGGCACCAACGAGAAGAAGGCCTACCAGAACGGTTACCTCACCAAGGCGCAGTTCTTCAACGACATCCCCCGCCCGCCCTACGGGCTGTATATCAACACCCAGCGGCCGCTGCTCGCGGACGTCAACGTGCGCGTCGGCCTGCACCACGCCACGGACTTCCAGCGCGTGATCGACGGCTTCTACCGCGGCGACTACGAGCGCCTCCAGCAATTCAGCGAAGGTCTGGGCAAGTTCACCGACCCCTCGCTCCGCGCCCGCCGCTATTCGCCTGAGCTGGCCCGCGCCGCGTTCGCCAAGGCCGGCTTCACCATGGCCGACGACGACGGCATCCTGCGCAACGCCGCCGGGGAGCGGCTCTCCTTCCGCCTTACCTTCGACACCTCCGACCGCCGTAAATATCTCGCGACGTTGGTCGAGTCCGCCCGCCGCTGCGGCGTCGAACTTCGCCCGGAGACGCTCGAGCACACGACGATGTATCGCAAGGTCATGGAGAAGAACCATGACATCGTCTTCTGGGCCTGGTCTGTCTCCAGCCGGATCCCGGCGCTCTGGGAGTCGCATCACTCCGAGAACGCGATCGAAGTCCTGGCCGACGGACGCAAGGTGCCGAAACGCCAGACGAACAACATCACCGGAGTCGACGACCGTGAGCTGGACGGCCTCATCGACCGTTTCCGCCTGGCGACCGAAGAGGCCGAGATGGTCCGGCTCTCGCACGCGATGCAGCGACGCATCCATGACCTCGCGGACTTCATCCCCGGCTTCAAGGTGCCCGGCTACCGCATCGCGCACTGGAACTGGGTCAAGTTCCCCGCCGGCTTCGACGTCCGCGCCGCCGAGGACCCCGGCCAGTATGGCCTCTTCTGGCTCGACCCCGCCCAACGCGAGACCGACCTCAAGGATTTCCGCGACGGGAAGACGCGCGGGGCGCCGAAGACCGTGATCGAGGATCGCTGGCGCACCGAATGACCGCCGTTCTTCCTTCCC
>Ga0255076_1000066_pt1 | contig 19309 bp, 1 predicted proteins | sample Colum_Law_RepB_8_FD_188475 | JGI IMG/M metagenome (GOLD analysis project Ga0255076, IMG submission 188475) | Freshwater microbial communities from Columbia River, Oregon, United States - Colum_Law_RepB_8h | ecosystem: Environmental > Aquatic > Freshwater > River | place: USA: Oregon | collected...
GACGGAGGCGGAGGTGAGGGAGCCGAGGGAGTTGGTGCCCGCGGTGATCTCCCCGTTGAGGAGGCCGGAGATCGTGACCGAGCTGCCGACGTTGCCGGCCATGGAACCAGCCGACACCGTGCCGGCCGTGACATTGCCGGTGAGCGCACCGGTGACCGTGACCGCGCCGCCCGAGACATTACCCGTGAGCGAGCCCGCGTTGACCGTGCCGCCTGTGATATTGGCGCCGAGGGCGCCGACCACGGTGACCGTACCGACGGAGATGCCGCCGAGGACGTCGGCGTCGCTGCCGAAGCGGGTCTTACCGGCGCCGGCCAGGCTGCTGAGGGTGATCTTACCGGTGGATGCGGTGAAATTGAGGGCGTTGTCCGTCGTGCCAGCGTTGGTGACCGCGCCGGTGATCGTGAGGGTCTCCCCGGAGATCGTCGCCGTGGCGGTGGTATCGAGGGCCAGCGTGGCACCGAGGTTATAATTCGCGGCGACGAGGGTCGCGCCGTTGACGGTGATGCCCGAGGTGCCGGCCAACGCGCCTGCGTAGACGGTCAGCGTGCCGGCCGAGACGAGCGTGGCGCCGGTGAAAGTGTTGGCGCCGGAGAGCGTCAGATTGCCGGAGCCGAGCTTGGTCACCGCTCCCGTGCCGCTGATGATTCCGCTCATCGTCTGGGCGGCGCTGCTGCCGTATCGGAAGGTTCCGTCGTTGGTGATCGCCGCCGTGAACGTGCCACCATTGAGGCTAGCGGAGCCGCCTACTTCCAGGACGCCGGCATCGATGTCCAAGGCATAATTCCCCGTGTGGACTCCGGTGATCGCCATCGCCCCCAAGCCTGCCTTGGTAAGGGTCCCGCTCACCCACTGCACGGAAAGCTCCAGGTCCACAGCATCGGTGCCATCGGCGACGTCGAATACGGTGTTTCCGGTCCCCTGATTGTTGATGAGCCCGCCGTTGGTCTGGGATATCGTGTTTTTCGCACCCCCTGTGGTCGCGAAGTTGTGCACCCCATTCTGCATGAGGTTATTGCCGCCGTTGAAATTGATCGTGCCTCCGCCGCTGGCGCCGAAGGTGAAAGTCTTGTTATTGAGCACCGTGCGGTTGGAACCGCCGACCGAGGACTGGAATTCCAAGGTGGAGCCGTTGTTGATGTTGAAGACCATGGTGCTCACGGCAGCCAGGTCGGCGACGTTGGTGAACCGCAGGGTGCCGCCGTTGATCGTGGTCGTGCCACCGTATTGCGGAGCGCCCATCTTGACATCGAGCAACCCAGCGCCGCTCTTGGTGAGCGCGCCGGTGCCGGCCACCGCCGAGGCGATCGTCAGGGTCGTCGAGGCGGCCACGTCGAAGGCGCCGCCGCCCGCCGCGAGCGTCACGCCCTGGTTGGCGCTCAGCGAAGTCGTCCCGGTGGTCTTCAGGATACCCTGGGTGGAAGCCGCGCCTAGGGTGAGCTGGCCGGCCACGAACGAGGCGGGCGCGGTCCCGAGGTTGGACTCGGAGGCGATCTGTAGCGTGCCAGCCGAGACCGTGGTCGCGCCGCTGTAGGTGTTGGCGCCGGAGAGCACAAGCGCGCCTGCAGATTGTTTTTCGAGGGTCCCGGTGCCGGTGACGACGGAGGCGACCGTCAAGGTGGTTGAGGCAACGACGTCAAATGCGCCTCCGACGCTCAAGGTTACCCCGCGATTCGCGCTCAAGGTGGTGTCAGCGGTGGTCCTGAGTGTGCCCTGATTGGCATCCCCGATTTTCAATTGATTGGCGACGAAAGATGCCGGAACGGCACCGAGGTTGTCCTCGGACGCGATTTGCAGGACGCCGCGTCCGATGGTTGCCGCCCCTGAGAACGTGGTGCTGTTATCGCCCGACAATGTCCAAGTACCGGTCGAGTCCTTGAAGATCGGCAGCGTTCCCGTGATCTGTCCGCTGATGAGGCCATCTCCCGCGCCCCCGAAGACGAGTGCCTTGGTGCCGGTTCCTGCCAATGTGATATTACCGCTGGTCGTCAGGAGACCGGCGTCAGAGGTGAAACGCGCGCGGGATGTCGCATCGCTTCCTGTGTTGAGGGTGATGTTTCCGGTCCAGGTATTATTGCCGGAAGCGTTCACTAGCGCAGCGTTGCCTGTGGCGTCCGCAGCCACCGTGAGAGTAAGCGATTCACCGGTGACCGTGATGCCGCCCTGCAGGCGGAGGCTCGCGGCGCCACCAGCACCGGCGGTGACCGTGGTACCGGCCGTCGATGCGCCGAGAGCCGTCACATGTCCTACCGAAAGGATGCCGGCCGTGACCGTGGTCTCTCCCGTATAGTCGTTGGGGCCAGAGAGCGTCAAAGTACCCGCGCCGGACTTGACAAAGGCGCCCGTGCCCGAAATCACGTTAGCGAAGGTCAGGGCGTCGGAGCGGCTGATTTCCAGCGTGCCGGCATTGCTGATGGCGCCAGCTCCGATCGATCCCGCCGTCGAGCCCGCGCCGATTTGCAGCTTGCCGGCCGAGATGGTCGTGGTGCCGGAATAGGTATTGGTACCGGCGAGGGTCCAGGTGCCGGCGCCATCCTTGGTCACCGCGCCGGTGGTCGTCGCAATCGGGCCTGTAACAGAGCCATTGCCATCTCCGCCAAGGGCGAGGGCGAAGGTTGCGCCCGTTATGCCGGAAGCAGCGGACAAGGAGAGAGACCCTGAGTCGGAGTTGATGCGGCTGGAAGAGCCCAAGGCGACCGAGCCCTGCCAGATGTTATTTCCGCCGATGTTGCGCAAGGCACCGTCAGCGGAGAGGCCGGTGCCGTTAAGGGTGAGAGCTTCAGCGCCGACGGTGACATTGCCCTGCAGATGCAACGCTGCGCCGGTGGCGACGGATGTTCCGGCGGCCGTCGTGCCCAGCGCCGTGGAGCTCTGGACGCCCAGGACGCCGGCGGATACGGTCGTGGCGCCGGTGAAATCATTGACGCCCGAAAGAGTGAGGTTCCCCGATCCTGACTTGGTGAGCGCGCCACCGGTGCCGGTGATCACGGAACTGATGGACAGCTCGACAGCGGCATTAGTGCTCTCGCCGATCGTGAAAGTCCGGGTGGTGGTGCCAAGCGAAACGGTCGGGACATCGATGATCGCAGCCCCTGGGTTGCTCGTGGCGTCGTAGGAGAGATTTCCGCCGAGAGTCAGGGCGCCGGCGCCGGACCCGGTGATGCGGGAGGTGCTCGCGCTGGCACCTCCCATGGTGACGGCCATCGTTGCGTTCGAAGCGGTGAGGGCGAACGTCTGCAGATTCAGGATTGCGGAATCGGCAGGATTGGATGCCGCGATGGTGACGGCCGACGCGGATGGAAGTGCGTTGGCGACCCCCGCCTTCAGCACCCCGTCCGTGATGGTGGTTGCGCCGGTGTAGGTCCCTGCCACCTGCAAGACCCAAGTTCCATCTCCCGTCTTGGAGACCGAGGTCAGGCCGGTGCCGTTGTTAGCCAAGGCCAGGTTCATCACGTTGTCTGACGTATTGGAGCCAGCCAAAGTTATGCTACGGGCCGCATTGGTGCCACTAAGCACCGGAGCGCCCCCGCCGCCGAGCGTGAGTGCGCCCGTCCCGGACGCATCAATCGTGGCGCCTGCCGTGCCGATGGTGAAACTGCGGTTGGAGGAGTCGCCTGCACCCACATAACGTAGGGTGGCGCCGTTGATGACCAGATTGGCGGCGGAATTGCTGGAATCGCCGATGCTGCTGGCCAGGCCGCCGTCAGCGAGCTTGGTGACCGCCAGCACGCCCGCGTTGATCGTTGTCGTGCCATTATAGGTGCTGGCGGTGCCCGTCAGGTGCCACGCACCAGCGCCATTCTTTACCATCGTCGTGGCACCCGTTCCATTGTCGGCGATCAACCCTGCGAGGGTGTTCGGCGTCGTGCTCACTCCGCCGGTGCCGGTGAGCGTCAGTGTCGTGTTGCCGTTACTAGTGGCCGTCGAGATGGTGCCGGTGCCGGTGAAGTTGACCACGGCACCAGCGGTGCCGGAAGCGTCAATCGTGCCGTTCGTGGTCACCTGGAAAAGCCGGTTGGTGGACTGGGTTGCGGATCCAATCCACTGCAGCGTGGACCCGTTCAGAATATTCAGGTTGGTCGCAGCCACGGCCGCGGCCCCAATCGAACTGTTCGAACCGCCATTCGCAAGAGTGGTGACCTTCAGTGTCCCGCCATTGATGGTCGTGGCCCCCGTGAAGGTGCTGGCTGACTGATTCAAGGACCAGGTGCCCGCTCCATTCTTGGTCAGGGTGCCGGTGCCGAGACCGAGGACGGACGTCAGGGTGTTATCCGCCGTGTTGGTGCCGGAGAGCGTGAGGCTTCGATTGCCGGAGCCGCCAGCCGTAGTGGCGTCGGTGAAGACCAGCGCTCCCGTACCGGAGGCCTCAAAGGTCGCACCACTGGCACCGATGGTGAAGTCACGGTCGGTGGAGCCGCCTGCGCCCAGATATTGGAGGGTGCCGCCATTGATGACGAGGTTGCCCTCGGAGTTGCTGGAGTCGCCCAAGCTGTCCTTGCTTGTGCCCGCCACGCCCGTCTGGATTCCCAAGGCTTTGACGGCGAGCGTGCCGCCAGTGATGGTGGTCGCGCCAGTGAAGCTATTTTGGAGATTGTTCAGATAGAGAGACCCCAAGCCCGCTTTTGTCAGGCCGAAAGTCCCCGTCCCGTCGGTCACCTCGCTGAGGAACACGTCATTGATGCCCGAGCCTACGGTGATCGTCGGGGTGGCGGTGGCGATCGTGATGAGCGAAGGGTTGGTGAGTGCCGCACCATCGATGGTGAGGTTATTGCCTGAGCGGGAGAAGCTCCCGTTGATCGTGACGGCGTTCGAGATGGACTGGTCAGCCGTCACCGCCGCCATGGAGGTGCCGGAAGCCACGATGAGAGGTCCCGTGCCAACCGGTCCGGAAATCAGGTTCCCACCGGAGATGACGGAACTGGCTCCGAGTGAAAGCGCGCCGCCGTTCAGATTCGTTCCTTGGCTGTAGGTGCTGCTGGCGTTGCTGAGTGTCAGGTTATCCGCGCCAGCGCCCGTCTTGGTCAGCGAGCCAGTCTGATCGATCGTGCCAGAGTAGTTACCACTGGTCAGGGACAAGACCGTGCCGGCGTTTGAACCTAAGTTGATGTCACCTCCTCCGTTCAGGACCGAAGCGGTGAGCGCCTGGGCAGCAACACCGCCGAGGTTGAGCGTGCCGGCATTATTGATGGTGCCTAACGTTTGCGAAAGATGGGCGAGGCTGGCGGTGCCCAAGGCATTCGTGGTCAGATTGGTCCCGGATGCGAGACCGCCGGCGCTGGTCACGGAAAGCGTGCCGGCGCTCACCGTGGTGCCTCCATCGTAGGTATTAACCGCCGCGAACTCCAAAGTGCCGGCGCCTGCCTTGGTGATGGACTTGCCGGAGCCGGAGATGACCTGCTGGAAACTCGTGGTGTTGTTCACCGTGAACGTGGTGTTCGCCGATGGGTTGGCGATGGTCGTCGTGCTGGCCGTAGGGGTCGTCACTTCATTGGTGAACGCCAGGGAGCCGGACCCCGAGGAACCGAAGGTCATGTTCCCGGCGATCACCACCGGATTAGCGATGTTTCGGGCGCTACCGTCATCCTGGAGCATGCCGCCGTTCAAGGTCAGCGTGCCGATGCCCATCGGTCCGGCGACCAGGACGCCGCCGGAAACCGTGCTGCTCGCCCCTAGACGGAGGGTTCCCGCATTGAGGACGGTGCCTCCGCTGAAGTCGTTATTGGGCGTATTGAGAATCACCAGGCCTGTGCCGTTCTTGACCAAGGAAGGGATCGTGGACCCAGCCAGGCTGCTGCCGGTGCCCGCAGCATTGGTCGGAGCGCTGATGGTGATCTGCGATGCGGAGTCGATGGAGACGATGGTCGCATTCGCAGGAACGCCGGAGCCGGAGACGGACATGCCCACCGACAACCCGGAGGTGGTGCTCATGTTGGTGATCACCCCCGTCGTGCCATCCGTGTCACCGGTGATTCCGGTGATGCTGTTATCGCTGATCTTGCCGCCGGCCTGTCCCAAGGTGTAAGCCGTGCTGTTGCTGAAAGTCACCGAGAGCGGCTTGACCACGCCTTCGATGACTGGAGCAAAGCCGGTGGCGGTGTCATCGAAGGTGATATCAAGGCCGTTACCATAATCCGTAGGCGTGCCGAGCAGGTCCTTCCAGTTCTTCGGGGACGATTGCACGGCAAGGGTCCATTTCTGATCATCACTGCCGGTCCAGAGGGCCGTGGTATTGCTCTGCACCAGCAGGTCGATACGTTGCTCAGAGGTGTTATTCACAACCGACAGGATCTTGCCCGTCACCGGGCTGGTCGGATTGAGGACATTGCCGAAGGTCGTGGCGAACGAACCGGTGAGGGCGCCCCCGGTGATCCCGCTGTAATCGATGAGCACGTAGGTGCCATTAGTGAACCCGCCGAGGTTTGCGATGGTCAGTCCGCCCAGGATGCCTGCAAGGTCGAGAGACCCCACGGAGGCGGAGCTGCCGGCTGCCGTGATGCGGATCATGTCGTCCGAGGTGCTGCTGGGCGTGGTCAGTCCGAAGATCATGGAACCGCCGTTTATCGTGAGGCCGCCCAAGGAAAGGACGCCACCGTTGCTGACCGTTTCGGTGGCGCTGACCGAGCCGGGCTGGATGGCACCGCCGCTGTTGAGGATGACACGGCCGGTGATAAGGCCGGCACCCGCCAGATTGCCTCCGTTGACGGTGACATTGGCCGTGCCCGTGGCGGAGCCCGTGACGTTAGCAGCCTCAAGCCAGCCGCTGGTCACCGTGGTGCCGCCCACATAGGTGTTGGCGTTGCGCAGCGTCAGTACATGCCCGGCGGCGGCCGTATTGAGCGCGAGGGCCACGTTGTTCTGAACCACGCCGTTGTAGACCATCCTGCCCGTGCTGGCGTTGCCGACCGTGAGAGTCGCCGTACTGGCGGCGCTGTTGGTGATGAAGCCGCTGGTGATGCCGGGCGCGGTCACCGCATTGGAGGCCAGGTGTCGAACCGTCTGGCTGTTGCCATAGAGGTCTACGACGCCGGTGGCGCTGGTGGAAAGGTCACCCGTGGCGAGCAGCGCGTTGGTGGCGCCGATGCGCAGCGTGCCCTGGGTGACATTCGTGCCGCCGCTAAAAGTGTTGCTGCCGGAGAGGATCACGGTGTCGAAGCCCTGCTTGGTCAGCGAGCCGGCCCCGCTGATGACGCCCTTTACCTCCAGGATGACGCCACGCGTGTTGTTACCCAACGGATTCATGCCGTTCGGGAAACGGCCGGAGTCGATGCCCCCCGCGCTTTCCGTGATGTTCTGACCAATGAACGAGTTGCCGGCCAGGCTCACGCTCACGCCCGTGCCCAATGTGCGGAAGACCACACCGGAGGAGGCGTCGATGAAGTCATCACCGCGCAGCCATCCTTCGATGCCGCCTCCGTTCAGGGTCACCGAGGTACCGGTGGCGTTGAACTGATCGGCGTTCACCTGCAGCGTGCCGGCACCGAGATAGACGCTCTGGCCACTGCGGGCACCGTCCACGCTCCATCGCTCGGCGGAGCCATCCTCGTAGTTGATGGCGGAATTAGTAGGCGCGAAGCTGACGGTGTTGACATCAAGAACGCCGTAGCGGCGGACATTGACCGTTCCTGCGCCAAGCGCACCGTCATGGCTCACGCCGATGGCACCCTGCGCGATGCTCACATCACCGTCGAACGTGACGCTGCTGTCGCCGCGCACGAAGAGGTAGCCGTTGCCAAGCTTGATCAGCCCGCGGCTGGCTGCGCCACCGTTGGAGAGGCTGGCCACACTGTAGCCGGCCGTGATGCCGGTGTTGCCATTGATACCAGTGAGCACGCCGCCCGCAGTGCCGTTCACATCAATGATAGAGGAGCCCGTTCCGCTGACGGAAAGAACGCCACCCACCAGGATGCCGCGGTTTCGGTTGGTTTCCATGCGGAGTCGGGCGGGCACCAGACCCGTGGGATCGCTGGAGTTGATGTCCACGTTGCCGATCACCACCGTGCGATCATCGCTTTGAGGTTGATCTGGCCGAAAGAGTAGGCGGCCTGCAGCGTCGACGCCGGATTGGCGTTGAGCGCGAGGGTCACCACGTTGTTGGCTTGGACGGAACCCACCGCGCCGGCGGCGTTGTTGCCAAGTCCGCCAGCGAGGGTGATGCTGCCCGTGCCTGCCCCGCCGAAGGTCTGCAGGCTCAGCTGGCCCTGATTGAGCACCCAGTTGGCGGCGAGACCGTTGCCCGCGCCACGAGCGGCCACAGTCTGGTCCTTATTGACCTGAAGGATGCCGGTCCCGGATTTGGTGATGCTTCCGGCGGTGATGTCGCCACTGATTTGTCCGGTGGCGTTGTTCGCAGTGAAAATGATCGCCTCATTGGTCCCGGAGGATCCAAATTTAAGGTTCACTGCCGCCGTCGAACTCGCCCCGAACAGCAGACCGCCGATATTGCCACCCGAGCCGCCAAAGGTCACCGTATTGTATTGACCGGTACCACTGCTGAGGCCGGCGGCCAAGCGCAGCGCGTAGACCGAGGCATCCGCCTGCATGGTGGACGCGGCGTCCACGTTGATCAGGGACGCTAGGGTCGTAGTCAGCGGGAAGGTGGCCGAGGAGTTGGTCAAGGTCGCGTTGGCGAATCCGTTGGCACCATGCGTCAAGAACTGATTGTCCGTGCCGTTGATGATCCAAGCGGGGACCATGGCGTTGGTAATCGTCGGGGCCGTGGTGGCGACAAGACGACTGCTGTTGTTGGCGGCGGCGATACCAATCTGGCCCGTGCCTTGTGCGGTAATGGTGAGGGTGCCGGAGCCAGAGCGCGTCAGGCTCGCCGCGGTGACAGCCACCTGGGAGTTGGTGATCGCACGCTGAAGGTCGATCTGACTACCACCAGCGATGGTCAGGGCGCCGATGGTTTCGACAGCGGCGAGATTTCCAACGAATCCTGGGCCATTGACGCGCAGCACGCTGCTGTTCAGCGTCATGCCTGCGGAGTCACCCCACTTGTTGGTCATGGTGGCGGTGGCCACGTTGGCGCTGCTGTCAAGCTGCAGCAAGCCGCCCGGACGGAGGTTCACCGTGTAGGCGTTCGCCGTGGTGCTGCCGTCGGCCAGCAGCGTTCCGGCCGTTCCGCCTGCCACCTGGAGGTGAGCGAATACCTCCACGGTGCTGGCCGGGGCTCCCAGAGGGCCCGCGGTCACGGTCGCGGCGGTGTCCACGCGCAACAGAGTCGGCGAGGCGCTGGTCGGCGAGCGATTGATCACCGTGCCGCCGCCGTAGTCGTGCGTATCGAGGAACACTACGGTGCCGTTGCCATTGAGGCCGGTGGCACCGATGAGCACTTTGCTGGCAACACCGGTGAGGGCGCCAGTGGTCGTGCCAGTGGCATCAAAGGTGATCTGGCCGGTGCCGCCGCCGAGGCGGTAGGTGCCATTTGCGCCGTCGCCGAGGGTGGTGGCGGCGTAAGTTCCGTTGGCCGTGACTCCGTTGAGGTTGGCCCCGCCAAGGAACATCGTACCTGCGCCGATGCTGACCATGCCGAGGGATTCGTTGAAGGTGACCGCATTCTCGAGGGCGAGGACGCCGTTGGAGGCGCTGGTCAGAAGCGTATTGAGATAGGCTTGATTGATTCCCGTGGTGCCGCGCAGGGCGAGCACCGAGTTGGAGACATTGCCGCTGACCATGCGGAGCTGGCCTGTCCCGGTGATGTTGCCGCTGGACTCAAGATGGATGACCGAACCGGGGTTCATCCGGATCGTCCCAGTGCCGAGGGTCGCCGTCGTGCTCGCACCAGTGCCGTTGGCGCCGCCGTTATAGTTGCCGAATCGGACTGCACCGGCATTCACCACCACACCGCCCGCAAAGGTGCTGTTGGCATCGTTGACCCAGAGCGAACCGGCGCCCTGCTTGATGAAGAACAGGTTGGCGCCGCCGTCGGTGATCGCTCCGTTCATGACCATGTCGCCGCCGTTGTTAAGGACAGGATTTCCGGCGAGCCTGGTCTGGCCGAAGACATCCAAGGCATAGCCGTTGGCCGTGGTGTAGGTCAGGGTCGAGTTGCCGATCGTGAGATCCTTGAAGCTGACCAGCTTGTTGGAACCGGCCGACTGACGGTCCAGGGTCAGCGTTGCAGAGCCGTTCACCACGAGGCTGACGCCGGCGGATGTGTTGCCGGTGGAAATACGGTCATAGGTGGCACCGGAGCCATCGTAACGGAGATTCACCGTGGCCGGATACAAGACCAGCGCCCCTTCGCCCAAGCCGCCGTTGAGCAGTCCGCCAGGAGTGGTGATCCCCGTCGCCGTGGTATTGCCGCGGACCGTCATGCCACCGCCTCCGACGATCAGACCACCCTTCCAGTCGTTGGCTCCGTTCGCCAAATTTGCCAGGTCGATCGTGCCATTGCCGCCTTTGATGAGCGTGGCGGTCTTGGAGCCGTTGGCCGTCACCTTGCCCGACAAGATCACGGCATTGGTACCGTTGTCATTGTTCTGGAAGAGGTTCACGAAGCCGCCATCAGGACCGAGGTTCACCGTGCCGGTCATGGTCACGTCATAATCATTGCCGTTTTGGAAACGCAGCGTCTGCCCCTGCTCACCAGGAGCGCCCAGGAAGGTGATACCCCCAGTCAAGGTGATCGCGCTATTGCTCGAAGCTGCATCATGGCGATCGTAATTCAGAATCGCGTAGGGGTTATTCTGGCCAACGACGATGCCGTTGGTGAAAGTCACGGCACCGGCAGCGCGAAGGAAGACAGAACCGCCGTTGGTGTTCATGACGACGTCGCTACCTGTCAGACCTGCAGGGCTGAAGGTGCCTGTGCTGGCCGAGGTGCGCAGGACGACGTTACCATTGTTGATGATCGTGTTGCCGGTCCAAGACTGCTGACTGACCTGGAGATCCAAGTTGGCGAGCGTGCCCTGGAATTGACCGATGTTCACGATGATGTTCCTGACATTCGCGAGCTGAGCCGTGGTCGTGACATTGGCGAGGTCACCGAATACCACCGACCCGCCATTACTATAGCCCCATAGATACAGGTCAGCAGGCGTCACGCCGTCGCCAGCCACGATCCGGTTCGGGGCGAAGGAGCGGGCAGTAGTGCTGGTGTTCTGGAAGATGATGCCACCGCTGCGGACCTGCACGGTGGCGGGCGTGGCCAGGCTGCCAGGCGTCTGTGCGGAAACATCGCCATCCGGAGCACGGAATGCGTAGGAATCTACGGTGATGCTGTTGTTGATGACGTAAGCACCCGAGACCAGTACGCGCTCCGTGCCATTTCCCACGTTGGCGGCCTGAGTGCCGCTGACCACGCGATCGAAGCCCGCATTCACAAAGCCGTTCTCAGCCGTGTAGGCGAGGAACTGGCCGTCCTGGTTGTTCACCATCCACGGAGCCACCATACCGTTGGTGAGCGCGGGGGCGGCGCCGGAGATCTTGATGCGCTCGTCCGAGCGAGCTGGCTGCCTGTGTTCGGGCGAATGTTGAAAGTGCCGTTGTTGCCTGAAATGGAGGCGACGTCGGTGTTCTGCGCGACGGAAGCCATACGCAGGGTCACCGTGCGACCGCTGTAATCACGTTGGACGAGGATGTAGTTACCCCCTGAGCCTGTGACGGCGCCGACGGACTCGGAGACTTCGTAGGCACGGTTGCCGATCAGGCGCAATGCGGCGGAGTCTAACACGATCGGCGCCGTGTCAAACCAGCGGCCCTGGCCGCCGGTTCCTTCCGTCTGCCCCGCCGGAAGCACTCCCGTCGAGTAGTCGAAGCGCAGTTCGCTGCCGGGACGGGTGGTGACGGCGCCGATATTGGCGGTTTGCGCTGCATTCACGAAGGTGCCGCCCAGTCCACCCGCGAACAAGTTGCCAAAGGTCTGGAATGAAGTGGACTTCAGGGTGCCTCGGAACTCAAAGGTGGAACTACGGTTCACCAGCGTGCTCCCCGTGTAGTTTTGATCGGCAAGTATGGTGACCGTACCTCGCCCGTTGCCGCCACCAATATTGTCCACTTGAGCGCCAGCAAACAGGGCGCCCACGGTAAGGCTGGCGGGAGTGTTGAGGTTCACATCCGTGAGGACATTCGTGTTGCCATTGCTGCCCACGAAGAGCGTATTGCCGCCTGCGCCCAGACGATACATCCCGCCGGCTCCCACTCCTAGGCTGGTGCCATTATAGTGCCCCAGGAGGCCGTTGCCATTGTTGTTGGTACCGATGAAGCCCATACCGTCACCGATCTTCGACTGATCGAGGTTCTGGGTATAAATGGCATTCAGCAACAGGATGCTGCCGCCGGCGTTGCGCCCCTGGCCATCAAATGCCGCCCCGGAAGACCAGACGTAGCGGCTGAAATCCTGCGGGCCACCCACGCTGCCGACGCGAAAGTTGAACGCGGTAAGCGGTTCATTCGCCGCCATGCGGAGGACGCCATAGTTCAGCAGATGAGAGCGGAGATCGGTCGTGCCCGTCCAACCGGCCGGCACGTTGCCTGCGACGTTGAACTGGATGGCGGAGCCCGGCTGGACCAGGATGTTGCCGCTCGTGATGGTGGCATTAGTCTCGTTCGGAGTGAAGACATTGCCCTCGAACGTGCCAAAGTAGGTGCTGCCGGTGGCGTTGACGAAGCCGCCCTTCCAGGTCACCGCGCTGTTGCCGTTCACGTAAAGGTTGCTACCCTGCTTATAGAAGGTGCCGCCCTGGCTTTGCACGCCTCCGCCCAGGCCGCTGAGGGTCCCCGTGAGGGTTACTTCGCTGCCTTGGCTGAAATAGATGTCCTTCACCGCCGAAACATTGCCATACCGATGGGAGTATCGGTTGCCGTTATTGCTGGCAGTTGTGGTTAGGGTCGCGAATGGCGCACCCAGTGAGCCGCCAAACGTGAGGTCACCCATGACAACGGTCTTCCAAGAGGATCCGGTGTTCACCTGCTGGAAGCCGGTGGCCAGACGGTCATGGTTGATCGTGATATTGCGGCTGCCGATGAAATTCACGGAAGAGATCAATTCCGTCGAACCAAAGGTCACATTGTTGCTCTGGCTGGTGGTGAGCACCTGCATGATGGAGGTGCCGTCCCCGTCATATCGAGTCAGCAGGCTGGCGTCGTTCAGAATGATGGAGGCTCCGTTGCCCAAAGGATTGTTCATGCCGTTGGCACCACGCACTTCAACGACCCCCCCTTGGATGTTCCATGAACCGATGGCGCTGGCGGATTCGCCATTATAGAGGAAAATCGAGCCCGCCCCGGTCTTGGTGATGATGCCGGTGCCGCCAGGGGTGTTGATCGCTCCGCCGAAGCTGATCGCACCTGTGCCCGCGATCGTGGTATTGGCCTGAGTCAGCGTCGTCGTGCCGCCCACGAGAATACCGAACGATGCCTGAGCCTGCGCACCGCCAGAGAAACCGAAGGCGCTGGAGTTGACCGTGAGATTGCCGATGACGGCGGCGGCGGTCGACCCAGGGCCATTGAGGAGGGAGGTCGTGTTCGGCTGGCCGAAGTTGTTGGTGGCCGCAATCACGACATTACTACCTCCGCCCGGTCCAAACTGGAAGGCAGCCTGGCCATAGCGCGTCTCGATGCTCACCGCGTTACCTATGGAAAGTATGCCGCCCTTGAGCGTGATGTCTCCGGAGCCAAGCCCCGCGGAATTGTTCACCGTAATCTGGCCGTTACTGGAGGTCGTGGTAACCAGGGCGAGCGGGTTGGCGTTGATGACCTGGCCCGCGTTGATCGTGGTGCCACCCGAGTAGCTGTTGCCTCCCCAGGTATTGGAAATGGCCAGCGGAGTGGCGATGGTCAGCGTGCCCACGCCCGACTTCTCGAGAGCCAGGCTGCTGCCCGCCGCGTTCTGGATCAGACCAGAGAAACTGGGGCTACTGTTAAGGCCGATGACGAGGGTCAGGGTATTCGTGCCGGTGCTGTTGGTCACGAAGCCGGTGCCGCTCAGTGCGCCGAGGGTGATATTTTGTCCGGACAGGTTCAATGTGCCGGCATCATTGACCACCAAGTTGACTCGCCCATTGGTGTTGGCGCCACCGGTCGGGACGCTGCTGTCACCCGCGAAGCTGAGGACGCCTTCCTGCACGAAAATGCTGCGCAACGAAGTGGTTGGCACCATGGTGCTGTTCGTACCGGAGATGTGCAAGTTGCCGGGGCCGAACTTGACGAAGTCGTTGGCCGAAAGGGCGGCGGCGATGGTGGCCGTGCCCGCGAGGCCTTCCTTGACATAGACGTAACCATCGGCGGCGGCACTGGAGGTGCCGAAGCGCAGGTTCAACTGGGTACCGTTGCCACCGATGACAGGAGCAGTCGTTCCGTTGATGATCAGACCGCCGTTGAGCAGACGCAGGGTGTCGCCCGCTGTCGTGGCGTCTACGTTGGCGGAAGTGCGGAGCGCATACAATTCAAACGCTGCCGCCCCCAACGTGCCGGCTGCCGAGATATCCCCGATCAGCAGCGGTCCGGTGGCGGTCAGGTTGGTCTGGGTGGTGTTGGTATGGACCTGGAAACCGTTCGACGCCGCCACACTGGCGAAGTTGGCATCGGAGCCGGCCGCCGCATTGCGGATCACGACAGACGGAGTAGCGAGGGTGCCGTTGGTGACCGTCGGCAAAGTGCCACCGACCACGAACTTCTGCGTGCCGGCGGCCCCGCCGAAATTGGCGATGTTGTCTCCCTGGATGATCAGCGTGCCCTTGGTGCTGGCAGATGCGGCGAACGTCTGTACCTGCAGCGTGTTGGTGCCAGCCGAAGGCGCCTTGACCAGGACATAGCCCCCGGCGCCGTAATTCAGCGTGCTGGTTGCGCCTAGGTTGATGGTGGAAGCCGTAGCGCCGGTGTTGCTGATGCCGAGCAGGCCGCCGTTGACGACGACAGTTCCGTTTGCACCCACGAAAGGATTGCCGCCGGTATTCGTGGTGAGTACGGCGTTGAGCGAATTGCCAACATTGGCGGTGGCGGAGCCGTTCAAGGGATTGACGCCGCCGATGGTGAGGGTCGTCACGCTGGATACCCCGGCGAGCAGCGGAGTCGTGGTGGTGGACCCAATGGTGGCCGGGTTGAGAACCAAGGCACCCAGGCCGCTCTTGGTGACGGCGAAAGTACCTGTGATCGCATTGGTGGTGGTGGCGGTGACACCTGAGTCAATACCACGAATCGTGAAGGTGTTACCCTGAGTCACGTTGATGCCGCTGGCCGCAGTCAGAATGAACTGGTGATCCGTCGTGAAGGTGGCGTCCAGCGAGAGAGTACCACCCGTGAGACGGATGTCAGAAAGTTGGCTGCCGATGGTGGTGCCGAGAGCAGCTTCTGGCGTGGCGCCGCCGATCACCAACGTGCCCGCGCTCACCTCCCAAGAATGACGATATTTATCGAGCGTGTTGACCAAGCCCCCGGTATTGTTCTGCCCCGTAAAGATCAGCACGCCCGAGCCAGTTTTCACCGGTATAGATCCGGTCGCACCGGAAGCCGTCAGATTGCCGGCGATGGTGACCACGCCCTGCTGGGTCGTGACCTGGATGGTGCGATTGCGGGCAACCGTCGTGCTCGTCCCGTCCGAAACGGTCAAATTATATCCTGTGCGGTTGAAGTTGAGGTTGCCACGTCCCTCAAATGTGGCGGTCAACGTGCGCTCAGTAGCGCCAACGGCGAGGGCCAATTGATTCGGTATCGTCAGATTCGAACCGCTGGATCCAAGGTTGCCCACGCGGTCGTTATTTCCATCCGAACCACCGCCCCCGAAGGTCACGGTGCCGGTGCCGAGAGGGCCGCTGATGATGACCGGGGCGGCCGTCGTACCCGTCCAATAGGCGTCACCACCGATGACGACTCGACCGTTCTGAATCGTAACGCCGCCGGAGAAGGTGTTGGTGCTGAAACCATTCGCCGAGTTCAGCAACCGAACCATGCCCGTGTTCGCATTGGTCGTGTTGGTGTCACCAAATTGGACGGCTCCCGGGCCGCTGATCGATCCGGTGATGTCCAGAGTGCCTACGCCTCCACGGTTGATACCCTGAAGGGTGGTCGTATTACCAGAAGCCAGGAACAGGCCGCCAGAGACCGAGGCCCGATAAAGCGTATTGGCCAGGATTACATTTGCCGCGCCCGTGGTGTAGAAATCGCGCCCCATCGTGACCTGGCCACCGAGCACGAAGTTGGTGCCCGTCGCGGCGACAAGAGGCGTATCGCTGTTGCCGAGCGCACCATTCTGGCCGGGCAGCGCATTGGCACCGATGACCAGCGTCCCGCCGGAAAGGATGGTCTGTCCGGTGTAGGTGTTTAAGCCATCCAGCACGAGGGCCTGGCTGCCGTTCTTGATCAGGCTGCTGCCTGAGCCGGAAACCACGCCCGTGATGCCCATGTAGGTGCCATTGGTATTGGCATCGATGGTGTGCGTGCCCGCCACGCCTCCCGGGGCGATATTGACATTGCCGCGTAGCGTGAATTCGCGGTTCGCCGCATCCCCCTGCCAGCGGAGGTCACCGAGAATCTCGACGTCGTTGAGCAGGCTGACCTGGGATAAATTGCCATCCGTGCGGATGAACACGTTGGCGTTGTCTAGGTGGGCAAAGATGAGCTTGCCCGAGCCGAAGGCGAAGTGGTTGTTGACCGTGACACCCACGCCACGCGTGAAGATGGTGTCCCCGGAGTAATTGTTGCGGTTTCTCAGGACCACACCCGTGGTGCCCATGTTGCCATTGACCAGCGCTATCGACTGCGGTCCGAGAGGGCCGGAGAGCGCACCAAAGGTGACCGAGTTTGCTCCGGTCAGGACATTTTCAAAAGCGAAGGCCCCGAGCACAATGTTCCCCTGATTGCCACCCGCCCCGAAACGATAACCACCCGAACCTGGCGTCAGAGTGCCATTGAAATAGGTCGTGGTACCTGCGGAGGCACCCAGCCAGACACGACCTCCTCCGAGGCCGGCCTCGAGGGTGGCGAGATTGATGGGATTGTATTGCAAACCAGCATCAAGGCCCAAACCGAGAATGTTGTTGGTCGTACTGGTCAGATACACTTTTCCGTCGGCAGGAGCCGACGTGGTCACCAAATCGGCGATCTGACCGGTCGTCGCGTTGAAGGAAACATTCAATCCGGCCATGCCTAGGCTATCCGTCTTCCCGTAGACTCTCTGATTAGCGATATTCGATGAGTCGAACAAGCGGATCGCCGTGCCGGGCTGAAGCAGGACGTCCCCCACGCCGAACGGATTGCCGCTGCGCACCATGGAGGTGACCATGCTGGTGGCGGTGTTCTGCTCACCAGCCCAGACTTCCAGGCTGATGTTGCCGTCCGTGCCGAAGGTGTTGGCGGTGTTATTGAAGTTCACCATGCCGTTCCCGGTCTTGATGATTCGACCTGTGCCTACGCCGGACACGATACCATCGAAGTTCGTCTGACCGGTCTGCGAGAAGCCAGCGTTGACGATGGTGGTATTGGCTCCGAAAGACGCCGTTCCGGCGACCGTGATCTGACCTTGGCTGAAGCTGACGAAGATCGGCGTGCGTGCACCGAGATCGGCCACCTCAAGCGACCCGATGCGCTGCTGAATCGCGCTGTTATTGTTATTGATCACCGCATCGCCACGGAGCTTGACCAGACTGTCAAGGGTGGTGGTGACCGTCGAGGTGCTGGGCAGCAGGGAGTCGCGATTGTGCGTGGGGGCCACAAGACCCGCCAGCTGCAGGAACGCCTGCGAGGTGGAACCGCCTGCTCCCGAGTTCGCATCAGAGGAACCGTAGCCGTTCAGGATGATCGTGTTGCCGTTGATGGGGCTGGCAACAGGGGTGCCGGTGGCTGAGACCGGGGTGTTGATAAAGAGAGTGCCCTGATTGACGATGATGTCGCCGCTCAAGCTGCCGTTGCTTCCAGACAGCACCGCCGTGCCGTTACCGAACTTCACCAAGCCTGCGCTACCGGTGATCTGGGCGTTGATGGTCCCCGTGATACCGTTGGCGACGAACAGGTTTGCCTCCTTCGAGCCGAAGGCGAGGGTCACCGGAAGGGTCGTGCTATTGGTCTGCTGAGCGCCGATCGCGGCGGCTGCATTGATCAGGAGGCCGCCCAAGCCGGCGTGACCACCGGCGAAACTGATCGTCGAACCACCCGCCGCACCGGTCAGGCTGGCGCCCACACGCAATGCGTAGAGGCTCTGCGAGGCCATCAACGTCTGGGCGGTCTGGATGTCCACCACGGCGCCCGCACCAGGATCGACCGCCATGGTCCCAGCCGTATTGAACACATGGCTGAAGCTCACCTGTCCGAGGCCCGGAGCAGAAGCAGCTCCCACCACGGCAGCCAAAGAGGCGTTGACCAGAGGCTGGAAGCCCGTGTTCACGCCGCCGAACTGGGCGTTGGAGCTGAACGGGTTGTAGGTGAGGTAAGTGTTATTGGTCGCGTCCACGATCCACACGGGGGCGATACCGGAAGTAACCGTCGGGTTACCGGTGCCGTTCACGGTCGTGCCAGCAAGGCCGCCGAACGAGGTGCCGCCATCGGTCAGGACGATGCGGTCATAACTAAATGGGGTCTGCGTCGTATTATTGGGGTTGATGATCCCCATGAAGCCGGTCGCGGTTGCGGTATTGGCCCCATTGATGGCAGTCGTAGAGCGTAATTGAAGCGTGCCACGCTCATCACCCGTACCACGAGTCAGGCTGGCCAGTTCGAGAGTGTTGGCGCCGGCGCCTAACGTGCGAGTGACGCGGATGGCACCTCCTTTCGTGGCCGTAACCGCACCGACCTTCTCATAGATATCAGCGTTGTTCCCGCCCTGCGTCAGGGCGTTGGCATTGCCCGAAACGAGAGCAAACGTGCCGCCATTCAGGTCGATCGCGCCGGCATCATCCCATCGGCCCTCACCCCCCTGCAGCGAGCCCGCAATGGCGTTCAGCACCACCACGCCGCCCGGGCGGAGGTTGATCGTCTGGTAGTTGTTGCCGGTAGCTGGATTGACGAAGCCAGCGGTCATGCCGAAGCCCGCACCGCCTGTTCCGAGCTGCAACGAACCGATCACCTCCACGGTACCCGAACCAAGAGCCGAGGCGCCGGTGTCGAGGAAGACGTTCTGGCCACGGTTGACCTGCGTGCCCCCGGAGAAGTTGTTGGCGTTACGGAAGACGACGCTGCCTGAGAAGCCGGTCGTATTGCCGTTGGCAACGACGTTGTTCACATAGGGGCCGACCATCAAGAACCCGCTGCCGGTGAGCACATTGTTCGCCCCCGTGAAAGCCAGGCTGCTCATTCCGCCGCTGACGCGCCAGACAGCCGTACCAGGAACAAACAGGTCGGCCACGCCTGCCGTCAGGGTGGGCGCCACGTAGGACGT
>Ga0255076_1000081_pt1 | contig 18201 bp, 20 predicted proteins | sample Colum_Law_RepB_8_FD_188475 | JGI IMG/M metagenome (GOLD analysis project Ga0255076, IMG submission 188475) | Freshwater microbial communities from Columbia River, Oregon, United States - Colum_Law_RepB_8h | ecosystem: Environmental > Aquatic > Freshwater > River | place: USA: Oregon | collected...
TGCACAAGATCTCTCACCAGAGGCAAGCGGTGCATTTACCGGAGATATTGCAGGGTCAATGTTGCACAAACTTGGTTGCACATTTGTTCTTATCGGTCACTCTGAGCGCCGTGCTATCCACGCTGAGTCAGATGCACTCATTAACCGAAAGATTAAGGCGGCCCTTGCTAATGAAATTATCCCAATCTTTTGTGTTGGTGAAGAGTTAGCGATTCGTGAATCAGGTGCACATGTGAGCCATGTGATTCGCCAAGTGCGCGCAGGTCTTGAAGGATTTACAAAGCCAGAGCTAAAAAAGATTGTTATTGCATATGAGCCAGTATGGGCAATTGGTACAGGCAAAGTGGCAACACCTGAGGATGCACAAGAAGTATGTGCTGCAATTCGTGAAGAGGTTGAAAATATCGGTTCTGCCGAAATCGCTTCAAACATGCGAATCCTTTATGGCGGTTCAGTGAAATCTTCTAACATCGCAGAGATCATGAAAAAGAGCGATGTGGATGGCGCCCTTATCGGGGGAGCGAGCCTAGACCCTGAGGAATTAGCCAAGATTGTGAAGTTCCACGCGCAATCCGAGTAAGGCTGAGCCGGCTTTTGCAGGTATCCTTACCCTCTACGAAACAAGGAGTTCGACAACGTGAAATTAGCACTATCAATCTTGCTCGTCATTACAAGCGTCATCATGATCCTGCTCGTCCTTTTGCATAAGGGCAAGGGCAGCGGACTCTCCGACCTATTTGGTGGCGGAATCTCAACTAACTACGGTGGGTCATCAGTAGTAGAGCGCAACCTTGATCGCCTCACAATCGTTGCTGGTGGACTGTGGTTCGCACTCGTTGTTGCCTTAAGTCTTGTTCTTAAGTAAATCTTTTAATACTTATTTTAAAAAGGAGTAATACATGGCAAGTGCAATTCGTGGAAGCCGAGTCGGCGCTGGCCCAATGGGCGAGGCAGAACGCGGTGATTCGATTGCTCGCGCATATGTTTCATACTTTTGTGCAAATGGACATGAAGTCCGTCCATCATTTGCTGTTGAAGAGACTGTAGTTATTCCAGCTGAGTGGGATTGCCCAAAGTGTGGTTACCCAGCAGGCCGTGATCGCAACAATCCACCTAGCCCGGTTAAGAATGAGCCTTACAAGACTCACCTTGCTTACGTTAAAGAGCGTCGCACTGATGCTGAAGGTGAGAAAATTTTAGAAGAGGCGCTACGTAAACTTCGTGGAGATGACGAAGACTAAATCTTTTTAACTGCTTCAAGTAGTTGGTCTATACCCGCACTACGATTTGTTAAATTAAATCGCAGGAGCGGGTATTTTCTTGATGCAAGGGCTTTTCCATCTCCCAACGCTTGAGCAGCAACTAAAGTCTTAAAACCAAAGATCTGTCCAGGGATAGCAATATCTGTTGCCGGAGTTCCAGTTATTTGTAAGAAGGAGCCGTTTTGTTGGCCACCTTTATGAAACTGCCCAGTGGAGTGAAGAAAACGTGGACCCCAACCAAAGGTAACTGGCTTGCCGATTTTGGCAGAGAGTAGCGCTCTGATCTCTGAAATCTTTGCTTCATCTTTGCGATCTAGGTAGGCCATGATGGCTACGTATCCATCAGAATGAACTCCTTGAATGAAAGCGCGTAAGGCTTTAGCAACATCGTCGCCATCACCAAATATCTCAACTGCGCCATCTGTATGTGGGGCAGTAAAAGTTGGAAGTAAACCAGACCATTCCTTGAGTAGAGCTGAGGTCTGCTCTTTAGCTTCAGTAACATTTGGTTGATTAAATGGGTCAATCTCTAGTGCGGCTCCAACGAGTGCTGTTACCCATTCCCAAATAATGAATTGAGACGCTAGGTCAGCCTCAACAACCAAATCAGCGCTTCCAGCATATGCAATTGAGAATACGTTTGGGCTAGTCGCAGCCCTTTCTATCACCACAGGCAGTCGACCCACTTGATTCTTACCAGTTGATTCGGCCACCAACTGCTCAGCCCAATCACTTAACCCCGGCATTGAAGATCCATCATCGGTATAGGAAAGATACTGATCTGCGTGATAGGCAAGAAGGTATGCGATATCAACTACAAGTGATGGGTCTTTAAGGAATGCAGATTTTGCATCACTGGCGTTATCTAACAAAACTGAGACATCCACACCTACTAACGCAGATGGCACCAAGCCAAAGGCACTGAGCACACTAAAGCGTCCACCAACATTGGGATCAGCATTTATAACGCTGTAACCGGCCTCGCGACTTTGCTTATCTAGTGGCGAACCAGGATCGGTAACAATAACCATGTGATTTTGTGGAGTAAGGGATGCTTGAGTAAAGGCAGATTCAAAGAGTGCGCGCTGTGATGCTGTTTCAATTGTTGAACCTGATTTGGAACTAACTACTACAACAGTCTTCGCCAAATTAACATTGAGCGCGTGCGCTACATAATCAGGATCAGTGGAGTCAAGAATGAAGAGTTTCTTCTTAAAGCTTTGGGCGATAACTTCAGGGCCAAGGGAAGAGCCGCCCATGCCACATAGAATTACATTGGTCTTGTCGCGGTGCTTTGCATAAAGAGCATCGAGTGCAGGTAGAAGTTCTCTTGAACTCTCTGGAAGATCTATCCAATTTAAGCGAACAGCGGCTTCAACTTGGGCAGCTGGGCCCCAGATTGTTGAGTCCTTCTTAGCTAGACGTGAATGAACTTCTAGAAGGGCCTTATAGCGCGCATCACTGCGATCAACTTTGGAGATTGCATTTCCTAAAAGCTTGATCATCCCGCTTGAGCTGCTTTCACGTTTGCTAGTAGTTCATCCCATGCTTGCGCAAATTTCTTCACACCATCTACTTCCAAATCTGTTGTCACAGAATCGAGAGAGATATTGAGAGCTGAGAGGCCTTTTAGGACTTCCACAGCAGCGGCATAGTTTGAAGTAATGGTGTTACCTCGTACTTTTCCATGATCAATTACTGCATCTAAAGTTGATTGAGGCATTGTGTTGACGGTATCAGGTGCAATTAATTCAACAACATAACGGGTGTCATCATATGCGGGGTCTTTAACGCCAGTAGAGGCCCAGAGTGGACGTTGCTTGTGAGCACCGCGAGCAAGCTGTGCTTGCCATCTAGGTGAAGAAAACTTCTCTTCAAAGAGTTGATAGGCAAGATGAGCGTTAGCAATGGCAGCTTTTCCTAGTAGGGAAGTGGCAGCCTCTGAACCATCCTTTTTAAGCAAAGCATCAATAGATGAATCGATGCGGCTAATAAAGAAGGAGGCAACGGAGTGTACGTGTGTTGGATTAGTAGCTGCTTCTATTCCAGAGATGTATGAATCAATTACTGCGCCGTAGCGCTTAACTGAAAAGATTAAAGTGACATTGACGCTAATGCCTGCGGCGATAAGAGCGGTAATGGCTGGTAGACCTTCAAGAGTTGCCGGGACTTTTATCATTAAGTTTGGTCGATCAATAATTGACCATAGCTCTTTACCTTGAGCAATCGTGGCCTCTGTGTCATGGGCAAGGCGAGGGTCAACTTCAATGCTCACTCGGCCATCGATACCTTTGGTAGACGAGTAGATATCTTTGAAAAGATCACAGGCAGCGCGAACATCATCGGTTGTCAGCTTTTTGACTACATCATCAACGGATGCGGATTTCATCGCTGCTATATCTGCTGCATATTCATCTGCGCCTGCAATGGCTGCGCCAAAGATTGCAGGGTTAGTTGTAACACCTACAACGCCAGATTTAGCGATTCGAGATGGGAGTGAGTGCGCATCACTGCCTGAAATCTTGGCTCTAGATAAATCATCGAGCCAGATGGATGTTCCACCCTTTGCTACATCAACTACTGACATTTATAGAGCTGCCTTAATCTTGGTAACTATCGCTTCGACGGAGAACCCAAACTCTTTGAACAAGCGCTTGGCATCAGCTGATGCACCGTAGTGCTCTAGTGAAATAGTGATTCCACCGTCGCCAACAAGTTGATGCCATCCTTGAGCGATTCCAACTTCAATGCTGACTTTTAACTTAATTGAGGGAGGCAGTACTTCATCTCTATAGCTTTGATCTTGTTCGCTAAACCATTCAAGGCATGGTGCACTTACAACGCGGACTGCAATTCCCTCATTGGCCAGTGCGCTCTGCACATCAATGGCCAGGGATACTTCAGAGCCAGTTGCAATCAAAATTGCTTTTGGATTAGCAGCATCTTTGAGAATGTATGCACCTTTGGCAGTTCCAGTAGCAGGTGCGCACTCTGAGCGATCTAAAACAGGAAGGTTTTGGCGCGATAGGAGGATTCCTGCAGCACGCCCACGAGTCAGAATCTTCTTCCAGCTCTCAGCAACTTCATTGGCATCACCGGGACGGATGACATCCAAACCTGGAATTGCACGCAAAGCTGCGAAATGTTCGATGGGTTGGTGCGTTGGTCCATCTTCGCCCACGCCGATTGAATCATGTGTCCAAACAAATGTTGAGGGGATATTCATAAGCGCTGCAAGACGAACAGCAGGGCGCATGTAATCGCTAAAGACTGCAAATGTTCCACCAAATGAGCGAGTTAAACCGTGGAGTGCAATTCCATTGAGAATTGAGCCCATTGCATGTTCGCGAATTCCAAAGTGAATAATTCGACCATATGGGTGCGCGCCTTTGATTGCACTAGATGAAGGTAAGAATGAACCTCCACCTTCAATGCTGGTGTTATTCGATCCTGCTAAATCCGAAGATCCACCCCAGAACTCAGGCAGATGTTTTGCAATTGCATTAATGACTTGTCCAGATGCTGCGCGAGTAGCAACTTCTTTACCAGGAGCAAATGTAGGGATGTCTGCATCCCAGCCAGCGGGCAAGGCTTTCGTGCGCAGGCGTGCCAACAATTTTGCTTGTTCTGGATTAGTTGTTTGCCATGTTGCAAACTTTGTATCCCATTCCTTGCGCACTTTTGCTCCACGCTCTTTTACTAATCGAGCATATGCCAATACATCTGCAGGCATTGCAAACTTCTCTTCTGGGTTTAATCCAAGAGCTACTTTAGTTGCAGCAATTTCCTCATCACCCAGTGCTGAACCATGAGACCCGGCGGTGCCCTGCGCTTTAGGGGCTGGCCAAGCAATAACTGACTTCATGCGAATAAGAGATGGCTTAGTTGTTTCTTTCTTGGCAGTAACCATGGCGGCATCAAGAGCTGCGATATCTACACTTCCATTAGCAGCAGCGGCTACATCAATTACATGCCAGCCGTATGCGCGATAGCGGGCAGATACATCTTCAGTGAATGCATTATGTGTATCGCCTTCAATCGAAATTCGATTGTCATCATAAATAAGATTCAATGCACCAAGCTCTTGTGTTCCAGCTAAAGAAGATGCTTCTGCACTTACCCCTTCTTGCAAATCACCATCAGAACAAATAACCCAGATGCTGTGATCAAATACTGAAGTTCCTGCAGGTGCGCCAGGATCAAGTAATCCGCGCTCATAGCGAGCAGCCATTGCCATACCAACAGCAGTAGCAACACCTTGACCCAGGGGACCTGTTGTCATTTCTACGCCGGCAGTGTGACCGAACTCAGGGTGGCCTGGAGTAAGTGAACCCCATGTGCGAAACTCTTGAAGATCTTTTAACTCAAGACCGTAACCACTTAAGAAAAGTTGAGTGTAGAGAGTTAGTGATGAGTGACCACATGAGAGAATAAAACGATCACGACCAACCCATTGTGGATCCGAAGGATCATGAACTAAATGACGCTGAAAGAGTGTGTAAGCAACTGGGGCCAATGACATAGCAGTACCTGGGTGGCCGTTGCCGACTTTCTGCACTGCATCAGCGGCGAGGGCGCGAGAATAGGCAACTACGCGATCATCCATCTCAGACCAACCAGACATTGCACTCACAGAGCCATCTCCTTTGCCTTAAATTGAACGGATAGCCAGATTCGCCACGCTGCAATCCAAACTAAAGTAGTACCTAAAATATGAAGTCCTACCAATAGCTCTGGCACACCGAGGAAGTACTGAATATAACCGAGCACTCCTTGCGCAAGGGAAATACCAAAAAACACTTGGATACGTCTTTTTGTTAGGGCAGAAATATCTTTGCGTTTGTAGTAAGCAACTGTGAAAAGCATCAAGATTATTACTGAGAGCGAGTGCATGCGTGCCACATCGCCAATTGCTACATCCAAGCGAGGAACATCGCTATCTCCAGCATGGGGACCTGCTGCTGTGACAACTGTTCCCAAGACAATGACAAGGGCGGCCCAAGCAGTGTGAGCTTTTGAAAGGGTGTGCAAGGGCCCACTGTTTTCACTGCAGGACCTTTACGTCGTGAGTGAAGAGAAGTGGCTGCGGCAATCAAAACTATTGATAGCAAGAAATGGGCAGCAACTGTGATTGGATTCAGATCTGTAAGAACAGTGATTCCGCCAAGAATTCCTTGGCCAAATATTCCTAGGAACTGTCCTGCGGCAAGTAGACGAAGATCTTTTCTTCCTGAACGTAGTACTGCTATCAAAGTTGCTAAGGCAAAGATAACTAGAACAAAAGTAAGTAACCGGTTTCCAAATTCAATCCAAGAGTGAAACGTGCCTTCGACTTGGTTCTCAACTGGAAAATATGAACCTGGAGTGCATTCAGGCCAGGTTGGGCAGCCAAGGCCTGAGCCTGTTAATCGGACCGCGCCACCCGTTACAACGATCGCCGCCTGGGAGATAAGTAGGGCCAGAGTCAGCGGAGTTAGTGCCCGAACTGCTCTTTGTGATGCCATGGCCCAACCCTATGGCCACTGAGCGCTCAGGCGGGCCGAGTGGCCGAAGGTGTCGAATTACGACACAATAGTGTTGTGAAAATGAGCGGCCAAACAAGCCCAGTTCCTGGTGATGATCTTCGCACCCGGGACTTAGTGGCGCGTTCCATATTAGAAAATGGACCATCAACGGCTGCAGTTCTTGGACAGCGTTTAGGTCTGACTCCGGCTGGCATTCGTCGCCACCTCGATTTACTTGTTGCAGATGGAGTACTTCAAGCACGTGAACCGCACTCTGCGATTAACCGTGGCAGAGGGCGGCCTTCAAAAGTATTTGTTATGAGCGATAAGGGCCGCGAACAATTTGAACACTCTTATGATGACCTAGCGGTAGCTGCGTTGAAGTTTATGTCAGCACAATCTGGCGAGCATTTAGTGTCAAACTTTGCCCAGTCTCGCGCCGATGACATTGAAAGAAAAGCAACGGTTGCGCTGGAAAAGAAGAGCAATAAGACCGAAGCTCTCGCACAGTTTCTTACAGAACAGGGCTATGCCGCAAGTGTTGCTAAGAAGCCAATGGGTGAAGAACTCTGCCAGCATCATTGTCCGATAGCCCACGTTGCATCTGAATTTCCCCAACTATGTGAAGCTGAAACTGAGGCGCTCTCACGTCTTCTAGGCACTCACGTTCAGCGTCTTGCAACAATTGCGCACGGTGATGGAGTGTGCACGACATTTATACCCACAACTAGAGCAACAACAAAGCGAAAGGTACGTGCATGACAATCGCACATCCAGAACTCGAAGGTATCGGCAACTACGAATACGGTTGGTCAGATAAAAGTGATGCAGGCACAAACGCTAAGCGCGGCCTGAATGAAGATGTCGTGCGAGACATCTCCGCTAAGAAATCTGAGCCACAGTGGATGCTAGACCTTCGTCTTAAGGGCCTTGCACTCTTTGAAAAGAAGCCAATGCCCAACTGGGGTTCTGACCTTTCTGGAATCTTCTTCGACACGATCAAATACTTCGTGCGTTCAACAGAAAAGCAGGCTGCAACGTGGGATGACCTGCCAGATGAAATTAAGAACACATACGATCGCCTAGGTATCCCTGAAGCTGAAAAGCAACGCTTGGTTTCTGGTGTTGCAGCTCAGTATGAGTCAGAGGTTGTTTATCACTCAATCCGTGAGGATCTAGAGAAGCAAGGCGTCATTTTCCTTGATACAGATACCGCTCTCAAGCAGCATCCAGAGTTATTTAAGGAGTACTTCGGAACAGTTATCCCTGTGGGAGATAACAAGTTCGCAGCTCTTAATACATCTGTGTGGTCTGGTGGTTCATTTATCTATGTTCCAAAGGGCGTTCACGTTGATATTCCTTTGCAAGCTTATTTCCGTATCAACACTGAGAACATGGGCCAGTTCGAGCGCACACTGATCATTGCTGATGAAGATTCATACATTCACTATGTTGAAGGATGTACTGCGCCTATCTATAAGTCTGATTCACTTCACTCAGCTGTTGTTGAGATCATTGTGAAAAAGGGTGCACGCGTTCGCTACACAACTATTCAAAACTGGTCTAACAACGTTTATAACTTGGTGACAAAGCGCGCAACATGTGCTGAAGGTGCAACCATGGAATGGGTAGATGGCAATATCGGCTCAAAGGTAACTATGAAGTACCCAGCAATCTTCTTGATGGGACCACACGCCAAGGGTGAAACTCTTTCTCTGGCTTTTGCAGGAGAAGGACAACACCAGGATTCAGGTGCAAAGATGGTTCACGCTGCCCCATACACATCATCATCTGTTATCTCTAAATCAGTGGCACGAAATGGTGGACGTACTTCTTACCGTGGACTTGTTCAAGTCCAAGAGGGAGCACATCACTCAAAGAGCACAGTGAAGTGCGATGCACTTCTTGTTGACACAATTTCTCGCTCTGACACATATCCATATGTTGATATCCGTGAAGATGATGTCTCTATGGGCCATGAAGCAACTGTTTCTAAGATCTCTGATGATCAGCTCTTCTACTTGATGTCTCGTGGATTAACTGAAGATGAAGCCATGGCAATGATTGTTCGTGGATTTATTGAGCCAATTGCACGCGAACTTCCTATGGAATACGCACTAGAGCTCAATCGTCTCATTGAACTTCAAATGGAAGGTGCAGTTGGTTAATGTCTGTTTTAACTACAAATTACTTAACACCAACTGGGCGTGAGGAAGCATGGCGTTTCACGCCGCTTAAGCGCTTGCGTGGTTTGCACGATGGCTCTGCCGTTGTTGCCGACCGCAACTCCCTAGTTGCAAAAGCTGGATTACCTCAGGGTGCTAGCTTTAAACGTGAATCATTAGCACCTCTTGCTGTTAGCGATGACGTCATCATTGAGCGCATTCGAGGCGAAGTCTCTGATGTTTCGCATCTAGCCATTGAGGCTAATGCAGAGATTAAGGAACCAATTTTTCTTACTCGCTCAGCTGGTGCGTTAGATTCAGCAGAACTTTCTCGAGTTCGTATTTCACTTGGTACCCACGCAGTTGCAACGGTCATCGTTGAAAATATCGGCGATACATTGCTCGCTGAGGATCTAGAAATTGCGTTAGCTCCAGGATCATCACTGACTTTTGTGACTTTGCAAGAGTTTGATTCAAAGAGTGTTTACACAGCCCGCCACCATGCCGTGGTGGATAAGGATGCAGTTTTTAAATCAATTACAGTCACCGTTGGGGGAGATGTAGTTCGTATCTTGCCAACAGTGGAGTTCACAGCACCAGGTGCTTCAGCCGAACTTTTAGGCGTCTACTTTGCAACAACTGGACAGTTCTTTGAACACCGTATGCATGTAGATCATGCAGTTCCAAATGCTAAGTCTCGAGTAAATTTTAAAGGTGCACTTGCAGGTAGAGATGCACACACTGTGTGGATTGGTGATGTGTTGATTCGCGCAGTTGCTGAAGGTACTGACACATATGAGCTCAACCGAAATCTATTACTCACAGATGGTGCACGCGCAGACTCTGTTCCTAATCTTGAAATCGAAACTGGTGAGATTGTTGGCGCTGGCCATGCAAGTACCACAGGCCGCTTTGATGACGAGCAGTTGTTCTATTTGATGTCACGTGGAATCACTCTAGAAAATGCCCGCCGACTTGTTGTTCGCGGATTCTTTAATGAAATCATTACTGAAATCGGCAATGAAGAAGTCCAAGAGCGCCTCATGGAACGTATCGATGGCGAACTTGAAAGAGCTGGTGCATAAATGGCTGATTTAACCTTGGATCAACTACAGGTCGGCAAGCCGGTCAAGATTGAAAAAAATGGAAAAACAATCTGTGTTGCGCGAGTTGGCGATGAGGTGTTTGCCGTTGACGATACGTGCTCTCACTCCGAAGCATCTCTATCAGAGGGTGAAGTAACAGATTTTAAAATTGAATGCTGGCTACATGGCGCCGAATTCGATCTACGAACCGGTGAGGCTTTGACCTTGCCGGCAAATATCAGTCTTGAAACATATGCAGTAAAAATTGACGGAAATTCCGTCACGATTGAGATTTAGTACACGAGTAGAAGAGAGAAAATAATGAGCGTTCTAGAAATCCGCGGACTACAGGTCTCAGTTGATACTGAAAACGGTAGCGTTGAAATTCTCAAGGGTGTTGACCTAACGATTAAGTCTGGTGAGACACATGCAATCATGGGGCCTAACGGTTCCGGTAAATCAACTCTTGCTTACTCAATTGCTGGCCACCCTAAGTACACAATCACTGGTGGTTCTGTAACGCTAGATGGCGCCGATGTTTTGGATATGACTGTAGATGAGCGCGCTAAGGCAGGCTTGTTCTTAGCGATGCAGTATCCAGTTGAAGTTCCTGGTGTTTCAGTTTCTAACTTCTTGCGCACAGCTGCAACTGCTCTTCGTGGTGAGGCTCCAAAGCTTCGTACATGGGTTGCAGAAGTTAAGGGAGCAATGGAAGCGTTGAATATGGATCCAGCATTTGCTACTCGAAATGTTAATGAAGGATTTTCTGGCGGCGAAAAGAAGCGCCATGAAATCATGCAGCTTGAACTCCTAAAGCCAAAGATGGCAATCCTGGATGAAACAGATTCAGGGTTAGATGTTGATGCTCTTCGTATCGTTTCTGAGGGTGTTAACCGCGCAAAGGCAAATAATGATTTAGGCGTTCTATTGATTACTCACTACACACGTATTTTGAAGTACATCAAGCCTGACTTTGTTCACGTTTTTGCTAACGGCAAAATTGTTGAAGAGGGCGGACCGGATCTAGCAGACAAGCTAGAAGCCAACGGCTACGCAGATTACGTAAGCAAGTAAGGATCAAATGAGTTTTTCTGTCGCGGATGTACGCAAAGATTTTCCAATCTTTGAACGTACTATTCGCGATGGTAAAAGGTTGGTCTATTTAGATAGTGGTGCCACTTCCCAGAAACCCTGGTCGGTCATTAATGCCGAGAGTGATTTCTACTCCAAGCACAATGCCGCTGTTCACCGCGGAGCCCACCAACTAGCTGAAGAGGCAACTGATGCCTATGAGGGCGCTCGAGCAATTGTTGCCGATTTTTTAGGTGCGAAAGAAAATGAAATCATCTTTACAAAGAGTGCAACAGAGTCAATTAACGCAGTTGCTTACGCAATGGGTAATGCCGAACCGGGTAATCGCTTTGCTTTAACTTCTGCTGATTCCATCGTTGTTACCGAGATGGAGCACCATGCAAACCTGATCCCTTGGCAGCAGTTAGCTAAGCGGACTGGCGCTAAACTCAAGTGGTTTAAGGTCACTCAGGACTCTAGGTTAGATCTTTCAAATATTGATCAGGTCATTACGGCCGATACTAAAGTTGTTGCCATAACGCACCAATCAAATGTTTTGGGAACGATTAACCCGTTAGAAGCCATCGTTAAGCGGGCACATGAAGTGGGCGCAGTTGTAGTTCTAGACGCATGTCAATCAGTTCCGCATATGAGTGTGAACGTTGTTGAATTAGATATCGATTTTTTAGCTTTCTCTGGACATAAATCAGTTGGCCCAACTGGGGTGGGAGTTTTATGGGGCAAAGCTGAACTCCTTCGTGAATTACCTCCATTTCTTACTGGGGGATCCATGGTGACAGCTGTAACCATGGAGAGTGCCACATGGGCAGAAGCACCACAAAAGTTTGAAGCCGGAGTCCCAAATATGGCGCAAGCTGTTGGGTTGGGTGCAGCACTTAATTACCTTTCCAACATAGGTATGGATGCAATTGCCCAGCATGAGCGATCATTAACTGGATACGCGCTAGATAAACTGTTGCAAATTCCTGGCCTTCGAATTGTTGGTCCCCAAGACAATGTTGATCGTGGGGCTGCTCTTTCTTTCACCATCAAGGATATTCACCCACACGATGTTGGCCAGTATGTTGATAGCCAGGGAATTGCGGTTCGTACGGGCCATCACTGTGCGTGGCCATTAGCGAAGATTATGAATGTTCCTGCAACAACACGTGCATCTTTTTACCTTTACAACGACGAGCAGGATGTAGACGTGTTAGTCGAAGCCTTGTTAGGTGCGCAGAAGTACTTTGGGAAATTCTGATGGAGTTAGATTCCCTCTATCAAGAAGTGATTCTAGATCACTATAAGCATCCACAACATAAAGGTCTTCGCAGTGATTATTCAGCCCAAGTTCATCATGTCAATCCAAGTTGTGGAGATGAAATTACCCTCAACTTAACGGTCTCAGATGGTTTGATTTCAGCGATTTCATGGGATGGCCAAGGCTGTTCAATTTCACAGGCCAGCGTTTCAATACTCGGTGATTTGCTAACAGGTAAGACATTTGCACAGGCAGAAGTAGTTGTGAACGCTTTCTCAGAACTCATGGCAAGTAAGGGAACCGCAGCGGGAAATCCGGAGATACTTGAGGATGCAGTAGCTTTTGCGGGAGTTTCAAAGTTTCCAGGTCGTGTAAAGTGTGCACTGCTTGGTTGGATGGCCTTTAAAGATGCAGCGATTCAGTCAAAGGGAGAGAGCAAATGACAACGAGTGTTGAAGATGTAACAGAGGCAATGAAGGATGTTGTCGACCCAGAATTGGGAATCAATGTCGTTGATTTAGGTTTGATTTATGATGTGATGGTTGATGAAGCCAACATCGCTATTTTGAATATGACGCTAACTTCAGCTGCATGCCCACTTCAAGATGTTATTGAGGATCAAACCCGTTCAGCGTTGGCGGGAATGACTACAGATGTGAAAATCAACTGGGTTTGGATGCCACCTTGGGGCCCAGACAAGATTTCTGATGATGGAAGAGATCAGCTTCGCGCTCTCGGTTTTACTGTCTGAGGCATAACTCAATAAGGTAGTCACATGTCAATGCATGCGGCTTGGATGACCCACAGATCGATGACCGCAGATCCTTCGGTTAAGCAGCAAAAACTCAAGGCCGGCACGGTAAAACGCATCTTCACTTTTGCAAAACCCTATCGACTCAGTATCTGGATCTTTCTATTCACTGTTGTTATTGATGCTGCCTTAATCGTTGCCACACCATTACTACTTCGAGAGCTAATAGACAAAGGTGTTATTCCTAAAGATGCGGCGTTAGTTACTCGCTTAGCAATTTTGGTTGGTTTAATTGCAATTGCGGATGCGGCCATGAGCATGCTGGGACGATATTTCTCTTCTCGAATCGGTGAAGGTCTAATCTATGATCTTCGCTCTTTAGTGTTCGGGCACGTGCAAAGACAATCGATTGCATTCTTCACGCGCACACAAACAGGCGCGCTGATTTCTAGAATTAACTCAGATGTCATGGGTGCACAGCAAGCCTTTACTGCCACCTTGTCAGGTCTTGTGAGCAACGTAGTGAGTTTGGTTCTCGTGGGTGTGACCATGATGATTTTGTCGTGGCAGATCACGATCTTTTCACTTCTGCTCTTGCCAGCGTTTCTCATTCCAACTAAATGGGTCGGTAGAAAGCTACAAGAGCTAACTCGAGATTCCTTCAACACTAATGCCGAGATGTCTAGCACGATGACTGAGCGCTTCAATGTTTCTGGTGCAATGCTTGTCGCACTCTACGGAGAACCCGATAGAGAGCGTGAATACTTTAGATCTAGAGCGCGCAAGGTTGCCGATATTGGAATCAAAATGGCAATGCTTAACCGCCTCTTCTTTATAGCCCTGACCAGCGTTGCAGCTATTGCTACAGCCTTCGCCTACGGTATTGGTGGCCACTTAGCTATCAATGGGGGAGTAACAGTTGGAACTTTGCTCGCAATTACTGCCTTATTGGCAAGACTCTACGGTCCGCTAACTGCGCTATCGAATGTGCGCATAGATGTTATGACATCACTCGTTTCTTTTGAGCGCGTTTTTGAAGTGCTGGATTTAGAGCCAATGGTTAAGAATCGTGAAAACGCAGTTGATTTGAAACCTCCACATCCAAAGATTGAGTTTAAGGATGTGAGTTTTTCATATCCTCGCGCTGAAGAGATTTCTCTTGCCTCCCTTGAATCAGCAGCAAAACCTGAAACTATTCAAAGTGGTGAAGTTCTTAAGGGTCTTTCATTTACTGCAGCTCCTGGAACATTAACGGCATTGGTAGGACCATCAGGTGCGGGCAAGACAACTATTAGTGCGCTGTTGCCACGGCTTTATGACGTGACAACAGGTGCGATTGAAATTGACGGACATGACATTCGCGACCTAACACTTGAATCTTTGCGTGGTGCTATTGGTGTTGTTATGCAGGACGCCCACCTTTTCCACGAAACTATTGCTGAGAACTTACGTTATGCAAAAAATGATGCAACAGAAGATGAAATGCGCATTGCCTGTGAGTCAGCACAGATTTGGGAGTTGATTAAGTCTTTGCCCAATGGGCTAGACACCATGGTGGGAGAGCGAGGACACCGTCTTTCTGGCGGAGAGAAACAACGCTTGGCTATTGCTCGCTTACTCCTCAAATCTCCTTCAGTTGTCATTCTTGATGAAGCAACCGCGCATCTAGATTCAGAGAATGAGGCGTTAGTTCAAGCTGCGTTACAGAGCGCTTTGAAGGGTCGCACGAGCATTGTTATTGCCCACCGTTTGAGCACTGTGAGAGATGCAGACCAGATTCTTGTTTTAGAAAAGGGTCAGATTGTTGAGCGCGGAAAGCACGATGAACTTGTGTCGCGCGGAGGCCTATATGCCGATCTTTATAACCGTCAGGACTTAACGGGTGCGGCGAATTAATATTCGCCCATAAATAATTAGTCCACCAAAGAAGAGCCACTGCAATGCATATGCCATGTGTGGTCCATTGCTGAGTTCGGGGAGTTGGGCAGCAACTTTTGGCGTGAGTGAGCTTTCAGAGCCACTTAAAAGATCGATGTAGTAATCCTGAGTATCTAATTGAGATTGAGCATCAAGCTTTGAGATTAAGCCTTCTCCATTGGCAGGCAGCGCAAAGAATGCTCCGCGCGGAAGAGAGGAATCTAAACGCAATCTTCCAGTGATTGAAACTTCATTGGTTGGCGGGGGAGTAATAGTAGGTGCGATTGTTGCAGCGGCTCCAGCTTTAACCCATCCGCGATCTACCCAGAATTTTTCGTTATTGGGGGTCGTGAACAAGGTGAGAACTTCAAAGCCATAGAAACCTTCGCTATAGCGATTTTTCAGAAGTATTTGTTTTGAGGAGTCGAAAATGCCTTGTGTAGTGACGGTCTTCCATTCAGCGGCAAGAGGTGAATCCTTAACTGAGTCCAAAGCAACTGGAGCCAGGGCAATGTGTTTTTCAATAATTGCATTACGAGCATGTCTATCGACACCGCGGTGATACTGCCATTGGGCAGCAATGCAGCAAAGAACAACCAGGACAAGGGCAATCAGTGATTTAAATATTGAATATGGTTCGCGAACTTTTTCCATGATTAATCGAGTGATAAAGGTTTGTCTTCGATAATCTGCTTATTTCGAGTAATTGTTTCACGCCCAGCATTTGCAATCACTACGGCAAAATATGGCAATCCGACAGCACCAGCCAGAGCAAACCAGCGGTATGGACTTGGCAAAATTACGGTCAAAACAAAACATGCAGTTCTCACCATCATTGAGATGAAATACCTTTTTTGTCGAGCGGCTTGATCACGTGTCAGGGCTAAAGGCGCATCAGTAATCTCGAAAACTTTCTTTTTCTTAGCCATGTATCAAGAGTAGTGCCAGGCGCACCCAAGCGCTTCTTTTGAATACCTAGCGGTAACCAGTAAGTTTTGGCTATGAGTTCAGTGGCCTTGGTAACAGGTGGAAATCGCGGTATCGGTTTGGCAGTTGCGCAGTCTTTGGCAGCGGCTGGCCATGATGTTGTCGTCACCTATCGCAGTGGTAGGCCACCTGTTGGTTTCAAGTCCGTCATCATGGACGTAACCAGCACAGAGAGTGTTGATAAAGCTTTCGATGAGATCGAGTCAGCATGGGGAATCCCAGAGATCATTGTTGCTAACGCCGGCATAACTAAAGATGGTCTTGTTATGCGCATGAGTGATGAAGATTTTGAATCTGTTATTGATGCAAATCTCACCGGCGCATTTCGTGTGGCACGTCGTGCAACTAAGGGTTTACTGAAATTGAAAAAGGGACGCTTGATATTTGTTGGCTCCGTTGTTGGAGCGTCGGGCTCTGCCGGACAGGTCAACTATTCATCTTCTAAATCAGGTTTAGTTGGTATGGCTAGATCTTTTGCCCGCGAGATTGGTAGCAGAGGAATCACGGCAAATGTCGTTGCACCAGGTTTTGTCGAAACGGATATGACATCGACGTTGGATGAAAAGCGCAGAAATGAAATTGCTGGATCTATTCCTCTGGGCCGCTTTTGTACTGCGCAAGAGATCGCCGATGTCGTTACCTTTATTGCTTCACCACAAGCTAGCTACATATCTGGAGCATTGATTCCAGTTGATGGCGGATTAGGAATGGGTCACTGATATGGGTTTACTCGATGGCAAGAAGATTCTCGTAACAGGAGTACTGACAGATAGCTCAATTGCCTTTCATATCGCCAGACTTGCACAGGAACAAGGAGCACAGGTTGTTCTATCCTCTTACGGACGAGTTCTCTCTTTAACTACGCGTATTGCTGGACGTTTACCACAACCAGCACCCATTATTGAATTAGATGTTACGAACGAGGCAGATCTAGCCGCTCTTGAATCTAGAGTGCGTGCGCATTTTCCAGAAGGCCTGGATGGCGTTGTGCATTCAATTGGTTTTGCTCCAGAGGCAGCTCTTGGTGGAAATTTTCTCAACACTTCTTGGGATGATGTTTCTACTGCCATGCATGTCTCTGCATACTCTTTAAAATCTCTCACAATGGCAGCTCGCCCATTGTTTAATGGTGGCGGCTCCGTTGTTGGACTGGATTTTGATGCAACTGTTGCGTGGCCAAAGTATGACTGGATGGGTGTTGCTAAAGCTGCGCTGGAATCAACTTCTCGTTATTTGGCCCGTGATTTAGGTGCTGAAAATATTCGCATTAATTTAGTTGCTGCAGGTCCTATCCGCACGATGGCAGCTAAATCTATTCCTGGCTTTGATGAGTTTGAAAAAGTGTGGAATGAGAGAGCACCAATGGCATGGGATGTGAATGATCCAGTTCCTGCAGCTCAAGCCGTTGTCGCACTTCTTTCTGATTGGTTTCCAAAGACCACGGCCGAAATCATCCATGTTGATGGTGGGCTTCACGCCATGGGTGCCTAAGCCCATTTCAGGGGCCAATTTCACCTTTTTGCCTCCAGCGGGTAATCTTTGCCTCAGACCAGTGGCCTAATAATCACTGCAAGAGGAGTTACCGCTCCCACCTTCTTCGCCACTAGTGCGAGCTGGTTTGTCGGATGAGAGATTTACTTCTCTTTTTCCTTGCGGTTTTCTCATGCAGCGCTGTTAGACCAAAGCGTTAAACGAAGCCGAAGGAGCACAAATCACAACTGACCCGCGCATTAATGATCGAATTCGCACACCCGAAATTCGTCTTATCGGTTACACCGGTGAGCAAGTTGGAGTTGTCGATATCGATACAGCGTTAAAGATGGCAGATGAAGTTGGTCTCGACTTAGTCGAAATCGCGCCAGAAGCCAATCCACCCGTTTGCAAGATCATGGACTTCGGAAAATATAAGTACGAAGTTGCACAGAAGGCACGGGAAGCGCGACAGAACCAGACCCACATTGTGGTGAAGGAAGTGCGTTTAACACCAAAGATCGAAACTCATGATTACGTTACAAAGCGCAATCAGGTTGAGAAATTTCTCAAGGGTGGCGACAAGGTGAAGGTGACGATGAAGTTCCGCGGCCGCGAACAAACGCGACCTGAGATGGGCTACAAGCTATTGCAGCGTCTTGCAGAAGATGTCGCAGAGTTCGCCTTTGTTGAGTTCGCCCCTAAACAAGAGGGACGAAACATGACAA
>Ga0255076_1000082_pt1 | contig 18125 bp, 15 predicted proteins | sample Colum_Law_RepB_8_FD_188475 | JGI IMG/M metagenome (GOLD analysis project Ga0255076, IMG submission 188475) | Freshwater microbial communities from Columbia River, Oregon, United States - Colum_Law_RepB_8h | ecosystem: Environmental > Aquatic > Freshwater > River | place: USA: Oregon | collected...
ACCGGCGACCCGGAAAGGCTCGCCGAAGGTCACGGTGGCCCCGCGGCGGTAAAATGGCCACAGCAGGAAAAGCAGGATGTTCTGCGTGGTGATGGAAAAGCGCTTCACCCAAGGTCCCGGGTAGTTGCCGTAACGGATGCGCATCGGCACCAGCGGGACGCCGGCCTGGGCGGCGATGCGGACGGCCCCGGTCTTGTAAGGGAGTAGGTCTTCGCCCATGGCCTCCACCAGGCCGGTCGGGCAGATCGCGACCGGCTCGCCGCCCTTGAGCAACTCCACCGCGAGCGGGATATCGACCTGCACGAAGCCCCACCGGAGCGCCCAGCGCTTGAGGAAGGGGAACGTGAAGACCAACGGGTGCACGAGCAGGCGAGCCCCGCGATGGACGAAGGCGAACAGGAAGACGTCACGGTAACTCGGGTGGTTCGAGCAGAGCAGGACGCCGCCGGCCGGGACCGAGCCGACGACCTGGACATCCCCGATGAGCAGCCGGATAAGCCAGCGGGCCGGCTGGGGGGGGAGGCGCGAAGGATCGCCGGCGGACATGGGGCGAAATTACCGGGATACCGCGGCGAGGCAACCACCCTTCGTCCACCGGCACCCTGGCCGCTCGTAAGATTACTTGCCCGCCGCTTCCGCCGGCTTGGCGGGGGACGGCGCCGCGACGGGCAGGAAGACGCGCACGTACTCGAATTCGGCGTAGGCGGGCAGACGCTGGTCATCGACGGCCTTGGTGCCGCCGAGGCCGGCCGCGATGGTCGTCAACCAGACATTGCCGTCGCCGTGCCGCAGCTTGGTCGCGTCGAAGCTGTGCACGAGCTTGCCGTCGAAGTAATGCCTCAGGGTAGTCGGCGTGAACTCGCAGCCCCAGACGTGGAAGGCCGCGGAAAGGTCGGGCGTCTTGACGTGCTTCCCGCCCATCGCCACGTGCGGCAAGGGCGTCCACTGGTGGTGGTTGATGCCGTAGTCGCCTAGCTTGACCGAGTCGTTCTCACAGATGTCGATCTCGACGCGGGGCTCGTCGCCCTTGCCGCCGTTGCGGAGGACCCAGAACGACGTGTGCCAACCGGCCCCGGGCGGCACCTTGAAGCTGGCCTCATAATAAGCGTAACGGAAGAGCCGCTTGCTGATGACCCCGCCCGCCGTGTACTTCAGGTCGCCCGCGGCCTCCTTGAGCCCGGTGAGGCGGAGCTTGCCGGCGTTCAGGCTCACGTTCGCGGCGCGCTGCTCGCTCCATAGGCGCGGACCGGTCCGGTAACTCCACTTCGCGGCATCGAGCTTTTCGCCGTCGAACTCGTCGCCCCAGGCAAAGCGGTAACCCGGCAAGGGGCACATCGGCTCGGCGGCGAGGAGCGCGCAGGGCAGGCCGAGCACAAGGAGGAGCTTCATGCCCGGAAACTGGCCCCTCTTCCGGGGCGGGGCAAGTCCCGCCGCATCAAGGCGCCGAAGCATCGCCCTTCGACTTCGGCGCGCGGAGCAGCCGACGGCGCAGTTTCCAGTCCGGATGCTTGCGCAGGTAGTCGACCAAGGCGTTCAGGATCGGTTCCGAGGCATCGTCCGGATGCCAGGCGCCGACGGCCTCGAGCAAGGCGCGGTTTCCCTGCCAGAGGCCGAGGCGGTTGCGGATCCACATCCCCAGTCCGAAATGGTGGTTGATGACGAGTTCCTCGTGCGGTGGCTGCAGCAACGCGTCGAGCGTCTTCACGGGGAGCGTCTTGAGGCAGTAGGCGACGGCGGCTTCCATCGTCGCCGGGTAGTTCTTCTTGCGTGGCATAAGCGGAGGCCAGCGGTCTGCCCCTGGTCGAAACGTTGTCAAATGAGCGGGCTTGAAGTTCGACACGCTCCACGACGGGAACCAACGTGGCCCAACGGATTCGGGCAACACCCAGCGAACCCAAGCCCCTCATGCGCTTCCTCCTCCGGTCTGTCATCCTTCTGCTCCTGGCGGTGAACCGCCCGGCGAAGGGCGCCGACCTGACCCTGCACGCCACCCGGGCCGGCGAGGCGAGCGGACTGCAGGTCTTCCAGCCGACGGCGGCGGCGGCGTTCCACCTGAGCGGCGACCTCCGCGACGCGCCGATGCTTCGCTGGAAGTTCACCATCGCCCAGGAGGGACGCTACCGAGTCAGGCTGCTGGCGCGCTGCGCCGCGAAGGGAATCGTTCCGCTGCTGCGGACCGACGGGGGCGAAGCGACCCCCGGCGCGTTGGCGCTGCCGACAGTCTGGGACCGGCTGGAGGTGGCGACGCTTTCGTTCCGACCGGGTCCGGCGACGCTCGAACTGCGGTTCAAGGCGCCGACGGCGGCGGGCGGACGGGTCGACATCCAAGCGGTCGAGTTGGTCGAGGCGGCGACCGCCGGAAAGGAAGCCGCACGCGCCGATGCGGCCCGCGCCGAAACGGGCTGGATGCGCCAGGCCGGCTTCGGGATCATGCTGCACTGGACGCGTGAATCGGCGCCGGCCCAGGGCCCCGCCAAAACCTACGCCCAAGCGGTGACGGACCTCGACACGGATGCCTTGGCGCGACGACTCCACGCCACCGGAGCGGGCTTCGTGGTCTTCACGACGGCCCACGCCTACCAAGATTTCCCGGCGCCGCTGGCCTCGCTGGAAAAGGCGCTGCCGGGGCGGACGACGCCACGCGACCTCATCGCCGACCTCGCCGCATCTTTGCGCGCGCAAGGGATGTCGCTGATGCTTTACCATAACCCCGGGACGGAGCAGGATGCCGACTGGAACCGGCTTTCCGGCGTCGCGGACGGCGACTTCGCCCGGCACTTCCAGCTCTGGCAAGCCATCATCGCCGAAGCGGGCGAACGCTATGGTCCCAAACTCGCAGGATGGTGGTTCGACGACGGTGCCACGCGCCTATACCCCCGGAACGCACCCTGGGAATCCCTCCATCGGGCGGCGCGCACCGGCCACCCACGCCGGGCGATCGGCTTTAACGCTTGGGAATTCGCCTCCGTGACCGATTGGCAGGATTTCGACTGCGGCGAAGGACTCCGGGAACCCCGCGGGCGCGACGGACTGCTGCCGAGCTCCGGCGAGGGTATCTACGGAACCTCTTCGAGAAAAGGCCTGCGGGCGACCGCCTGCGTCACCCTGGAGGACGGCTGGCTGCACCGCGAGGCCGGACGGATGCCGACGCCCCCGACATGGACCGAGCCCGCCCTGCGCGATTTCCTGTCGCGCTCCCGGCGCACGGGGTTGGTGCCGATCCTCAACCTGAAGGTTACCCAAGAAGGCCTGCTCAACGACACGAGTTTGGCGTTGGTCCGGCGCGCGGCCCGGCGCTAATCGACGCCCCGCCCTCGCGCTGACTCGTACTCAGGTAGGGACGAGCGTCCCGCTCGTCCGCCGGTGACCCGACAGATACACGGCCGACCGGGACGGTCAGCCCTACCCGATAGCTTCGCCGAACCCGAGGGTTCTCATCCCTCTTTGATCTTCGTGCCCTCGGGTCCTCGTGTCCTCGTGTCCTCTGAAAAGCGGGCGGAGAGGGAGGGATTGACTGCGCTTCGCTCCGGGCCTCCGGCCCAATGCCTCCGGCATTGTCTACTCGGCCTGACGGCCTTCGCCGAACCCAAGGGTTCTCATCCCTCCCTCTCGCGCTGACGCGCGGAGAGGGAGGGATTCGAACCCTCGGAGCCTTGCGGCTCGCCTGATTTCAAGTCAGGTGCAATCGACCACTCTGCCACCTCTCCGTCAGGGGATTCAAGGGTCGCCGGGGTTTCCTCTCAAGCGGATTCGGAGGATTACCCTTGGTCTTTCTCCTGTTTTCCCCTGCGACGCTTCGTCCGCTTGTCTGCGCGCATGAGCACCTGCGAACGCGTGGAGGAAATCGAAGGTCCGTATGGCCCCTTCGCCATCGGCGAACGGGCGATCCAGCGGCTCTGGGCGTCGGGCGAGGTACGCGGTCCGATGCCCGCCGCTTCGGGGGCGACGATCGAGGTGGTGCATCCGGGCGACTGGAACCGCGGCGCCGGACCGGACTTCCTCGGGGCGGAACTGCGCGTGGAGGGGAAACGGGTCCGGGGCGACGTCGAGATCCACCTGCGCTGCGGCGACTGGGAGTCGCACGGGCACCAGCGGGATCCGCGCTTCGGCGCGGTCGTGCTGCATGCGGTCTTGCTCCCGGGGCTGCGCGCGGTGCAGACGGCGAACGGCCACGAGCCCGAGGCGGTCGTCCTCCTGCCCCACCTGCCGCGCGACCTCGAGGATCTGGCGGAGGAGGACGCCTTGCTGGAGCTGCGCGGGCGGGCGGGTGAGGTGGCGGCGCGTGCGCGCGGCGGAAACCGAACTGACCCGCGGGCTCCGTCGGCGGGCGACCTTGCGTTGGGCGGCCAAGCAGCGCCTGGCGCGGCAACGCGTCCGCGAGGTCGGGTGGGAGGCGGCTTGCCATGAGCTGGCTGTCGAGACACTCGGGCTCGGCGGCAACCGCGGCCCGATGTCGGAACTTGCCCGTAGCCATGCGCCCTCGGAGATGCTGCTGCTCGGGCTGGACGGACTTTACATGGAGAAGTGCGGGCGGTGGCGGCTCCGCGGATTGCGTCCCGCCGGCCACCCTTACCGCCGGCTCGCGCAGTACCTCGAACTGAACCGCCTGCGCCCGGATTGGCGGGCCGAGCTCAAGGCCTGGGGGACGGACCTTGGGGCCGTTCCCCTGCCCGGCCACCGCCGCCGACTGATCGATGAGGTCCTCTGCCGGGTCCTGCCGGATGGGCGGGCCGATACGCTGGCGATCAACGCGCTCCTGCCGCTGCTCTCGGCGCCGCGCCACCCGCTCGAGGACGCCTGGATGGACTGGCCGCCGGGCAACCACCCGGAAGATGTGCGCGAGGCCCGCCAACACCTGGGGCTCGAGGGCCCGGTGCGCAATTGGGAGGTGCAGGGCATCCTCGACGTGATCCGACGGACGAGCGCGGGCGAGCCAAGGACCTCCTAGGCCATCATCCGCCGGATCTTCTCCAGGGAAGCGCCGAGCCGCTCGACTTCCTCCGGCGTGTTGTAGAACGCGAAGGAGGCGCGGGCCGTACCGGGCAGGCCGAGGTGCTTCATGAGGGGCATGCAGCAGTGGTGGCCGGTGCGGATCGCGATGCCGTCCGCGTCGAGCAGCGTGCCGATGTCGTGCGGATGGCCGCCCTCGATGAGGAAGGAGATCACGGCGACCTTCTCCGGCGCTTCGCCGACGATCGTCAGGCCCGGGATGGACTTGAGCCGGGCGGTGGCGGCGGCGAGCAGGGACTGCTCGTGCGCATGCGCGGCCGCCTGGAGGGGCATGAAGTATTCCAAGGCCACGGCGAGGGCGATGGCGCCCGAGATGTCGGGGGTGCCGGCCTCGAAACGCTCCGGCGCCTCGCGGAAGGTCGTCCCGGCGAAATCGACCTTGCGGATCATGTCCCCGCCGAACTGGTAAGGCGGCAGCGTATCCAGGAGTTCGGGTCGACCCCAGAGCACCCCGATGCCGGTCGGGCCGAAGGTCTTGTGGCCCGAGAAGGCATAGAAATCGCAACCCAGCGCCGGGACATCGACCTTGAAGTGGGCGGCGGCCTGGCAGCCGTCGATGAGCACCGTGGCGCCGACGGCCTTGGCGAGGCGCGTCATCTCGGCCGCGGGATTCACCGTGCCGAGGGCGTTGGAGACGTGGGCGAAGGCGACGAGCTTGGTGCGGGGCGAAAGCAGCTTCCGGAAGGAGTCCAGGTCCACCTCCCCGCGCGGGGTGACGGACGCCACCACGACCTTGGCGCCGGTCCGCTCGGCGATGACCTGCCAGGGCACGATGTTCGCATGGTGCTCCAGCTGGGTCAGGAGGATCTCGTCGCCGGCCCGGAGGTGCGTCCGGCCCCAGCATTCCGCCACGAGGTTGATGCCTTCGGTGGCGCCGCGCACGAAGATGCAGCCGCGGGCGGACGGCACGCCGAGGAAACGGGCGACGACCTCGCGGGCGCGCTCGAAGGCGACGGTGGCCTCCTCGCTGAGCAGGTGGACGCCGCGATGGACGTTCGCGTTCTGCTCGGCGTAATACCGGCGGAGCGCCTCGAGGACGACCGCCGGCTTCTGCGAGGTGGCGGCGTTGTCGAGGTAGGTCAGCGGGCGGCCATGCACGGTCCGCCCGAGGATCGGGAAGTCCCGGCGAAGGGCGGCGACGTCGAAGGCGGGCATGCGAGGCACCGTAGGCGGACCGGCGGGGGGCGCAACCGGGAAGCGACTTTCGCTCAGCCCGCGGGGAGGCGCACCGCCTTGCGGATGTAGGTGGGCACGTCGACGTCCTGACCCTCGATGAAGGTCATGGGCGTGCCGCCGAACTGGCCGCGGCGCATCGTCTCCTCCGTCGCGAAACCGAAGAGCGGCTGGCCCGCGTCGACGGCCTTCGCGCCCTTCTTCGGCTTGGGCGCGGGCTTGGGCGCCGGCAACGAGGCCCCCAGGACGGAGACCTCGACGCGGTCCCCGAAGCTGGGATCGATGCGGGCGCAGAGGAGCGTGGTCGTCTCGCCGCCGAAGCGGAGCCGGACCGCACCGACGGCCTCGAACGCGTCGGCGCTCGTCATGGTGGGACCACCGGCGACGGAGACGAAGAGCGCGGCCACCTTGGTGACGGCGCCGGGCGCATGCGCCAACGGGCAGCTGCCCGCGGCCCGCGCGGCTTGGAGCGCCGCGCCGGGACCGGACCCGACGCCATACGCGAAGAGCGTGGGCGAGCCGGGGCTGGCGAGGATGCCCCGCAGGGCGGCGGGCTCGACGGGCACGAGCGCGCCGGGTTCGAAGGCGGCGGCGAGCGCCCGCAGGGCCCCGCCGACCCAGGCGTCCGCGGCCGCGAACGATTCGGAGAGCGGCGCCTCGGTGGACACCTGCTGGAGCAGCAGGTCGTTGTGCACGAACACGAGGCCGTGGGCCTTCTGCCCGAGGGCGACCGCGCCTTCGTTGGCTTGGCGCATCCGCCGCTCGCCCTCGTGCGAGAACGGCATCGTGGCGAAGGCGAGGACGGTGGCGCCGGCCTCGGCGGCGAGGCGGGCGACGACGGGGGCCGCCCCGCTGCCGGTGCCGCCACCGAGGCCGGTGACGAGCACGACCAACGCGGCGCCGGTGAAGGCCCGCCGCAGGGCGGCCTCCTCCGATTCCGCGGCGACGGAACCGAGCGCCGGCTCGCCGCCGGTGCCCATGCCCCGGGTCTGCGCCCGGCCGACCTGCAGCCCGGCGCCCGGGCCACCTTCGGCGACGAGGCGGGCATCCGTGTCCACGCGCAGGACCTGCACGTCCGCGGGCAAGCCCGGCGCCAGCCGCGCGACCATCGCGCAACCGGCGCCGCCGAGGCCGACGAGGAGGATCGAGGGGGCGCGGTCCATGCTCAGAAACGGAAGAGGTCGCGGAGCGTCGCGAGGAAACCGGTCGGCCGGCGCCGGGGCGGCGGGGCATCGGTGATGGCGGCGGTCATCATGCCGACGACGCCGGCGTACTCGGGCTTGCGGAAGGATTCGACCTCGAAGGCCGGGACGCCCACGCGGGCCGGCAGGCCGAGCACCAGCTGGACGGCTTCGGCGGCGTCCTGCAGGTTCGCGGAGCCGCCCGTCAGGATCACGCCGGAGGGCAACAGGTGCTGGTCCAGCTTCGTCGGGTGGTCGGGGAAGATCTGGTCGAGCTGCCGCAGCACGTCCTTGCGGACGAAATCCAGCGTCTCCTGGTAGCGCAGCGAGCTGACCTTGGTGATGGTCCCGCGGTTGAACTGCTGGTCGCCGAGCCCGCGGTCGCCGTCCTTCCAGATCGTCTGGTTGAGGTCGTTGTCGCGGTGCACCGCCGACGCGAAGCGCTGCTTGAGGTCTTCCGCCGTCTCGCGGCTGACCCGCAGCGCGACGCTCAGGTCGTTGGTAAGGTGCTCGCCGCCGACCGGGATGGAGCCGGCGCAGAGGATGTGCTCCTTGTAGTAAAGGATCCAGTCGGTGGTGCCGGCGCCCATGTCGATGAGCAGCACCCCGCCCTGCTTCTCCGCCTCGGTCGCGACGGCGCAGGCGGCGGCGTGCGAGGCGAGGATGAAGTCGCGCAGCATCATGCTCATGCCGTTGACCATGCCGACGCGCAGGCGCAGGTTCGGCTCGTCCATCGTCACGCGCCAGAAGAGGACCTCGAGGCGCCGGCCCGTCATGCCGACCGGGTTGCCCACCGGCCGGTTGTCCAGGATGGTCGGCTGGCGCATGTACAGGATCGTCGCGCGGCCCGCCGGCGGCTCGAGGCGCTTGGCCGAAGCCACGGCGTCCGCCAAGTCCTGCCGCGTGACGCGGCCGTCGGCCGCCGGAACGGAGATGATGCCCTTCACGCGCTCGCCTTCGGCGGCGGGACCGGACATGGAAAGGTAGACTTCCGCGAGCGCGCGCCCGGCGCCGCGCTCCACGTCGTTGACGACCTCATGCACGCAGCGCTGGAGTTTCTCCAGGTCGGTCACGGTGCCCTTGACCACCCCGTCGGTGCGGCGCTCCGAGTAGCTGAGCATGCGGGCCTTGCCGTCGATGAGCTGGCCGACGAGCCCGACGGTCTTGTGGGTGCCGACGTCGATGACGGCGATGAGCGAGGGCAGGGTTTGGTTCTGGGGTTTCATCGGGCGACGGGGACGAGGCGGGGTTCGGGGACAGGCTTGGGACCGGTGCGGTTGAGGATGTTGAGCTTGAGGACGTAGGCCGGGGCCGTGGCGTCGGGGCGCCGCAGGAGCGACTCGAGGTCGAGCCCCTTGAGGATGCCGAACTCCTCGCGCCAACGGGCCGTCGAGAAGACGACCTCGGCCAGCGCCGGGCGATCCGCGGGCTGGCTGCCGGGCCGGAGCACCACGCGCAGGGAAGATCCGGGGGCGTCCTCATGCACGCCGAAGCAGTCGGCGAGCGAGACGGCGGCCCATTGGTTGTAGAAGGCGCGGTAGCGCTCGCCCATGGCGGTGGCCAGGAACGGGCCCGCGATCTCCGCGCCCTCGACGACCATCGCGTCGCCCGTGCCGGTCGAGCGGTAGTTCACGAGCTCGGGGAGGCCGCGCACGGCGGCGGCGGGGTAGCCGACGCCGGCGAACGTCACGCCGGTCGGATCGAGCAGGCGCACGATCATCGGGCCGGTCGGGGGCGTGACCACGAGGCGGGCCACGGCCTTGCGTTCGGTGAGGCGGACGTTGAGGACGCCATCCGGGCCGCGCCCGACGTCGGCGACCAGGATCTGGTTGTCCTTCTGCAGTTCCGCCTTGATCGAGTGGACGTCGCGGGCGGCACCCTCCGGATGCGCCTCGAGCACCTTGCGCACGACGTCGGCGCCGAGCAGGCCGTCGGTCTTGAAGCGCAGCCCGCCCTCGGCGGCGGGCGTCGCCGCCGCGCCCTCGTCGACCACGTACCAGAGGAGCCCGCCGAGCAGGGCGAAGAAGAGGACGGCGAGGACGACGGGCAGGCGCGAGCGGACCGCCCGGCGCCGGCCGATCTCGTCGCCGGGCACGGGGTTCACGGACTGCGGGACGAGCGCGCGCCAATCGCGGTCCTTCTGGCCGGGGAAGGTCTCGGGGCGCTTGCCGAAGAGTCGACGGAAGAGGCTCATGTCAGGAGGGGACGCCGGCGGCACGGCGGCGGGCGGGGGCGAGCATGCGCCCCACGAGCGCGGGGAAATCCAGGCCGACGCACGAGGCGCTCTTGGGCATCAGGCTGGTCTCGGTCATGCCGGGCATGGTGTTGATCTCGAGGAAATAGAAATTCCCGTCCGGTTCGAGCATGACGTCGGCCCGCGCGAAGTCGCGGCAACCCGCGGCGGCGAAGAGCCGGGCGGCGGCGGCGGCGATGGCGGCGGTGGTCGGCGCGTCCAACGGGGCCGGGAAACGGTACTCCGACGCGCCCTTGGTGTACTTGGTCCGGAAGTCGTAGACGCCGGCCAGCGGCACGATCTCGACGAGGCCCATCGGCTGGCCGTCCAGCAGGCCGATGGAGAATTCGCGGCCGCGCAGGCGGCGTTCGGCCATCCAGCGGCCGGCGGGCGGGATCGCGGCGAGGGCTTCGGCGATCGCGGCCGGGCCGCTGGGCAGGAAGAGCCCCACGCTGCTGCCCTGGTCGGAGGGCTTGAGGACGATTTCGTCGCCCAAGGCGGCGGCCAGTTCGGCCGCGGTCGGCTGGGCGTCGCCGGCGAAGGCGACCTCCGGGATCGCCGGCACGCCCGCCGCGCGCATCGCGCGCTTGGTCGCGACCTTGTCCATGCACAGCCGGCTGGCCGCGGCGGAGCAACCGGCGAAGGCGATCCCGCGGGCCTCGAGTTCGCCCTGGACGCCGCCGTCCTCGCCCCAACCGCCATGGAGGACGGGGAAGACGAGGTGCGTGGCGGGTTCGAGCCAAGCCGGCAAGGCATCGGTCGACAGTTCGACGAGGCGCGCGCCGGGGACGGCGGCGGCCACCGCCCGGCCGGAACGCAACGAGACCTCGCTTTCCGAGGACTGTCCGCCGCACAGGATGATGACTTCCGGCTCCGCGTTCATAGGAGTTCCCTCCATTCCCGGCCGAGCACGACGATCTCGGGTTGCAGCTCGACGCCGGCCGCGGCGCGGACGCCCGCGCGGACGTCCCGCATGAGGGCCAGGAAGTCCGCGGCCGTGGCGTCCCCGCCGTTGACGAGGAAGTTCGCGTGGACCGGGGAGACCGCGACGGGGCCGACGGCCCGTCCCTTGAGTCCGCTGGCGTCGATCAACCGGCCGGCCTTGTCGCCTTCCGGGTTGCGGAACACGCAGCCGGCGCTCGCCTCGCGGGGCTGGGAGGCGCGGCGGCGGGCCGCCATCTCGTCCATGCGCGCGCGGATGGCCGCCGGTTCGTCGCGCCCGGCCGCGCGCAGCACCGCGGACAGGACGACGCCCCCGTGCAACTGCGGGCAATCCCGGTAGAGCGCGTCGAAGCAGTCGCGGCGCGCGGCGCGGACGCGGCCCTGGGGCGTGAGCCACTCGATGGATTCGACGACGTCGAAGATCCAGCCGCCCATCGCGCCCGCGTTCATGCGGAGCGAGCCGCCAACGGTGCCGGGGATGCCCTCGAGGAATTCGAAACCGGCGAGACCCTCGCGCGCGGCCACGCCGCAGAGTTCCTTCAGGCGCGCGCCGCCGCCGACGCGCAGGCGACCTTCGCCCAGCGGTTCGACCTTGCCCCAGGCTTCCGGGGCCAGGTGCAGGACGAGCCCATCGTAACCGTCGTCGGGCACGAGCAGGTTGGAGCCGCGGCCCACGACGAAATAGCGGAGGTCGAGCTCGGCGGCCGCGCGGAGCAAGGCCACCACGTCGTCGACCGTCGCGGGCTCGGCGTACCAGCGGGCCGCGCCGCCGATGCCGAGGGTCGTCCGGCGGGCCAACGGTTCGTTCGGGCGGAGCACGCAGCCGGCCGAGAGCCGATCGGCGACGAGGTCCGGCAAGTCGCGCGAAAGGACGTCCGCCCCCCGGCGGCGCAGCAGCTTGGCGTAGGCCTCGGCGTCGCGCTCGATGTCGCCCGCGCCGACGAAGGCCACCACCGTGTCCTGGCCGGCCGAGAGGCCGTCGAGCAAGGGCGCGATTTCCCGCCGGTCGGCGACGAGGCGATGGGCCGAGCCGGCGACCACGGCGTCGGACCCGCCGCCCTCGACGGCGGCCTCGCCCGCCGCGTAGACGGGCAGGACGAGGGCGTAGTCGGCGACGGCGAGCGCCTGGCGGAACTCGGTCGCGTACTGGCGCGTGCGGGTGTGGCGGTGCGGCTGGAAGACAACGACGAGCCGGCCTTGGTGCGTCTCGCGGATCCACTGCAGCAACGCGGCGATCTCCGTCGGGTGGTGGGCGTAGTCGGCGAGCACGCGCAGGCCCTTGGCCTCGAAGAGGACATCCTGGCGGCGGCGGATGCCGCGCCATCGGGCCATCGGTTCGGCGGCCAAGCCGCCGGTCACCAGGTGCGCGACGGCGAGGGCCATCGCGGCGTTCGCGCGGTTGAAGGTCCCCGCGACGGGCAAGGTCACCTGGCCCGCCGGGAACCGGCCCCCCAGTTCGAGCACGGACGTCGCATGGTCGCCGGCGACGGGCCGGGCGCGGTAGTCGCCGTCGGGACCGACGCGCAGCACCGGCACCCGGAGGCCGGCGGTGAGGCGCTCGAGCCGTTCGTTGCCGGCCGGGATCACGACGGCGGTGCGCGTCCGCTCGAACAGCGCGCGGAAGACGCCCTCGAGGTCCGCCTCGTCGCGGTAATAATCGGGATGGTCCCAGTCGAGGTTGACCGCGACGGTGACGTCGGGCGAGAAGGCGCCGATGGTGCCGTCGCTCTCGTCGACCTCCGCGACGACCCAAGGCGAGGTGGCCGAGGCGCGCGCGGGCGGGAAGGTCGGGTCGCGGAAGAGCCCGCCGAGCACGTAGCCGAAGTCGGCCCCGGCTGAGGCGAGCGCGGCGACGATCATGCCGCAGGTGGTGGTCTTGCCGTGGCTGCCGCAGACCGCGACGAACCGGCGCTCGGCGACGCGCTCGGCGAGCAGTTCCCCGCGGCGCAGCTGCCGGACGCCCTTGGCCGTGGCGAGGGCGAGGGCGGGATGCCCGGGCTTGACCGCGCTGGAACGTCCGACGACCAGCGGGGCGCGGCCGGCGGCCCAGGGGTCGCGCAGGAGCGGGATGTCGGCGTTCGCCAGCTGCAGTTCCATGGGGCTGCCGGTGGCGTCATCCCAGCCGGAGACTTCGCACCCCTCCCCCTTCAGGTAGATGGCGAGCGGGCCGACGCCCATGCCGCAGGCGCCGAGCATCCAGGCGGAGGTGGCGGCCGCCGCGCTCATGCCGGGGCGACCCTCCGGCCGTGGGCTTGGGCCAAGGCGACGGTCTCGCGGGCCAGCTCCTCCCAATGGTTGGCCGCGTCGGCGAGCGCCAGCGCATCACGCATCGCCGCGAGCGCGGCGTTGTCGGTGATGCCCCCGAAGGCGACCTCTCCCAGGCGCCCGAGTTCGCGCTCGGGCAGGAGGATCGCGGCGCCGCTGTCGGCGGCCTGCAGCGCGTTCGCGGTCTGGTGGTCGTCGGCGGCGTGCGGAAGCGGGACCAGGATGGCCGGCGTCCGACAAGTCGCGAGTTCCGCCAACGTGCCAGCACCGGCACGCGTGACCGCAAGGTCGGCTGCAGAATAGGCCGCCGCCATCTGGTGGCAGAACGGCAGGAAATGGACGAGGGAACCGGCCCGCTCCAGGCGCTCGTCGCGGCCGCCGGGACCGGTCAGGCAGAGCGCGTGGATCCCGCGGGCGGCGAGTTCGTCGAGTTGACCTTCGACCCAGCGGTTCAGCGGCGCGGCGCCCTGGCTGCCCCCGGTGATCAGGAGCAGGCGACCCGTGGCCGGGAAGCCCAGCGTGCGGCGGGCCAGTTCCTTGGCCAGCGGGCGCATCTCGGCCCGCACCGGGTAACCGGAATCATGCTGACGCTCGGCCGCGACGCCGGGGAGCCGGACGCCGGTCGGGAGGTGGACCGAGCGGGCGAAGCGCGCGATGAGGCGCACGGCCTTGCCCGGACGGCGGTTGGCCTCGTGGGCCAGCACCGGGATGCCGGCGAGCCGCGCGGCGAGGGCGGGCCCGACGCTCATGAACCCGCCGAAGCACACGAGGGCGTCGGGCTTGAACTCGCGCAGCAGCGCGCGCGCGGACCAGACCGCGCCGAGCAGCGCGGGGAAGAAACGGAGCTTGTTGAGCAGGCCGGGCCCGAAGCCGCGGCCGCGGCCCGGCACGAACCGGAGCCGGGGATAGTTCGCCGTCATCCGCGCGTCGACCGCCTTGCTGCTCACGATGAGCAGGCACTCGTGCCCTTCGTCGGTCAGCCGCTGGGCCAACGCGATCCCGGGGGCCAGATGGCCGCCGGTGCCGCCGCAGGCGAGCAGCACGCGGCTCATGCGCGCGCCTCCTTGGGCGAGAAGACGGGGCGCGACGCCTCCCGGATGCAGTTGAGGACGAGGCCCACCATGCAGGCCATGACGACGAGGTTCGTGCCGCCGTAGCTGAGGAACGGCAGGGAGATGCCCTTGGTGGGCAGGAGCCCCGTCACGACGCCCATGTTGACGAGCGCCTGGATGACGAGGAAGAGCAAGGCGCCCAGGCCGACGTTGAGGCGGTAGAGGTCCGCGGAATGCCGCAGCGCCCGGTAACCGAGGACGAAGATGACGAGGTAGGTGAGCGCGACGAGGCTGGTGGCGACGAGGCCGTATTCCTCGCCGATGCCGGCCAGGACGAAGTCGGTGTGCGCCTCCGGCAGGTAGGCCCGGCTCTGCAGGCCGAAGCCCGCGCCCTTGCCGGTGAGACCGCCGACGCCGAAGCCCATCATGCCCTCGAACAATTGGTACGCCTCGTCGCCCCGGTTCTGCCAGGGATCGATGAACGAGACGAAGCGGCGGAGCCGGTTGGGCCAGTTGAGGATGAGGATGGTCAGGGCCGTCGCGCCCAGCAGGAGGGCCGGGATGACGTACTGCCAGCGGACGCCGGAGATGAACATCATGACCCCGCCCACCGCCACGCAGAGCAGGATGGTGCCGAGGTCCGGCCCCAAGGCGATGAAGCCCGCGATGGTCAGCACCACGGCGAGCGGCTTGAGGAAACCCTCGCGGCAATCGCGCCAGCCGGCCGGGGTGAGCAGGAACGGCGCGCGGTCGGACAGCTGGTAGATCCGGAAGCGCGGCGCGAGCGTGCAGCGCTGCATGCGCGCGAGGAGGTCGGCCAGGACGATGACGAGCGCGAGTTTCCCCAGGTCCGAGGCCTGCAGGCGGAAGAACCCGAGCTCGATCCAGCGCCACGAGCCGTTGACGGAGACGCCGACGCCGGGGATGCGGGCCGCGAGCATGGCGAGGAGCGCGCCGCCGAAGATCCACCACCGGTACTCGCGCACGCGCTCGAGGTTGAGGCGGAAGCAGAGGAAGCCGGCCAGCAGGGCGATCGGGACGTAGATCGCCTGGCGGTCGAACGCGGCGGTGCGGTTGGTGGACGACAGCGAGATGCCGGCGCTATACTGCACCACCAGCCCGAACACGGCGAGGCCCACGGCCAACAGGGCGATCCACAGCGCGTACCCCGCGAGGGCGCCGGGCGGCTCCTGTTTGACCTTGATGACCATGCGCGGGGACGGGCCGGAAGGTTACTTCTTGGCCGGGGCGGTCGGCGCGGCCGGAGCGGCCGGGGCGGCCGGAGCGGCCTCCACCGGGGCCGGCGAGGTCGAGAGACGCAGCGGGGCGAACTCCACGGCGGGCGCGGCCGGAGCCCGGGCCGGGGCATTGCTCGGACGGGTCGTGGTCGCCGCGGGCTTGGCGGAGGCGGAACCGGGCGCCGGGATCTTCAGCTTCTGGCCGGCGTACACGGTGGCGTTGAGCGCGATGCCGTTCGCGGCGGCCAGATCCTTGGGGGAGACCTTCTCGCGCAACGCGATGGTCGTGAGGTTCTCGCCCTTCACCACGACGTGGACGCCGCCCGCGCCGACCGCGGCGATCGGGGTGACCTTGGTCGGCGCCGGGGTGGCGACGCGGCCGGTGGTCAGGACGGGCGCGGGCGCGGCGGTCGCGACCGGCAGGCCGGCCGCGGGCGCGGCCAGGCCGGTCGAGCCGGCGGCGCGGCCGCCCGCGGCGTAGGCGACGGGTTCGCCGTCGGTTTCGAGGCCGGTGGTGCTCCGGCACCCGTTGACGCCGACGAGGACGGCGATGACACAGAGGTGCAGGAGCACGACGGCGGTGACGGTGACGATGGGACGCATGGTGGTGACTTGGGTTGGGTTGGTTTTGGTTTGGTTTCTAGGTAGAAAGGGAAACTTAGGCGCGGTTGGCCAAGGCGAGCGCGGCGCGCTCGAAGATGGTGCCGCGCTCGGCGTAGCCGTGGAACTGGTCGTAACTCGAGAAGCCCGGGCTCAGGAGGATGGCGGTCGGGCCGTGCGCGTCCTTGCCGGCCGCGACGACGGCGTCCTGCAGGCCGGCGAAGCACCGGGCCGGGCGACCGAGCTCGGCGAGGTGGCGTTGCAGCTCGGGGCCGGTCTCGCCGATGAGGTAGGCGGCCTCGATGCGCGGGGCGAGGCGCTCGGCGAAGCGGCGGAGGTCCCCGCCCTTCCACTTGCCGCCGCCGATCCAGCGGACGGGGATGGTGAACTGCTCGAGGGCCGCGTAGACGGCGTGGAAGTTGGTGCCCTTCGAATCGTTCCAGTACTCGACGCCCTGGGCTTCGGCCACCTTGCGGAGGCGATGCGGGGCGGCGCGGAAGAGGCGGGCCGATTCCTCGAGGGAGCGCATCGGCAGGCCCTTGGCCTGCCAGTAACGGGCGGCCAAGGCCCAGTTTTCCCGCTGCGGCCAGGACTCGAAGATGGAACCGGCCGGCACGGTGTCGGCGACCTCCGCGCGGGTGGCCACGAGGGCCTCGGCCGGCAATTCGATCCCGAAGGTGCGGGCGAACGCGACGACGGATTCGCCGACGACGAGGACGCCGCCGGGCGGCATGCGCTCGATGAGCCGGAACTTGGCGCGGAAATAACTCTCGAGCTCGCCATGGCGGTCGAGGTGGTCCTCGTCGAAGTTGGTCCAGAGCACGGCCTCGGGCGAGAAGTGCCGCAGGTCCTCCGCCTGGAAGGAGCTGACCTCGACGACCGCGAGGAAGGACCCGTTCGAGACGGTGGCGTGCAGGGCCGTGAACGGCAGGCCGACGTTCCCGCAGGCGATGGCGTCCTGGCCGGCGCGCTTATGGGCGAAGGACAGGAACTCGGTCAAGGTGGTCTTGCCGTTCGTCCCGGTGACGGCGATGGCCGGTCCGGTCCAGAGCAACGCGCCGAAGTCGAGCTCCGCTAGGCACTGCAGGCCGGCGCGCCGGGCGGCGAGCAACCAGGGGTGGGACTGCGCGAAACCGGGGCTGTAGACCACGAGGTCGTGGCGGCTGGCCTCGTCGGGACCGAAGGTGGGGTTGCCGCCCTGGGCATCGTAGACCACCGAGGCGAAGCCGGCGGCGCCCAGGGTGTCGGCGACGGCGCGCCCGCTGACGCCCGCGCCCAGGATGGCGGCCGGGCGCGTCAGGCGGCGCTTGAGGCTGTCGGGGAAGTCGCTCATCGCAGCTTGAGGGATAGCAGGCCGAGGAGCCCGAACAGGAAGGAGAGGATCCAGAAGCGCGCGACGACCTTGGTCGAGGCCCAGCCCTTCTTCTGGAAGTGATGGTGGATCGGCGTCATCAGGAACAGGCGCCGGCCACCCGTCCGCTTGAAGTAGGCGACCTGCAGCAGGACCGAAACCGCCTCGAGCACGAAGACCCCGCCGACGATCGCCAGCAGGAAAGGCTGGTGCATGAGGCAGGCGACCGCGCCGAGCGCGCCGCCGATCCCGAGCGCGCCGACATCGCCCATGTAGATCTCGGCCGGCGCGGCGTTGTGCCAGAGGAAGACGACGCCCCCGCCGACCAGGGCCGCGCAGAAGACGGCGAGTTCGCCCGCGCCGGCCACGGGACTGATCCGCAGGTAATCGGCGAAGACGGCGTGTCCGGCGAGGTAGGCGACGGCGCCGAGGATCAGCGTGGTGATGAGCACGCAGCCGATGGCGAGGCCATCGAGGCCGTCGGTGAGGTTCACGGCGTTGGAGCAGCCGACGCAGACGAGGATGAAGAAGACCGCGGCCACCGCGGCGCAGGCGGCCAGCGGCCAGCCGAACGAGTGGGCCGACCACAGCGGGCCCTTCAGCACCGGCGCCCAGATCTCGCAGAAGCTCCCGCGGTAGGCCGGGTCGAGCAGGACGATGCCGACGGCGAGCAGGGCGACGAGCCCCTGGCCCGCCAGCTTCTGGCGCGCGCTGATGCCGTCCGAACTGCCGTGGCGGACCTTCAGCCAATCGTCGACGAAGCCGACGAGGCCCATGCCGACGAGGCACCACAGGGAGGCCAGCACGAGGACGTTGGGCCGCGCCCAGAGGAGGACCGCCGGGATCATGGCCGCGCCGATGAGCAGGCCGCCCATCGTCGGGACCTTGCCGCCTTCCTTGGCGAGGTCACCCATGAGTTCCTTGGACCGCTCGGGCTGGCGGAGACGCGAAAGCGCGCGGATGATCGGGCCGGACAGCAGCAGGCCTAGGGCGAGCGCGGTGAACCCGGCGAGGATCGCGCGGACGGAGATGTACTCGAAGAGCCGGAACGGGCCCCAGAAGGATTCGAGGTTCTTGAGG
>Ga0255076_1000084_pt1 | contig 18017 bp, 19 predicted proteins | sample Colum_Law_RepB_8_FD_188475 | JGI IMG/M metagenome (GOLD analysis project Ga0255076, IMG submission 188475) | Freshwater microbial communities from Columbia River, Oregon, United States - Colum_Law_RepB_8h | ecosystem: Environmental > Aquatic > Freshwater > River | place: USA: Oregon | collected...
GCTGGGGGTCGGGGTCAAGGACCCTCCCCCGAGAATGAGAGCCGGAAATGCGACCGGCCCGGGGTCTCCCCCGGGCCGGATCGGCAGTTCGTGGGGTCGAGCCCCGGTCGAATTACTTGACTTCGACCGTGGCGCCCGACTCTTCGAGCTTGGCCTTGGCCTTGTCGGCGTCGTCCTTGCTGACCTTCTCGAGAACGGGCTTGGGGGCGCCGTCGACGAGGTCCTTGGCCTCCTTGAGGCCGAGGTTGGTCAGTTCGCGAACGACCTTGATGACCTGGATCTTCTGGGCGCCGGCGTCGGCGAGGATGACGTCGAACTCGTCCTTCTCCTCAGCGGCAGCGGCTCCACCGGCGGCTCCGCCACCAGCAGCCACGGCGGCCACGGCCACCGGGGCAGCAGCGGTCACGCCGAACTTCTCCTCGAACGCGTCGAGGAGCTCCTTCAGTTCGATCACGGTCAGGGCGGCGATGCCGTCCAGGATCTGGTCCTTGGTAAGGGTCATTTCTGTTTCTCCTGTTTGAGTGCTTTTTCGTTGGTTGTGCAGGTTGACCTGCGGAATTGATGGTTGGGTCGGCTCGGGGCCGACGGATCAGGCGGCAGCCTTCTGGTCGAGCAGAGCCTTCAAGCCATAAGCCATGTTGCGGGGCAGGGCCTGCAACAGACCGGCGGTCTTGACGAGCGGTGCCTGCAGGGCGCCAGCGAACTGGGCCAGCAGAACCTCGCGCGGCGGCAAGTCGGCCAGCGCTTCGACATCCTTGGCGCTGAGTGACGAGCCTCCGAGTGCTCCGCCTTTCAGGACGAGCAGCGGGTTCGTCTTGGCGAACTCGCGCAGGACCTTGGCAACGGCAGCCGCGTCTCCAGTGACGAAGGTCAGGGCGCTCGGGCCGACCAACAGGTCGACGAGAGCCGAGTTACCGGTTTCGACAGCAGCGCGACGAGCGAGGGTGTTCTTGTACACCTTGTGCTCACCACCCGCATCGCGCAGTGCACGACGCAGGTCGGCCAGGTTGCCCACGGTCAGACCGCGGTACTCCGACACGAACACCGTGCTGACGGCCGACATCTTGCCGACGATCTCGGCGACGGTCGCGACCTTCTCCGGACGGGGATTCTCCACGTGTTTTCCTCCTTTCGCTTCTACTCGGGCGCTCGCAGATGCGGCACCACGAGGAGCGAAAGGCTCCGTGCAGTTTCCGCCTCGGTTGGCCGGTTCTTCAACCGTTTACCCACCCGAAGGTGGACCGACTGTCTCTGGCAAGCGATGAATTGTGAACTGTGAAACTACCGGTCGGTTCGGGTGAACCAACCGAGACTGATCAGACCGACTCGCCGCGGAGGCGGTTGAGGTCGACCTTCACACCGGGGCCCATGGTGGACGACACGGTGATCTTCTTGAGATAGCGACCCTTGGCCGAGGCCGGCTTGGCTCGCTGGATCTCGTCGATGACGGCCCGGAAGTTGGCCTCGATCTGCTCGACCGAGAAGCTCACCTTGCCGAGTTGAACGTGCACGTTGCCGTAACGGTCGGTGCGGTACTCGACCTTTCCACCCTTGAACTCGCCGACCGCGCGGCCGACGTCCTGGGTGACCGTGCCGGTCTTGGGGTTGGGCATCAGACCACGCGGACCGAGCACGCGGCCGAGACGACCGACGAGGGGCATCATGTCCGGGGTGGCGATGGCCAGATCGAAGTTGAAGTTGCCCTTTTCGATCTCGGCGGCGAGATCGTCGGCACCCACGAGATCGGCGCCGGCCTTGCGGGCTTCCTCGGCGGCTTCACCGGCGGCGAACACCGCGACGCGCAGGTTCTTACCGGTACCCGAGGGCAGAGCCACGGTGCCGCGGACGGCCTGCTCGGCCTTACGCGGATCGACGCCGAGACGAATGGCGATCTCGACGGTCTCGTCGAACTTGGCCGGAGCCATCGACTTCACGAGCGACAGTGCTTCGGTGGGACCGAAGAGATCGTCGCGGTTGTAACGCTTGACGGCGTCGTCGTACTTCTTGCCTGACATTTCTGTCTCCCTCTCCCACCGTCTGGTGGGGTGTCGAGTCGGCCGAGCGAGGTGTTCTCGGACCAGACGTTGTGATTGGGTTTCTTACTTTACCGTGAGGCCCATCGAGCGAGCGGTGCCACGCACCTGCTGCTTGGCGGCCTCAAGGTCGTACGCGTTGAGGTCGGGCATCTTGATCTTGGCGACTTCTTCGATGTCGGCCTCGGTCACCGATCCGGCGACGGTCTTGCCCGGGGTCGAACTCGCCTTGTCGAGACCGGCCTTCTGACGAAGGAGCACCGGCGTCGGGGGCGTCTTCAAGATGAACGAGAACGTGCGGTCTTCGAAGATGCTGATCTCGACCGGAATGATGGTTCCGACCTGGCTCTCGGTGGCCGCGTTGTAGGCCTTGACGAAGTCCATGATCGCCACGCCGTGGGGTCCGAGCGCGGTACCGACCGGCGGGGCCGGGGTGGCCTTACCGGCCGGGATCTGGATCTTGACGATCGCAGTGAGTTTCTTCTTCGCCATGGGGCGTGCCTTTCGTTATGAGATTCGAGATCAGAGTTTGGCGACCTGGCTGAAGTCCATCTCCACCATGGTCTCGCGACCGAAGATGTTCACCAGCACCTTGAGCTTCATGTGGTCGGCGTTGATTTCGGCGACCTGGCCGGAGAAGTCCGCGAACGGACCTTCCTTCACGCGCACGCTCTCGCCGACTTCGTATTCGAGCTTGGGCTTGCGACGCGCCGCCTGCTCCTGACCGTCACCCTTGGCCGACAAGAAGGTGTCGACTTCGCGCCGCGACAACGGCGTGGGCTTTTGACCCTTCTGGCTCTGACCGACGAAGCCGGTGATGCCGGGGGTGTTGCGAATGCAGTACCAGCTCTCGTCGTCCATGTGACAACGGACGAGGATGTAGCCGGGGAAGACCTTCTTCTGAACGGTCTGCTTGCGACCGCCCTTGAACTCGACGACTTCTTCCATCGGGATGACGACGTCGAAGATGCGGTCTTCCATGTTCATCGACTGGATACGCGCCGCGAGATTGGCCGAGACCTTCTTTTCGTAACCGGCTTGCGTGTGAACGACGAACCACTGGCCCGGGAGGTTCCACGGATGGGTGGGCGCTTGGCCGGCGTCCTCGGTGTCGTCGGAATCGTCCGACTCGATGGCGACGTCGTCGGCTGAGGTCAGGTCGAACACCTGGGCTTGGGCCGGGTCGGCGGTGAGGTCTTGGTTCAAGGAATCGCTCATGTCAGTTCTCGTACAGCCAGTCGGTAAGGAAGCCGAACAAGGTATCGACGCCACCGATCAAAGCGGTGAAGATCCCCACCGTCACCAGAACGACGATGGAATAACGGCGGATCTCGGGCCACTTCGGCCAGGCGACCTTGCTCATTTCCTCGCGGACTTCGCGGACGTACTGCACCGGGGTGGTCCGCTCCTCGCGGGGGCGACGCGCCGGAGCCTGACGAGCCGGGTTCCCCTGCTCGTCGAGCTGACCCATCTTCTTCAGGGTCCGCTTCTGCTCTCGGTTGAGATCCATCGCCATGTTCGTGTGCTCGTTTCTCGTTCGCTCAGTCCTGTGCAGGGCAGGAGGGACTCGAACCCCCGACCGTCGGTTTTGGAGACCGATGCTCTACCAACTGAGCTACTGCCCTCGGACGCCAGTCGTGACTAGCGCGTCTCTTTGTGGTTCGTGTGCTTGCGGTCGAAGCTGCAGTACTTCTTCATCTCCATCCGCTCACGATCGTTGATCTTGGACTTGATGGTGATGTAGTTGCGCCGCTTGCATTCGGTGCACTCGAGGGTGATCTTCACCCGCTTGTCGTTCCTGGGCATCTGGGTCTCCGATTACTTGATGATCTTGGTGACACGTCCGGCGCCAACCGTACGACCACCCTCACGAATAGCGAACCGCAAACCCTCATCCATAGCGATCGGCTTGCCCAACTCCACCGTCATCGTCACATTGTCACCAGGCATCACCATCTCGGTACCCGACGGCAACTGCACCGTGCCAGTCACATCCGTCGTCCGGAAAAAGAACTGCGGACGATAATTGTTGAAGAACGGCTTATGACGGCCACCCTCCTCCTTGGTCAACACATACACCTGACCCTCGAAATTCGTATGCGGAGTGATCGAACCCGGCTTGCACAACACCTGACCGCGTTCCACATCCTCCTTCTTCGTTCCACGAAGAAGAGCACCGATGTTGTCACCCGCCTGACCCTCATCGAGCAACTTACGGAACATCTCCACACCCGTACAGGTCGTCTTCTGCGTATCACGCAAACCAACGATCTCGACTTCATCACCGGTGTGAACACGACCCTGCTCGACCTTGCCGGTCACGACCGTGCCACGACCCGTGATCGTGAACACATCCTCGATCGGCATCAAGAACGGCTTATCGAGCTCACGCTGCGGCTCGGGAATATAAGCGTCAGCGGCGGCCATCAACTCCATCACCTTGTCCTGCCACGCCGAATCACCCTCCAGGGCCTTCAACGCCGACACCCGAACAACCGGAGCATCATCACCAGGGAACTCGTACTCGTTCAACAACTCACGAACCTCGAGCTCCACCAACTCGAGCAACTCCTCATCATCGACCATGTCCGACTTGTTGAGAGCCACCACGATGTACGGCACACCCACCTGACGAGCCAACAACACATGCTCACGCGTCTGCGGCATCGGACCATCCGTCGCCGCCACCACCAGAATCGCACCATCGACCTGAGCAGCACCCGTGATCATGTTCTTGATGTAGTCAGCGTGACCCGGCATGTCGACGTGCGCATAATGCCGATTCGCCGTCTCATATTCGATGTGAGCAATCGAAATCGTGATACCACGCGCCTTCTCTTCGGGCGCCTTGTCGATCTGATCAAAAGGCGTGTACTCCGCCAAACCACGATCCGCCAACGTCTTGGAAATCGCCGCCGTCAACGTCGTCTTACCATGGTCAATATGACCCATCGTTCCAATGTTCACATGAGGCTTCGTACGCTCGAACTTCGCCTTCGACATGGTGGTTTTCCTTTTCTGTACTTCGTCCGACCGTCTCCGGTCGGATGTCTGGATTATGTGGATTGAGTAGCGGCGATCGGGATCGAACCGATGACCTTTCGATTATGAGCCGAATGCTCTGACCAACTGAGCTACGCCGCCAGGCGTGCAACCGTCGGGCTGCCCGGTTTTGCACCCGTCACCGAGTGGTGAGCCCTCTGTGGGAATCGAACCCACGACCTTTTCCTTACCATGGAAACGCTCTGCCGACTGAGCTAAGAGGGCGTCGGAGCGCGGCAGCGCCGCGAGCCGGTTGTCGATGCTACCTGCGACGACCTCGGAAACGACCAGTAGGTTGGACGTGTGAGTCGGGCCTCCGAACCCCCCAAGATTCCGGGCTCGATCCGGGTCCGGACGGCGGTTCGAGCCGATGCCGAGGCCATCCGCCAGATCTACAACCACGAGGTCGAGAACACCACGGCGACCATGGACCTCGTCTCCCGGTCGTTGGCCGATCAGGAGGAATGGCTGGCTGCCCGGTCGGGGGCCTTTGCCGCCCTGGTGGCCGTGCGGGCGGCTGGTCCCGAGGCCGATCCCGACTTCGTGGCCGGACCGGACGAGATCGTGGGCTTCGCCGCCCTGAGCCCCTACAAGGAGCGGGCGGCCTACCGCCCGACGGTCGAGGATTCGGTCTACGTACGCCGTGACCTCGGCCGACGCGGTATCGGCCGGCTTCTGCTCGACGAAGTGGTGGACCTCGCCCGGACCTCGGGCTTCCACTCGGTCATGGCCCGGATCGAGGCCTCAGGTGAGGCGAGTCGGGCCCTCCACGCCGCCTGCGGGTTCGAGTTGGTCGGGATCGAGCGGGAGGTCGGACGCAAGTTCAACCGCTGGCTCGATGTCGCCCTCATGCAGAAACTGCTCTGATCCACCCGGGGTCCGTGGCCGCGGAATCGGCACTTTCATGGCGATCCCACGACCCGGAACCATCGTCGGGTGGGGTGTGTGGTGGGCCGAGAAGGATTCGAACCTCCGTAGGCAATGCCGGCAGATTTACAGTCTGCTCCCTTTGGCCGCTCGGGCATCGACCCAGTCAGCCCGAGAGCGTACCGCCACCGGGTCGTCGGCGACCACCTCGTTACGATCTGACGCATGCCCTCATTCGACATCGTGTCCGAAGTCGACCGTCAGGAAGTTCGTAACGCGGTCGATCAGGCCCAGCGCGAGATCTCGACCCGCTTCGATTTCAAGAACACCAACTCGACCATCGAGCAGAAGGACCTCGTCCTCACTCTGCACACCGTGAGCCAGGACCGGCTCAATGCTCTGAAGATCGTTCTCGAGGAGCGCCTCGTGAAGCGTGGTGTGTCACTCAAGGGTCTCGACTGGGCCAAAGTCGACGACGCCACGCAGAACACCGTGCGTCAGGTGGTGACCATCAAGGTCGGCATCTCGTCCGACAAGGCGCGCGAGATCAACAAGATGATCAAGGAGAAGGGCCCCAAGGGTGTGAGCAGTCAGACCCAGGGCGAAACCGTGCGCGTGACGAGCAAGAAGCGCGACGACCTGCAGGCCGTCATGGCCATGTTGAAGGGAGCCGATCTCGGCATTCCCCTTCAGTTCAACAACTTCCGCGACTAGTCAGTCTTCGGTCGGTGCTTCGGCGGCGCGCTTCTTGAGTTCGTTCACCACGTTCGCGTCGGCGAGCGTGGTGGTGTCACCCAGATTGCGACCCTCGGCGACGTCGCGCAGGAGTCGACGCATGATCTTGCCGCTGCGGGTCTTGGGTAGATCGGGTGTGAAGTAGATCGTCTTGGGTTTGGCGATGGCGCCGATCTCCTTGGCCACGTGATTGCGCAAGTCGTTCTCGCCCACCGTGGATCCGCCACGCAAGGTGACGTAGGCGATGATCGCCTGACCGGTCGTGGCATCGTTGGCGCCCACCACCGCGGCTTCGGCGACGCTCGGATGCGACACCAAGGCGCTCTCGACTTCGGTCGTCGAGATGCGATGACCACTCACGTTCATGACGTCGTCGACCCGACCGAGCAACCACAGATAGCCGTCGTCGTCGAGTTTGGCGCCGTCACCCGCGAAGTAGCGATCGGGGAAACGACTCCAATACGTCTCCTGATAACGCTGTTCGTCACCCCAGATACCGCGCAACATGCCCGGCCACGGACGGGTGAGCGTGAGATACCCGCCACCCTTCTCGATGCGTCGACCGGCGTCGTCGACGACTTCGGCCGACACTCCGGGCAACGGGAACGTGGCCGAACCGGGCTTCAACGTCGTCGCGCCGGGCAGTGGACTGATCATGATGCCGCCGGTCTCGGTCTGCCACCAGGTGTCGACGACCGGACAACGGCTCGCGCCGATGTGTTCGCGATACCACATCCATGCTTCGGGGTTGATGGGTTCACCCACCGAACCGAGGAGTCGCAACGACGACAGATCGTGTTTGGCCGGTTCTTCGGTGCCCCACTTCATGAACGTACGGATCGCGGTGGGTGCGGTGTAGAAGATCGTCACTCCGTACTTGGCGACGATCGACCACAGGCGATCGTTACCCGGGAAGTTGGGGACACCTTCGTAGATCACCTGCGTGGCCCCGTTCGAGAGCGGTCCGTACACGATGTAACTGTGACCGGTGATCCAGCCGACGTCCGCGGTGCACCAGTACACGTCGGTGTCGGGATGGAGATCGAACACGTACTTGTGCGTGTAGGTGACGTGGGTCAGGTAGCCGCCGGTGGTGTGCATGATGCCCTTGGGCTTGCCGGTCGTACCTGACGTGTAGAGCAGGAAGAGCAATTGCTCGCTGTCCATGGGCTCGGCCGGACACACGGAGTCGGCGTCGCGCATGAGGTCGTGGTACCAGTGATCACGACCGGAGGTCATCGACACGTCGTTGCCACCGCGCTTCACCACCACCACGTGTTCGATGGAAGGTGTGTTGGCGAGGGCTTCGTCGGCCGCCGGCTTCAGCGGGAAGACCTCTCCCCTTCGATAGCCACCGTCGGCCGTGATGAGAACCTTGGCTTCGGCGTCGTTGATGCGATCGGCGAGAGCCTGCGACGAGAATCCGCCGAACACCACGCTGTGGGCTGCGCCGATGCGCGCGCACGCGAGCATGGCCACCACCGCTTCGGGGATCATCGGCAGGTAGATGTTGATGCGATCGCCCTTGGCCACTCCGAGTTTCTTCAGCACGTTGGCGAACTGCTGGACCTCGGTCAAAAGTTGGGCGTACGTGATCGTGCGCGTGTCGCCCGGTTCCCCTTCCCAGTGGATGGCGATCTTGTCGCCACGGCCGGCGAGCACATGGCGGTCGAGGCAGTTGTACGAGACGTTGAGCTTGCCGCCCACGAACCACTTCGCGAACGGCAGGTTCCATTCGCAGATCGTGTTCCAGTCCTGATCCCAGTGGAGCAACTCGGCCGCTTGGCGGGCCCAGAAACCTTCGTCGTCGTGATGCGCCTCGTCGTACAGGAACGTTCCGGCGGCCAGCGAGTTCTTCTGGAAATCGGCCGGCGGCGGGAACTTGCGGTTCTCGAGGAGAAGATCGTCGATGTTGTTCTCGTTGCTCATGAATCCCCCGGCGTACGAGTGCGGTAACTGCGACTTTACGTCGTCACGCGCGACCCGCTCCGAGCCCGGGCGCTGACGGGACGATTGTCCGCCCCGGGATCACGACGCCCATTCGAGGACGGTGAACGAGCCGAGTCCGGTGGGGTCGAGCAACGCTTCGGCCTCGCTGATCCGACTGCGCATCTTCATGGCCGACAAACCCGGGCGCGCCGCCTCGGCCTCCCAGATCCGACGACCCTCGGCCACGAGTTCGTCGATCCCCCACCGTTGCAGGAACTGCGCCTGCGAACGAACGGCGGCGGCCGGACCGACGATGCGCTCGATCTGGTCGATGCACACGTCGGTGGTGATGTCCTGACGTCCGATGTCGCGCAGGTAGTGCGCCCCTCGTTCGTGCTCCTTGTACGTGCGCAACCAATCGCGCCACAGCCGACCGACCAACACCTCGGTGCGCGGCACCGCGTAATCGAACACCACCAGTCGTCCACGGAGACGGCCGCGGATCGCGGCGACGAATTCTCCGGCTCGGGTCTGGATCGGCAGACGCGCACCGTGCGGCGCCGAATTCGGCGGATCGATCGGCAGGTCGCCTTCGATCGGACGCAGGACTTCGCTCACCGAGTCGCCGTCGATGGCGACCCATGCCTCGCGCCAACCACCATCGTTCACGAGGAGTCGGAACGGCAGATTGTCGAGTAGTTCGTTGGCGATCACGACACCTTCGAGTTCACCGTCCGGGAGTTCGGCGAGTGACGTCACCGACTCGGGATGGCTGGCTCGTTGCCGAGCCGACACCTCCACGGCCACGTATCGCGACGATTCGCCGACGAGGCATCCCGGTTCGGCGGCCACGAACGATCGCGCGAGTGTTCCCGGACCGGCACCGATCTCGTACACGCGAAAGTCGTCGGGTCGGCCGGCCTCGATCCACCACGCATCGACCGCCCGCGCGAGGACCGTTCCGAAGAGCGGTCCGACTTCGGGCGCGGTGATGAAGTCACCACGCCGACCGGCCCGGCCGGCACCCGACGTGTAGAAGCCCGAGGCGCCGTACAGCGCTTCGTTCATGAAGTCGTCGAAACGGACGAGGCGGGATCCGGTCATGGGCGGATCCGGTTCGGCTCAGCGACCGAAGGCACCCACGAGATCGCTCAGATCACCGAAACGCATGACCGTTCCCGGCAGAACACCGAGCACCAAGGTGGCGACGCCGGTGATCGCGAGAGCCGCCGTGAGCGATCCGGGTGTGCGAACCGCCGTGGTCTCTCCGTGCGGTGTGGGCTTCATCCAGACCTCGCGCATGACGCTTCCGTAGTAACCGAAGGCGACGACCGAGTTCACCGCACCGATCACGGCGATGGCATAGGCCCAGCCGTTACCGGCTTCGAGCACCGCGCGGAACGCGCCGAACTTGGCGATCCAGCCACCGAGCGGCGGAATGCCGGCGAGTGACGCGAGGAAGATCGTCATGAGCACACCGAGTCCGGGGGCGTACGAGAACAGACCACCGAGGCTGCCGATCTCACCGCTGCGCGTGTTGCGCGAAGCGGCGATCACGACCGCGAACATGCCGAGGTTCATGGCCGCGTACACGATGAGGTACACCACGACCGCGCGCAGGGCCGGTTCGGCGGCATCGCCCACGCCGGCCACGGCGAGTGGCATCAGGATGAACCCGCCCTGGCTGATCGACGAGTAAGCGAGCATGCGGACGATGTTCGACTGACGCAGAGCCAACAGGTTGCCGACCGTCATCGTGAGCGCCGAAAGCACCCACAAGAACGGCTGCCACACGTCCTTGGCTTCGGGCACGCCGACGTAGAGGATCGTCACCAAGGCCACGAAGCCGGCCGCCTTGCTCGCGACCGACAAGAACGCGGTGATCGGAGTGGGCGCACCTTCGTAGGTGTCGGGGGCCCAGGTGTGGAACGGAACCGCCGAAACCTTGAATGCGAATCCGACGATCACGAACACCACGGCCAGAACCTCGACCCCGCTCAACTCACCCTTGCCGGTGAGTTGAGCGCCGATGTCGGAGAGCCGTGTGCTTCCGGTGACGCCGTAGAGGAGGCTCATGCCGTACAACATCACCGCCGAAGCGAACACGCCGAGCAGGTAGTACTTCACACCGGCTTCGTTGCTCTTGCGGTCGCGCTTGCGCCACGCCGCGAGCATGTAGGCCGGGATGCTCAGGAATTCGAGGGCCACGAAGATGCTCACGAGATCGCGACTCGAAGCCATCATGACCATGCCGGTCACCGAGGTGAGCAGCAACGTGTAGTACTCGCCTCGGTGATAGTCGCCTTCTTCGACGTGGTTCTGCGACAGGAGCACGACCACGTAGCCGGCGATGAGGAACAAAGCCTTCAACGTGAGGGCGAACTCGTCGATCACGTAGCGCCCGTCGAAGAGCGAACGCACATCGGCGTCGGCCACCGCCAGGGTGACGACCGGCAACAACGCACCGAGCATGACGAAACCGGTGAGCGAAGCCGTGACCCAACGCTTGGACTCGCTCACGAAGAGGTCGACCAGGATGATCAGACAGATACCAGCGGCGAGCACGATCTCGGGCGCGATGGCGTGGTAGTCGACGGTGGGCGACTGCCACGGCACCTGGGCGAGAATCGACGAGATCACGGATCAGCCTCCGAATGCCTTCAACGCAACCGAAACGGCGGGGTCGAAGATCTTGAACATCAACTGCGGATACACGCCGAACACCACGATGGCGATCAGGAACGGAGTCCAGGCGATCCACTCGAAGCGGTTGACGTCGTGCAGATCGGAGTGGTGGTCGTCGTGGTGATCACCGTGGTGCGAACCGGCGAACTCGGGCTTGGGCTCGCCGAACGACGTGCGCTGGAAGAGCCAGAGCAAATACGCGGCGGCGAGAACCGTACCGAGGGCGGCGATGATCATGAACGTCCGGAAGGTTTCGACCGGCAGACCATCGGCCGGTTCGTAGGCCGACAGGATCGCCGGGAACTCACCCCAGAAACCGGCGAGTCCGGGCAGACCGAGTGAAGCCATGGCGCAGAAGCCGAGGATCCAGCCGAGGCGCGGCATCTGCTTGAGCATGCCGCCGAGGCGCGAGATCTCGAGCGTGTGGTAACGCTCCTTCACCGAACCGGCGATGAAGAAGAGCATGCCGGTGATCAGACCGTGGGCGACCATGCCGAACAACGCGGCGTTGAAACCCATCGGGGTGAGCGTCGAGATACCGAGCATCACGAAACCCATGTGCGCAACCGACGAGAAGGCGATGAGTCGCTTCATGTCGGTCTGGGCCAGACATCCGAGAGCTCCGTAGATGATGCCGATCACCGCGAGGAGTCCGATCCACGGAGCCCATTCCTTGGCCGCCTCGGGCAGGGTCGGGATGGCGATGCGCACGAAACCGTAGGTGCCGAGCTTCAGCAGGATCGCGGCCAGGATCACCGAACCCTGCGTGGGGGCCTGCGTGTGCGCGTCGGGCAACCACGTGTGGAACGGGAACATCGGGACCTTCACCGCGAAGCCCACGAACATGCCGGCGAAGATCCAGATCTGCGCCGAACGGCCGAGGAGTCCGCCGTACTCGGCGAGCAGCGGCATCGAGAACGAAGGCTCCACGCCTTCGGGCAATGCACCACGGACTTTGAAGAACAAGGCGATGAACGCGACGAGCATCAGCGCCGAACCGAACATCGTGTAGAGGAAGAACTTCAACGACGCGTACTGGCGCTGCTCGCCACCCCACACACCGATCATGAAGTACATCGGGAGGAGCACCACTTCGAAGAACACGAAGAAGAGGATGAGGTCCTGGGCGATGAAGGTGCCGGCCATTCCGGTCTGCAGGATCAGCATCAGGCTGAGGAAGGCCTTCGGGTTACCCGGTGACGGAATGTGGTTCCACGAATAGATCATCACGAGGACCGTGACGATCATCGACAGGATGTAGAGCGGCAGGCTCATACCGTCGAGGCCGATCGTGTAGTTGCTCGAGATCACCTTGATCCACTCGGCGTCGGCGAAGAACTGCAGCGTTCCGGCCTGGTCGTAGTCGAATTGGGTGAGCGTGTAGATGCCGACACCCAAAGTGGCGACGGCGGTGAGCAACGCCACGAACTTGTGCGTCTCTTCGTCGGACTTCGGGATGAAAAGCATCACCACCACGCCGACCAGCGGCAGGAATGTGCCGACTGTCAGCAGCCAGTTCTGATCACGGAGTACTTCCACGCCGTCTCTCCTCAGGTGTTGATGATGACGAGTACGAGAGCGCCGATGGCGGCCGCAGCGAACAGCAGCGCTCCGTATTGGTTGACCTTGCCGGACTGGACCGGGCGCAATGCTCCGCCCGTTCCCCGGGCTGCGGCGCCCGAGCCGTTCACCGCGCCGTCGACGACGCGCTGATCGATGTTCCGATACACCCAGCCGGCAGTGCGACGGGAGATCTTGGCGGCACCGTTGACGATGCCGTCGAGGACGTTCTGGTTGAACCAGTAGGCGGCCGCGGCGATCGGGTGGGCGACCGCGCGGACGATGACCTTTTCGTAGAGCGCGTCGAGGTAGTACTTGTTCCAGAGGAACGTGTAACCACCGCGCAACACCACGTTGCGCGACGTGAGTCCGACGAGTCGACGATTGCGTCGCGTGTAGTACTGGACGCAGAAGAGCCAACTCGACACCAGACCGGCGGCGACGATGAGCAGCGAGAGCGCCGCCTTGCTCCACTTGAACTCGGCATGGCTGACCGCCGGGAAGTAACAGGCCTCACCGGCACCCGGCGCCTCGTACGAGCAACCCGACTTCGCTTCGCCCTCGGCTTCCTCGGCCGTGACCACCACCGGACTCAGAGCCTCACCCGGGCCGTGGGCCACGGCGGCTTCGACCGCGACGTACTCCGAGCTCGGTTCGACGTACTTCTTGAAGCGTTCCCAGTTGGAACCGAAGGGAGTGGCGTTGGCGAGACCGGCCACCAGCGCGAGTGACGCGAGGATCATCAACGGAACGGTGATGAGTTTGGGGCTCTCGTGCGGGCCGTGCGAAGCGTGAGCATCGTGATCACCGTGGGCCGCATGTGCATCGTGATCAGCGTGCGCATCGTGATCGTCGTGGGCGGCGTGTTCGTCGTGATGCTCACCGGCCGCCGCGCCCCGGGCCTCACCGAAGAAGGTGAGGTAGGTCGCGCGGGTCATGTACGCCGCGGTCAGGAACGCTCCGCTCAGGCCCACGATCATGAACGCCTGGTAGCCGTTGTGGCCGACGTTGTCGATGATTTCGTCCTTGGAGAAGAACCCGGCCAGCGGGAACACACCGGCGAGAGCCAGCGTCGAGATGATCCAGGTGGTCGCGGTGATGGGCATCTTCTTGGCCAGCCCGCCCATGTCCTTCTTCATGTCGAACGAATGGTGCGAGCCCGAGTGGCTCACCGATCCGGCGGCGAGGAACAGACACGCCTTGAAGAACGCGTGGGTGAAGATGTGGAAGACGGCCGGCAACCAGGCGCCGGCGCCCAGACCCATCATCATGTAACCGAGCTGCGAGACCGTGGAGTACGCCAAGACCTTCTTGATGTCGTGTTGCACGAAGGCGAGCAACGCCGCGATCACGATCGTGACGCCACCGATCAGGACGATGAAGTTGATGTTGGTGTCACCGATCTTCATGCCCTCCCAGAACACCGGGTAGAGACGCGCCACGAGGAAGACACCGGCCACGACCATGGTGCTCGAGTGCAACAGCGAACTCACCGGGGTCGGACCGGCCATGGCGTCGGGCAACCATGTGTGCAACGGGAACTGACCGCTCTTGCCGATGCACGCGATGAACAGCGCGACCGCGCCCCACGTGAGGACCGACTTGCTCGCCTCACCCGACATCGCCCAGGCCGAGAGACCGCTGATGTTGAATCCGCTGACTCCGAGGTGTTCCTGGGTCCACTGGTTGGCGCCGAAGAACAGTGCACCGGTACCGACGAGCAGTCCCATGTCACCGACGCGGACCGTGAAGAACGCCTTCAGCGCGGCGCGCGCATTGGCCTGATCTTCCCACCAATGCCCGATCAGCATGAACGAGCAGAGGCCCATGATCTCCCAACCGAGGATCAGTTGGACCATGTTGGGCGCGAGGACCATGCAGAGCATGCCGGCCGAGAACAAGGTGAGAGCGGCGAAGAAGTGCGTATAACGGCGGTCGCCGCGCAGATATTCGAGCGAGTAGATCTGCACGAGGGTCGAGATGAACGCGACCACGACCAGGAGGGTCAGCGCGAGTCCGTCGATGTGCTGACCGATACCGAACTCGAATCCACCGCTCTGCCACCAGGTCCATTCGTGGATGACCGGACCGACGTACGGCGCCGAGTGTCCTTCGGCCGCCTTCACGAGTCCGTGTGCGACCTCACCGGACGCTCCGTCGACCCGCTGGATCCACTGGTAGGCCGCGCCGAGGGCGAGGACGAGTGAACTCACCATGGAGAGGACGCCGATTTCGCTCCCCTTCATGGGCAGTCGGCGACCGAACAGGATGATGAGCGCGAAACCGACGGCCGGGATGATCGGGATCACCCAGGCGTGGTCGAGGAACCAACCCACCGAGAGCGCGGATTCGGATGCCAGCATCGATCAGCCCTTCATGTCCGAGAGTTCATCGAGCGAGATGCTCCGGCGGTTGCGGTAGATGAGAAGAACCATGGCCAGGCCCACGCCCACTTCGGCGGCGGCGATGGCGATCACGTACAACGCGAAGGTGTTGCCGTCGATGGAGTCGAGGCGCTGCGAGAACGCGAGCAGGTTGAGGTTCACCGAGTTGAGGATCAACTCGATCGACATGAGGACCATGACGGCGTTCTTGCGCGCGAGCACGCCGTAGACGCCGATGCAGAACAACACGGCGCCGAGGAGGAGGAACTGGACGGTCAGCACGGGTCAGTCCTTCCTCGCCAGAACGATGGCACCGATCACGGCCACCAGCAGCACGAACGACAGCGCCCAGAACGGCAGGAGGTACGGCCCGAAGATGTCGTCGCTCAGCGCCTGTACGGGAACCTGCTGATCGGGGTTGGGCAACTTCTCGTCACCGAAGCCGTCGATGAGAACCCACGTCATCACCCCGAGCATGAGGAGCGCCACCGGCACACCGATGGCCCAGTTCTTGTTGTTGAGATCGGCCTCGGCGCCGATCTTGGCGCGGGTGAGCATGGTTCCGAAGAGGAACAGCACCATCACGGCGCCGACGTACACGAGCACCTGGGTGATGGCCACGAACTCGGCCGAGAGGAGCAGGTACTGAGCGGCGGCACCCGACAGCACGACCACGAGCCACAGTGCGGCGTGAACGACGTTGTTCACGGTGACGACGCGCAGCGCTCCGACGATCATCAGCAGGGCGATCACGCCGAAGCCGATGTTCTGCGCCACGAGGAGGTCGGCGGCGAGCATCACTTCTTGCCCTTCTTCTCGGCGCCGGCTTCGAGGGCCGGGGCCTCGGGAACGGTCTCCATCCATTCGCCGAGCTTGGCCTTGTCGTGCAGAAGGTCGGCGATGTGGGGTTCGCTGTACTCGTACTCGGGGCTCCAGAAGAGCGCGTCGAACGGGCAGACCTCGACGCAGATTCCGCAGTACATGCAGAGCGCGTAGTCGATGTCGAAGCGATCGAGTTTGTTGACCTGGCGCGGCTTACCACCGGCGCGACGCGGCGGGGCGAGCTCCTTGTGACCCTCGATGTAGATGCACCAGTCGGGGCACGAACGCGCACAGAGCATGCACGAGGTGCAGTTGTCCTCGCGCAGAGCGATCACGCCACGCGCACGAATGGGCGGCGTCTCCTTCTCGTGCGGGTACTGAACCGTGTTCGAGCCTTTGGTGGTGGTGCGCACCAAGGTGTTCAGGGTGACCCCGAGACCTTTGACGAGACCGGGAAGCTTGGGCATCAGAACGCCACCTTCAGGATGGCCGTCACCATGATGTTGACGAGCGAGACGGGAACGAGAACCTTCCAGGCGAAGCGCTGGAGTTGGTCCTCACGGAAACGCGGGTAGCTGAAGCGCACCCACATGATCACGAACGACAGCAACATCATCTTGGTGACCATGATCAACGGACCAACGACGTTCATCCAGTTGTCGACGTCGTCGATGCCGCTCCAACCGAACCACGAGAACGGGATGCCCCATCCGCCGAGGAAGAGGACCGACGCGATCAGTGAGAACACGCCGGCGGTGGCGAACTCGGCGATGAAGAACGTGAGGAATCGGAAACCCGAGTATTCGGTCATGTAACCCGACACGAGTTCGGACTCGGCGATCGGCATGTCGAACGGGGTCTGGGTGAGTTCGGCCTGCACCGCGATCATGAAGATCACGAAGCCGATGATCTGGGTGAGGAGGAACGGGTTACCGAGTCCGTTCCAGCCGAAGATCTCACCGGCGTTCTGCGAGACGACGATCTCCTGCAGGTTCATGGTGCCGGCCTGGATGATCACGCCGACCACCGCGAGCACCATGGGCAGTTCGTAGGCGATCAGCTGACCGGCGGCGCGCAGACCACCGAGCAACGAGTACTTGTTGGCGCTCGACCAACCGGCGATGAGGATTCCGAGAACGCTCACCGACGACACGGCGAGCATGTAGAAGACACCGGCTTCGAAGTTGGTGAACCAAGCATCGGGTCCGAAGGGCACGACGGCCACGAGCAGGAACGTGCTCGTGAGCACCACGAGCGGCGCGATCTTGAAGATGAAACGATCGGCGCGCTCGGGGGTGATGTCCTCCTTCTGCAACCACTTGCCGACCTCGGCGAAGAGCTGCATCGAACCGTACGGACCGGCTTCCATGGGTCCGAGGCGGCTCTGCATGAACGACATCATCTTGAAGAGGAAGACGTACACGATCGTGCCGGCCGGAAGGAGCACGGCCACCACACCACCCAGCACGCGAAGCAGCGACTGGGCCCAGTACGGGAGATCGGCGGCGAGTAACGCGTTCATCAGCGGTCGATGTCTCCGAGGATGAAGTACAGCGAGGCGAGGATCGTGATGATGTCGGGTACGTAGACGCCCTTCAGCACCCACGGAACGATCGAGATGTTGTTGAAACTCGCCGAGCGGATCTTGGTACGGAACGGACCGAGCTCGCCCTTGCTCACGACGTAGTAGCCCATTTCGCCGAGCGGGTTCTCGGTGGAGACCCAGGCCTCGCCTTCGGGAACCTTGATGATGCGCGGCACCTTGGCCATGACCGGTCCGGACGGAATGCCGTCGAGGAGTTGGTCGACGATGCGCGTCGATTCGCGCACTTCCTGCAAGCGGATCCAGCAACGCGCGAAGCTGTCGCCGTCGGGATGGGTCCAGACCTTCCAATCGATCTTGTCCCAGGCCATGGGCAGGCTCTGATCGCGACGGAGATCCCAGTCGACACCCGAGGCG
>Ga0255076_1000105_pt1 | contig 16596 bp, 23 predicted proteins | sample Colum_Law_RepB_8_FD_188475 | JGI IMG/M metagenome (GOLD analysis project Ga0255076, IMG submission 188475) | Freshwater microbial communities from Columbia River, Oregon, United States - Colum_Law_RepB_8h | ecosystem: Environmental > Aquatic > Freshwater > River | place: USA: Oregon | collected...
CGCAGCGCGGATCGCTGTGCCGTGCGACGCAAGTTGCTTCCTGAAGATCGCCATTCCGAGTCGGAGTCTCCCACCATTCTCGGTCGGAGTCCACTATCTGGACGAGGTTCCCATCGCTGGTTTCGGTCGGTTCGGTGGTGCGGATGCGAGCGCGACTGTCCAGATGAGACAGCGCGCGAGCTCGATCGGCCCTGGCGACTTCTGCGAGGAGAGCACGATCTGGCCGTTCGATTTCGCCAGGACAGCTCTCGCGACGTGCTCCGCGAGGGTGGTTTCGCCGCTGTGGACGACCTTGCCTTCGTGGATCATGGATCGGACGAGGCTTGTGTAGCGGAGAAGTTCGGCGTAGCCGACGGTCTTTGTGCGTCGGTCGAACTGTGGTGGGACGTGGATCTCGAGTGTGGGGGTGACTGCGAGTCCGACGGACGGATCCGAGAGAACCCTCCCGACCTCATCCCAGGCCTGTTCTTCGGACTCGACGACGAACTCGACAGTCGCCTGAATCCTACCGTCGGCACGTCGAGAGGCTCGGACTCCGACGTAGCGGCTCGTGTCGATGCTGCTGTCGATCGCGAGGATCCCTCCGGCCGGTGTCGGTTCGTCGGTCTGATGCTGGTTCCACAGGTGCGGAGGGAGCCACGATCCGGCGCTGGCGACCCACTGGTTCAAGTGTGCGCGTAGGTAGGCGTTCCTGTCTGGGGCTTCTGCGGCCGCTTGGAGCGCCTCGATCCGGATCGTTTGGCCGAGCGCAGGGTTCGCCCAGGGGAGCCATTCGAGGCCGGATCCGACTCCAGGTGGAGGTGACCATTCGGCGAAGTACAGCTTGGCCGGTCGGCCTTCGTCGATCGCGGCGATCGCCGACTCGCGAAGCTTCAGCATCACGGTCGAGCTTTCGTCGCCGGCTGTGGAGAAGTACGCGCCGAGAGGGTTCGGTCTGGCAATCATCGTCGGCCGGAGAGCGTCAAACATGACGGCCGGACTGATGCTCCACAGCTCGTCCACCAGGAGCAGATCGACGGACGCGCCATGCTGGTTCGGGACAGCGGCCGCGATCTTCAGCAGGGATCCGTCCGGCATCCGGATCTCCTCACGTCCGTACGACCAGAAGGCCTTGCCTCCCATCGCCTCGAGCACCGGAGCTAGGTCACGGAACATCGCCGAGCTGCGATCCAGCTTGTTCGCGACCATGAGCACGGTCTGCGGATCGCCTCTGAGAGCGGCCATGTGTGTCACCCAGAATCCGGCCAGCGCCTTCAGGAGCACACTCTTTCCCTGCTGACGGGCCGTGCTGACCAGCCCTTCCGCATGGCACAGCTGTCCCTCGAGATGCTGAAGCAGACCATCCGCGACGTGGATCTGCCAGGGCATCAGCGGTTTCAGATGCCGCGCCGACCACTCGGCGACCAGCTCCCCATAGCTCGAGTCCGAGATCCGAAGGCTTTCCAGCCTCGGTTCCGACCTCCCTACCAGCTCTTTCCCCTCTCCCAAAGAGAGAGAAAGAGGGGGGCTCGGGGTGAAGGCTTCGCTTCGCGAAAAAACGTGGGCCTTGCGATTCTCCGATGCTCGAGCTTTCTTGGCGTTGGCGAGGGCTGCGCCGAGGCGAGCGTTACAGCGATGGTGGGCTGGTCGGAGGTTCCATTCGTCGTGTGTTCCTCCGAGCTCGAGGGGTTGGATGTGGTCGAGTGTGTCTGCTCCTGGTTTTCCGCAGATGGCACAGTCGGGGTGGTCGGCGAGGATTCTGCGTCGTGCGGCCTGGTATCGGGGATCCTTGTATGGGTCGCGTGTCATGGTTCCTCTTTGAGTAGAGAACTACTGTTAGTCAGTAAGTACTTCTTCTTCAGTTCTTTCTAGAACGGACGGTTATCCGACGTCGGAAAACCTGTCGTCGGTCTGTGGATAGGTCAGCCACTTATCCTCAGCGTTATCCACAGGCTGTTCGTAGATGAGGATCGTGTGGATCCATGTTCCGTTCGGCTTCTGATGTCGAGTGCGGCGCAGGTAGCCATGTTCCTCAAGTTCCTTCAGGCCGGATCGGACTGCGTGGATCCCTTCGGGGCTGATCGAGGCCAGGTGCGCCGAGCTGGTGCGCCAATGGTCAGGTTGGCTGAGGACGTAGATCAGCAGGCCACGGGCCTTCCAGGACAGTCTCTGGTCGCGGATCACCTGGTTGCTGATGATCGTGAAGTTCTCCCGTTTGCGTGGGGTTCGGACGATCATGCGATCTCCCACCATTCGGGCCAGATCGCGCCAGGATGGACACCGGCGTAGTTCACGGCCAGATGGTCGGCTTTCTTCCACGGTATGCCAACGACGCGCCAGCGGTCAATCGTCTGAATGTCCACACCGAACGCTCGGGCATAGTCACCTCGGGTCGGTTCGGTGTGGGCTTTGTACTGGATCGGGACGCGCGCGATCCTGGCGAGGTTCTCAAACGGAAGTTTCATCGGCCTTCGTCTGGGCTTTCGTAGTGCTCGATCACGGCCATCGCACGGACGAGACGAGTCCGTAGGCGTTCGTTCTCCTCCTCAAGCGTGATGTTCTTCGCTCGGAGCTCTTGGATCTCGGCCATCGCAAGCTCGAGCATCCTGGTCGCTTCCTGGATCTGTTGTACCAGTGCTGTCATGTCGTAGGTCATGGTTTCCTTTCGGTCAGTATCTGTTTGATTTCGTTCCAGTCGGATGGTCGCCAGATGTACGCCTCGGCTCCGGCCGCCTTTAGGGTGGTGATCCAGTCGAGTTGTTGATCGGTGACGCGACCCAGCTGGGTTTTCAGTTCGGCGAAGATCACGCCTCGCTGTGGGTGCGCCAGGACGAGATCGGGGAATCCGGTGTCGCCGGACTGGGCCGATCGCCAGCGGCCGTTCTGAAGTTTTGTGGGCAGGATGTGAACGCTTTTCCATCCAGTTAGTCGTGCTGTCTCGACGATCACAGCCTGAAATGCCGACTCGGTGATCTTCATCGGATCAGAAGCTCTGGTGAGAACAGGTACTCGCGATCTAGGTAGTAGTGCGGCTTGTCGGCCCACATCTTGCGTTTGCCGAGGCTTCGGATCTTCGCGTAGGTGCTCCAGCCGATGATTTCTACGTACTGTCCATCAACGCGCGCGAGCACGAACTGCTGGGATGGGCCGTGCCGTTCATCTTTCCAGGATGCGCGCAGTTGGATTGTTGAGTCCCATTCGATGGAGCGAACCTCAAGGTGGCCTACGTCGTGGGCCCAGTCGTAGTGTTCGGCGAGCCATTCCAGGCCGGTGAACTGTGCGACTGCGAGTTCTGCTTTCGCGGCGCGGAAGTGTTGCTCGAATCGTGTCATGTCGTCGGTCGGTGTGCCGGTGTCTTTGTATCCCTTACGGATCGCTCGGCAGGTGAGCCGGACTGCGTTCAGTGTGGCGCGTTCCACTTCGATCGGATCAAGTGTGATGAGCATCAGAACGCCTCCTCGTTCATCGCTTCAGCCTTTAATTTGTCGATCAGCGCCGACGTGTCCTTCTTTAGTTTCGGTGGTTCGGAGACGTAACCGAGCGCTTTCAGCATCCGACGTTGCGCGTCGGTGGTTTCGGTCTGGCTGGAGGGCTGGGGTGTGTGTGCTCGAGGCCGATCGTCGGTCTGACGCGCTTGGACTTCGTTGCTGGAGGCCAGTGCTTCGTTGATGCCGATGCCCATGTAGCCGAGCGCGCGGCCGAGCGCCGACGTGAAGCCGACCATCCGCTCGGATCCTCGCGTGTAGGGAGTCTTGCCTGGGAACGGTTCGGCGGCCGTGGCGATCGAGGGTTTCAGGTCGTCCGGTGTGCGCCACACGGTCATTTCGCACACGAGAAACGTCTGCTCCTCGATTCGCATGATGTCGAACCCTGTCTCCTGGACTCGGAGATCAGGCCATCGTTTCAGTGCGTCAAGGAGACGCTGGTTTACGGGGACATAGTTGTCCAGGTTCATTTGTTGCCTTCCTGTAGTCGGGTCAGGTTTGTCAGGTGCTCATGTTTGAAGCACGGCCAGCACCACGGAAGCCAGATGCCGGTGTTGAGCCATCGGACGATCTCGGTGTCAATGAGCAGTTTCTGGCAGTGGCAGCAGAGTGCGATGTCGGGCTTCGGTGAGGTACTGATAATCACACCATAGCGAGCCGGTGTGCTTAGGTTTGTGAACGTCTCAGTCGGAGTCGTTCGTCCTCGCTGGTTCCTCCCCAGATGCCAGGGAGCTCACGATGGGGAAAGCTCATCGCATAGTCGAGGCATCGGCGACGGATCCGGCACGTCGCACAGACGGTCTTGGCCTGCGTCGCTATTGCCTGCTGGCCCTGTTCGGGGAAGAAGAAGCTCACGTCTAGGCCGAGACAGGCCGCTTCTGACCAGTCGGTCAGCACGTGATCGACCAGGGCTTCCATCCGCACTTCCCTGCGGCCTCTCGGGAGCTGTACAGCTTCCAGGCGAACGCGAGGTTCCGTGCTGGGTCGAACATCGCCTCGGGATGGTCACCCATGCCGAGTTCGGCGATCCATGCGGTGTGGATCTGGTTGATCTGGGTCAGGCCGGCGTCGTGGCCGTTCCATGCGTCGGGCTGACAGCGGGATTCGCGCCAGATGATCGACATGAGTGTCTCGAGGATCTGTCGGTCGGCCGGCCATCCGGCCGCGACAGCCTCAGGAACCCACTCCTGGCACGGAGTGTCTGCGCTCACCAGTGGCAGCATCGGGCCCTGTGTGGTCGTAGGAGCGGCGCTGGTCGTCGTGGGGTCTGGCAGGGTTGCTACAGCGGTAGCTAGCCTCTGAGGGGCTTCTGGGATGTCGTGCTGGTAATCGACGCGGTATGCGAAGAGCACTGTGCCGAGAATGGCGATGCCTAGAAGTAGGCGGTTCATGGGTTGTCCTTTCGGGTCGGGTTCCGCAGGTGCGGAGGGTTTACCGACTCAGGACGGGATCGTCAAGCCTTCGGGTCGTCGTCGTCCGAGCTCTTTTTGAGAGCTCCTCCAGCTGCGAGGCCGGTCAGTGCGCCGCCGATCGAGAATGCGAGAGGCTGAAGTACGTCCATAAAACGGCCATCGAGGGGAGCGATGTCTCCTTCGGGCTGGTACACGTAGATCAGGCTGTACAGCATTCCCAGGACGGTCACTCCGAGAACGAACGCGAGGGTCATTATCAGGCCAGCGCGTACGCGGGCTTCGATCTCGTCAGGGGTGAGTCGTCGCCGACGGGGGCGTGGGGTCTTTTCGGGGGTCATCGGGGTCTCTGAATCTGTCCGAGCAGGCGCTCAGGAGACAGGCTAGGGAGGTCGCTATGGTGAGCGCCACTCCCCAGCGGCTGGTGGTGGTCATTGGGGCTCATTTCGCCTCGAGGATGGTCTTGAACGCGGCATCGACCTTTTCGGGATGGTCGGCCATGTCGGGACTAATTTCGTAGTGAACCCAGGCGGCTCCTGGTGAGCCGATGGTGGGTTTGTCGTAAATTTTCCAGGCATGTCGGTCACAGCGCCAGCCGGCGCCGTGTTGGCCTGGTTGGACGCGGTTGCCGTAGTCGTGGATTTCCTCGATGCCGAGTGTGTCGGCGTGACGCTCGAGGAAGGTGATGGCGGCGATGATCTGGTTGGGGCCGCCTCCAAGGTCCGCCGCCCGGCCGGTCGCATGAACGGACAACGGCGGGTTAGGTTGGCCGGATCGGACCGGTCGATTGGAATGGATGCCGAGGTTCTTCATCTGAAACAGGAACCTCATGTAGTCCTGAAAGCGGATGGTGCCGGGGCGTGGGCCGTTGGCGGGGTCGGTGTTGCCGGTGTACGGCCGACCACCGGCGGCGGGTTCGGCGGGTTTCTTTTTAGTTGCCATACGGATCAATCCATCCCGGCTGTTGGCGGTAGTGGATGTTGCCTGCTTCAAGGCTGGCGACGATTTCGGCGGCCCACTGGTGTGCTCCGTCTGCGTCGGCCCATGGGCCAGGCCGGTCTACTTCAACGCCGTTGATGGTGACGCTGACGTAAAGGTCGTCGGTGACTGTTGCGAGGTAAGTGTTCATCGGTTACTCGGCATTCCTGAACTGTGGCATCCGCAGATGATGTTGCCGGAAGGTTGGGTTCGGCTTGACCATGTTGTGCCATCGGAGGATGTTTGGAAGCCGCTGAACACAAGTAATCCGTTATTATCGGACATTCCGAAGTAAGGGATTCCGCTGGTTGTGGCTGGTGTACGATCGGTCCAAGTAGTGCCGTTAGTTGAACTTTCGATGTCCACAGTAAGTACGCCTGTAGTACAAAGTGCGGCGATGACGGTTGTGTTGGCCGCAAAGTAAGCCACTCCACCTGACGCGATTGTGATTGCCGATGTTCGTGCTGTCCATGTTGTGCCATCGGTGCTTGATGCGAATGCGCCGGTTGTGCCGGAGTCGTTACCTCCAACCCAGATCGACTGTCCCTTGAAGTAAACAAGGTCGTTTACGGTACTAAGCGTTGAGGTTCTGCTAGTCCACGTTCCTGTCGGATCAGTCGCCGTGTAAAAGCCCGAAGCGTCGTCAGCAATAATCCACAGGCCGTTTCCCCATGCGACTTTGACAACGTTTCCGCCGATGCCAGTCGTTTTTTGTGTCCAGTTGATTCCATCAGTTGAGTAGGCAACTTTAGTCGGACTGTTTCCAACTGCGACCCAGTAGCCGTTGCCGTAGGCAACATCGTTGATGTGATTTGTCCCGAATGATGATGTGCGTTGCGTCCATGTCGTACCGTCCGGCGATGTTGCTAACTTCCCGGATTCTCCTACAGCGACGTACAGATCGCTGGTGTTTGAGGCCACAGCGTTGATGAGTGTGGTACTGAATGATGATGTTCGGCTTGTCCACGAGCCGTTAGCGACTGTTGTGGATGTCGAGGTGTAAAGTTCTCCGCTTTGACCTGCCACGATCCACAAGTAAGGCAGGGTGCCTGCGGCGCCGCCTCCGGTAGCGGCCGAGACTGCGGGAATCATGCGCTGGTGTTCCCGAACAACACCCACTCATCCGTCGCCAACTTCATCAGACACACCACGCCGTACTGGCCGTTGATCTTTGTCTTGGAGCCGTTCGAGCGGATCGTCGTCGTCGCCGGAGTTGAGGCCGAAACGGTGACCTGACCGGCGCCGCCCTGATACAGCAGGATCTGAGTCCCAATGGCGAAAGCGACCGAAGCGTTCGTCGGCACCGACAAGGTGATGGCCGAGGCGTTAGTCAAAGTGATGGTCTTGGCGGCGTCGCCCAGGACGAGCGTGTAGGTCGTGCCGGTCTGGGCGTTCAGTTGGAGCGCCGCCAGGTCGTTTACGCCACCAGCGATCTGGTTCACGTTGGCGGCCGCCAGCACCTGACCGTCGGTATAAGCAGCTGAAATGGGATAAGTGGTTGCCATGAGACTCCTAGAGAGTGTTAGTGCCGAGAATACCGTATTGGCTTGAGCCGAGGATGAAGGCCGTGCTCAACGGCTCGCGGGTGATCAAACGGGTCGTCCAGGTTTCGGGGGTGATGTCGTGCTCAACGCCTTGGACGGTGATACGAAGATCAAGGACGCTGGTGGGTGTTTGAGTGCGGGTGACGTAGATCGGGTCGCCGAAGTCCAGATCAAGGGCCGGTAGGACTCGGTTCGTGTCGCTTGAGAGGTCAAGGGTGATGGACTCGATGCGGATCCGAGGGGTTTTACGGTAGTTCAGGATCAGGTTGGCGATGTTCAGTGCCTGTGCGTTGTTGCGTCCCAGCAGCTGTGTTTCGGTGTAGGTGCGAGTGAAGTAGTCGGCGATCGACGTTGCGTCGGAGGCGATCTGGGCAGTGCCGCCGTGGTTCGTTACGGACACCACATTTGAGAGCTCTGTTTCGTCGAAGGCGACGTCAAGCTCCTGGTAGCGAATTCCTGCGCCTGTGTCGGAGAAGTCGATGGCTGTGCCGGACGCTTCCTGGCTGATCGTTGAACGGGACTTGAATCGGGCATTTCCGTTCGGATCCATGTAGAAGGCGCCGAGCTCGGTGGATTCGACTGTCTGGATCGCTCCTAGGACGCTTCGGAGGCCGCCTGGGTCGTTCTGGAGTTCTTGGGTTCCGGTGTCGATTTCTCGCATGTCGGCGGGCCAGTCGATCATGTCAAGAATCTGGTTGATGCGAGCGCCTGGCAGGTCGCCGGTTGAAGCTCCGGTCACAGAATCCACGTTGGACAGGGCAAGCAAGCGGAAACCGTCGTTCGCGGTGATGGTGACTCGAGCGAAGTCGGTGCCTTTGGGCCATTCCCAGTCCCATGAGCTGATGAACCCTGAGAAGAGTGCGTATTCCGTGCCCTGGTAGGTGGTGGTCACTTTGACCTGGCGCATCGGGAGGATCTGACCGTAGTAGGGGCCGGATGCGTTGTCTGGGTTCCAGTCGCCTGTGAAGTCCCACCAGGAGATCGTCGCTTGTCCTGGTGTGTATTGCTCAAAGATACGGTCGCGGCCGCGTCGGATTGAAATTCTGTCCACGTCGTCGCTGATGTCCACGACTTGAACGGTGGACGTTCCGAGGATGTTCGTGCCCAGGATGCCGTTGATCGCGTCACCCAGGACGAGCACGTTCCCGAACGATGCGCCAGTGCCGAGGCGGAGGCGGACGACAGGCTGACAGGGGAGGGTCATGTGTTGGAGTACACCAGCTGTGAGCCATTGCGCTGACTGTTCACGAGGCCTTTACGGATGGTTTCCACCAGGTCACGTTCGCTGGTCACGGATCCGGCCACGTTCACGGTCACGGAGGGTTGCGAGCTGGCAGCTGTGCTCGAGAGCAGGTTTGCGGATTTCGTGGTTGCTGTGCCTTTGCCGAAGCCGGAGAAATCAAGTCCTGGTGGGATGTAGTAGCTGCGACCGTCGGGCCCGACCACGTTCACTCCACGACTACGCGATTCGGATGGGGTGTCGCCTGGGCGGACGGTCGTGCCGCCTGAAACGCGGACGTTTACCACTCGATCTCGAGCGAGCTCATCAAGCAGCCGTTTGGCTTCCGCGAGATTTCCTGAGTCAAGCGCGACGAGGATTTCGGTCTGTTTTTCAGCGGGAACATCTCCGAGGAGTTCGATGTAGTCCGCGACGTCGCCATACAGGTCATCGAATGCTTCTTGAGCTGCTCGGATCGCTTCAGGTGTTTTTTCCTCTAGAGCAGTACCAGCTGCCGCAGCGACATCGTCGAATGATTGCTCGACGTTGCGGAACGCGTCTCTCATGTCAAGTTTCCCGAGGAGAGTGCTCCATTCGTCGGTCAGTTCGGACACTTTGTCTGCTGTGTCCTCTGATTCGTCGCCGAGATCCTCGATCTCGTCTCCGGCGTCTTTGGCTTTTATCGCTCCGTCTGCCAGTTTTACATTTATTTTCGTAAGACTGTCCCACAGGCCGTAGCGGAAGGTCCCGAATCCAAGCTTTAGGATGTCTATAAGCTTGTCGGATTTTTCAAGTACTGGTGTGATTGCCTCGGTCAGATCGGTCAGGATCGGAATGAGTTCGGATCCGACAATCAGTGCGAAGTCACCCAGGGCATCGTTCAGTGCGTCTTGGGCGTCGCGTAGATCTTTGGCTTTTTGGACTTCTTCTTCGTTGATAATTTTTGCGTCTGAGACGTCCTCGAGACGGGCGATGATTTCGTCGGATCCCATGTTCACCAGGTCGGCCAGTTCCCTCCAGCTTTTGCCGAACAGTTGTGTCGCGATCTTGGCTTTATCGGCTGGATCTTTGATGTTTTTCAGGGTGTCGATGACTTCAAGAAAGGTTGCCTGGGGGTCGTAGGTTCCGTCTTTGTGTTTCTTCATTTCGACGCCCAGATCAGCGAAATAATCTTCGCCTTTGGACGCCTCTTTGTTCATCTTATTTATGGCTCTTTCGATCGTGCCTGCGTCGATGTCGATGTCGCCTGCTACTTCTGTCCAGCGGGACGCTTCATCCAAGGTGAGGCCTGTCGCGTCACGGAACTTGTCCACCGACAGGGATAGATCTTGAAAGTCGCCGATTGCTTTGATTGCGAATCCTGCGATCGCGCTTCCTGCGGCCGCTGCGAATGTCGCGGCGTTGGCTTTCATGTAGTCGGTTGCCGCTCCGAACCCTGCTTTCAGTTTGCCCATGCCGCCTTCGGCTTCGGCCACTTTGCCTTTGAAGTGTGCGAATCCAGCCTCAGCTGACTTGAGGCCCTTATCGACAAACTCGGTAATGATCGGAATGTTGATCGCCATTAGCGCCTCACCTTCATCAGGATTTTGTTGGCTTCACGCTCGACATCGGCGACAATCTTCGCGATCTCGGATTGCGAATCGGACAGCTTCGCTTCGGCTGAGGGCCACATGAAACGGGAGGCCGGTGCGCCGAAGGTGCTGTTCAGTTTGGCCGCAAGGAACTGTCCCTGGCCGACTATCGCGTGACCTTTGGGACGATTTGCGTAAGCGCGCGTCCGACCAGAAAACTCGATCTTATTGACCTTTCCGGCCATGTCAGCGATCGCGGTCGGCGCATCGTAGGTGCGGATCCGGATCGTCGAGAGCGTCTCGTAGGTTGCGCCGCGCATCACCTGGGCTCGTTTGCGAGCGCGACGAGTGTTGATGTCCACCTTCACAGGTTTTAGCACTCGAGCTCCAGTGCGGCCCTGATGGTCAAATCCGTCGATCTGCTTGATCGGTGCTTTCGCCTGGTTGATGAGATCCACGGTCGGTTTAGCGACCTGCCGGAAACGCTTACCCAGTTCGCGACGGAGCTTCGGGTTTACGGACTGAATGGTTTTCAGATCATCTTTCAAGCCTTGGATCTGGATGGACATTCCGCTCATGGTGCTCATCGCTGGTTCTGTCCTTTCTGATCCATCTCCACTAGAAGCCTAACGATCTCATCGACCAGGCTTGGGGGAGTGTTCAAGAGATCCAGCGGACTCACATGAAGTCGGATCGCGAGCTGTGCGATCAGGTTCGTGTGAGTGCCAGCTATTCGCCTTTTGGGAGAACGCTGATGTCTTTCACTTGCTCGATGAAGTTCGGCCACACCTTGATCGTGATGCCAGCCTTTCGGCAGGCTTCGTAAGCGAGGTAGTTCACTTGCTTGAACTTCACTGGGTTGAACATCCCCTCGGCAACCTGTCCTGGGTGGTGATCCTCCCAGGCGCAGGCCACTGCGTAGGTGATGGGAACGATGTGCTCGGTGTCGTCTGTTAGGACGACCTTCAGATTCATTCCGATCATGTCGGGACTCCTTTGTTACGGGGTGATGTCGCGCACCCAGGTTCCACCGGTGAAGGTGACCTGGACGGTTTCGAGCTCCCCTACCGTACCGCCGACAGCCTGGAAGTTTGACAGGAACGCTCCGGTGATCTGGTACTCGGGGTTCGATGCGCCGACCGTGGTGTTCTCCTGCTTGATCGTGATGGACACTGCGTCGTCGCCCACGATGTCTGCCAGGGTTGCCTCGACGGAACCTGCTCCCAGGTTCTTGTAGAGGGTTGCGGTCACTTCGACGGTCTGGAGGCCTTTCGTGTAGGTGCGACCGGATGCGCCGAAAGTGGTTGTCTCGAGCTGGTCGTAGCCGACAGTGAGGGTGGCTGCCGAACACTGGTCGGTGAAGTCCACTGATGCGATGGTGATGACGGGGTTCGTCAGGTTGGCCACTACAGCCATGTTTGTCTCCTTAGTTTCGGCGAGCTGATACTCGCACTGTTAGGTCGTAGCAGGGCAGATCTTGTCCGCCGATGTTGATCGATCCTGGTCTGCCCTGGGTGATTGCCAAAGCTGAGTCCATGATGGTATCGCACTGGGTGAGTAGCCAGTCGAGCGCATCCTGGTTCGCGGGTGGTGCGGCCAGGATTGAGAGCTCGAAGGTAATGTCCGCGATGTTCGAGTTGAAGCAATCGAATGTGGGCGGGTTCATCAGTGCTGTCATAGGACGCAGGTTGCGCGCGTCGGTCACCACTTTGTAGCCGAGTGCTTCGACAGTGGCTTGGACGCTGTTGCGTGCCTCGATGAAGATTCCGGAGGCCACTCATGCCACCTGCGCTCGGTTGATCCCGAGTAGGCGCATGATTTCGCCGTGGGAAAGTGTGGGTGTGCCGCCGCCCATTCCGTCGAACGATGCGAACGAGTCCACAGCGCCGCGTTGCCGGTAGAGGCTGGCGGCATACATGGTGGTTCCTAAGGTCACTGCTCCGGATGGGCTGGTGGTGAGACTGTCGTGGTATCCGGCGGCGACTCTGCGACGGAACGCCCAGGCGTTCGCAGCTGAGACACAGGTGCTGATGAAGGCCGTGTCGTTCGCTGTTGCGGCCGCGATGCCGAGCCATTCGGTCACGTTGCTCGAGGTGATCCAGGTACAGGTCTGCGTCCAGGTGAGTGTGCCGAACGGGTCGGCGGCATCTCGCTCGAGGTCGTCTCCGGTGTCGGTGTAGAGGAGCTGGTTCTGGATTCGGATGTCGTAGTCGAATGTGTAGTCGCCTTGTTCATCGACTCCGGTGAACAGGTAGGTCGGAACTGCCAGGACGGTGAATGTTCCGTCGAGGCCGTTTCCGATGCCGGCGACTGTGATCGACTGGCCGATCGCGATGTCTGTCGCTTCTAGGGTCTGAATCACGGCAACGTCGTCTCGACGCATTCTGTGCGTGATGGTGAACGTTGCCATGATTCAGACTCCTAGGGGGCAGCGGATCAGACGAAGGCGGCCTTGATGAACTTCGTGTCGTCGAGCATCAGGGTCGCGAAGTATCCGCGGAACTTGATGTACCGCGACAGCGAGCCGTCGGCGGCCTCCACGGAGATCGCTCCCTTCTGCTGTTCGAAGATTTCGAATCCGTCGGGGTGGCCGATGGCGAGGGTGCCGCTGGCGAAGTTGCGATCAACGACGACCTGAAGGCCGAAGGCGGTGGCGGTGGCGGTGCCGGGGGCCATGTTGCCGAAGGCGTTCATCGGGCCGATCTGGGGGAACAGGGGACGGTCGGCGGTGTCGGTGAGTTGGCCCATCGAGGCCCAGCGGTTCGGTGCGACGAACAGGTGGGTCGGGAGCCAGCCGTTGGAGGCCGAGAGGATGTCCGACGCGGCGGTGTACATCCAGGTCACCCAGTCCACCGGATCGGCGATGTTCGCAGCGGTGAAGTTGTTGCTGTTCGTGATGCCGGTAATGAGGTTGTCACTGGCCGCATTGTCGGTCTCGTTGGCGTATACGCGAGCCATGTCGTCAAGCAGGAGTGCGAGCACGTTCGGGTCGGTCCAGTCCATGTCCTCTTCGGACAGACGGACGTATCCGCCGTACACGCCCTTTGTCACCTGGTTGTCGGAGACAACGAACGTACCCTGATCGAGCGCCGTGTTTTCGCCATTGCTGGCTCCGATGGTGGTGTGCGTGGTCACCGAGGGGCGACGGAACACCTTGCCACCTCCAGGCATGGCCTTCGCGCCGATCGCGTCGATGACGGGACGGAGGCCGCGGAAGTTGTTGTACACCGGACCGACGATCGGCTCGGGCAGGATGCCAGGCGTGTCGGTGGTCTCGACGTTCGGAGCGGCCGCACGGATGCGAGCGTTGAACTCGGCGAACTCTGCGCCGCCGACGAGGAACTTCGCGATGTATTCGCCAGCCGACGGGAGCTTGAACTCGCGACGTGCCTCAGCGAAGATCGCCTGGGTGGGGATCGAGGCCGGCGCGGAAGCGGCGATCTCGACAGGGGTGGATTCGGTCATGGTTGAGTCCTCCTCGGGCTCAGGGTATTCGGGTTGTGGTTCTTCTTCGCTGGGCTCCTCTTCGGGGGCCGCAGCTGCGACACTGGTGATCCTCGCGTCATCGAACGCGGGCACGGCCACCAGTGAGAGCTCATGCCATACAGCTTCGGAGACACGCATGACTCCTTCGCTGTCGAACTTGTACTTCGTCGGCTGTACTCCGACGGACACTGCGTCGAGCGCGCCCATCTTGAGCAGTTCCATCGCGTCGTCGCCTGCGCGTGTGCCTGCGATCTTCGCTGTGAACATCATCCCCTGGTCGGTGGACACTCGTTCCATCACCAGGCCGACGACCTTCGACAGGTCGTGTCCTTCGACGAGCTTGGGAGCGCGGCCTGTTTCGGGCAGTGATCCTTTCTCGAAAAGAACTTTCGTGCCCAAAGAATCGGTGGTGGCGACATCCCAGGGCAACGCAAGACCAGTGATCGAACGTGCTGGGGTTCCGTCGAGGGCTTGTGCGTCGATCGACAGATCGGAAACGTGAAGGCGAATCATGCGATGGGTGCTCCGTTGGGGGTCTGTTCGCTGTCCTCGGTGCGTGGTTCGTCGCCGGATCCGAGGTCTGTCATCTCGAGAACTTCGTCGATGTCAAACTCGATGGATCGGCCTGGACCGACGATCTGAGGCAGTGAAAGAGTTTCGGCGATGGTCTTAGCGTAGGGAGCTGCTCCCCATAGCCACAGATCTTGTCGTGCCATCTGTGCGTTCTGATACACCATGCCGTTCGACGTGGGTGCCGATACGAGGTAGGCCGGTACTCCGGCGATGCGTGACATCTCGAGCGCCGCATGGTTTCGTGCTTCGGTGAGCTGAAGTTTCGCTGGATCCTGGCTGAACTCGACGAACTTCACTGCGTTGTTCAGTGCGCCGATCGCGGATTCGCGTCGTGCTGTCGCCCATTCGGAGGCCAGTTCGCCGAGCGATTCGGAATCCATCGGTTCCGTTCCGTCGGTCTGCTGGAGATAGCCAGCGGCGACTTCGGTGAGTGCGAATCGTCGTGCGGCCGCGTCGAGTCGGATTGCGATGTCGATCGCTCGAGCTCCGGTGTACACCATGCCCTGGTCTGCGGCGATGAATGTCACGACGTTTTCGAGCGGGATCAGAACTCCGTTGAACTCGACCTCGTCGGGCATTCCCCACCACTGCGGGCCCTGCTGGTTCGGTGTGGAAACAGATCCTGCTGGGAGCCAGGTGAACGACGCTGGGAGGCCTGTGTTCGCGTCGCGACTGGTGACGTACCAGAAAGCACGCCCGTACATCAGAAGATCCGATGTGGTGTTCGCCATGATGAACTGGCGCGTCACTTTCGGATCGGGTCGATCACACCAGGCTGGTGTCGGCGTGTAGATCTTCTCGTACTCTTCGCCTGTCCACTGGCGCGTGTACATCTTGAGATCGAGGCCGGCGATCATGGTACAGATCATCGAACGCGATCTGGCGATCGTGGGAATCGACAGAGCTCGTTCCTCGACCGTCCCGACTTGATAGCCGAGGAACGAGCCGATCTGTCCGTTGGCGACTCCGGCCGCAGCGCGGATCGCTGTGCCGTGCGACGCAAGTTGCTTCCTGAAGATCGCCATTCCGAGTCGGAGTCTCCCACCATTCTCGGTCGGAGTCCACTATCTGGACGAGGTTCCCATCGCTGGTTTCGGCCGGTTCGGTGGTGCGGATGCGAGCGCGACTGTCCAGATGAGACAGCGCGCGAGCTCGATCGGCCCTGGCGACTTCTGCGAGGAGAGCACGATCTGGCCGTTCGACTTCGCCAGGACAGCTCTCGCGACGTGCTCCGCGAGGGTGGTTTCGCCGCTGTGGACGACCTTGCCTTCGTGGATCATGGATCGGACGAGGCTTGTGTAGCGGAGAAGTTCGGCGTAGCCAACGGTCTTTGTGCGTCGGTCGAACTGTGGTGGGACGTGGATCTCGAGTGTGGGGGTGACTGCGAGTCCGACGGACGGATCCGACAGAACCCTCCCGACCTCATCCCAGGCCTGTTCTTCGGACTCGACGACGAACTCGACAGTCGCCTGAATCCTACCGTCGGCACGTCGAGCGGCTCGCACTCCGACGTAGCGGCTCGTATCGATGGAGCTGTCGATCGCGAGGATCCCTCCGGCCGGTGTCGGCTCGTCAGTCTGATGCTGGTTCCACAGGTGCGGAGGGAGCCACGATCCGGCGCTGGCGACCCACTGGTTTAGGTGTGCGCGTAGGTAGGCGTTCCTGTCTGGGGCTTCTGCGGCCGCCTGGAGCGCCTCGATCCGGATCGTTTGGCCGAGCGCAGGGTTCGCCCAGGGGAGCCATTCGAGGCCGGATCCGACTCCAGGTGGAGGTGACCATTCGGCGAAGTACAGCTTGGCCGGTCGGCCTTCGTCGATCGCGGCGATCGCCGACTCGCGAAGCTTCAGCATCACGGTCGAGCTTTCGTCGCCGGCTGTGGAGAAGTACGCGCCGAGAGGGTTCGGTCTGGCAATCATCGTCGGCCGGAGAGCGTCAAACATGACGGCCGGACTGATGCTCCACAGCTCGTCCACCAGGAGCAGATCGACGGACGCGCCATGCTGGTTCGGGACAGCGGCCGCGATCTTCAGCAGGGATCCGTCCGGCATCCGGATCTCCTCACGTCCGTACGACCAGAAGGCCTTGCCTCCCATCGCCTCGAGCACCGGAGCTAGGTCACGGAACATCGCCGAGCTGCGATCCAGCTTGTTCGCGACCATGAGCACGGTCTGCGGATCGCCTCTGAGAGCGGCCATGTGTGTCACCCAGAATCCGGCCAGCGCCTTCAGGAGCACACTCTTTCCCTGCTGACGGGCCGTGCTGACCAGCCCTTCCGCATGGCACAGCTGTCCCTCGAGATGCTGAAGCAGACCATCCGCGACGTGGATCTGCCAGGGCATCAGCGGTTTCAGA
>Ga0255076_1000107_pt1 | contig 16379 bp, 13 predicted proteins | sample Colum_Law_RepB_8_FD_188475 | JGI IMG/M metagenome (GOLD analysis project Ga0255076, IMG submission 188475) | Freshwater microbial communities from Columbia River, Oregon, United States - Colum_Law_RepB_8h | ecosystem: Environmental > Aquatic > Freshwater > River | place: USA: Oregon | collected...
GGCTTACTTCTTCTTGGCCTTCTTGTAGGCGCCCATGGCCGGAGCGTCCGGGTTCACTTCCGGGCCGAAGTAGCGCAGGCAGACCAGCGGCTCGGTGGTGGAGGTGTTGCGGAAGGTCACGCCTTTCTTGGCGCCGGCTTCGGTGCAGAAGTATTCGTCTTCGGTCAGCTCGTTGAAGCGGATGAGCTTCGGGCTGTTGAGGACCTGGCCGTTGATCGTGCCGGAGCCCTGGACGCAGATGAGACCGTAGGCGCCCTTGTCCGTGATCGTGCATTCGGCGCCCGGTTCGACGGTCAGTTCCTTCGCGGTGAAGTACTGGAACTTGTCGACCTTGCCGTAGACGATCCACTTGTCGACGAAGCCCTTGCCTTCGACGGAGACGACCGGCTCGAGGTAGTGGTTGTCCTTGAAGTTCGGATCGACGTTCTTGTCCCAGTCGAGCTGGTCCACGATGAAGTCGACGTCCTTGTGCTTCGACTTCGGCATGTCCTTGACGAGGAGGGCCCACGGTACTTCGCGGCCTTCGACGAGGTTCTGGTACATGCCGAATACGTCGGAACCCCACTGCGGCTCGTAGGTGCAGAGCGAGCCGGGAGCGTGGAGCACGCACGGGTCGATGAGCCAGCCGGTGCCGGGCTCGAGCTTGTAGGCCTTGGAGAGGGCGAGGATCTTGTTGTCACCCTTGTCCCAGTTGGCGATGCACTCGCGGACCTGGGCCTTGGTCGTACCGGGCTCGAAGCCCATGAACGTGTAAGGGAAGTTGTTGCCGACGTTGTTGTGCTGGGGCGGGAAGTAGTAGGACTCCGGCTTGCCTTCGAGACCGAGCAGCTTGGCCTGCTTGGCGTTCTGGTGCATGTGGTGAGGGATCGGACCCATGTTGTCGAAGAACTTGGAGTACACCGGCCACTTCTTGTACTTGTTCCAGATCTTCGAGCCGATGAGGGCGGCGCCACATTCCTTGACGGCCTGCAGCAGGGTGAAGCGGGTGTTGCCGATGACGACATAGGACAGGCCTTCGTCGGGCGTGCGGTTGTCGTTCGCGGCTTCGGTCGTGGAGGCGAACCAGCGTTCGTCGATGCCGCCGCGGCTCAGGCCGAAGGCGTAGAGGTCATCCGGGTGGAGCTTGAGGCGCTTGCCGGGCTGGAGGAAGGAGCGCGGCACCCAGCACGGGGCGAGACGCAGCAGGCCGCCGGTCTTGGCGAGTTCCTTCTCCACGAGAGAGGCGACACCGCTCTTCTTGGTGGAGAGATCTTGGACAATCTTGGGGGAGGACATGGTAGGGGTGAAAGGAGGGTCGGGGAGGTCGGATTTAGGCGACTCCTTGGACAGGGACAAGAATTGAGTAAGCCGACTTACGACTTCAAAAACTGCCAATTAATGGGGCAGGTAACGGCCTGGCCGTTTTCGCCCGTGATCCGGACTGACTCCGGGCCGGCGGGGACGATGCTCTGGACTTGGCCGAAAGCGGCGGGCACGGCGGCGGCGGCCTGGATCAGGGGGAGGCGGACGCGCTCGTCTTTGCGGAACAGGCGGCTGGTCGGGATGCCCTTGGCGGCCAGTCGGTCCTCGCGGGCGACATCGACGCCGTCGCAGAAGTGGGAGCAGACTTCTTCGAGACCGAGGCGGCCGAGGTGGCGCTTCTCCCAGGGGTGCCCAGGGCGGCCGCCATTGGACAGCCAGAAGAGGGTGGAGGGGAAGTCGGCGACGTGCTTGAGCGAGAACCAGACGTAGCCCGGGAAGGTCACGGCCGTCCAAGCGAACGGCTGGGCCTCGGTAGCGGGCTCGTTGACGAGCATGATCAGGTCATCGTTGCCGGCGCGGGCCGGGTAATGCGTGAGGTCGGTGCTCGAGCCATCCTTCATCGGGACGGACTTAAGCGACGAGAATTCGGCGAAGGGCTTCAACGCGCCGGATTCGCCGGCGGCAGGATTCGAGAATTCGCCGGCGTAGACGGAGCCGAAGCGGAAGGCGCTGGTGGCGATGCGCGCGGCGCCGGCGGGAACGTTCGAAAGATCGAGCACGGGATGGTTGCCGTAGTTCCAGCGGCCCTCGAGCCGCGTGATGATGTGCTCCCAGTAGATCGCGTGGTGGCCGGGGATGAGCGTGAAGTTCTTCGCGACCGTGGCGCCGGTGTCCGTGCCGTTCTGCGTCAGCTTAAGCGAGGTCGCGGAAGACGCGACGAGCTGCCAGTGAGCGTTGGCGGTGTCGCCATGCGGCGGGCCTTTTTGCTGACCGCCGAAGGGCAGGCACATGAAGTCGCCGCGGAGATAGGTCAGCAGGTTCGGCAGGCTCTGGTCGATCTGCGTGGGCGCCCAGGGCGAGAGGGAATAGGGGCTGGCCTTGAGGCCGGGCAGATGGAAGGTCACCGGGGCGAGGTGGCCGGCGGTCTGCGTGACGGCTAGTTCGACCTCGGCGGTCTTCAGGGTGTAGCTCGGGGCGCCGTGAATGGTTTCCATGGGAATGTCATATTTCCAGCAGGCCGCCACCGGGTGTCAATGTCTCGGGTGCCTCGGCCTCTCCGCTTGCTAAACCGCCCGCGGCTCGCTTGTTTTCGGGCATGCCGCAGCCGCTACCCATCTTCTACACCAAGCCCGGTTGCCCGTGGTGCACCGAAGCCCTTGAGTTCTTCGCCAAACAAGGGGTGAAGCTCGACGTCCGGGACGTCATCGCCGACATGCACCAGATGCGCCAGCTGGTCGCCTTGACCGGTCAGTCCAAGTGCCCGTCTTTCCGTTACGGCGACTTCATCGTGGCCGACTTCGGGGTGGACGAGTTCATCAACAAGGCCCGCAAGCACCCGGCCGTCTGCGCCGAACTGGGTTTGAAGGTTTCGTGACCAAGGTTCCCTTGTTTTAGTTCTTGGAAGGTAGGGGATTCACCCTATGTTATGGGTCATGAGGTTTACCCCAACCTTGGTCCTGTTCTGGTGCGCAACCCTGCTCGCCGGCCGGCCCAACATCGTCCTGATCATGTGCGACGACATGGGCTGGGCCGATCTGGGTTGCTATGGTTCGAAGCAGAATCCCACGCCCAACATCGATCAGCTCCGGAAGGAAGGCGTGCGCTTCAATAACTTCCTGGCCACGCAGGCCGTCTGCACCTCGTCGCGCGTCGCTCTCCTGACGGGATGTTATCCCAATCGGCTCGGCCTCGGCGGTACGGCCCTTGGCCCGAATTCCAAGATCGGTCTCAGCAATGACGAGCAGACCTTGGGCACGCTCTTGCAGCAGGCGGGCTACCATACCGGGGTCGTCGGCAAATGGCATCTCGGAGATGCGCCGAAGTTCCTGCCTCCGGCCCATGGTTTCGTCGAGTCGATGATCACGCCTTACTCCAATGACATGTGGCCGCGTGGCTACGCGTTGGGCGACGAGAGTCGCAGCAAGATGTATCCGATCCTACCGCGCCTCGTGAACGGACATGTGATGGGGTATACGCGCGGCTGGGTCGACATGGACGCGATGACCTCTTCCCAAGGCCTGCGCGCTGTGCGCTTCATCGAAGACAACGCGGGCAAGGATAAGCCTTTCTTCCTGTATGTGCCGACTTCGATGCCGCATACCCCACTGGGCGCTTCGATTGAATTCAAGGGCAAGCACGCGACGCCCTACGCCGACACCTTGGCCGACCTCGACCATGCGGTCGGCGCCATCCTGGCCAAGCTCCGCGCGAAGAAGGTGGAGCAGGACACTATCGTGATCTTCACCAGTGACAACGGGCCTTGGCTGAACTTCGGCCGCCATGCCGGCTCGGCCGGACCTTTCCGCGAGGGCAAAGGCACGACGTTCGAGGGCGGGGTACGTGTGCCCTTCATCGTTCGCTGGCCCGGCGTCGTGAAGGCCGGCTCCGAGACGAACGCGCTCGTTGCCAACATCGATATCGTCCCGACCTTGCTGGCGGCGACCCAGGCCGCCGCGCCGAAGAACGAGATCGACGGCGTCTCCTTCCTGCCGGTCCTCAAGGCCGAGAAGCCGACGACCCGGGATTCGTTCGCCTATTATTACGGCGATCGCCTCGAGGCCGTCCGCAAAGGAAAGTGGAAGCTCCACCTGCCGCATGCTTATCGCAGCTATGTCGACATGATCCCTGCCGAGCGCGACGGCTACCCGGCCAAGACCCATCAGCGTGAGATCGCTCTCTCGCTCTATGACCTTGAGAAGGATCCGGGAGAAAAGGAAGACCTTGCCGGCGCCAATCCGGAAGTGGTGAAGGAGCTACAAGCCTTCGCCGAAAGCGAACGGAAGCGTCTCGACGCGGGTAAGCGTCCGGTCGGCCGGCTCTGATCAGCCGAGCCCGAGCAGCCGCCAGACGAAGACCCCGAAGCCGGTCAGAGCGACTGCCAGGCTCAGGCCTCGGCGCAGTTTTGCTTCCGGCAGTTTGGCGCGTGCCGTCGCCCAGAAAAGCGTCGCGGCGACGCCGATGACGAGGGCTTGCGCGCCTTCCACGCCGAGGTTGAAGCCGATGAGGATAAGAACGACGTCGCCCGCTGACCATGAGGCCAGATTATCGGCGACGGCCGCGGCGAAGCCGAGGCCGTGCACGAGCCCGAACGCCGCCGGGAGGATCAGCGCGGAGCGTTCCTGCAGTCGGCCGCGGAAGGCGAGCCAAGCGCTGACTCCGATGGTCAAGGCGATGAAGGGTTCGATCCAGGGGCCGGGCTGACCCAGCCAGCCCATGGCGACGGCCGTCAGGGTGATGCTATGGCCGAGGGTGAAGACCAATGAACGGCGCAGGGCTTGCCCCAAGGAGGAAGCGCCCAGGAACATCGCCACCATGAACAAGCAATGATCCCAGCCGTCGGGCAGGACGTGTCCGAAGCCGTCGAGGAAAAGCGTCCAAGCGGTCTCGCCGGCGGACTCGCGGGGTTCGTCGCCGAGCGACAGTTCAGCCGGGTAAGCTGGCGTGGCGGCCATGACCACCTGGTATTCCATCCCTTTGCGCAGGTTCACGAAGACCGTGCCGAGCGTGGGCGGGAAGCGAAGTCGTACCTGGGCGGCATTCGTCGGGATGGTCGCCGAAAGCCGCGCGTTGAGCATCACCGGGTAGCGGTCCGCCTCGCCTTGTTTCGCCGAGGTCGCCGCGATGGTCTCTGCCGAGGGAAATGCTACCAGGACGACCGGCGTATCCCGGCCATCTACTTCGAGGCGGAGTCCGTCCAGCAGTCGTCGACGACCTGGTTCGATCGAGGCCGCGAGCTGACCCGGCGTGAGCATCAGTTCGTCGAGGGCCTTGATGGGGGCATCCTTGGATGTCTGGCCGACGAGGAAGGATGGCACGTCGAATTTGATCGTGAGCGTGAGCTGGCCGGTCTCATCGATGACCCCGAGGCAGTTCGCCTCTTTCCATTCCGGATGGGCGGAGAGCGCCCCGGAACAGAAAAGCGTAAGGCAGAGCAGGGCGAATCGCCGCATGCCTAGGCCATAGGGCGGACCGCGCGGGGCTTCCATCCCAAACCTTACTTGCGAGGCGGCCGGGCCGGCTCGCTTGCCCCGGAACCAGAGGGTCGCGCGTAGAGGACCGTCAGGTCGGCCGCGGCGAGCACCTTGCCTTTCATGGCGGCGAGGAGCGGTTCGAAAGTCACCGGACGTTCGGCCTTCGCTAGGTCGGGCTTGGTGGAAAGGGCGAAGAGCGTGAGCACGTAGCGTTTTTCGCCCGGCCCTTGGGAGTGGGGCGGGGCGTATTCCATGCGATCATGGACGGTGCTTACGCCCATCTGGCCGAAGTCGGTCGCGTTCTTCGCGGCGGCCGTCGTGTGCGCAGCGATGTCGTGCATGATCCAATAGACCTTCGTCCTGCCTTCCGGATCGAGGTGGTGCATGATGAGCACGAAACTCTGCGTACCGCGCGGCGCGCCGGTCCAGGCGAGCGGCGGGCTGGCGCCGGGGCCATCGCCCGTGAACTCGACGGGAAGCTTCTCGCCGTCTTTCACCGCCGGGCTGGTCAGCCGGAAGGTCGGATGCTTTTCGCTCGGCTTGGCGGCGTCGACGAGATCGCCGGCGCCGGCCGGTGCACCTTTGGATCCTTTGCCCTTGCCGCCTTTGCGGGTGTCGCCCGGCGCGGCCGGAAGAACTCCGATGAGGAGTCCGGACATGAGGAGCATCAGGAGGCGGAGGCGCATCCGAAGACTATACCGGAGTTCGCCTTAACCCTGGATTAAGGCCAGGCTTATTCCGAACTACCGACGTCGTCCCGGCTGCGCAGGGCGCGCGGGTTCTTCAGCGAACCAGGCTCGAAGAAGACCTTTTCCATGAAGAGACCGCGGGCCGGGGCCGTGGGGACTTCGGAAGTGATGACGCGCTCCTTGCGGTAGGCGACGAGACGCTCGGGCGGCATCTTGCCTTCCCCCACGCGCAGGAGGCCGCCGACGAGCCGGCGGACCATCTTGTAAAGGAAGCCGCTGCCTTCGGCGACGATCGTGATCCGCTTGCCGCGACGGCGGACGTCGAGGCGACGCAGTTCCTTGACGGGATTCTCTTTCTCCATGCCTTGGCCGTGATTCGCGCCGAAGGCATAGAAGTCATGTTTGCCGAGCAGCGACTTGGCGGCCTGCCGCATGAGCTTCACGTCGACGGTCTTGGTGCCGAGGCCGAGGCAGTAACGCGCCTCCCAGGGCGGCGGATAGCCGTCGCAGATCTCGTAGCGGTAGCGTTTGCCGTTGGCGTGCCAGCGGCAATGGAAGCCCGGCGCCACGCGCTGCAGTTGCGTGACCAGCAGGCCGTTCTGTTCGCACGAGTTGATCGCGTGGACGAGATAACTGCAGGGGTGGGGCCAGAAGGCGTCGAAGTGGAAGCGCTGGCCGACGCTGTGCACGCCGGAGTCGGTCCGCCCGCTGCCATGGATGTCGATCGGGGTCTTGAGGATGCGCGAGAGACGTTCCTCGAGTTCGCCTTCGATGGACAGGCGGCCGGTCTGCACCTGCCAGCCGATGTGGTCGGTGCCATCATACGCGACCGTCGCGAGGAAGCGTTCGAGCTTCGGCGTGAAAGGTTTCTTCGGCTTGGCGGGAGGCATGTCAGGCGCCGATGCCGCGGCTGTTGAGGAAATCCTGGAGCAATACCGCGGCGGCGCGGGAGTCGCGTTCGCCGGTCCGGGCCTGCTGCTTGCGTTCCTGGGCTGAGCGCGCCTTGCGTCCGCCCATCTCATCGGCCGCCTGGCTCGTGAGCGCTTCGTCGACTTTCTCGATCGGCAGGGCGAAGCGGCGGGTCAGTTCTTCGGCGAAGGCGTCGACCTCGTCGCAGCGCTTGGTGCGTTCGCCTTCGACCGAAAGCGGGTAGCCCAGCACGAGGAGGGTGACTTTGCGCCGGGCGATCTCCTCGCCGATCTGGGCGAAGCGGGCCTCGGCGTCTTCGGCGACCGCAGCGGGCAGGGGGAAGGCGAAGCCAAGTTCGTCGGCATGGCTCAGCCCGACCCGTCGGGAGCCATAATCGATGCCGAGGAAGACCTGAGCCACGGGGTCAAGTTGGGACACCTTGGGCCAATATTCAATCCGACACGTGGAAGGGGCGGTTTGACACCGCTCGCCACGGGGGTTCGACTGTCGGCATGTCCGCGGACCAGCGCCTGAGCGACCCTGAGAGGGCCTTGTACTCCCGGCAGATTCGTCTGCCCGGGGTGGGGGAGTCCGGTCAGTTGCGCCTGCGGGAGGCCAAGGTGCTCATCCTCGGCGCCGGCGGGCTCGGTTCGCCGGTCGGGCTGTATCTGGCGGCGGCCGGGGTCGGACTCATCGGCATCGCCGACCCGGACAAGGTCGAGATCTCGAACCTGCACCGCCAGATCCTCCACGGCTTCGATACTTTGGGTCTGCCGAAGACGGTTTCGGCGGCCGAGGCTCTCGGTGAGATCAACCCCGGCCTCAAGGTCGCCTTGCACCCCGAAGGCTTTACGGTCGAAAACGCCGCCGACCTCGTCGCGCGGTATGATCTCGTCATCGACGGTACCGATAATTTCGCGACGCGCTTCCTCGCCGCCGACGCCTGCGTGCTCGGCCAGCGTCCGTTGGTCCATGGCAGCGTGCTCCGCGCGACCGGCCAAGTCGGTATTTTCCTGCCGGGGGCCGGTTGCTACCGTTGTCTCTATCCGGTCATTCCTGACGCCTCCTCGGTGCCGACTTGCGCCGACGCCGGCGTCTTCGGCGCGACCTGTGGCGTCATCGGCTCTTGGATGGCCTCCGAGGTGCTGGCCGTCCTTCTCGGCCAGCGGAACCAATCCCGGCTTTTCGTGGTCGATGTCGAAGCCGGCACCTCGCGTCGGCTGGGCCTCGCACCCGATCCAGCCTGCCCGTGCTGTGGCGCCACCCCCACGATCCGCAGCCTCGAAAAGAGCGCTTACGCGCCCGTCGTCTGTTCGACCCCTTCTCCCGCCATGTCCGAAACCCCGCTCGAAATCTCCGTCGAAGAAGCCAGCCGCCTGTTGGCCGGCCCGAACCCGCCCGTCCTTTTGGACGTCCGCGAAACCGATGAATATGCGGTCTGCCGCATCGAGGGCTCCCGGCTGATCCCGATGAACACCGTCCCGACCCGCTTGGCCGAGATCCCCGCGGACGCCTGGGTCTTGGTCCAGTGCCATCATGGCGGCCGGAGCATGCGGGTCACCCAGTTCCTACGTTCCAAGGGCTTCACCCGTGTCAGTAACCTCCAAGGCGGTATCGATGCCTGGTCCCTTAAGGTCGACCCCAAGGTGCCCCGCTACTAAGGAGACAAGGCTTGCCCAGTCCCGCCCGCTATTCTTTTATCACCCATACATCATGAAGCGTCTCACCTTCCTTCTCGCCCTTTCCGCCTTCCTCGTGGGTTGCACCTCTCGCATCCCTGCCGGTTTCCAGCCCCTGTCCTCGGGTAACGGTGGCAGCGGTTTCGGTGGCGAAACCCTCGACACCCGTCCGACCGGTTACGACGCCATGGCCAACGCCATCCGCAACGGAAATATCCCGCCCGAGGCCATCCTCGCCACGGTCTACTTCGACTTCGATCGCTACAACGTCTCGGCCGCCGAGCGTGGCAAGCTCGATGCCATCGCCGCCCGCGTCAAGGGCACCAAGGTGATCATCGCCGGTTACACCGATACTTTCGGTACCGAAGAATATAACCTCGGTCTCTCCGACCGTCGCGCCCAGTCCGTCCGCGATTACCTCGTCGGTGTCGGCGCCAACCAGGCCAACAGCGAAATCATGGCCCTCGGTTCGCAGCAGGCTGACAAGTCCGCCGCGGGTCGTCAGTCCGGCGCCAAGGATCGCAAGGCCATCGTCGTCGATGTGAACTACGGTGGCGCCGCAACGGCCAGCCGTCCGGCCAGTCGTCCCGCTGCCGCTCCGGCTCCTGCCGCCGCTGGTGCCGCACCGGCTCCGGTCAGCGCTCTCTGAGCCTGATTCGATCGCAAAACAGAAGGCCCGCCGAATGGCGGGCCTTTTTGTTGGTCTGTGTCGGCGGACGCTCAGGGCAGCGTCGCGTAGAGGTAGGCGAGTGTACCTATGAACAGCGCACCGGAGGTCAGCTTTGCCGTCAGACGTTCGCGATCGGTGCGATGCAGGGCGCCCCAGCGTCCGAGCACCCAGCAAGCCGTGGCGATGAACGCGAGGCCCAGCGATGCGTCACGCACCCAGCCTGCGTCCTCGACGAGCGCGTTGAGCACCCAGAGCAGGTAGAGTGCGTAGCCGAAGAGAGGGAAGGACATGCCCTGCTTGAGGGACTCCATCCATTCGCCCGGACGAGGCAGCATCGCCGCGAGGCGCGGGAAGACCGAGAGCAGGAGGTAAGGCAAGGCCATGCCGAGTCCGATGACGGTGAAGAAGAGCAGCGTCTCGGGGGTCGAACGCTCTTTATCCAAGGCGAAGCCGAGGGCCGCGCCGAGTCCAGGGGCGGTGCAGGGCGTGGCGACGACCGTGGCGAGCACGCCCGAAAGGAAGGTCGCGGTGCGTCCTTCGCCGTCGCCGGCCGAGACGCCGCCGAGGCTGGTGCCGATTTCGAAAACGCCGGCGAGGCTGAGACCGAGGACGATCATGAGCACGCAGGTGCCGAGCACGAAGCCTGGCGACTGCATCTGGAAGCCCCATCCGTAGGAAGATCCGCCGGACTTGAGTCCGATGATGAGCAGGGCGAGCACGAGGAAGCTGGCGATGACGCCGGCGGAATAAAGCAGGCCGTTGAGGACCACGGTGCGGCGCGAGGCGCCGGCTTCCTTGGCGAAGCCGAGCACCTTCAGCCCGATCATCGGGAAGACGCACGGCATCAGGTTGAGGAGGACGCCACCGCCGAAAGCCAGGAGCATCCAGATGAAGAACGAATGCGTCGTGGTCTCGGCCTGATAGGCCTTGCCTTCGCCGACGGACTTCAGGGCGGCGAGCACTTCGGTACCCGTGAGCGCCTCGGAAAGGATCGCCGGCGGTTGGCCGGCTTTGAGGAAGACGTTAAGAGGGATGCCGGTGCGGCCGTATTTGCCGAGCTCCTGCGCGATGACCTCGTCCTTCTTGGTCCAGTCGGCCTTGAACATGACCACGCCGGCGGACGAAAGAGCCTGGGCGACGTCGCCCTGCGTATAGACGCGCTTGTTGATCTGGCAGGTGGCGCACCAGCGCGCGGTGAAGTCGACGTAGACCGTCTTGCCTTCGGCCAAGGCCTTCGCCTGGGCTTCCGGCGACCAAGGCTGCCATTCGCCGGTGGTCTTCGTCGGCGTGGCCGCGGGACCGGGCGCGGCTTTGGCCGGCGCGCCGCCGAGCACCGCCTTGATGTCCACGAAGCCGCCATCGGCCGCCCGCGTGGTGAAGATCAGCTCGCCGGAATCCAGCTTCTCCGTGGCGTCCGCCAGTTCGAAGACGACGCTGCCGCCGGCCTGCTTCTGCTTGGCCGTCGCGGTCGGGGCGACGAAGCCGCGCTCCGGGAACCAGGTCTGCGGGAGTTTCTCGCCGGCCGGGATGGCGACCGTGAGCGACTTGCCGTCGCTCGTCGCGGTCGTGGTGAGGCGAGGGCGGAGCGCCGGGTAGAGCTTGGTGTCGTATTTGTAGGCGACGTTGCCGGCGCCCACCTGCACGGTGAGTTCGACCTGCTTGTCATGCGGCCAGCAGCCGGAGTCGTCGCATTCGAGCCATTCCGCTTTGCCCTTGAAGGTCAGCTTGCCTTTGGCACCGGCCGGGACGGCCACTTCCATGAGCAGCAAGGTCTCGTCTTCATAGACGAAGTTATAGACGCCGGATTGGTCGAGCATCTTGGGGCCGGGCCAGACGAAACTTCCGAGGGTGGTGCCGGACTTCTCCTGCCACTCGACCGTGGGGGACTGACCGGCGTCGCCGGGGTTCTTCCAGTAGATATGGAAGTGCGGGTCGCAGCGGAAGCGCATCGCGATCAGGGCCTTTTCGCCCGGGCGGATATCGGGGGTCAGGTTGACCAGGTCGACCTTGGTCCGGACGGCGGCCGCGAGGTCGCCGAACAGGCCGAGGAGCGAGAGCAGACCGAAGGCAAGGAGTCTCATGGGCCTACCTTGGCCGTAAAGCCGGCCGGAAGCAAGGCGACGCACGCCCCTCAGCCGACCACGTGACAGGGCAGCAGGGCCGCGTCGCTCATCCCGTGGATGATCTTCTTATCCGCCGGACAGAACGTCGCCAGGATGCCCGAAAGTTCGACCGAATCGCCATCGACGAAGAAGTAGGGACAAAGGCGGACGCGCCCTTCGGCCGGCGCCACGGTGCCGTCGTCGGCATACACCGGGTGGGTCAGGCGCGACGGCTTATGGTAGGCCTGCATCACGTGGAAGGTCTCGTTCTCCGGGTTCAGGGCGTCCTCGATGGCCTCGAGCCATTCGTCGCGGGAGACGTCGCTGCCCAGGGTCACGCTGCGGGCGCCCCAGGCGGTCTCGTGGAAGCCGCTCGCCTTGATGATCAGGTTGCGCTCGCGCTGCGAAGCCTCGGCCAGTTCGGCCCATTCGCGGATCGGCCGACCGTTGACGCCCGGCGCGTGGAGCACGGCCGTCGGCGGGAGCTCCGTCTTCTCCATGATCCAGGTCTGCGGGACGATCCGGAACAAGGCCTCGTGGTGGTCTTCGGGCAGGTTCTCTTTCCAGAACTCGGCGAGCTGCGGATGATGGAGCAGGGCGAGGCCGAGCTTCTCTTCCTGGAACGCCTTCATCGGCGGCGTCAGCGTCAGCGTGCCGGCTTCGACCGCATTGAAGATACCATCGGCGCCCTTCACGTTCGCGAGGTCGAAGAGTTCGAAGAAACGGTAGAGGATGTCGACGCGTCGCGGCGCGCCGTCGACGGGGACGTAGGAGCCGTCGCCCATCTGCATGACCTGGGAGGGTTCGACGACGTGCACGTCGTGGCCGAGGGAGCGTAATTTCTCGCCCAGCCATTCGAACTCCGGGCGGTAGGTCGCGCCTTCTTCGCTGACGACGATGGCGACCAGCGGGAATTTCTCTTTCGGGGTCAGCCGGCCCAGCGCGGACATGAAGCGGTCGGGCATGCCGGTGCGGCCGATGACGCCGGGGTAATCCTCGGCGTAGACCTCATTGAGGTAAGCCGTGAGACCGACGCCGCCGGGGACGCTGTCCAACTCCGTCATCGTGAAGCCTTGCTCGGTGATCAGGAGGTCCGGTCGGAGGACGACGGGGCACTGGTTCTTGACGGCGCGATGGCGGCCATGGGCCACGAGGCCGGCAGGCTTGTAGCGGTCGAGGTATTCGGCGACCCAAGGGGCATAGACCTCCCGGTTGCGGAGGATTTTCTTGCCCGAGAACGAGCGGACGTAAAGGCGTTCGAGCGCACGGTGGTAGCTCAGGCACGCCGCGCCGATGCGCTTCAGGTCACGCAGCTGGGCTTCGGTCAGGGCCCAAGGCTCCGGCGAAAGCTTCCAGATCTTCTCCGCGAACAGCGGGGTATCGAGGAGCTTCTGGCGGAGGATTTCCCGGGTGGGCATGACGCGGAGGACTTAGTCCTCGATCTTGATGTCCTTATTGCGCGTGCGCGGGCCGCCGGCGCGGAGCCAGCCGTTGATGAACGCGTCGATATCGCCGTCCATGACCGCCTGGATGTTGCCCGTCTCGACCCCGGTACGCAGGTCCTTGACCATCTGGTAAGGCTGGAAGACGTAGGAGCGGATCTGGTTACCCCAGCCGATATCACCCTTCTCGCCGTAATATTTCTCCATCTCGGCGCGCTTGTCGTCGATGGTCTTCTCGTAGATGCGGGCGCGGAGGATCTTCATCGCCAGGGCGCGGTTCTTGACCTGGGAGCGTTCGCGTTGGCAGGCCACGACGATACCCGTCGGGATGTGGGTGAGGCGCACCGCGGATTCGGTCTTATTCACGTGCTGGCCGCCTTTGCCGCTGGAACGGTAGACGTCGACGCGCAGGTCGGCTTCGTTCACCTCGACGTCGATGTCATCGTCGATTTCCGCGACGACGTCGACGGAGGCGAAGGACGTGTGGCGACGGGCGTTGGCGTCGAAGGGGGAGATGCGGACGAGACGATGGACGCCGCGCTCGGCCTTGACGTAGCCGTAGGCGTTCGGGCCTTCGAGGCGGAAGGTGGCCTGGCTGATGCCGGCGCCTTCGCCTTCGGCGATGTCTTCGACTTCGATCTTGAAGCCGCGACGTTCGGCCCAGCGCGTATACATGCGGTAGAGCAGGTCGGCCCAGTCGTTGGACTCCGTGCCGCCGGCGCCGGCCTTGACAGTGACGATGGCGTTGGAACGGTCGTGCAGGCCGGAAAGGAACGAGGCGATCTCCAGGTCGGAGACGGCGGCGAGCAGGTCGGTGGCGAGCTTGCGGAGTTCCTCGACTTCGGCGTCGGCAGTGCCGTCCGGGGATTCGGTGATCAGTTCGGCGAGGGTCTTGGCGTCTTCGATCTGGCGACGAAACGCGATCTGCGGGGCGACGATGTTCTTGTGGCCGTTGCACTCCGAGATGACCTTCTGGGCGGCCTTCTGGCTGTCCCAGAAATTCTGGGCGGCCATCTGCTCTTCGAGCTTGGCGATCGCGGCCTGTTTGCCGGGGACGTCGAGGAACTTCCAGAGGTAGCCGGCGCGGCGTTCGATTTCGTCGAGATTGGCTCGGATTTCAGGCGGAATATACATCGAAAGGACTGGGGAGAGGGAGGGCTGGCCGCGGAGCGCGGCAAGCGAAGTTCGGTGATACGGAGGCCGGGCGGCGTTTTCAATGTCAGAGTGCTCCGCGGCCGCATCAGGGTCGCACTTGCGCCCCGGCGAGGGAAGGGCATACATCCACCCCATGTCCACCCTCGAAGGCCTGAGTTTCGCCCAGATCGCCGGCCCCGTGCCCGAACGTCGGGTGCTCGCCAACGGACTCGAGGTCATCTACTCCCACCGCCCGGGCATCGGCCTCTGCACCGTCCAGGCCTGGGTGCGCACGGGCAGCATCCACGAGGGCCGCTGGGAAGGCTCGGGGATCTCGCACTACCTTGAGCACATGGTGTTCAAGGGCACCGGACGTTTCACGAACCGCGAGCTGACCGACGCCATCCACCGCAGCGGCGGTTCTTCCAACGCCTACACGACCTTCGACCGGACGGTGTATTACGTCGACGCCCCGCAGGAAGGTTTCGAGACCGTGATGGAAGCCATCGCCGACATGGTCTTCGATCCGCTGATCACCGACGCCGACGCGCGGATGGAGCGCGAAGTCATCCTGCGCGAGATCGCCATGTGCGACGATGAGCATGACCAGATGCTCGCGAAGTCGGTGCTCGAGGAGGCCGTCCGCGCGCATGCGCTTCGCCAGCCCGTCATCGGCCACCGTGAGCTCTTCATCCGCATCACCCCCGACGACCTCCGCGCCTACCATGCCGGACGTTACGTCCCTGCCAATGTCGTGCTCGCGCTCGGCGGCAGCATGCCGCCCGAAGAAGCCTTCGCCTCCGCCGAACGCTGGTTCGGCCGCTTCGCCCGCCGCCCGCTCGTCGAAGCCCCGGACCAGTTCGAGCCCCCGCAGGGCGGCGTCCGCCGGGCCGACCTCGTGCGCGATGTCAGCACCGTGAAGGGCGTCTCCAGCTGGCGCATCCCGGGTTATTTCGACGAAGGCCGTCTCGCGACGGACCTCTTCCTCGGCGTGCTCGGCGCCGGTAACAGCTCCCTGCTGTGGAGCGAACTCCGCGAGAAACGTAAGCTTGTGCACGCCATCGACGCCTCCGGCTTCGGTATCCGCGACCTAGGCCTGGCCTGGTGCAGCTGGAGCGGGGAAGCCGGATCGGATGCGGGTGTCGTGGAGCGCGCCATCGCCGAAGTCGTGGACGGTCTGCTGCAGCGCGGCGTCACGGCCGACGAGTTCGCCAAGGTGCGCCGTCAGTCCGTGGTGGGGATGGTCAACGGCCAGAAGAACATCCATGGGCTGACCAGCCGGGTCGCCCATGCGGCGACGATCGGATACGACATCGCCTGGCCCCAGCGCGGAGTCGAACACCTGGCCCGCCTCGGCGCCGAAGACCTCACTCGGGAGGCTCGCAAATGGCTTCGCGCGGAGAACGTGACCCTCGGCACCATGCGCTCGGCGAAGGTCCAGGCCGTCGCCGCGACTGCTTCCGTCGTGGCCACGCCGGATCGGTTCGAGACTTTGACGCTGGATAACGGCGTCCGGGTGGTGCTGCAGCACGACGATACCATCCCCAAGGCGGGACTCGGCGTCTTCCTGGCGGCCGGCGTCGCTTACGAGGACGAAGCCAAGCGCGGCACGACCGGTTTGCTCGGCACGCTGTTCGCCCGGGATACCGCCCGTCGCTCCAAGGAGGACGTCGCTCAGTTGGTCGACGGACTCGGCGCCACTTTTGCGGACCACGGTTCGCAGGTCTCCTGCGGGCTCTGGGGCGAGGCGTTGAGTTCGGATTTCGATCAGCTCGCCGAACTGGTGACGGACGGCGTCCTGACGCCTCAATTCCTTCCCGAGACTTTCGCCACCGAGCGCGCCGCCCTCATCAGCGCCTGCCGCGAAGCCGAAGACGACATCGTCGAGAAGGCGCGCCTGCGTCTCCAGCGCCAGTATTTCGGCACCCATCCTTTGGCGGTCGACGCGTGCGGCATGCCGGAGACCTTGGCGCGGATCGAGCCGACGGACCTTGCGGAACTCCATCGTAAGCTCGTCGTGGCGGACAACGTCGTCGTCGGCGTGAGCGGCGCCTTCGACCGTAAGTCGGTCATGGACTTCATCCACCGTCGTTTCGGGGTTTTGCCGAAGGCCGCGTTGACCCGTCGGACCTTGCCGCTGCACGTGCCGGCGGCCGCCTCCCGTCTGCAGGAGCATGCCACCGGTGAGCAGGCCGTCGTGGCCTTGGCTTTCCCGCATTGCGGCTTCGCGCCCGATGAGGTCGTCGCGGCGAACGTCACCGAAGAACTCCTGAGCGGCATGGCCAGCGGACTGTTCCGTCGCGTGCGCGAAGAGAAGGGCAT
>Ga0255076_1000113_pt1 | contig 16062 bp, 42 predicted proteins | sample Colum_Law_RepB_8_FD_188475 | JGI IMG/M metagenome (GOLD analysis project Ga0255076, IMG submission 188475) | Freshwater microbial communities from Columbia River, Oregon, United States - Colum_Law_RepB_8h | ecosystem: Environmental > Aquatic > Freshwater > River | place: USA: Oregon | collected...
CCACACGACCATTCACGAACAGGTGGGCGGTTGGTTTGACTGCGCACGACAGGACGACCTCATTGGTTATGTCCATGACGAAGGTCTACTGCTGGGTCTGCCACTCAACCCCATCGCTACGGCTTTGTTCGGGCGTATCATCGTCGGCAACTGCGTCGTCTACAACAGCGTAGACAGCAAGGGCGACTACGACGGTGCTGACCACCCATTGTCGCTAGACCAACTCAATGTCATCTCGTTCCATTGCGACGCTTATCAGATGTGGATTGAGAACTACAACCGTGTCACAGAAATGGAGTCACGATGACCAATCAGCACTACTTCCTTGTCGCTGGAACGCTGAACGCTGACGGTTCTGTCTCGTTCATCGTGGACGACGAATGCGATAACTTCTCAACGAGTCGTCCAATTCGGACAGGCGAGGGGTGGCTATCGGTTGGCGAAGCGGACAGCGAGACTGACGCAACCGTGAAGGACGCACTCACAGAGGCGTTCTACGCCTACTACGAGATGAACCCACGACCCGACGAGGACTAAATCCAAATCCCGTTGGGACGGACAAGGTAGGTATGAACGGATACAGCATCAAGCACCTAACCCTGAAAGCCCAACACCAATACGGGTGGACGATGGCATTCAGCGAGGCATATGCCCTAGAGCGTTATGTGAACGGCGTGAGCCACGAACGAGCGTTCAAGTTGGCGATGGGTAATCGGATACTCCGACCAAGCGACAAGCCGAGGGTGATGTGACCGAGCAAGACCTCAAAGCAATCCCCGAACTTGTGTTCGATGCGGTCTGCCCCTCGAGGCATCCAAACACGGACATCTACTCGAGTAACTTCGGCGGAGTAGCCCCGCTGGTCATCTACGACCACGATTGGGAGGTTCATGTCCTCGTCCAAGAGTGGGACAACTTTGCCGATGAGCAGAAGTGGGTTTTCTCGCTTTGGTTCGTGAATGGAGATGGCGCAACCAAGGTGCGGGACTTTCCCGACCACAAGTGGGAGGAAGCCAACATTCCCTATGTCGCCTCGGCTCTCATCGTTGAGGAGTGGCGCAGTCAATAGTTATCCACAGGCTGTGTAAATCCAAATCGGTTACGGGTGGACAAGGAGAGTATGAACATACACCACAAACTCCCCGACTACTTTGACCCCGTGCTTGACGCTGTTGAGGACGCACTCCTCATTGCGTTTGACGGTTGCCACAAAATCTACCTCGCAATGGACGAGGAGCAGGCGGACTGGTTCCGTCAGAACTACAACGGCAGAAACTGCGACGACCGCACTTTTGAGGGCACCCCTGAGGAGATGCTCAACTTGCTCATCAACTGGTGGAGCGAGTCTTGTGGTCTGAAGTTCATCAACGCAGTCACCACAAACCACGAGAACCCGAACGCTGGCTACACAAGTCTCATCGGTCAAGGCGACTGGTGCGAGGACGAGGACGAGGACGAGGAGGACGATTACTGATGAAGCAGTATGTTCTTATGGCTCACCTACCAATCAACAAAGACTTGGGTGAGTTCGTCGCCGTACATCAGTTACACCCGTGCGAGTGGCGTATCTACAGTGAGTCAGAAGTCCCGCGCCTCCTGCGTGACGAGGAGCGTTGGCGCAAGTTGTACCGAGAGGTACAGGTTCGTGAAGTCTCTGAAGTATTCGGTGACGAGCAAATCCAAATCCTGACGGGCACGACAAGGGTAGTATGAACATCACCGAAACCGCCCCCATCACCTTTACCCACAGCGTTAGTTACAACACAACCGCCGACGACACGAACTTTGTCAGGGTTGGATTGTCAGGCGGACTGACCGCCTACTTCTTCTCTGACTCCGATGCCACGAAAATTGACATTGACGGAGTGGGTGGAACTATCTACAAGTTCGTCGTTCCAACCGTAAAGGCTCTGAGCGTCGTTGCCCACGCCATCACCAATCCCGACTCGTTCGTGGAATCGTGTAAGGCGTTTCTGACGCAGAGATAACAAGCACTCGCCCCTGCTCCTACGGGAGTGGGGGTACATAGCCCCAACACAGTTCGCTGTGTTCGGGGTGTCCATCTCGGAAGCCCTCTCACCTCCAATGCGGGGCTCCGTAGCACAGCCCTCCCCGACTCAATGTGGTGTTCATTCGGTGGGGGCGTTGTGCTATTTCCGCACAAATCCAAATCCTGACGAGGACGACAAGAGAAGTATGGGACTTGACCAATACTTATACGCAAAGAAGTTCGCACACAACGGAAGTTGGGCGAAAGAAGAGGACAGGGAACTGTTTGCCTCAATCATGAACATCTCCAATGTCGCAGAGTTCGCAGAAGGCGACTTTCCGACTGCTTCCTTAGAAATCAAGGTTGCTTATTGGCGAAAGCAGAACGCAATCCATAACTGGTTCGTTGAGGAATGTCAGAACGGCGAGGACGAATGTCAGACGGTGTTCGTCGGGCGTGAGAAGTTGGAAGAACTGCGAGACTTGTGCCGCAAGGTGCTTGCCGACCCAACTCTTGCCAACGAACTGTTGCCTACCGCTAGCGGTTTCTTCTTTGGAAGCACCGACTACGACGAGTGGTACATGGAAGGCTTGACCTATACCGCCAACACCATTGACAAGTTGCTCACTATGCCTAGCGAATGGGACTTTGAGTATTCGTCATCTTGGTAAATCCAAATCCTGACTGAACGGACAAGAGAACTATGACCACCATACCGACGATAGAAACACTCGCAGAACAAGCAGGCGCACGGGGAGAAACCCTCGGCGCACTGCACGCCCCCACAGGGCAGTACATGAACGACATGGACGCTGGTAAGCACATCTCAGACTTGATGTTGCTGTACATGGTGTTCCTTGACGACGAGGACATTGACTCCGAAATCTACATCGATTACATTCGGTCAGAGTTCCTGCTTGGCTACGCCATCGGCTTCACAAATGGAAAGGTGAACTGATGGAGTTCAGGCACGACAACATCCACTTCACACTGCCGAACGGGACTTCCTTCTCCATTGTCCGTATCAACAACAAGCACGAAGTTGCTGTCCTTGACGGAGATAAATTCATTCCCGTAACAGAGTGGTACGGCGCAGGGGGGATTTGGAGTACGAACCAAGATGTTCTTTCCATCAACGACCAAGCGTCCACTCTTCATCGTGTACTCGGGACTGCCGTAGCGTGGGGCGAGCGAGACAAGAATCGTGTTATCGCAGAGGCTCTTGACCAAGCCCTATAAATCCAAATCGTGATTCGTTGGACAAGGTAGATATGACTACTACCATCAACATCACTTGGCATCAACCTGACGAGCGTTCGCAAGGGCGTGAGGACTCGGCTTGGTACACACACTCAGCAGACCAACACGACATCGTGGCAAGCGTTAGCAATGGAACACGCACTATCCATATCTACGCCGATGGGGAACAGCGAGTTCATCTTGCCTACAACCCTGCCGATTGGAGTCAAGGTCACGAAGTCATTCGCTACTGCGACCAATGGGGACAGTTCGGCATCAAGAACGACAAGGACATCTTTGAGATGTCTGAAGAGGGATTGATTGAGTGGGTGAACAACTCTTGGTTTGACCTCTACAACGACGACCACCTTGATTGCGTTCAGCACTCCTTGACCGAAGCCATTGAGCAGGCAACCGCTCTCCTCTCTGATGACAGAGTGTGGGAGTAGCCTTTACTATCGCTGGGGCTTGCGACCTGTTTAGTCGTGAGTTAAAAGAGGTGAGTACCGAGGACTAATGGTGTCCGAGGGAACGGCTGAACCCCAAGACGACCTGAGTATGTCGTAATAACTGCTCGCTCCACTTTGTCCTCAGTCAACCAATGGAACTTGAGAGAGACGCTTCGCCTCGTCATAGGCATCTCGTAATGTCTTGTGTCCGAGGAACATTCCCTGCGTCCAGACGATTCCGCTTTCCCACTCCATGTACCGCACGGTGTACCGGCGCAGCCCCGTGTCTGGAAGTGACTCAGAGGTTACGAAATAATTGCCAAATACATCTGGGTGAATCTGGCTATCAAAGAAACGCATCGCATCTTCGTCAAAAAAGTGCTGACCCACATCAATGTTGCGTTGTTTGATTTCGTTGATTGTGCTCATCTCTCTGAGTATTTCAGATGCGGGACTTTCGGTCAACCCTTTCCGCCACCGTGATGATTAGAGGCATACATGAAGTCGCCTTGACAGAACCTGAACACAATCTTGACGAAATCTAAACACAAAGTTATCCACAGGTTTATCCACACCCTGTGTAAATCCAAATCCTGACGGGGACGACAAGGGAGATGTAAGCCCAACGGCAACTGCTGGGGGGCGAGACATAGTCAGCAAGCCTCTGTTGCCACAGATAAGGCTCTGATTCATAGTGCTCTGCCGTACTAGTCGGTATCCGCTCCCTGTTTCATCCGTCCTCTTCTTGGAACACGCATCCGCCTACGATTATCCACCTCGCCCCTTGCCCCATCTAGAGGGGGCTAAACCAGTAGGGAGGTCGCCCCTCCACGCTGTTGGGCTTTCACCTATTTCCAAATCCAAATCGTCGTCCGTCGGACAAGGGAGATGTGAGCACCTTACACACGCCGCCCAGTCCATCGTGGCTGGCGTTATCTATGACCACTTCGCTATGGAGTCCAATCTCCATGCCTACGACAACTACGACGAGCGTTCCGACTATGCTCGCGACACCATGTCCTACGAGGACTACCGTGACGCTACTGAGGGTGGCTGTGGCTTCCCTTGGGAGTCTGAGTCCGACCCTGAGGAGGTTGAGGCAATCGTAGATGCCATTGAAGCCAAGTGGAAAAACCACCTCGCCACAATCGCCATTCAGATGGTCTACGCCATGACTGGCGACGACTGGGACGAGCCTACTGACTGGCAGGAATGGCTACCGTTCCTCACCAAGTGCGTTGGCGAGAAGCGTGCCAAAGAGTTCCTAGGGTGTTCAATCCTCACCGATGGGACTTGGGCACTCTACTGAGCAGACCGAGAGGGGGTGGGGCAGACGATGCCTCACCCCTGATACTCTCGCCTGATGAGCGACATTCAGCGACAGTACGACATTCACATCAAGGTCGTTACCAACGACAGCCCAACAGACCTAGAACTTGGGGACTTGTGTTTACAACTGTCATCCTGCTTGGAGAGTCCCGTTGTCGAGTTCGCCGATGGTTCGTTCGTCAATGCCGACTACGAGTTTGATGGATGGCGAATGGAGATGTTCGAGGAGTCAGGTGAGCGTGTATGGATGTATGCGACGAATCCCGAACTCATCCCTGACACCACAGCATCGACGCAGTCGACGTCGACGGGACTGCGTGAGCGGATACGGCGGTTGGCTTCGGATACTTTCACGCAAATCCAAATGTTCGCCCAGTGGACAAGAGGATTATGACCACCACCACTATCCCAACCGAGAGCGGAACCTATACCGCTGAATACACGAACGAATGTTCGTGCGAAATCTCCAACGAGACCTACGATGAGTTCGCCCCCGCCGATGACTGCTACGGACATTGTTGGGAGTTCACCCTTGAGGACTTTGAGAACATCACCGAACACTTGTTCTCCGACAACGAACAAGGCTTCACGATTACGGGCTTCCCCGTGTGGAACGGAACGAGAGATGGATACTTCTTGGCTCGCAATGCCGAAGAACTTCTGCGAAACATCACCCCTGACCGCACGGCGTGGACTCTGCGTTTGACGGTTTACCCCACATACCTGACGGGAGTTCTCTCTCATCACGACGGTTCGGGAGTCATCACCGTGACTCCGTACAGTCAAGATGAGTAGTGGCTTGCTACCGCCCGTTGGCTCTGAGGTTCTTGTAACCATCAACGGGCAGACAGCATCACTCCGCACCCGCAAACTCACCCGCTCGCAGGGGTCCCGTTTTATCGTTGTGCGTGAAGGTGATGAGAACCGCAAGGGGCAGATACTCTTGTCATCAGTGACAACTAAGTGGAGTGGCTGGCTTCCCACTAAAGAGATACGCATTCGCCGAGAAGAAGGGAAATAATGGAGTACCGAGAGTTTCTTTCTAGTGTTCATCAAAGGTACGCCTTATACGGGACTACTGTTACGTTCCCTGTTTGCTTTTACGAACGACTCAAAGAGGACAGACCTGACATTGTTGCCAGACTTGATATGACTGGGCGCAAGGTTGTAAAGCGAAACAGTAAAGTAAAGTTCTCGCAAGAGATTTGGGACTTCATCAAAGATGTGTGGTAGTCCTTTCCGCCACCGTAATAACTAGCCGTATAATTGACGGGGCTGCCCTGCTACGCACACGCACGGCTGACGCACACACGAAGGCAAAGTTATCCACAGTTTTATCCACAGGCTGTGTAAATCCAAATCGGTAGCCTGCCGACAAGGGGGGTATGAACATCACCACCAACAACCTCAAATTGCCAAGTAGTTCAGTTAGTTTTATCAAACTGGACTGTACCGATAGTGCTTGCGCCAATGGCGTAACAATCATCATCTATGACAACATTCAGTCTGCCTCAGTTATAGTCACCTACAAAAACGGTGACAAATGGGGCTACGAAATTGCCGACATCAAGGCTCTAATGCTCGGTCTCGGACTTGACTCAGTGGGGCGTTTCGTTTCAACGGTAGTCAAACCGTTGAGCACCTTTAGTTGCCACACCAACCGAGAGAAGGTGGGAGTGTGAGAACAAATCCAAATCGTCGCCCACTAGACAAGGGAGATATGAACAACACACTTACCAACATCGGCACCGCCTACGGGCGTGGCTACGAAATGGGGAAGGCAGATGCCTTTCTCGGTTTTTTCACGGCTGACGATACTGTCGCCGAGGACTTCATCACCGACCTTGTGAACGAGTTTCACAGCGTCGCAAGCCTCGCCTGCTACTTCCTCAATGGATACACGCAGGGATTTGACGAAATGAGCGAGGTGGTTTCCAATGGGTGAGCGTGGACACATTGGCATTGTTCAGGCTGTCTCGCCAACGCCTATCTACTTCTACACTCACTGGGAAGGTGGACACATAGTCCCCTTGCTTGCTGAGGGACTTCACAAAGCGAGAGAAGCAGGTCGCCTAACCGATGACGCTTACGCTACTCGTATCATTTTTGACACGCTTACGGGCTGTACGGGAAGCACTACGAGTTTCGGGATAAACATTGGCGAACCTCAAGCAGACAACGAATACCCTATCCCTACAGTTTTTTGGGAGACCACTTGCTCTGACCCGTACATCGTTTACGAGGATAAGCGGTACTCAGCAGATGACTTCATTGCGGAGTTTCTGATAACGGAACTCGCCACAGAACGGGCGGTGACAGAATGAACGACTGGGTGAACATCGCTAAAGCGAACCTCACTAGACTTCTGACTCCGATGGACATTCCAGCCATGAGGCGGGACTTGGATAAGCCTGAGAACATTCATTGGCTTATCCGCAACTTGGGTATCAACAACTCAAGTCACGAGGATTACAGGGAGACGATGACCAAACTCCTTTCACTCAATGGCATACTTGCTAGACCATCGGCTGAAGTGCCGTTCACCCTTGGAAGGAACAAACAATGAATAGTCCCGCTACTCCGCTCGAAGCGCACGATGGTGAAGTTAATGAAGCAATCGCTGACTTGGCTCTCGCAGAACGGGAAGCCGAGACAAATCAACTCCGCACACTCCTGACGCTCGTCGACGGGACTCTCCGAGAAGTGGGCAACACGAACATCTGTTCGTCTGCTGTGATGACCGACCACCTGCTGGACATGAGAAACCTGCTGTCCGAAGTGCTGGATGGGCGCACCGCCTAAATCCAAATCGTTGCCCGCTGGACAAGACAAGCATGGACACATACACCGAAACCCAAAGACTTCAAGACAGAAAAGACGCAGTTACCGACATTCTTGCCTCTCGTGGTTGCCTGTCAGTTCAAGGTGTCATTCACGACGACGCAATGTGGAACACCCTCGCTGAATGGGCAGAGGGCGAAGCCCCTATCGCCACGGCGATGGCTCTCTTCCGTGAGGTTGGGATTGGCGAAGAATTCTTCACCGACGAAGATTTGCTCGCCACACTCACTTTGCTCTTCCACGAGGAGTGGGCAAAGTGAGTACGCAACACGCCCCCGAAGAAACGACATACAACGGGTGGAAGAATCGTGCCACTTGGAATGTTGCCATGTGGCTCGGTAGCGACGAAAAACTGTACCGAATGGTCACCCAAATCAAGCAATGGAACGAAGTGGGCGTTTACCACGGCGAGGAAGTGACCTACCGGGACTTCGCTACCAACTATCTCGTATACACATCGGCAGGAACGCCCGATGGCGTAGCGTGGCTCAATGACACGCTTGACTACGAGGCTCTAGATGAATTGCTAAAGGAACTTGGCTAAAGGCGCACACGCTCGCGCGCCAGTCCCGAGTTATCCACAGGTTTGTCCACAACCCCAAATCCAAATCCCTCCCCCAACGACAAGGTAGATATGAACACCACTTCAGCCGAGCGCACAGCGCAGGCACATCTAAGCCCAATTGCGGAAGCCATCGTGGATGGCTACTGGACACTCTGCTCAGGCGGAGAAGCCATTGAGTATGTCATCAGCGATTACTTGAGTCGCACACCCGAGAGCGGAATGCTCCCGTGGGGAATTGACGAGGACACGCCCGTCAGCCCGTTGGAGTTTCTCTCAGCCATTGAGGAACTCATCGTGTGGTTCCGAGAGAAGGGGGAGGTCTTGTGACCCCTCCGACTTTCACTCACCCACATCACGCTCGCTCGACGCAAACGCGGGGCTAGCAAACCACTAGCGCCTGATGCTCACGGGCAAATCCAAATCGCTACCCGACCGACAAGGCAAGTATGACCACGATGCTTCACAACAAGCGAGCCGAGCCTCAGTGCTCTTATGGATGCTGTCGCACCCTGCGACGACACAACGGAAACTCCCACAACGGCATACTTCGCCGTCGTGAGAACCGCCAGTGGCGTTCGGAACTCTGACCTCATCATAGGGGTCACGGGCAAATCCAAATGTCCGTTGGCAAGACAAGGTAAGTATGGAACTTATTGAATACATCTTGGAGCCAGCAATCCCCTTCGGTCTCGTCGTCTACATCTTGTGGGCGATGTTCCGCAAGGAAATCAAAGACGCTTGGGGTGATGAGTGATGACATACAAAGTCACTTACACTCGTCGTGCCGACAGGTACTACACGGGCGGAGAATGCGTCTCGTACTTCGGAGACAAAGACAAGGCGGAATACTTCATTGACGACTTGTTGTACGGGTGGAAGCGGGGCGGTCATTCCTTTGACATTGACATTGACTCCATTCAAATCGCTCCACATTCTCCCCATCTCTTTTGCGAGGTGGGGAGATAACCCTTTCCGCCACCGTAATGATTAGACGCAAATAGTCGAGCGGGACTGCCCGCACGCACAACATTGCGTGTTGTCTACAAATTTATCCACAGAGTTATCCACAGCCTGTGGAAATCCAAATCGTCGCCGTGAGGACAAGGGTAGTGTGAGCACCAACCACTTGCCGAGCGTACCGCAGGCACTCAAGGACGCCCTTGAGAACATCATTGAAGAAACACTTTTTTCCCACGAAAGTGTTGAGGACTGGGCAGACTCAGTTCGTACCAAGTACGACAACTGGGGAACCGATGGCGAGGGCAACGCCGTGTTCGGCATCAAGTCTGACTCAACGGTTCAAGATATCCTCGCCCTTGTCGTTAGGGCACTTGAGGAGATATTCATTGAGTGCGAGCCTTACGGCATAGGGCTGGAGTAGTGACGGTTGGGGGTGGGGCGCAAGCCCTGCCCCCTACAGCCGTTCCTAGGCACGAGTATGGGCAAATCCAAATCCTCGCCCTGCCGACAAGGGGAGTATGGACACCACCTACGCCGAGCGTGTAACGCAGGCAAATCTCACCATTCAGGAACTCATCAGCGCATTGGCTGAGGTTCAGAAACTCATCGCAAGCCACGACAAGGATTGCCACTTAGGACTAATCACTGGCGAAAAATTGGGTACGGCGTACTACCGTCTAGCCGAAAAACTCTCGCTGGCACTGTTGTTCTGCTAGAGCCAACAGGGGGTAGGGCGCAAGCCCTGCCCCCTTGCCTGCCGTGTTCGGGCAAATCCAAATCCCGTCGTCGGGGACAAGGTAAGTATGAACACACCACACATCACCTGCGACCAATGCCAAACCACCGAAAATGTCACCATTGACTGTGGGGACTATTCCCTATGCGACCAATGCGGGTCTGACCTTCACGAACTCATGAGGGAACCCAACTGAGTCAAGCGGGTGGGGCGCAAGCCCTGCCCCTTTGCTGTATGTTGGTAGCGTGACATCACGACAATGCGAAGCACTAAAAGTCAACGGAGAACCGTGTAGGAGCGGGGCTATGGGCATGACCAAGTATTGCGGTCAGCACACCGACATCGCCCAACCGCAGGGACACGAGTACCCCGTATCCGTCAAGAGGATAGATAACATTGAGACACTTCGCTTCTACGCAAGCAAGCCGAATAGTCCCGCATTCTACGCAGAGGTGGCAGACGAGTTGGAGAAACTTCGAGCGGAGAACAAACGACTCACTAAGTTGAATAAACCCAAACGCTAACCGTACGTCAAAAACGGGACTCCGCGCCCCCGTTGCCGAGTTATCCGCAAGTCTAAATCCAAATCCTGCGCCCCCCGACAAGGGAAGCATGAACACCACTACCGCTGAGCGCTTAGCGCAGGCAACCCGACGAGAGGGCGACCGCAAGGTCACCTACACATGGCGTAACCCCGTCATGAACAAGCAGTACCACGAACCGAATGACGCAGGCGAGCAAATAGAACTACGATTCGCCCACGACAAAAATCGTCGGCAGTACACGGCGACTCTCTCAAAAAAATGGTGGCAAGTGAGCGCAGGGCATATCGTCACGCTGTTCGCCATTGGTGACCATGAGAACTTCCCATCGGTTGTTATCCACGCCGAATCCGTCGCCCGATACAGCGATAGGTCATTCGCTCAGTTTGAGCGCCAAATCGTCGCCTTGCTTGACGACTACATGAGCGAGGAGGAGTGTACGGTCTCCGAACTCCTGAAGGCGGTGGATGCCTGCTAGCCACCAACGAGCAGGTAAATCCAAATGCCGACCCCCTCGACAAGGTAAATATGAACAACACCACGACCACCTGCCCTGAATGCGACCGAGTATTTGACCTGACCGAGGAGACCGATAGCGCCGAATGGCACTACGGGCACGACTGCGAGGCATAGCCCCCTCGTTTGTCAACGGAGGAGTCCCGTTTTTGGCTCACAAATGCCCAAAGGCACAAACCCTCAGATTCCTTTCCGCCACCGTAACCCTTAGCCGTAAGTATCGAGGGCGGGACTACGCACCGCACGCACGCACCGCACGCACCCGTGACCCCGAACCGCCGAGGGCGGGCAAATCCAAATCCTGCCCGTGCCGACAAGGGTAGTGGAGGTGAAAATATGAAAGTCTCGTACCGAGTTGCGATGGCGCAGGAACTCCTGCGTCTGCTCGCCGAGGCGCAGGACAGCAAAAATGCTGACTGCCGACGCTTGCAGGCGTTGGTGGCGAAGCAGGTCGCTGAACTGCTCGCCTGACGGCTGGCGGACATAGCCCTGACACGCAGGGGCAACGGGGGCAAGACCCCATCGCAGGGGGGCTGAAAAGCCCCCTAATGCGCTTTTCGGGCGCAGACACGGGCGCACGGCGACCCTCGCCCACACGGGCGCACACCCTCGAGCCCGCAGGCGGGGAGTCCCGATTCTGAATCCGAGGGTCTCTCGATTCTAAATCCGAGTCGACCTTGGCAGTCGACGAAAACGGGACTAGCGCACGCTAGGCGGGGGAGCAAATCCAAATCCTGCTGGGGGCGACAGGGGAACTATGAACATCACCATTTCCTACCGCCCATTCTCGGGAACCATTGCGGTTTGGGACACCCTGAACGACACAATGAACGAGAGCGAACTCACCAACATCGTAGACCGCACCATTGACGGAGACGACGAGAACTACTTCGTTGCCATCGGCACGCTTCACGGAGCGTTCCACTACCTACAGGTGCTGGATTGCCACGGACAGGGACAGCATTGGAACCTGTGGGCTTCGGCGTACCTGCCCGACAGCATCATCAGCAAGGTGCTGGAGTTGGTCGCTGAATGGGATAAGGCTCACCCGAGCCAACACCCCCTGCTGGTCACCCACAAGGCAACGCTGGAGATGTGACCGCCACACTCTAGGTTTCCCCAAAATCCAAATCCTGCGGGCAGGGACAAGGGGAGTATGAACACCACTTCAGCCGAGCGCTTAGCGCAGGCAAATGCCCATCAAGAGTACCTCGCACTATGCGAGTTTCTCGCAGAGAACTACGACACGCTCACGGAGGAAGCCAAGGACGAAGCCCTTGCCGAAATCGTGCGCTATGTAGAGGGGTTGGAACATACCCGTTACGCCAAGCGGTTTGCCCGATTCGCCAACGAGGACGAATACGAGTCTTGGCTCTCAGCCCGACAGGGCTGGTGACGGACGGGGAGGGTGGGGCGCAAGCCCTGCCCTCTCGCCTGCCGTGGCGACACAGCGCCTCGAGGGTCGCTCTTGCCCAAATCCAAATCCTCTGCGGGTGGACAAGGTAAGTATGAACACCAACAACAACCCCCGACCCCCATACGACGACGATTACCCCGACGACGGTGACCCGTCCGAGCACCAATTTTTCTTGGGCTTTGACCTTTGCTCTTGCCCCTCACGAAAGGAGTGTGATTGCTAACGGGGTATCCGTTCGGCTACGCTTCTGGCGTGGAAAACGGGACTGCGTGGCTTGTCGTTAGAATCTCTCAGCCAACTTGGTTTGGCACATTCCCGACCCTTGCGTCGGCACAGGAGTGGGCGACTAAGCATCGTGTCATCGCCCGCTTCGTCGAGGTCATTCCCCCCAGCACCCCCGAATCCGAGTGGTCGGAGTCCCGATTTGTCGACACGCCAGCAGTCGATTTAGCCGTGCTATCACTCGAATCCTCAGTCGCCTTAACGCCGTTCATGGTGTGATTTGCGAAAGGGCAATTTGTCACTGTTACAAAAGCCCTGCGTGCGGGGCTAGCGAACCGACAATTGAGCGGAATGAGCGACAAATCCAAATCCTTGCCGATTAGACAAGAGTAATATGACACCAACCACGACAACCAAGGAGTACCCCACCTACGACTGCCCTTGTGGCGAAAACCACTGGGCGCCCGTGTGCGCCATCTGCGACGAGGCAGGAGACTGTGCCGACATCAAGTGGCACGAGCCGACGCAATCCCGTCTGTGCGAAATGCACAGGGAGTACCCCGACTACGGGGACTAACCCTCGGGCGATACTGCCATCACACAACACTCTCAACGCATCAACTATTGTTTGCGTCATGAGCCCCGCATCCGTCGAAGACATCACAGCGCAGTTGTTGTCGCTGGCATCAGAACTCCTTTCCCTCACACGCAAGTCGCCACATCTTGGCTACATCGAGCGGGACTCCATCATTTCCCAGTACGAAGAGGAATACTTCCGATTGTCTCGTCTTGTCAATGAGGCTTTCCGCCACCGTAATAGTTAGATGTGTATTTGGTGATATCGACTGTGCGGGACTAGCGCACGGGTATATGGGCGTATGGGCGTGTAGTTATCCACAGGCTGTGGATAAACTTGTGGAAATCCAAATCCTCTTCCATTGGACAGGGGAAGTATGAACACACCACTATCCAACCCAGAGACCATCGCACACGACAGAGGCTATGCACGAGGAGTAGACGATGCCCTTGCGCTTGCCGAAAAGAACGACTACCCATTGTCAGGGGAATGGGCAGGTGAAAGCATCACGGAACTTCTCGGAGACCTTATCGCTCACGCTGAGAACGACGAACACGCCCACGAGGTTTGTATGGCGTACGAGGATGGCTACTCGTTGGGATACGACGACACAAAGGTTGAGGAGATACTGAGGATGGCTAGCAAGGACTAGCCACAACCTCGCTCATCAAAATCCAAATCTTTGCCCAACGGACAAGGATAGTGGAGGTGATGCAATGAATAATTGTGGTGACTGTGGTGAAAAAATCCACGACGACAACGAGGTTTGCTGGGAAATGGCAAAGCCAGTCTGCCCTGAATGTTGGCTCGCCAACTTCGCCAGCGACATATAGTCGGTAGCGACATAGTCCATAGGACATAGGGGCTAGACCCCAGCGACAAGGAGGCTGAAAAGCCTCCTAATGTCATTCACGGCTTTTTTTCAGCGGGATAGTCCCGCACCGTGCTATCACTCCTTTTTTCTCCCGTACGCCAAAACGGGACTCCCCACGACAACTTGCCCATCAAAATCCAAATCCTGTTCCGTTGGACAAGGTAAGTATGACCACCACTACCCCACCAGCCCATTACAGAAATCCTGCCCTTATTCCAGCCGATGAACTCGCAGAGGCTGAAGCCTCGTTTCGTGCAGTATCCGAAACCGAACACGAATACGAATGGCGTATGAGGAACTATAAGTTCTACCGTATTGGTTGGGGCTGGCAAGTTCGTTGCTACTACCCACACTTCGTGATGTCGCACGAGGAGGCACTACAGCGAATGACAGACGCTTGTGACCACAAGTTCGTCTCTGTCCCCCACACCACCAGCGAGTGTCATATCTTGGGAACATACGACAGGGGATTGATGAATACCTGCACCAAGTGTGGACACAAGGAGTACAAGCGAACCTCCTACAACAACTACTCAGGGGATTAGCCCCAAAATCCAAATCTTTGCCCAACGGACAAGGGTGATATGAACATCACCACGAACCCACGAGACAATGACCCCGACCACTACGACGCTCAGGGATACCTAGACCCCGACAACGGGTGCTACGACTACGAAGGCAACTTCATCGGGCGACCAGCGAATTGGTAGCCCCTTGGGGGAATGTAAACCGAAACCCCCATTCGCTTTACTTCTGCCCAATAGGGGGCGTAGTCCCGCTCCGGCAGTACGGGTGCTATCACTCACATAAGCCCTGCTAAATCGCCAAATTTTAGAAAGTAGCCCCTTTTTGTCTCTTGGGCGCAAAAACGGGACTCCTGACCCCATAAAGCGATGGGTGAGGTGAGGTTCTTGCTCAGGCTACTCGGAGAGCGTATTCGCTATAATCCCTGCTCAGAACGCCAAAAGCCCGTGCTATCACCCTTGATGAGGGCAACGACACGGGCGTGGACGTCCCGCACGCTCACTGACTGTTGCGGGCGGGGAGACTATGGCGGGGGAGCCACTAGCAGGCAACCGCCTCCTCAACCCCCTGAATGAGAGTGCCACACTCACGGCACTGTTCGGTGTAAGGGGCTTCGTGGCAACCATTCCACCCTGCATATTCCAATTCGTTCTCACGGCAGTACCAATAGTGGCAAGCGTCAGAACAGAACGGCAGGGCGTCAAGTAGGTCACCCGTGAGGGTATCGGTGATGTAGTAGTAGTGGCTCATGCTTACCTTGTCCGTTCACCAAGCATTTGGATTTATCGGAACAGGGGCAGAAATGCCATTATGGGGAGAGAGCGGTCGACACTCTCTCCCCACCCTGACGCGATGGACAGGTATCAAAGTAGCCTCCGTGCTATGCCCTCTCAGCACTCTGTCCCTCAACCAGCATTGAGGTCGGCGCGACGATGTCGCTCACTCGCTGGTTCGGTCGGGTCTCATAGGGGAGACTACCTTGATACTCCCCTTGTCCGTTCGGTCAGGATTTGGATTTGCACAGGTTTATCCACAGGGTGTGGATAAGTGCTGGTTATCCACAGTTTTATCCACAGGGTGTGGAAATCTAAATGCTCGGCGGTTCGACAAGGTAAGCATGGAGGTGATGATGAACGAACCAACAAAACAAGCGTCGTGGCAAGATTTCCTTGACCCCGATGCTCCTCTGACAGAGGATTCCGTGTGGCAGGCAATCGCTGATGCGAATGACCTTGACTACAGCGAAATCGCTGACGGGGATATCCTTGATTACCTCTAAC
>Ga0255076_1000134_pt1 | contig 14869 bp, 24 predicted proteins | sample Colum_Law_RepB_8_FD_188475 | JGI IMG/M metagenome (GOLD analysis project Ga0255076, IMG submission 188475) | Freshwater microbial communities from Columbia River, Oregon, United States - Colum_Law_RepB_8h | ecosystem: Environmental > Aquatic > Freshwater > River | place: USA: Oregon | collected...
TTGGGATCGGGGTCGTCGTCGTTTCGTTCAAAAAACCCATGGCTCGGTTTCGTGCGTCGATTCGTGCTTTGTTCTTGGCGTTGACGAGGTTGGCGCCGAGGCGTGAGTTACAGGAGCGGTGGGCTGGTCGGAGGTTGTGTTCTTCGTTGGTGCCTCCGAGTTCGAGGGCGAGGATGTGGTCGAGGGTGTCTGCTCCGGGTCGGCCGCAGATGGCGCAGTTGGGTTGGTCGGCGAGGATGCGTTGGCGGAGGGCTTTGTAGTTTGGGTCGTTGTAGGCGGCGTGGGCCATGGGTTCCTATGTGAGTTGAGAACTACTATTAGTCAGTAAGTACTTGTTCTTCAGTTCTTTCTAGAACGAGTGGTTATCCGACGTCGGAAAACCTGTCGTCGGTCTGTGGGTAACTCAGCCACTTGTCCTCAGGGTTATCCACAGGTTCGTCGTAGATGAGGATGTCGTGGCGCCATGTTCCGTTGGCGAGCTGTGTTCGGGCCCTGCGCAGATAGCCGTACGTCTCAAGCTCTTTGAGGCCGGTGCGGACCGCGTGGATTCCCTCGGGGCTGATTGAGGCGAGATGGGCGCTCGAGGTGCGCCAGTGGTCAGGCTGGCTCAGCAGATAGATCAGCAGGCCTCGGGCCTTCCAGGAGAGGTGCTGGTTCCGGATGATCTCGTTCGAGATGATCGTGAAGTTCTCGCGGCGACGTGGAGTGCGGACGATCATTCGGTCTCCCACCATTCAGGCCAGATCGCGCCCGGGTGGACGCCGGCGTACTTCACGGCAAGCTGATCGGCTTTCGGCCAGGGGATGCCTTCGTCGCGCCAGCGGTCAATCGTCTGGAGGGCGACGCCGAACGCTCGAGCGTAATCGCCGCGTGTTGGCTCCAGATGCCGGGAATATTGGATCGGAACGCGAGCTACGCGCGCGAGGTTCTGGAATGGCAGGCGGATCACATCGCCTCCGGGTTCTCGTAGTGCTCGATGACGTTCATGGCTTTGACGAGGCGGGCGCGGAGGCGCGCGTTCTCCTCCTCGAGCTCGGCGATGCGGGCCTTGAAGCCGGTGATCGCTTGGCTGGCCAGATCCATCTGTCGGGTCGCTTCCTGGATCTGCTGGATCAGTGCTGTCATGTCGTGGGTCATGGTTTGTCCTCGCTGAGTATGGTTCGGATGAGCTGAAGATCGGCTGGCCTCCAGACGTATGCTTCGCCTCCGGCCGCGCGGATCGTCATGATCCATCGCTCCTGCGCCTCGGAGAGTTTGCCGACGCGACTCTTCAGTTCGGCGAAGATCACACCACGTTTCGGATGGGCGAGCACCAGGTCGGGAAAGCCGACGTCGCCGAGGGTGGGTGTGCGCCAGTGGCCGCGGACGTTCTGCGCAGGAAGCGGATGGTAGACCATCCAGCCGGTCCATTTGGCAAGCTCAACGACGGCGTTTTGGAACTCTTTCTCGGTGATCACTGGTCGGCCTGTGAGCGTCGAGTGGAGAAGAAGCCGTCTAGATCCGGGTGGCGGCGCATGATCTCGCGGGCGTAGAACGCTCGGTAGTCGTTGTTTAGCTTCAGAGTGCTGGTGGGGTCGTCGGTGCGGACAGTCCAGTCGTAGCGGAGCACTTCCCAGAGGGCCGCGATGCCGTACTGCTTGACGCCTCGGCTCTTCAATCGGCAGGCCATCTTGACCAGGCGATCCATGACCCAGGGATTGGCGTAGTGGAATGCTTTGAACCGGTCGCAGGCCGGCTCGTCTGAGTGAAGGGCTGTCCAGTCAAAGGCAAGTTGATCCATCAGAACGGCTCCTCTCCCATGGCGTCGGCCTTGAGTTTGTCAATCAGTGCCGACGTGTCCTTCTTCAGCTTCGGTGGTTCAGAGGCGTAGCCGAGAGCTTTCAGCATCCGTTTCTGAGCTTCGGTGGTCTCGGTCTGGCTGGAAGGCTGGGGAGTGTGTGCTCGAGGGCGGTCGCCGGTCTGCCGGGCCTCGACCTCGTTGCTGGAGGCCATCGCTTCGTGAATGCCGATGCCCATGTAGCCGAGCGCCCGGCCGAGGGCCGACGTGAACCCGACCATCCGTTCGGATCCGCGGGTGTAGGGCGTCTTGCCGGGGAACGGTTCGGCCGCCGTGGCGATTGAGGGTTTCGGGTCGTCGGCGGTGCGCCAGACGGTCACTTCGCACACCAGGAACGTCTGCTCCTCGATCCGCATGATGTCGAACGCGGTCTCCTGGACACGGAGGTCGGGCCAGCGGCCGAGGGCATCCAAGAGGCGTTGGTTGACTGGGACGTAGTTGCCAAGGTCCATTAGTTCTCTTCCTGTAGTCGGGTCAGGTTTTTGAGGTGTTCCGCTTTGAAGCACGGCCAGCACCACGGCCACCAGGTGCCAGTGTTCAGCCAGCGGATGATCTCGTCGTCCACCAGCAGTTTCTGACACCTACAGCACAAGGCGATTTCCGGCTTGGTTTCGGTCACGCCTGTTGGTTTATCACACGGCTGTGGCGAAGTTGGTGACGGTGTCGTTCGGTGGTGCCTCCCCAGATTCCAGGGCAGTCTCGAGTTGACCACTGGAGCGCATACTCGAGACAGCGAAGCCGGATCGGGCACGTCGAGCAGACGAGGATCGCCAATTTGGCTTTCTTGTTCTCGCCGACACCGGGAAAGAAGATGTTGACGTCAAGGCCTTGGCAGGCGGCGCCTTCCCAGTCGGTCAGCACGGACCTGACCATGGCTTCCATCCGCAGAGGCCTTTCGCTTCGCGTGAGCTGTAGAGCTTCCAGGCGAACTCGAGGTTGAGGAGTGGGTTGAACATGGCGTCCGGGTGGTTGCCGAAGCCGAGCTCGGCGATCCACCTGGAGTGGATCTGGTTGATCTGGGTGAGGCCGGCGTCGTGGCCGTTCCAGGCGTCCGGTTGACATCGTGATTCGCGCCACATGATGCTCATGAGAGTCTCGAGGAGCTCGCGGTCGGCGGGCCAGCCGGCTTGGATCGCCTCGGGGACCCATTCTTGGCATGGGGTGTCAGGGCCGACGAGGGGCAGGATTGGGCCCTGTGTGGTCGTAGGAGCGGCGATCGTCGTCGTCGGGTCTGGTTGGGTTGGGGGGGCGTAGGAGACGACCGCTGGGACCGTTTGGACGGCGTCTGGGCGGTCGAGGAACATGAAGAGCGCGCCACAGGCTATGGCTACGCCCAGGATGAATCTGGACATGGGTATTCCTTTCGGGTCGGGTCCGCGAGGTGCGGACGGTCTACCGACTCAGGAGGAGATCGTCAAGCCTTTGGTTCGTCGTCGTCTGAGCTCTTCTTGAGAGCTCCACCGGCGGCGAGGCCGGTGAGGGCTCCGCCGATTGAGAATGCGAGTGGCTGGAGTACGTCCATGAAGCGGCTGTCGAGGGGGGCGATGTCGCCGTCGGGTTGGTAGACGTAGATCAGGCTGTAGAGCATTCCGAGGACGGTGACGCCGAGGACGAATGCGAGGGTCATGATGAGGCCGGCGCGGACGCGGGCCTCGATCTCATCGGGTGTCAGTCGTCGACGTCGGGGGCGTTTTCCGGGGGTCATTGGGGTCTCTGAAGCGGTCACTACAGGCCGCCAGTAGACAGGCCAGCGAGGTCGCTACGACGAGCGCCACTTGCCAGCGGATGGTGGGTTTCATGAGTTCTCATTTCGCCTCGAGTATGGATTTGAAGGCGGCGTCGACGCGGTCGGGATGGTCGGCCATGTCGGGACTGATTTCGTAATGAACCCAGGCGGCTCCTGGGGAGCCGATCGTGGGCTTGTCGTAGATCTTCCAGGCGTTGCGGTCACATCGCCAGCCGGCGCCGTACTGTCCTGGCTTGTACCTGTTGCCGTAGTCGTGGATTTCCTCGATGCCGAGCTCGTCGGCGTGACGTTCGAGAAAGGCGATGGCGGCGACGATTTGGCCGGCTCCGCCTCCAAGGTCCGCCGCCCGGCCCGTCGCATGGACACTAAGGCCTGACCCTCCTCGAACCGGCCGGTTGGCGTAGATGCCGAGGTTCTTCATCTGGAAGAGGAAGGTCATGTACTGCTGGAAGCGGACGGTCCCGGGACGGGCGCCGTCAGCCGGATCGCTGTTCCCGGTGTACGGTCGGCCGCCAGCGGCAGGTTGGCTTTGTTTCTTAGTTGCCATAGGGGTCTATCCATCCGGGCTGTTGAGGGTAGTGGATGTTGCCGGCTTCGAGGCTGGTGATGATGTCGGCGGCCCACTGGTGCGCGCCTTCGGGGGTGTCCCAGGGGCCGGGGCGATCGACTTCGATTCCGTCGATGGTGACGATGACGTGGTTGTCGTCGGTGACTGTGGCGAGGTAGGTGCTCATCTAAGGCTCGGCGTTCCTGAACTGTGGCATCCGCAGATGATGTTTCCTGATGGTTGGGTTCGAGTGCTCCATGTGATGCCATCGGTGGAGGTTTGGAAACCGCTGAATACAAGCAGGCCATTGTTATCAGACATCCCGAAGTATGGAATACCGCTCGTGGTTGCCGGTGTTCTGTCTGTCCAAGTAGTGCCGTTAGTTGAACTTTCGATGTCCACGGTAAGAGTGCCTGTCTGGCAAAGTGCGGCGATTACGGTTGTATTGGCCGCAAAGTAAGCGAACCCGCCGGACCCGATCGTGATCGCAGATGTTCGTGCTGTCCATGTTGCGCCATCCGTGCTTGACGCAAATGCGCCGGTCGTGCCGGAGTCATTACCTCCAACCCAAATCGACTGACCCTTGAAATAAACGAGGTCGTTTACGGTACTAAGCGTTGAGGTTCTGCTCGTCCATGTTCCTGTTGGATCAGTCGCCGTATAAAACCCTAAAGCATCGTCCGCAATAATCCACAGGCCGTTGCCCCATGCGACTTTTACTACGTTTCCGCCGATGCCGGTGGTTTTTTGTGTCCAGTTGATTCCATCGGTTGAGTAGGCAACTTTGGTCGGACTGTTTCCAACTGCGACCCAGTAACCGTTTCCGTAAGCAACATCGTTGATGTGATTCGTCCCGAACGACGATGTGCGTTGCGTCCATGTCGTACCGTCCGGTGATGTTGCCAACTTTCCGGATTCTCCTACAGCGACGTACAAGTCGCTTGTATTTGAGGCCACAGCGTTGATGAGTGTGGTACTGAATGATGATGTTCGGCTTGTCCACGAGCCGTTAGCGAGGCTTGTGGATGTCGAGGTGTAAAGTTCTCCGCTTTGACCTGCCACGATCCACAAGTAAGGCAAGGTGCCTGCGGCTCCGCCTCCGGTAGCGGCCGAAACTGCGGGGATCATGCGGCCGTGTTCCCGAACAACACCCACTCATCCGTCGCCAACTTCATAAGACAGACGACGCCGTACTGGCCGTTGATCTTCGTCTTAGAGCCGTTCGAGCGAATCGTCGTCGTTGCCGGGGTCGAGGCCGCGACAGTCACCTGACCAGCGCCACCCTGATACAGCAGGATCTGAGTCCCGATCGCGAAAGCGGCGGTCGCGTTTGTCGGGACATTCAGCGTGATTGCCGCGGCGTTTGTGAGCGTGACCATCTTGGCGGCGTCGCCGATCACCAGCGTGTAGCTCGTGCCGGTCTGAGCGTTCAGCTGGAGGGCGGCGATGTCGTTGACGCCTCCAGCGATCTGATTCACGTTTGATGCCGACAGGACCTGACCGTCGGTGTAGGCGGCTGAGATCGGGTAGGTGGTGGCCATGGTGCTCCTAAAGGGTGTTCGTGCCGAGAATACCGAACTGGCTTGATCCGAGGATGAAAGCGGTGCTCAGCGGCTCGCGGGTGATAAGGCGGGTGGTCCAGCGGTCCGGGGTGATCGTGTGCTCGACGCCTTGGACGGTGAGCCGCAGGTCAAGGACGCTGGTGGGGGTTTGGGTGCGGGTGACGTAGATCGGGTCGCCGAAGTCCAGATCGAGGGCTGGTTCGACTCGAGGGCTGTCGCTCGAGAGGTCGAGGGTGATGGACTCGATGCGGATGCGGGGGGTTTTTCGGTAGTTGAGGATGAGGTTGGCGATGTTGAGGGCTTGGGCGTTGTTTCGACCGAGCAGGCCGGTTTGGGTGTAGGTGCGGGTGAAGTAGTCGGCGATTGAGGTGGCGTCGGAGGCGGTTTGGGCGGTGCCGCCGTGGTTGGTGACGGAGACGACGTTGGAGAGCTCTTGTTCGTCGAAAGCGACGTCGAGGTCTTGGTAGTAGATGCCGGTGCCGTCGTCGGCGAAGTCGACAGCTGTGCCGGAGGCTTGTTGGCTGATTGTGTTGCGGGATTTGAAGCGGGCGTTGCCGTTGGGGTCCATGTAGAAGCCGCCGAGCTCGGTCGCTTCGACTGTTTGGATGGCGTCGAGGACGGCGCGGAGGCCGCCGGGGTCGTTCTGGAGTTCTTGGGTGCCGGTTTCGATTTCTCTCATGTCGGCCGGCCAGTCGATCATGTCGAGGATCTGGTTGATGCGGGCGCCGGGTAGGTCGCCGGTGGCGGCGCCGGTGACGTTGTCGACGTTTGAGAGGGCGAGGAGTCGGAAGCCGTCGTCCGCGGTGATGGTTACTTTGGCGTATGGGGTGCCTTTGGGCCATTCCCAGTCCCATGAGCTGATGAACCCGGAGAACATGGCGTACTCGGTGCCGTTGTAGGTGGTCGTGACTTTGACCTGTCGCATCGGGAGGATCTGGCCGTAGTAGGGCCCGGATGCGTTGTCTGGGTTCCAGTCGCCGTTGGGGTCCCACCAGCTGATCGTGGCGGAGCCGGGCGTGTAGTGCTCGAAGATGCGGTCGCGGCCGCGGCGGATGGCGATCTGGTTGACCTCGGTGGAGATGTCGACTACTTGGACGACGCTGGTGCCGAGGATGTTGGTGCCGAGGATGCCGTTGATGGTGTCGCCGAGGACGAGGACGTTGCCGAAGGATGCGCCGGTTCCGAGGCGGAGGCGGACGACTGGTTGGCAGGGGAGGGTCATGTGTTGCTGTAGACGAGTTGGGCGCCGTTGCGTTGGGCGTTGACGAGGCCGCGTCGGATCGTCTCGATGAGGTCGCGTTCGCTGGTGACGGAGCCGGCGACGTTGACGGTGACGCCTTGGTTCATGCGGTTGAGCGGGATGATGGCTTCGGGGCCGGCTTCGCCGATGAGTGCGAGGGTGGGGCTGGTGACGATGCCACCTTCGGCAAGTTTCGGGACGCTCAGGGTTGGGATGGTGGGCAAGTTGGGCGCGAGTGGGATCTTGTTGTAGAGCTTGATCGCTTTGTTGATCAGGTTGATCAGTGTGTTTAGGGCGTTGACGAATACGGTGATCAGACCTTGGGCGATGCCTTTGATGATCCCGCCGATGAGTTCGGCCGCGGTCTTGAATGCTCCGACGACGGCGTCGACAATCGTGACGATGGTCGTGTACCACGTTCTGAAGAGCCCGGATACGACTGCGAAAGCGGTTTGGAATGCGGTCTTGAACGCGTTGGCGATCATGGTGACTTTGTTCCACCATTGGTTGAAGATGCCCGACACGAAGTCCCAGAACACTTGGAACGCGACCTCGAGTGCGGCGATCACGTTGTCAAGGAACTTGAACTTCTGCTGTAGGACGACGATCGCGGCGATCACGGCCAGAATGATGCCGACTCCGGTGGCGACCCAGAGGGCGCTAAACGAGGCGCCTAGGACGGCGTTCAGCGCGGCGGTGACCTTGGTGATGACGTTCCAAGCGGTCAGGGCCGCGTTGGCTCCCCAGACGGCGAGAGCGATGCCTCCGATGGCGACACCGAGGCCGACGACCAGACCGGTGTTCTCTTGGATCCAGCTGGCGATTCCCATGAACGCTGGGAGGAGTTTCTCGATGATCGGGGCGACGGCCGCGCCGACGGATTCTTTGAGTTCGCCCATCTGGATCGTCAGGTTCTTCATCTGACCTTGGGCGGTGTTGGCTTGTGCCGCGGCTTGGCCACCGAACGTCTTGCCGAGTGAGGCAAACACTTGATCTGCGGAGGCGCCGTTCTTGATCAGTGCGGCGAGCGCCGGGTCAAGCTTCTTGAGCGGGCCGAGCTGGCCGTTGTAGGCCTTGGACAGTGCGGCGGTGACAGACTCGAGGTCTTTGCCGGTGCCGGCCGAGATGTCAAGCGCCAAGGTAAGGAGTTCTTGGCTCTTGGTGATGTCTTTGGTGCCTCGGACAAGATTGTCGAGGGCGGGGCGGAGTTCATCGTCGGCGACGGCGGCCGCTTTGCTGGTGGAGCTGATGAAGTCCTCGACAGCGGCCACTTGGGCGTCGGTGGCGCCGGTGGAGTTCTTCAGGCTGAGCGCGAGCTTGTCGGCCGCGGCTGAATCCTCGGCGAATGCCTTGAATGCGTCTCCGGCCGCGATGGCGAGACCGCCGAGCGCGAGGGTGGCTGGGAGGGCGGCTTTCTTGATGGCGAACTGGGCCTTCTCGCCGGTCGTCTCGAGATCCTTGAACTGGCGGGTGGCGCGGGCGAGTCCTTTGTCGTCGAACTCGCTGATGATGGGGATGCGTATGGCCACTAGAGGCTGAGCTCCTTGTTGATCATGTCGGAGACTTCCTCGACGTATCTTGCCATCTCTTGCGAGACCGCGTTCTGGGCGCTGTCGGCCGCGGGCCACATGACGCGCGCCGGGGCGCCATTCTTGGCGGAGAATGCGGCGCCGAGGTTCCCGGAGGCGGCGAACTCGAATACGGCCGCGCCGGCGTTCTTCTGGACGACCGCGATAGTTGACGCTGATCGGCGGGAGGTGGAGATCTGGGCAGTCACGCCCCGGACGGCTTTCTGCGTGTCAAGCGGAAAGATCGGCCGGCCGCGCTGGTTCCACGCTCGAGCGGTGCCCGATGGGAAGTTCTGCGACCGGTAGCGGCTTTGGGCGGCGGTGATGATCGGCTTGGCGATTTCTTTGACCTGCCGGTTGAAGGTCTTGCGAAGCTCCGGGTCGATCTGTTTCAGGGAGGCGATGGTTTCCTTGACTCCGTCGACTCGGATCGTTGCGCTCACTTGTGGCCTTTGTTCAGGATTTCGATCACGGTGTTGAGGTCACGCGTGTCGAACTCGATGTCTGGAGGCCACCAGCCGACGGACACCAGCATTTCTGCTAGGCCGCGTCGGAAGGTGCCTCTTGGGTAGGGTTCGCCGAGCTTGTCTCGACCACCTCCAAGCTGACGATCTTCTTGATGAAGTCGTCAAGCATGGCGGGGACGGTGATCTTGGACAGTTTCATGGCTTCGTGGGCCATGAAGGCGAGGTCCTCGGCGCCGACGCCTTGAGCAAGATCGGACGCCTTTCTCTTGTATTTCCGTTCCCAGAGGACGGTGATGAAGAGGTTGGTTTCTACGTCGACAGGGCCTTCGCCGATGTCGACGCGGATGGTGAGTTTCATGTCGGGACTCCTTGGGGTTACGGCGCGGTGATGTCGCGGACGAAGGTACCACCGACGAAGGTGACCTCGACTTCGGAGAGCTCACCCACGGTGGCCGAGATCGGGGTGAACGATGCGAGGAACGCGTTGGTGATCGTGTATTCCGGGTTGGAGGCCGATTCGGTGGTGCCCGAGGGCGAGAGGACGAGGGTGGTGTTCCCGGCTCCGACCGCCGCGTAGAGGGTGGCTTCGATCTCGCCGGCGCCGTAGCTGTTGAACAGCGTGAGGGTCACTTCGACGGACTGGAGGCCTTGGGTGAACTTGTGGCCGGTGTCGCCGAACGCGGTCGTCTCGAGCTGGTCGTAGCCGACGGTGAGGGTCGCCGCCTTACACTGGTCGGACACGTCGACGGCGCCGATGAGGACGGTGGGGTTGGACAGGTAGGTCGTGGTTGCCATGTGGGGCTCCTTAGTTGCGCCGTGAGGCGATTCTCACGGTCAGATCGTAGGCCGGTAAGTCTTGGCCGCCGATGGTGACGACGGACGGACGGCCGGAGGTGATGGGTAGCGTCGAGTTCATTAGCGTGTCCACTTGTGTGAGCAGGTAGTCGACGGCGTCTTGGTTGGCGGGAGGTGCGGCCACGATGCTGATCGTGAACGTGATGTCGCCGACGTTGTAGGTGAAGGTTTCGAAGGTCGGCGGGCTGATGAGCACCGACATGGGGCGGATGTTTCGGGGGTCGGTGATGGCGGTGTAGCCGAGGCCGGTGATGGTGGAGACGAGGGCGTTCTGAGCCTCGATGAAGATGCCGGATGCCACTTCATGCCACCTGAGCCCTGTTGATGCCGAGTAGGCGCATGATCTCGCCGTGGGAGAGGCTGGGGATCGCGTTGCCCATCTGGTCGAAGGATGCGAACGAGTCGACAGCGCCGCGCTGACGGTAGAGGGATGCGGCGTACATGGTGGTCCCGAGGGTGACGGCGCCGGATGGGCTTGAGCTCAGGCTGTCGGTGTAGCCGGCCGCCTGTCGGCGACGATATGCCCACGCGTTAGCCGCGGAAACACAGGTGGCGATGAATGCCGTGTCGTTTGCGGTGGCGGTGGCGATCCCGAGCCATTCGGTCACGTTGCTTGAGGTGATCCAAGTACACGTCTGAGTCCATGTGATCGTCCCGAACGGATCCGCGACATCGCGGGTTACCTCGTCGCCGGTGTCGGCGTAGAGGTACTGGTTCAGGATGATTTCGTTGAAGTCGAACGTGTAGTCGCCTTCGTCGTCGACACCGGTGAACAAGTAGGTGGGGACGTCGAGGACGGTGAAGGTGCCGTCCATGCCGTTGCCGAGGCCGGCGACGGTGATTGAGTCGCCGACGGAGATGGGGGTGTTGTCCAGAGTCTGGATCACGACGATGTCGTCGATCCTCATCCGATGCGTCACTGTGAACGTCGCCATGATCCAGACTCCTAGGGGCAGATCAGACGAACGCGGCCTTGATGAACTTCGTGTCGTCCAGCATGAGCGTGGCGAAGTATCCGCGGAACTTGATGTACCGGGACAGGGAGCCGTCGGCGGCTTCCACGGAGATTGCGCCCTTCTGCTGTTCGAAGATTTCGAAGCCGTCCGGGTGGCCGATGGCGAGGGTGCCGCTGGCGAAGTTGCGGTCGACGACGACCTGAAGGCCGAAGGCGGTGGCGGTGGCGGTGCCGGGGGCCATGTTGCCGAAGGCGTTCATCGGGCCGATCTGCGGGAACAGCGGACGGTCGGCGGTGTCGGTGAGCTGTCCCATCGAGGCCCAGCGGTTCGGTGCGACGAACAGGTGGGTGGGGAGCCAGCCGTTGGAGGCCGAGAGGATGTCCGACGCGGCGGTGTACATCCACGTCACCCAAGTGACCGGGTCGGCGATGTTGGCGGCCGTGAAGTTGTTGCTGTTCGTGATGCCGGTGATCAAGTTATCGCTGGCCACGTTGTCCGTCTCGTTAGCGTACACACGGCTCATGTCGTCGAGCAGGAGAGCGAGCACGTTCGGATCGGTCCAGTCGAGGTCCTCTTCCGAGAGGCGGACGTATCCGCCGTAGACACCCTTGGTGACCTGATTGTCGGAGACGACGAAGGTGCCCTGATCGAGCGCCGTATTTTCGCCGTTGCTGGCTCCGATGGTGGTGTGGGTGGTGACGCTGGGACGGCGGAACACCTTGCCGCCTCCGGGCATGGCCTTGGCGCCGATGGCGTCGATGACCGGGCGCAGACCGCGGAAGTTGTTGTAGACCGGGCCGACGATCGGCTCGGGGAGGATGCCGGGGGTGTCGGTTGTTTCGACGTTCGGGGCGGCCGCGCGGATGCGGGCGTTGAACTCGGCGAACTCGGCGCCTCCGGCGAGGAACTTGGCGATGTATTCGCCGGCCGAGGGAAGCTTGAAGTCGCGGCGGGCTTCAGCGAAGATCGGCTGGGTGGGGATCACGGTCGGGGCTGAGGCCTCGACGGCGACCGGGGTGGGTTCTGACATGAGTGAGTCCTCCTCGGGCTCTGGGTATTCGGGTTGGGGTTCTTCGTCGTCCTCCGGGGCGGAAGCGGCGACAGATGTGATGCGGGCTTGATCGAAGGCCGGTACGGCGACAAGTGAGAGCTCGTGCCAGTTGGCGGCGGTGACGACCATGGTGCCGTTCTTGTCAAACTTGAATTTGGTTGGTTCAACTCCGACGCTGACGGCGTCGAGAGCTCCCATCTTGAGGAGCTCGAGGGCGTCGTTGCCGGCGTTGGTGGGGGCGATCTTGGCGGTGAACATCATGCCTTGATCGGTGGACACGCGTTCGGTGACGAGGCCGACGACCTTGGAGAGGTCGTGGCTCTCGACGAGTTTGGGGGCGCGGCCTTCTTCGGACAAGGAGCCGGCTTCGAAGCGGACGCTGGTGCCCATCGAGTCGATGGTGGTGACTCCCCACGGTACGGCGAGGCCGGTGATTGACCGAGTGGGCGGTTCGTCTGGTGCGGCGGCGTCGATCGTGAGGTCTGTGACTGCGAGTCTGATCATCCGAGCTGGTCCTCTAGTACTTGGTCGGTCTGTTGTTCTTCCATCATGCCAGCCTGGGCGAGTGCTTCGTCGATGTCGAACTCGAGGTGGCGGCCGCGGGGGAGTACGTCGTCCATGGAGAGTCGTTCGGCGATCGCGGTGGCGTATGGGAGTGCGCCCCAGAGCCACAGGTCGCGGCGGGATTCTTGGGCGTTCTGGTAAGTCATGCCGTTGCTGGTCGGTGCGGAAACGAGGTAGGCGGGAACACCGGCGAGGCGGCTCATCTCAAGCGCCGCATGGTTGCGGGCTTCAACGAGCTGGAGTTTGCTTGGGTCAGACTGGAACTCTTTGAACTCGACGGCGGAGTTGAGGGCGCCGATCGCGGATTCACGGCGGACGGACGCCCAGCCGGATGCGAGCTCGCCGAGCTCTTCGGCGGTCATCGGTTCGGAGCCGTCTTTCTGCTGGAGGTAGCCGGCCGCGATCTCGGTGAGTGCGAAGCGTCGAGCGGCCGCGTCAAGACGGATAGCGATGTCAACGGACCGGGCCCCGGTGTAGAGGAGACCTTGGTCTGGTGCGAGGAAGCAGATCACGTTCGCGGTGTCAAGCATGACGCCGTTGAACTCGACTTCGTCGGGCATTCCCCACCACTGCGGGCCTTGCTGGTTCGGGGTCTCAACGTTGGAGTGGGGCAGCCAAGTGAAAGCGGCTGGGAAGCCGGTCGAGTAGCGGGCTGTGACATACCAGAAGGCTCGGCCGTACATCATCAGATCGCTGACGGTGTTAGCCATGATGAACTGGCGCGGCACCTTCGGATCGGGACGCGTGAACCAGCCTTCGCCTTGGAGGTAGACCTTCTCGTACTCTTCCTCGATTGAGTTCCAAACGAGCTGATACTGCTTGAGGTCGAGGCCGGCGATCATGGAGCAGATCATGGAGCGGGAGCGGGCGATCGTCGGTATGGACAGAGCTCGTTCCTCAGCAGTCCCGACTGAATAGCCAAGGAACGAGCCGATCTGTCCGGCGCCACCGGAGGCCGCTTTGACGGCGACGGCGGGCTTGGCGGTCGTGCGCTTGAAGAGTGCCACTAGCCGGAGTCTCTCACGGCCGGAGCAGAATGTCTACGATCTGCCGATCGCCACTCGAGCTTTGGATGGGGCGGCGGATGCGAGAGCTGTCGCCCAGACGAGACAGCGGGCAAGCTCGATCGGGCCGGGACTCTTCTGCGAGCTGAGGACGACGTTGCCGGATTGCTTGACGAGGACGGCGCGCGAGACGTGTTCGGAGAGGGCGAGTTCTCCGCCGTGTTCGACTTTGCCTTCGTTGATCATGGCGCGGACGAGGCCGGTCCACTTGAGGAGTTCGCCGTAGCCGACGGTGCGGGTGCGCGGCTTCCAGGTCTTGGGGGTGTGTATCTCGAGTGACGGTGAGACGGCGAGCTGGACGTCGCGGTTCGCCATGAGCTCCTCCACCTTCATCCAGAGCTCGTCTTCGGATTCGACGATGAACGCCGGGGCGACCTGGATCTTCTTGTCGTCGCGACGGTAGGCGCGGACACCAACATAGCGGGATTCATCCAGGCTGGAGTCGATGGCGAGGATTCCGCCGTCGGGCATTGTCGCGGTGGTCTGGCATTCGTCCCATCGGCCGGGGGCAAGCCACGAGTTCGCGGAGGAGATCCACAGGTTGAGGTGGGCGCGCAGGAATGCGTTCTTGTCCGGGGTTTCGGCGGCGGCCTCAAGGGCGTCCCAGGTGACGGTGGTGCCGAGCGCCGGGTTGGCCCACGGCCACCATTCGCGGTCCTGCCATCGGACGCCGGGAGGCGGGGACCATTCGGCGAAGTAGAGCTTGCTCGTCTTACCGGCGTCGATCGCGTTGATCGCCTGCTCGCGCAACTTCAGCATCGCGGTGGAGCTCTCGTCGCCGGCGGTGGAAAACATCGCCATGAGTGGGCTGGGGCGGGCGATCATGGTCGGGCGGAGCGCGTCAAAGATCACGGCCGGCGAGATCGACCAGATTTCGTCAAGCAGGACGAGGTCGTTGGAGGCGCCGTGCTGGGTGGAGGTGGCCGCGGCGACCCGGATGCTGGAGCCGTCGGGCATGAGGATCTGCTCACGGCCATAGGACCAGAACGGCTTACCACCGAACCCCTCGAGGATTGGGGCGAGCTCACGGAAGATCGCCGAGGATCGGTCAAGCTTGTTGGCGACCAGCATGACGGACTGCGGCCGGCCGGTCTTGGCCGCCCACTCGGTCACGAAGAACCCGGCCAACGCCTTCAGAAGCACGCTCTTCCCCTGCTGACGAGCACAAGAGATCAGAGCTTCTCGATGCCAGAAGGCGCCGTCTTTGAGGCCGAGCATCCCATTCGCCGCCCGGACCTGCCAATCCATCAGCGGCATCAAGTGTCTCGAGGCCCATCCGGCCACCAGAGGCCCAACGCTGGTATCACACTCGCTGAGACTCTCCAGACGCGGCTCGATCCGCCCAGAAGCAGACGAAGAACCGACAGATCCAAGCTTAGATCCCCTGATTTCCCCTTCCTGGAGAGAAGGA
>Ga0255076_1000135_pt1 | contig 14836 bp, 10 predicted proteins | sample Colum_Law_RepB_8_FD_188475 | JGI IMG/M metagenome (GOLD analysis project Ga0255076, IMG submission 188475) | Freshwater microbial communities from Columbia River, Oregon, United States - Colum_Law_RepB_8h | ecosystem: Environmental > Aquatic > Freshwater > River | place: USA: Oregon | collected...
CCCTACCCCTTGAAATACTTTTGCACCTTTGCACAGGCCGTAGGCCGGTTTGCACTTTTGCACCTATAGTCAGCGCGTCTTCTTCATCCTCTCTCCGCTGACGGAGGGGACGAAGGTGACGCGGGTCGGAATCTTATGGCGGGCGAGGCGTTCGCGGCAGGCCATACGAATGGCGGAGCGCAGGGCTTCCTGGTCGGTGACGCTGGCGACGACGTCCACGACGACAGTCTGGCCGGTGAGGGCGTTGGCTTCGCCACGCGCTCGGCAATCGGTGACACCCGGAATGCCAAGGACGACGGATTCGACTTCGGCGGGCATGAGCTTCTCGCCGCCGACATTAATCATCTCGCCCATGCGGCCGAGGATACGCAGCGTGCCGTTAGGCCCCTGCTCTACTTTGTCGCCCGTGCGGAACCAGCCATCCGCGGTGAAGCGTTCATTGCTGGCGTTCAGATAGCCAGCGATCTGCGTACGGCTGCGTAACCAGAGTTCGTCATCGATGACCTTCCATTCGAGATTCGGGTCTTCGAACCGCAAGAAGGTCGAATCGCCCTCCGGGCTCTCGGTCCGCGTGATGCCGGTCTCGCTCGTGCCAAAAGTCTGGATGAAGCGGACCTGCGGGAAGGCGTCCTTGAGCCGGGCGAGTAGGCTTTCGGGCATCGGCTCAGTCCCGTAGGTGATGACGCGCAGGGAGGAAAGGTCCTCGGTCAGGCCGGCCGTGAGCAGGAGATTCAGGAAGGTGGGCGAGGCCGGGAGAATCGCGACGCGGTGGCGGGCGATGGTGGCCGCGACGTCGGCCGGCGAACGAGAGGCCGGTACAGCGAGCAAGGATCCCGCAGCCAAGGTGTTGAAGAGCGTATTCAGCCCGCCGATATGATCGAAGCCCAGGAGTGCCAGCATCCCGAGATCGCTCTCGCGACGAGATTCATAGGACGCCAGCAGCTTGCCGAAATCCTGGACCATGGCCTTGGGGGCTCCGCTGGTGCCGCTGGAGAAGAGGATGAGTCCCGGCGACCCCTGCCCCATGAGCTGCTGGAATAACGGATGGTTGGAAGGTTCGTCGACCCGCGGGAAGGTTTTCCATTCCTTGGCTTCCGCGACGACAATCCACTGCGCGTTGATGAGGGCGAGTTTCGCGGGGTGCTCGACGGCGTTGCCGGAAAGCGGCGCGACGAAATGGCCGGCTTCGGCGAGGGCGAGGAGCCAAGCCGTCGCGGCCGGACCATGTTCGCCGATCAGACCGAAGGCGGTCGGACGATCTAGTTTTAGCTGGGCTAGTTCGTGGCGGGCCGCGCCCACCATCTGGCCGAGCTCCTCATAGGTGACGACACCCCATGACCCAACCAGGGCTGGCTTGGCAGCGTAGGTTGAGAATCGTGAAATCAAAGACATGGGTCAGTTCGGCGATGTTTGTCGCGCGGGTGGCCGGCGACAGAACTATACGGCTCCCAGATACCTCACCGACCCGCTGATGAAGTCTGGCGAGTGCAGCTGTGAAATGAAGAACTCGACCGCTTGGTCCATCGTCGTTCCGTCTGGACGTAAAATCTGGCCGTTTATCTTAGCAAGAGCCGCACGGGGAACAGCTCTGGTTAACCGGGTGTCAACCGGGCCGAAACCAATGGCCATGACTCGGACGCCTTGGCTGGCCAGCTCCTTGGCGGCGACGCGAGTCAGCGCTTCGACGGCGGCTTTGCTAGCGACATAGGCGGCTTCGCCTTCAAGCGAAAGCGGCACGGCGACGGTGGTGAGGTTGATGATGCGGCCGGCGCGCTGGCGGACCATGACCTTACCGACAGCCTGCAGACAATGGAAGGTGCCGAGGTAGTTGACGCGCATGAGCCGCTCGGCGGTCTCGCCGGGCGTCAGCAGCAAAGCATTCATGGACGCCGCCCCGGCATTATTCACCAGGAGATCGATGCGGCCACCTTCGGTGATGGTCGCGACGGCACTACGGACCGCCGCCTCATCCGTGACGTCGACGGCATGGCCATGAAAATTCGCATGACCCAAGGCCTGCGCGCCACGGGCGAAACCATGCACGGTCCAACCGTCCGCGAGCAGGCGTTCGGCCAAGGCACGACCCAGGCCTTGGGAAGTGCCGGTGATGAGAGCGGTGTTCATTTTAGATTAGGGGGCAAGCTGGCACGGGGGCACGGGGACAAGGGGAGAGACGGAGGACTGGACTAAAGACAGTGCAAAGGTGCAAATCGGAGCGGAGCTCCTGTGCAAAAGTGCAAAGGTGGGATTTGAGATAGGGACAGCACCACGTGCTGTCCTAGCGTGGGGTAGGGTTGAGCGCCTTCGCTCAACGGCGGCTGACCAAGGGTGGTCAGCCCTACCTTGATACAGCTATGTCAGCACGCAGTGCTGACCCTACCCAAGGCAAGCACTCCCCCGATACTCGATACTCCATACTCAATACTCTGTCTTCACATTTGCACCTTTGCACAGGCCGGTGGCCGATTTGCACTTTTGCACCTGTTATCTTGCTATAATCTCCACCACATACTCCGCCAATAGATCCACGCGGCGGAAGGGTGAAGTGAGTCGGCTCATGGCTTTCTCGTCCGCGAGGGTGACGGTCTTACCGGTGGCGACGCGGATATCTTCTTCAAGGTCGGCGATGAGAGTGACGAGTCCGATGCTATCCAGCGCGGCGGCTTCACCGAACAGACGGGTCTGCTCGTCGGCTTGCTCCAAGACAGGCTTGCCGAGTTCGCGGCCGAGCGCGGCGAGACGACGCAACACGAGGGCGAGGGCTTGTTCGCGATTAAGCATGGTGTGGGTGGGCGACGGCTTCGAGGGTGGCGACGAAACGGTCGGCAAGCTTGGGGCGGGCGAATTCTTTCTCGCCGAGGACGCGAGCGGCGGCGCCCATAGCGCGGCAGGCAGCCTGATCGGCGGCGAGGCGCTGTAAGGAATCGGCGAAAGCGGCCGCATCGCCGGGCGGCACGACAACGCCGCACTGATGCTCTCCGATGAGGCCGGCGAGCCAGCCGGGATAATTGTTTACGACGGGGATGCCGGCGGCGAGATAGTCGAAGAACTTGTTCGGCGAGGTGCCGCGATAAAAGGCGGGGACGTCTTTCAAGACCATGAGTCCGCAGTCCAGCGAGGCGGTGATCGCACCGAGTTCAGCCTTGGGCACCGGCGGGAAGAAGAGGCAATTGGTCAGGCCACGCTCGGCGGCGGCCGCGGCGAGGCGTTCCTTCTCCTTGCCGTCACCGATGAAGACGAGTTTCACCCGGGTATCACCGCGGCGCTTGAGCTCGGCGGCGACGTCGAGCAAAGCATCGAGTCCATTGGCGATGCCATGGGCGCCGGTGAAACCTGCGACGAAGTCATCCGGCCCGAGGCCAGGGAGCTTGAGCTTGGCCCGCTTGGAGGGATGGAAGACCTCGAGGTCACAGCCATTCGGGATCATCGTGACCGGCAGACGTTCGTCGGCCCGGGCGCGGATGCCTTCGACGATGCCAGGGGAAAGACCGATGCACGCGTCAGCGGAACGGTAGCCCAGGAATTCCAGGAGGGACATGCCCCCGAGGACGAAGGGGTTGCGCAGACCAAGGGCGCGGGGGAGCTCGGGCCAGAGGTCGCGGACTTCGAAAACGAACGGTTTGCCGCGGAACCATTTGGCGGCGAGGCCAGGAATGACCGCGGTGATCGGAGTCGAGGTCGCGAACGCGAGTTCGTAATCGAGCTGCAGCGCGAGCCGGACGGAACGGAGGGCGAAGCGGAGGAAGGTCCAGCCCCGGCGGATGAGTCCATCCCGATTCGCGTAAGCTAAGGGCAACGAGATGACATCGATACCGTCGACGTCTCCACGATGCCAGCCGCGCGCGACATCATACGGCAATTCGAGCCCACTCTGCGCATGGGCCCCGCAGACAATGGTCACTTGATGTCCGCGCGCGATCAGCGCCCGCGCGAACTCATAAGAGCGCGTGCCACTCGCTCCCCGAGGGGTCGCGAAATGCTGATGGAAATAGAGGAGGCGCACAAAACGCGAAGCGTTGAGGGCTGGACTAAAGACAGTGCAAAGGTGCAAATCGGAGCGGAGCTCCTGTGAAAAAGTGCAAAAGTGGACCCAACTTCAGGTGACGGGTGACGGGCACGGGCGTCGGCGACTCGGGAGTCGGCATCTCGGCCATCAGCCGCGGGAACCCGGAGCCGGCTGCCGAAGGCTGAACGGCTGACACCCGAAGGGCTGATTCCCCGGTGGCCGGCACCTGACACCCGATTTATCATGACCGCAGCAAACATTCCGGTTTCCGGTCTCCCCTTGAGCAGTGTCTTCTCTGGTCAACCGAGCCTCTGGGCCTCCGGGCCTCTATTCACGCAGCGCTTCTTCCATCAGCCGAGCAATCCTAACCGCCGAGGTCCCATCCCCATACGGATTACGCAACTGGGCGCGGCGGGCGTATTCGGCGGGATCAGTGAGCAGACGAGTGGCGGCGGCGACGATGCGAGCGGAGTCGGTGCCGACGAGTTCACTGGTGCCGGCGGCGAGGCCTTCGGGGCGCTCGGTCTTGTCACGCATGACGAGCACGGGCTTGCCGAGCGAAGGGGCTTCCTCCTGCACGCCGCCGGAATCGGTGAGCACGAAGGCACAGCGGTCCATCAGCCAGACGAAGTCCTCATAAGCCGCGGGCGAGGCGAGGGCGATACGAGGGTGGGCACCGAGCAGGCGACGCACGGGCTCCTGGACCTGCGGGTTGAGATGGACGGGATAGACGACGCCGAGATCGGGATGCGCGTCGACGAGCTGACGGATGCCGCGGCAGAGATTCTCGAAGCCGGGTCCGAACGATTCGCGGCGATGACCGGTGACGAGGATCCAGCGGGACTTCGCAGCGGCGAGGTGCGACGCAACGAACGTAGGCGCGATACCGAGCCGGGCGCCGACGGCGGCCGCCTCGAGTCCGCCGATCTTCGCGCGGGTGGCGAGCAGGGCGTCGATGACGGTATTGCCGGTGACGTGACAGTTCGCCGCGGCGATGCCTTCACGAACGAGATTGGCCTTGGCTCCTTCAGTGGGACAGAAATGCCAGCGCGTAAGCGTGGAGGTGACCCGACGGTTCATCTCCTCGGGGAAAGGCGAACGGAGGTCATCGGTGCGTAGGCCGGCTTCGACATGGCCGACGGGGATGCCCGCGTAAAAGGAAGCCATCGCGGCACCGAGCACGGTGGTGGTATCGCCCTGCACGAGGACGGCGGAAGGTTTCGCTTCGGCGAGCCAGGCGGAGACGCCCGTGAGTACGCGCGAAGAAAGTTCTGGCAGCGACTGGCCGGGAGTCATCAGGCCGAGATCGACATCCGGCTTCAGTCCGAAAGAACCCAACGCCTGATCAAGCAATTCGCGGTGCTGGCCGGTCGAGACGAGCAACGGACGCACCTTGCCCGCCCGACGCAGCTCAGCGAACACCGGCGCGAGCTTGATGCACTCGGGGCGCGTACCGACGATGAGGGCGAGGGAGGGCATTATTTGATTAGGGGACACGCTGGCACGGGGGCACGGGGAAAAGGGGAGCGACCGAGTTGATCAGTTGATCGGTTGGCCAGTTGGCCAGAGGAAGCGGCATTAACTCAAAGGGGAACCGGAGACCGGATGATTGGCTGGGGCGCCTTGAGGTAGGGACAGTACCACGTGCTGTCCTAGCGTCAGGGGCCTAAGGGAGGACGCGATGGTGATCACGTCCCTACCCGAGGCAGCTATGTCGTCACGCGGTCCCGACCCTAACCATGGCACCTAGGTCAGCACGCAGTGCTGACCCTACCTCAAGGCAAGCACTCCCCCGATACTCGATACTCAATACTCTCATTGCATCTCCTCTGGTCAACTGAGCCTCTGGGCCTCCGGGCCTCTATTCCAGCGGATACTCTTCCCCGTCGGCAAAAAGGCTTTTGGCTTCGAGGCGCAGGGAACAGCCGATGGCGGTGACGAAGGTGACGTCGCCGCCGGTGGCAGTGATGCGGCGGCACCAAGAGGGTTCTTTCGAGCCGTAATGCGTCGAGTGCCACCCTTCCCCGCCGTCGGGCAATGCGGTGACATATTCTTCCGTCGAGGGCGCGGAGCACGCGACGGTGAGCTGCTCGAGGCCGGCGCGGCGGCGGCCATGCCAGCGGAGCGTGCATGTACCGTCCTGCTTCACGAGGCCGGTCATCCGATCGATGATCACGAAACCATTCGCGACCCTGATTACCCGACGCTGGGATTTGAAACCCGGGAAGCCCAGGTGCGAAGCCTGCATGCTCTTGAAGTAATTACGCACCTCGCAACCCACCCACGGCAGCCAGAGGAAGCGTCCGACGCGACGCATGGCATCGAAGTCGCCGACGGTGACGACATTATGGAAGCGCGAGCCGGCGAAGCCACCCCAGCCACCCGGGGCGTTGTATGAATAAGTACCCGGGTCTTCGGCGATCCACTCGCCGTCCCAACGGAGCGAGACGTGCAACTGGTCTGCCTGCGAGGGGCGCGTGCGGTAGGCGGAAGGCGCCCGGAAGAAGAGCGTACCGCGACCATGCCTGAAAGTATAGACGCCGGAGTCACGGCATTCGACGGCCGCGTGCGGAACCGATTCGGCGCTCGCCGCGAGCGGACCGAGCAGGAGCAAGGCGGTCTCATCCCACGGTCCGGCGGGGAGGCGTTCGCCCTTGAAGAGGACCAGGGCCGCGCCGACGGCCGGACGGAAATCTTCGAAGCCACCGCCGAACGGGAAAAGGTTGGCCCCATCGTCTGCGCCATAGCGCGGCACGGTACCGTCAGACTCCATGAGCTTCGCCAGGAAGTCGGTCGCGGCGACGGCCTGCTCGCGGACGGACTCCGGCAAAGCATAACGGCTGACGGTCCGTTCGACGAGTTCGGACCAGGTCAGGAGCTGCAGGAGCAACCGATGGTAATTGGTGGAGTGCTGGCTGAAACCGCCGTCGGGTGCGATGAGCTCAGCGCATTGCGCGACGAGAGCGGCCCGGCCTTCTTGATACCAGTGAGCCGAACCGCCGAGGATCGACCAGAACGTCCCGATCGTCTGGAGGCCGACCGCTTCCGCGATGCCGTGGTTGTTCTTCTGCGACAGGGCGTAGTCGAGATGAAAGGCGATGCGCCGGCCGGTGGCATCGGCGAGGCGGGCGGCGAGGGTCAGCCGTTCATCCGTCGAGGCCGGGTGATCCCGGAAAGCCTGGACGGCGAACGTGACGGCGATCAGGCGGAAGGCGGCTTCCTGGCCGCACATCCAGTTGGGTCCGCGGTTCGGCGGATTACGCGTCATCCAGTCCTCGAGCGTGGACCAGAAGAGTTCGACGTGACGATCATCGCCGTCGCGCAACCAGGCGCGGACGAGCGGGAAGGCGAAGCTGAAGCGGGATAGCTCCCAGACGCCCTTGATGTCATCGGAGCCATTGTCGCGCAGGCGGGACCAATGCGCGTAAGGATCCGTTGAATAGCCCGTGAGCACGCTGCGGGTCCAGCGATCCGGCCGACCGACTTCGACGAGCTGGTGCGAGAAGACCCGGGCGTAACCGCGGGCGAAAGCGTCGGACTCGGCGACGGGGGTGGCACCGGCCTCGACCGACCAGGCTTCGAGCTGCGGGGCGAGATGAGTGCGATCCAATCGGGCAATCGGGAGGCGCGGAGAATGAGTGCGCCAGCGGCCGGGGTTGAAGCCGACGGCGAATTCCTTCCACGGGCGCATCGGCGAACGCCATTCCCAGACGCCCAGTCGACGCTCGGCCGCCCACAGAGCGCGACGTGCAAGCCAAGCGGGACCGAGGTGATGGAGGAGAGGGAGGAGCACTGAAACCTAGAGGACTGAGTCGATGACTGAATCGAGGGCTGAATAGACGAAGCCGAGCTAGAGGGCTGGAGGGCCCGAGGACAGGAGGGCTGGGAAATTAGAGGCTCAGTTGACCAGAGGCTCGGAGGCTCAGATTGGGTAAACTAGCTGGCCGGTTGGCCAGTTGGCCGGAGGGAGCGGCAAGAACTCAAAGGGGAACCGGAGACCGGATGATTGGCTGGGGTATCCAATTTCGGGTGACGGGTGTCGGCCACAGGCGTCGGCGACTCGGGTATCGGCATCTCGGCCATCAGCCGCGGGAACCCGGAGCCGGCTGCCGAAGGCTGAACGGCTGACACCCGAAGGGCTGAGGCCCCGGTGGCCGGCACCTGACACCTTCAAGAAAATGCCCGAAGCATACTTTCCGGTTTCCGGTCTCCCCTTGAGTGCTGTCTCTCTGGTCAACCGAGCCTCTGGGCCTCCGGGCCTCTAGCTTCGAATCGTTCCCCGCGTATCAATCAACTTCTTCCCTTTGAGTTGCTCAAGGGTGAGGCCGGCGAAGGCCCGGTGATCGACGAGGAGGACGACGACGCTGGCACGGGCGAGCGCGTCGGCGAGGGAAACGAGTTCCGCCCTGCCCTGCAGCGCCTTCGGCAAGGCGGTCACGTGCGGTTCGACGGCGAGGACTTTCAGGCCGGCGTCGGCGAGATGCGCAGCGATTTCGACGGCGGGCGATTCGCGCAGGTCGTCGACGTTCGCCTTAAAGGCGAGGCCGAGGCAGGCGACGGCGGCGCCAGGACCCGCGGCGGCGCGGACCTGGGCGACGACGTGATGCGGCTTGGAGTCATTGACCTCGCGGGCCGTGCGCAGGAGGCGCGCTTCGGCCGGCGCAGCGTCGACGATGAACCACGGGTCGACCGCGATGCAATGTCCACCCACACCCGGGCCGGGCTGGAGGATCTTCACACGAGGATGACGATTCGCCAGACGGATGAGTTCCCAGACGTCGACGCCGAGCTTATCGCAGATGAGCGAGAGCTCATTGGCGAACGCGATGTTCACGTCGCGGAAGGCGTTCTCGGTCAGCTTGGCGAGCTCGGCCGTGCGAGCGTCGGTCAGGAAGATCTGCGCGGTGCAGAAGGAGGCGTAGAGATCGCGGGCCTGTTCGGCGGCGGGTGGAGTCAGTCCACCACAGATGCGGTCATTGGAGACGAGCTCTTTGAGCATCTGGCCCGGGAGGATGCGCTCGGGGCAGTGCGCGTAGAGTAAGCCGTCGACCTTACGTCCGAGCTTGGCGAGTTCGGCTTCGAGCCAGCCTTTTACTTTCTCGGTCGTGCCGACCGGAGAAGTGGACTCCAAGATGATCAGGTTACCGGTGGCGACGAACGGGGCGATCGAGCGGACGGCAGCTTCGACGAAGGAAAGATCCGGCACCTTGGCACCATCGGCTGAGGCGAGGAAAGGAGTCGGGACGGCGAGGATGAAGACATCCGCCGGCGCGGGCTGCGTCGAAGCCTTGAGGTTGCCGGACTGCACCGCGGCGCGCACGAGGACGTCGAGGTCTGGCTCCTGGATGTGGATGCGGCCGCTATTGATCGTGTCGACGACCGACGCAGAGACGTCGACGCCTAGCACGCGACGTCCCTTCGTCGCGAAGATGGACGCAGTCGGGAGGCCGATATAGCCGAGACCGAGGACGCAGAGGGAGGGCATTTGGAACGAGGATGGGAGGGCCAGAGGGCCGGAGGATCTGACTAGAGGCAGTGCAAAGGTGCAAATCGGAGCGGAGCTCCTGTGCAAAAGTGCAAAGGTGGTGCGACGGAGTCGCAGGGGACAAGCTGGCACGTGGGCCAGTGGACAAGGGGAGATGCGAGAGTATGGAGTATTAAGTATAGGAAGAGAGTGGAGGGCTCGAGGACCCGAGGGCCGGAGGTGTCTTGAGGTAGGGACGTGATCACTATCGCGTCCGCCCTTGTGCCTAACGGATGCGATGTCATCGCATCCCTACCGGTTGAGCGGGCCGCTCAACCCTACCGCAAGGCAAGCACTCCCCCGATACTCGATACTCCATACTCAATACTCTGTCTTCACATTTGCACCTTTGCACAGGCCGAAGGCCGGTTTGCACTTTTGCACTTCAGTTCACGCCTTCATCCCCTGCATTCGAATACTCCACCGGGAGACTTCTTCGATTTCGGCGAGGGGGACGGACGTGCCGGCAAGGAAAGCGGTGAGGGCTTCGGCGTGGCCTTTGCCACGGGCGGGGCCGCCGAGCCAGGCGGGCAGCGCGGAGGCTCCGGCGAGATTCGTGGAGCGAAGGGAGCGCCAGTTATCGATGACGGCCGAATAACCTTCGCCGTCGACCGCGATGCGTTCCTTGGGCAGGTGCGCCGGCAGGTCGGTGCGATAGTTCAGTTTAGCGACGTCGCCGTTGGCGAAGGTGAGTTCGAAGCAGCCGCCGTCCTGGCCATCGACATCGCGCGACAAAGCGCGGGCGGAGACGATGGCGCTCCCCGAAAGGAAGCGCAGCAGGTCCACGAAGTGGCAGGCTTCGCCGACGATGCGTCCCCCGCCCTGCCGCGAATCGAGCGTCCAGTGATCGGCGGGCAGGCGGCCCGCATTGACGTCCACGGTGAAGCGACGGGGGCCGGACTTGGCGGCGAGCGCATCGCGGAGACGGACAGCGAGCGGGGTGAAGCGTCGGTTGAAGCCGACGGCGAGGACGGACGCCGAAGCGCGGGCGACGGCCATGGTGGCATCGAGATCGGACTCGTTCAGTGCGAGCGGCTTCTCGGCCCAGACGGACTTACCGGAAGCGAGGGCGGCACGGGCAAGTTCGCCATGCTCATCATGACGGGTCGCGATGAAGACCTTCGCCAACCCCGGGTGATCGAGCAACGCGGCCGCATCGGTGGTCGCGGTCGCGGCGGAGCCGGCGAGGAGCTTCGCGGAAAGTCCATTGGCGGAAGCGAAGGCCGAAGGTGATGCGGCTTGGCGACGCAGCTCCGGCACGAGGACGCGGGAAGCGAAGTTGCCGCAGCCGATGATGCCGATGCCGCCGGCGGTACGGCTATCCCAATCCCCTCCGGGTAACGTGCGGGCGAGGGCTTCGTTCGGGACGGCGTATTCGATGACCAGACCGAAGGCGCCGGGGCGGCGGAGGTCGTCGTAGATCTGCGGCGCTTCGGCGAACGGATGGCGCGAGGTCAGCAGCGGAGCGACATCGAGCGCACCTGATGCCATCAGCGCGAGGACTTCCTCGAAGTTGGCGCGGGCGGAGGACGGGTCGGTGAGATCAGCGGAACCGTAGGAGCGCGAGACCTGGAACGAGACCTCGTTCTGATAGAAGTCGGCGCGATTGAGGGAGAGGCCCGTGACGCCTACCAAGACGACGCGGCCGCGGCGGCGACAAAGACGGGCGGCGAGATTGACCGGTTCGTCGGAAGAAGTGCTGGCCGTGATGAGCACACCGGCCGCACCGGCCGGCAGGAGCGCGGGCAAGCCCGTCGCGCCATCGGGGACGAGCGCGCCAGCCTTGGTCGCCTCCGCGCGTTTCGCTTCATCGGGATCTACGCCGAGCACCCGGACGCCTTGGGCGCGGAGCAAGCGGACCGCGAGCTGGCCGATGAGGCCGAGGCCCATGACGACGACCGTCTCACCCGGCTGCGCACCGACAAGTCGGATGCCTTGAAGGGCGACGGCGGCGAGCGGAGTGAAAGCGGCGTGCTCGGAGGAGACGCCATCGGGAATACGGGCGGCGAAGGCCGGATCAGCCGAGACCACTTCGGCGTGCGGAGCATTGGAGACCACGCGGTCGCCGACGGCGAAACCCGGGGCCTGGCCCGCATCGAGGACTTCGCCCACGTGACAGTAGCCGAGCGGAATCGGCTGCGCGAGTTTGCTGCGGACAGCGGCGAGCGTCGGAAGAAGTCCTTCGGCGCGGATCTTGGCGAGGACGGCGCGGAATTTCTCCGGCTGCTGCCGGGCCTTGCTCAACCAGCCACCGCGGCCGAATTCGACAAGCATCCGTTCCGTGCCGAGCGACACCAACGAACGCTGGGCGCGCACGAGCAGACGGCCGCGCCGCGGACCGGGGGCCGGTACGGCGAGGAGTTCGGTGCAACCCGAGCCCAGATGCTGGATGAGCTGACGCAAGATCAGGAATGAGTCCGGCCCTGCTCGTAAGAGGACTGCTCGGTGAAGGTCGTCATCGCCGCGAGCACGAAGCCCGCCGTGAACATCAACGGCGTGAACCAGAAGAGCAGATCGACCGTGGCGTGAAGGCCGAGCAGGATGAGGCCGAGCGCGAGCGGATAGGTCTCGGGATGGCCGGGACGGAAGGCGCGGGTAAGCCGAGTGAAGAGCCAGCCAAGGAAGGCGAGAACCGGCAGCAGTCCGATGACGCCCCATTCGGCGAGCATCTCGAGCCAGTCATTGTGCGCGTGGATGGCGCGGTAGAAGAGTTTCCCATCACGCTGCAGTTCCTTCTGCTGCGCCTGGTAGGGCGGGGAGATCCAGCGGTAGGAGCCGGCGCCGTAGCCGACCCAGACACGGCCGGACGCGCCGCCTTCGGTGGCGAGCGCCCAGGTCGCGCGACGCAAAGGCGCACGGTCGTCGACGCCCTTCGCCTGGTAGCTGGCGGCCTTGTTCTTAAAACGGGCGAAGATCGGCTGCAGGTCCGCGACGAGGAGGATCGAAGCGGCCGACAGCGCGAGCGCACCGCCGGTGATGAGCATGATTTGGCGGCGCGAGCCGCGCGAGCCCGGGAAGCCCAGCCAGAAGGCGAGCAATGGCGCGACGATCAGTAAGGTCAGCGCGATCGCCGCGCCGGCGGTGCTGTTGGTCAGCGCGGCGAGTAGCCCGAGCGCGAAGGCGACGAACGCCGCGGCGAGGTGCGGACCGCCGCGGAGGACGCTCTCGCCCGCACGGCGGATATGCCAGAGCGTGAGGCCGAGGGCGATCGCCGCGTGGAGGTAGAGATACACGCCGGCATGGTTGCGGCTCATGAACGTGCCGAAGCACGTGGTGTTATGAGGCACCGGATAGCCGAGGATCGTCCCATGCGACTGCTGATGCAGCAAGCCGAACGCGCCGACGGCGAGGGCGGCGAGCACCGACACCCAGCCGAGGATGACATAGGCGCGGCGACGGCGGAGTCCGTGACGCAGCGCGAGCAGGAGAAGCCAAGGCGCGCCGAGGATCATCATCAGGCGCCAGGCGTTCATGGGCGGCTGCTTGGTGTCAGCGGCGGAGAACGGGGCGTTGAGTCCCGAAGGCAACCAGCGCACGTAATCCTGCAGGCGGACGTCGAACTGCCCGACATCGACGCCGGGCATACCCTGCGCCGCCCAGAAGGCCTCGCGGTCGACGACCACACCCCAGGCGTTGAAGTCCTGCACCGCGAAATAAGCGAAGAGCGCGACGCCCGCCCAGAACGGCACCGAGCGGAGGAGTTCGGCGCGCGCTTCGGCGGCCGGACGCGAGACCAGGTCGCGCGAGAGCAGGAACCAGGAGAGCGAAGAACCGGCGAACAGCGCGGCAGGGAAGCAGACGTGGTCGAGCCAGCGATAGGTGAACGCCTCATGTCCGGCCGAACCGGCGACGGTGAGCCCGGCCAGCAAGCCGAGGAAGGCGACGGCCATCACGATGCGCTGCGCGCGCGCCTCGACACAGACGGCAAGGAAAGCGGCGGCGGCGAAACCGAGCGCGGCGGCGACCGTCCAGAGCACGACGCCGGCCCAACCCCACGGCGCGACGACCAGGACGAGACCCGCGAGGATCATCACGGCGCGTTCACGGGAGGTGAAGGAGGAATGGGAGGGCATGAAAATAAGGGGACACGCTGGCACGTGGGCCAGGGGACAAGGGGGAGAGGCAGGGTTGATCAGTTGATCGGTTGGCCAGTTGGCCGGAGGGGGCGATAAGAACTCAAAGGGAAACCGGAGACCGGATGATTAGCTGGGGTATTAAATTACAGGTGACGGGTGACGGGCACGGGAGTCGGCGACTCGGGCGTCGGCATCTCGGCCATCAGCCGCGGGAGCCCGGAGCCGGCTGCCGAAGGCTGAACAACTGACACCCGAAAGGCTGAGGCCCAGATGGCCGTCACCTGACATCCGATTAATCATGACCGCAGCAAACATTCCGGTTTCCGGTCTCCCCTTGAGCAGTGCCTCTCTCTGATCAACCGGGCCTCCGGGCCTCCGGGCCTCTCATCACACAATCCCCGCCTGATAAATATCGTGGATGCGGATGAGGCCGAGGCAGCGGCCGTTGGCGGCGTCGGTGACAGGGAGCACGGAGATCTGCGAGGGGCGATCTTCCATGATGCGGGCGGCTTCGGCGAGCGACATGGGCGCGTGGGCGCGGATCGGGTTGGCCGTCATGATATCGGCCGCGCGGGCGGAGTTGAGGTCGACGCCCCGGCCGAGCGCGCGGCGGAGGTCGCCGTCGGTGATGAGCCCGGCGAGCGTGCCGTCGGCGGCGAGCACGCAGGCGGCGCCGTGCGGGTGACGAGTCATCGCGATGACCGTATCGCGCAGGGAATCGCCCGGCTTGGCCACGGCGCAACGCTCGAGCGGCTGGAGGGCCTCGCCGACCGTGAGCGAAAGGTTACGGCCGAGCTGGCCGGCGGGATGGAAGCGGGCGAAGTCGGACGGGCCGAAGCCGCGCTTCGTCATGAGCGCGGCGGCGAGAGCGTCGCCGAGCGCGAGAGTCAGGAGCGCGCTCGTCGTAGGCACGAGACCGAGCGGGTCGGCTTCGGGGCGGGCGCCGATGTCGAGGACGACGTCCGCCTGGGTGGCGAGCGGCGACTGGGTATTGCCGACGATCGCGATGATCGGGGACTTGAAGGAGCGGAGGACCGGGATCAGGCGGACCAGCTCGGCCGTCGTGCCCGAACGCGAAAGCAGGATGACCGGGTCGCCGGGCTGCAGGATGCCGAGATCGCCATGCACCGCGTCGGCGGCGTGCAGGAAGATGGCCGGCGTGCCCGTGCTGCAGAGCGTCGCGGCGATCTTCTGGCCGATGAGGCCGGATTTGCCGACGCGGTGCATGGC
>Ga0255076_1000154_pt1 | contig 14154 bp, 7 predicted proteins | sample Colum_Law_RepB_8_FD_188475 | JGI IMG/M metagenome (GOLD analysis project Ga0255076, IMG submission 188475) | Freshwater microbial communities from Columbia River, Oregon, United States - Colum_Law_RepB_8h | ecosystem: Environmental > Aquatic > Freshwater > River | place: USA: Oregon | collected...
ATGTTTAGCTTTTTTGCGCATATAGTTCTCTATTATTTATAAATATATTGAAATTTGGAAAATCATCGGATTTATATCATTCTTTGATGTTTGTTTCGTCCATATAAGACCCTGATACCCCTTCTCTCAAAATTTCTTTGGACTTATCTAATCCATGTAGAATTGTCGATAGTGATTCCATCGATTCCAGCGACAATGGAGAACGTTTCTTATACTTGTGAGTCGGAGACAAATCACTGTCACTATTGTTTTCTAGTGTTCCAAGTGGATCTTCTCCAAATGGATATTTTCTAGCATCTTTTCTGCCAGTTTGATCTCTATCACGGTTTTCTTCTTTTTTACGATTTGCTTCTGCACGTTCGTGAGCAGACATCTTAACTTTTTCAGTCAATTTTGGTGTTTCTCCACCACCCGATGGAGCAGTTTCTCCGCCTGCGGGAGCTGTAGCGCTGGCTTCAGCACCTCCTGTTTCTCCTCCGCCTGCCGCCTCTTCGCCTCCACCAGCGCTACCCCCTTCCGCACCTCCGGCTCCACCTTCTCCTCCGCCCTCTCCTTCTGAGCCTTTGGCCTTTAGGAAGTTCAATGCAGGATCGTTACCATCTTCTTCGATCTGCTTAAATCTATAAGTTCCCTTAGCATCATCAACAAGTTGCTTTTGCAACATGATCATGTCTTGATCACTCATACCAAAGACATTTTCATAAATCCACTTCTTGCTAAACAACTTTTGTTCTTGCATGTCTTTACTGACTTCAACCTTGCTCTTCCACACATCAATCTTTTCCTTTTCAAAGATTGTAGAAGGATTGGTCAATTCAAGACTAAAATCAACAAGTGACTCATCTCTGTATCCTTGACTATACAAATGAACCACAGCAATCTTGTTCAACTCACTAACAATGATACGTTGAATACGTTGGATCGTTCTGGCAAAACGAATATCTTCGGCAGCAAGTGTAGCCTTACCACTCAAACTCTCGTCGTAACCCAAGAATGCCTTAGGAATCTTGAGAGCTGCCATCATCTTGTTACGTAGATATTCGATATCGTCTGTTCCAGTCCATTCAAGACCTGGCAAGTTATCAATAGCAGTTCCACTATCACCACCACGAACTGGCAAGAAAAAGTCCTCAACCATGTTCTGTAGATTGAAACGAAGATTGTAATCACCAGTTGCTTGATCCAAATATGGAGTCTTCTTCATTTGTTGAATGATTCTCTCCATGTGATTATCAACTTCGTTTGGTGGAATGTTACCAATATCAATTTTGAAAATACGTTTTTCTGGAGCACGCATGATACGATGAATCAACATTGCGTCTTCCATCAAACTCAATTGCTTCCAAACACGACGAGCACCTTCCAACATACTCTTACCATATGGCAAGAAATTACTATCACTCAACAAACGGAAATGAGCCATCTGATAGTTTTCCAAATCTTCAATCTTGTTACCATATGGAAGATTGACTTGGAACTTTACGAAATTCTTATTTTGTAGATGCGCATTTTCTACACGGGTCACATAGTAACTACTGAGTGGTTCAACCATGTAAACACCATACTCTGGACTGATGTGCATTCTCAAATAAAAATCGCCATACTTGACCAAACTACGAGTCCACGACCAAAGGTTGAATTCGATGTTCAAGATGTCATAGAACAAATTATTTAAGATGCTCTTGATATCATCGTTGGTGCTACGAACGGTAATGATGTCACCCATTTCGTTACGAGTGGTGCATTCATCAGCATAAATGTCCAATGCGGATGCCAAAATTGGGTCCATGTCCATTGTGTCATAATCACGAAACAGTTCTACACGACTGCTTTGATATGACAAATTGAAGTCACGGGTATACGAATTATACGCAGTAGTTCTGAGACGATTGAAACGATCTCTTAAACTATTACGGTCGGTAGCATACTGAATTTCATCGGTGTCGATGACCTTGAGCTTTTTGCCACCTACGTTACGAACAATTACGTCGTTGCTGAAAAGTCTCTTCAGCCTAGCGTAAAGTGACCTATTTTTTAACTCTTGAAATGATTTGTCATCCATATAATGCTATCTAATATATAAGTATTACAACAACCAAGTTAGTGATTCTTTTTTACCTGTGCCTGGAACTCCGCCTCCTCCAGTTTCAAATTGCCACGTTTCTTGAGGTGATTGAATGATTTTATATTGTGATGATGGACCAGGCGTTGTATTTGTTACTTTTGTTATTCCGCCCAACATTGTTCGTGTATATGCCATTTGTTCAGTTCTTAACTTTAATGCGGTTCCACGGACCCATAGACCAATACTAAGAGCCATAACCAAATCGTCATTATAACCCCTCATTGCTTCTGCCTTAGGTCCATTCCAGATAAACACATTAAGTTCCTCATATGACCTAATAGACCGTATAGTGACTGATTTGTCTCTGAAACATGATTCCATATTACTTACCATCAACGGTCTATTCTTGTTAGTAGTTGTAAATCCAGGCACCAATTTCTTATCTTGAGCATTAAGTTTGTTTGTATAATTATGTTCTACATCAACCACATTCAGATCTGGTGTGCTATAGAAAGTGTTTTGATAATCTCTATCAATAATTTGTTGTAGTGTTCCCCAACCAATGTTGTTATTTTCTACGACAAGCAACGCACTGTTATATTCAGTTGCAATTGCCACCAACAAGTTACCATAATCTTTGGTAGTTAACTGACCCTTATACTCCGCTACTTGTGTCAATGTGTCAACATCAAATACATGAAATGCACTATAGTCAGCACCATCACCACGAGCACAGTCAGCAGATACGATATAGTTTTTGCTATTGTCTGGACGATCCCAAATCCACAAATCTTGACTTGCTCCACGTTTTTCAACTGGATCTTTGATGTAAGTTTGTTTGTAAAACTCAAGAGTATCAACCGACACAACTTGATTACCAGATGTTGAAAAGTCACAATCACACTCTTGAGCAGCACCTTTTACACCAGACAATTCAGTTTGTTTGTCACGCCAAGCTTGATCACGTTCTGGATGTAAATGCCATGGTAATCTAATTGTATTGAAACCATTTTCTCCAGCTTCGGCAGCAACCCATGTCTTGTGGAAAAAGTTACCAACACCATTAGGGGTCGATAACAAAATAGCTCTACCACCAGTTGACAACGTATACTGAGCAGACAACCAAATTTCTTCAATACCATCAATGAATGCAGCTTCGTCAATGATTAGAAGTGACAATGCGGCAGAACGACCTGCGGTTCCAGCACTTGACACAGCTTTAATTTGAGAACCATTTTTAAGACGTAGTGACAAACGATTATCTTCTACACATGGAACTTTTAACCATGTAGGAAGATTGTCATTGGCAAATCTAACCTTTGTAACAATTTCTTTTGCAGTCTCTTGCGTGATACTGATGATCAAAATGTTCTTGTCTGTATGGAACGTCATCAACCACAAACTATATGCTGCCGTCAAAGTAGAAATACCCATCTGACGACTCTTTAGAATGATGTTGAGACTATGATCCACCATGTCTTGTAGAGCACCTTCTTGGAAGGGATACAAGTCAAAGTTGCAGGTTCCCTTGACGGGATGTTGAATTTTGACATACTTCTTCATGAAGTATATCGGATTTTCAACACACTTCTTATACTCCTGCTTTATTATTTCTCTTAGATTTTGCTGACTCATATTCTTTTTCTAAATTGTCAATAAACGTGTCGATTTCTGACAATCTAGCATTTACATACTCAAGATCCTTCAAAACATCTTGTTTGATCTTATCAAGACCGGTCTCACCCTCCCACTTTTCTATAGAACCATCTTCGTTGATAAACTCAAGAGGTTTACCCTCTTTTTCTTCACACCACTTGAGAGTTTCATCAAACTTCTTTTTGTATTCAGACAAAATTGCTTTCTCATTCTTAAAGTCACGGATCTTGTCAAAGTATTCCCAAGTTCCATCCATCTTCATCTTAGTTTCATTGTTAGTGAAACAGTCATAACACAAATGTGTCTTGGGCCAAACTTGTGAATCCAAATAGTTACCCCAACGAACGTCGGCACTACATTGCTTACAAATTTGTTTGTTGTCGATTATAACCTTCTTTGGAACTCGACGTTTACTACCATTCTTCCAAACCCATTTACGACCTTGACCATCCTCCCACTCTTCACCTTCTTTACGTGTGGCGTTATTTATGTCTTCGGTGTAACCAACTTGTATAAATGGTCGATTTCCGTCCAGATAATCTTTTACAATCTCCAGATTGCTTTTGCCTTGTGCTCTTTTCATAACCAATATTTATTTATTTTATTTCCCAAAACCACTTTGTAGTCCCTTAATAATGAAACTACCAGTTATTTTAAATGGACTACTGTGAATACTAGGATCTCTGACCACGATTCCTTCGTGTTTTTCAAGATCACCAATTTCACTAGTAGCATTCTTTAATATTTCATCACCAAGTTTGATTGTTGCCAAATATACAACTGTATCATTGACAACTTTATCTATATCTTGTCCCTCAAAATCCATAGCAATATTCTTACTAGCAACAGCCTTTTGGAACTGTTCACGGGTAATCAATGGTGTTTGAATATTTACATCTTTTAACCAATCCTTCAAACTCTTTGTGACTGGATTGCCTTGTGGATACAAAGTAACCTTTTCACCGAGTGGTTTGGAGAGGTTTGGCTTGGTCTTAAACTTGGTGTCAACACTACCCAATACCTTAAATCCACGTTTCTTAGCAAACACATTCAACTTATTGATATATGATTGCATGACTGTCTTATCATAAGGAATTTCAGTAGCTACTCTGGATTTGACACTACCATCCTTACCAAACGTCTTGGGTTTGATTTCTTTCAAACCGTGAATTGCCAAGAAGTTACCAATGTCTTCGTAACCCAAAACATTTGTTTGTCCCTCAACATATTCAACGTTCAACAAAATGTTTGGATTGTTCAACAAACCAAGAGCCTTCAATTCGTTTGTTGTTGATGGAATTGCATCATCAAAAATTTGAATTACAGTAGAACCAATCTTGATGAATCCATGTTCAGCACCTGTTTCTGGATTTGGTAAAAATCTAGCAGATAGATCTTGTGGACGCATTCCCTTGATGTCTAATGGTTTTGCACTACCACGGTCCATCACAAATTCTCCATTAACTAAACGAATACTTGCATTAACACCGTCAATCTTTACACTGCCAGTTCCCTTTTCCAAAGAATTAATGGACTTTTGAAAGATATCAACTAGTTGTTTTCCGTTGGATGCAAAGTCAAATGGATGTTCCATGTGGCCACCAGCACCACCTTCTCTAAGAACTTCCGACAAAATATTACTCAGCTTTATCATATGGTTTAATAAATGTTTTTTCGAATGTAGATACGCCTTTTAAGTATGAACGTTTGGTTTCATCAAGGGCATCATCTGTAAATTGCCAATTCCAAAACAATTGGTCCGGTGTCTTGAATCCAAAAAATTCAAGAACACTCTTTTGTGTTTGAACAACGTGTTTACCATTCCAGTTCTGACCAACAGCAATAAATCCAGCATCAATATCTTTAACTAGATTGGACTCACCCAAAGTCGAGTGTCTATTTTCAATCCAAGTCAAACGTTCAATCAACTTTTGATAATAACCGTTGGCTTGACCCCATCTGACACTTGCAAAAAATAATACACAATCACTCTCAAACAACTCCTTACTGATCTTCCAAAGTTCGTCACCCTTCTCATTTACACTAGCCCAACAACGATGATGACCACTTGGATTTTGTTCTTTGTTTTTCAATAAAGCACCAATTGTTCCACAATGGTTGCCACCAAACTCTTTGTTGCTACTCACATTACCTTCACATGGAACGATGTGTAGTTTTGTTGTGTCAATCAATGTTACTTTTTCTTTGCCAAGCAACTCTTGAATTTTAATGGCTAACTGACTGCTTTTTGGAACATCGTCTTTATGTTGAGACCAACGATTACTTGTAGTCAATAGTAACACTTTGTTTTTACTACGCAAATAATCCATGGTCTTCTTGTATTTTTTAGCATACAAGTCCATGTCTTGTTCACTTGCTGGCAATTTAGCCTCTGTTAGAAGGTCTGATAGACTAATCATCGCATATAAATATGTGGTGTTCTCAAAAAATATCTATATTAATTTATCAATCTAGTCTGTTCAAATAAACAAAAAACCCCGGCTTTTTAGGGCCGGGGTCTTGATTTAGTTTACTCTAGGTTATTCACCGAAAGTAGCACCAGTTGGCAGAATGTTGAAGTCAAGCAATATGAATTCAGCAGTTCTGGTTGGTTGAATGAAGATTTGACCGTAAAGAATATTGCGATCAATCAAGTCAGGAGTGTTGTTTTCAGCATCCATCTTAACTTGGTAAGCATAGATACCGTTACGTTGTTGAACACTCTCCAAGTATGGATTGACGATACTCAAGAAACGGTTACGTGTAGCAGCTACGTTTTGTTCGAAGACCAAGTAGTTGCTTGAACTTGCGATAAACTTCTTCAAGTTGATCAACAAGCGACGAACATTCACACGATCCAAGGCACTTGGTTGGATTTGAAGAGTCTTTTGACCCCAAACCACGATACCTTGACCTGGGAATGCGGCAATTGGATTGACACGGTTCTCATAGAGAGTGTCACGTTCAGCATGAGTCAATCTGTCAAGAACTTGAACAGCTTGTGGGATTCCACCACGGTTTAGACCGGCTGGAGCATACCATTCAGCAGCTGCGTTGTCGTTAGCGGCATAAACCGATGGCAACACCACAGAAGGTGGAACACTGATAATCTTGTTCAAGTTAGTGTCGAGGATCTTGACCCATGGGTAGTAAGTTGCGACGTAGTTACTATCAATTGTAGCAACCGTGTTGATTGCGGCATTGATCAAACCTACGCTTTGGTTACTTGCTGGGAACACCACGTTATCCATGATGTAGAAACAATCTCCACGAGCTTCACACATATCAATGGTGATCTCGGTGACATAGCTGTGTTGTTCACGGAAGATACCTGGCAACACGATCAAGTTGATATCAAACTCATCGGCGTTACCGAGAGCAGTGATACATTGCTTGTATGCGATACTACCTGGGCTTGTAATGTTTGTGCAATCCAAACCTTGGGTATTACCAGCAGTGATGTCAGATCCAACGTTGATTGGAATTGCTGGCCATTGACCATCAAATCCACCTTGGAATCCAATCACGAACTTACGAAGTCTTACATAAGTAGATTCGTTGACTGGATCGTATACTGAAGGAATACTACCACTCAAACTTGGAGCGAGCAACGAGCCTGTGCTTGCTGCTACACCTTGAGCATAGTATGAACAATCAGTTGTTCCCCATACCTTGGCTTCAAGATCGAAGTCGATGTTTTCACCGTTTTGATCTGCACCACCGTAGTATGGAAGTGGCTTGAAGTATTGTTTTGTATCGTTCTCAATACCAACTCCGAACGAAGCGGTAGGATATAGAGCAGCGATTTCAGCTCCACTTTCTGGAACTTCACCGAACACTGTTCCCGATGGATACTTACCAGGTCCAAGACCATAGATAGATGCCTTACTGTAACGAACTGCTGGCAACAAGTTACCAAGAGTTCCGTCTACTGGAGTTGAATATGATTCGAAACCGTATGGAACAACCGATTGTGGGTATGCCACATCAGTCATTTCGATACGAACATACTTACTCAAGTTTACGTAAGTTCCGTATTCTACGATCTTACTGGTGTTCGTAATGTAAGCATAACGATCACCAATACGACGTGCAACAAAGTTTGCACTGTCTGGATCAAGGTTCAAGTTTTGGAAGATTTCGAGATACTTAGGACGCTTATCGGTGTCACTGTAAGCACGAACAGCAAGAGTGAATGAACCCCAGTTGCTGCCTGGAACAGTTCCGGCCAACTTAACGTTGCTAATTTCGATCTTATACTTCTTGTTGCTCAAGCTACCATCACTTAGAGTGTGAACCTTGAACAACTTGAACTTGGTAGGAACAGCAACTTCATCAGCGCTTCCCTTGAATGGAGCAATTTGTTGACTGTAGATCCATGGTGTCTTAGCATTTGTGATAGCAAATTGTGAATCACCACTGTTAGGATCTAGTGAGTATTGATCCAAGAACTTCATAGACTCACCAACACTGAACGAAGCAGATGGAGCAGTTGCTACTTGCAATCTCCAACCACCACCCTCCGCATTTGGACGGGTCTTTTCAGCAACGAATCTCTTGATGGTGTCTTCGAAGAGGATGTAGTTATAAGCAGCCTCAATCTTTTGACCAGCAATTTGCTTAGAAGGATTACCAACAGTTGGATCAATTCCGAAAACGTCCTTGATGTAGTTGTTGTCGTCTTCATTCAAACTGAAGTCATAGTAACCATAGGTTCCGTCAGAAACGTTACCATCAGTATCAGTCCAGTTGTATCTCAAGATAAGTTGATAAACGTTGTCGTTTGGATTTACAATACCTTGATATGGATATATTGAACTGGTCAATTGACTTACAGCAGAGGTATCGAATCCGTATACTTCATAGTCGCTACTGAATTGTGTCGAAGCATTTTGGGTGTTTGCCAAAACTGCGAGCACAACTGGTGAACGACCAGTAGTAGATGGATTACATGGATCAGATCCACCCGAACCATCAGCTTGGAAGTTTCCTGTAAATGCTCCGTAAGAACCACTCACAAGACCCAAGAATCTCAATGCGGCACCGCAAGTTGCGGCACTACGAACAGTGGCAAAACTACCACTCTTGACATACAATGTGCTTGTAGCATCAAATGTATCTTGATCATATGCCAATGTAATATTGGTTGTAGCACCACCAATATTCAACAAGCTTGAAGTCAACAAGAAGGAAACTTCAGTGCTTTCTTGAATTGCTCGAGCAATTTGTGTTTGTGGTGTAGCTGTGCTACTTCCTTGAGCACTAGAACTCAAGAAGAAATACAAACCAACAGATCCCGAAGGTGCCAAGTTGCCACCATCATCGAAGTATCTGCTGAGTTGTGCAGTTTCTACTGTTCCAAGACTTACTTGTTTACCAGCATACAACTTACTACCACTCAAGTTACCAGTTCCATCATAGTTGGCTGGGAAACCACTGGTCAATGCGGCACTACCAAATCTTGCATTGATACTACCACTAATTGTCAAGTATGAACAATCAAATGTTGAATAAAGATGTGGCGAGAATGCGGTGTTCGCACCAGTTTCTCTGTGAGAACACAACTTTGCATTTGCACCAACACTTGTATCCAATACTACGAATGGGAACTTGACTTGTTGATTATTGATCTTAGTTACCGAAGCAGTCAAATAAGATCCAGATCCGGCTGGGAATCCGGCCACAATATTGCCCGTAATACCACTATCTATCAAAATAGAGGTAAATGCACCAGAACCAGACTTGAAAATATATCCACTTGGTGCCCATTGTGTGACATCAAACCATGCCAAAGCATAGTCAGAACCACCACCCGAAGGAGTTACCTTTAGTCCGTTATCAACAATCGAAGCACTAAATGCTGAATCAGCATTGTATGTGGTCAAACTTACCAATTGATAAGCATCTTTCAATGCTACAAGAGAAGCAGACAAACTGTTGATGTCTGGCAAACTTGAATTTGCACCAACGAAATCAGCAATTTCTTGATTTGTAGTGTTAGAACCTGTAATCCAGATACCTGCGAGAGGGTTTGTTCTGGTTAGAGCGTTTGGTTGAATTTCCCATGATGATGCACTGTGAACATATTGAATGTTTGCAGTATAGTCATCACTGTTCAAATACATGAACGAAGCAGTGGTCAAAGCACCAATGTCTGCGGTTCTCAACCATTGACCTGGCTCAGCATAAACCACTAATGGGTTCTTTTGCCAGTAACCAGTCAATCCACCAACACGGACGATAGTTACAACGCCTTGTTGAATGAGATATTCTTTTGCAGTGTAGGGACCGTAGTATACACCGTCAGCAATACCGAAGCGTTGTTCTAGTGTTGCTACGTCAGTTATAATATTTGGGTAAAACGCAGGTCCGTCAGCAAACGGAGCCACGATTGCACCACCGATGTTGGCTACGCCTTGGGCTAGCCCCGATAAGTCATTTTCTCTGGTGAATACACCAGGACTTACTATTTGTTGTGTTGGACTCCAGCGTCCACCTTCTTGAATTGGCATAATTTATGTTCCTTTCAGAGTGTCAACTTAACTTTTCCAAAAGTTATGTTTACTTTATAAATATTGCCAAAAAAGTGGAACACCTAACTATTTATATCCTCTTTAACTTTTTTTCACCGAAAATCGATCTTGCTATACCCATTTTCTTTTTTGATCTCTAGTTGTTGATCAACCATGTCTCTCATTTGATCAAGATGGCTGATAATCCAAATAAACTCAAATTGGTGTTTCAAATATGTAAATAGAGCACCCATCTGTCCCAAATGATCACTATCAGCACATCCAAATCCTTCGTCAATACAAATAATATTGGGTCTAGGTAGATTACTAATATTAATCAAAGCAACTCTGATTGCCAATCCACTCACAAACTTCTCCATACCACTAGCCATTTCAAGAGGCCAACGTTTGTCATCATAAACAATGTTGGTCATGATGTTTTTACCGTCAGTTTGTAGAGTAACACTAAACTCAACAATCTGATGAAGAATATTGTTAACTTCTTTCTCAATCTCTGGCAATGTCTTGGAAATAACATCATATGGAATACCGTCACGACTAATAATTGCGGTATACAACTTGTAAGCTTCATATGAAGACTCCAACTCCTTTACCTTATTCAATTGATCGGTAGTATTCTTATATTGAAGTTCCAACTTACCCTTTTCGGTAGAAGCAGTGAACAATTTTGAATTCACAAACTTAATCTGAGTTTCAATATCCTTGATAAAAGACTTGTGTTCATCAATTTGATCCAACAACTTCTGATTGTTTTCAATAGTATCCTTATTCTTATAGAAACTATCAATTGCATCAACAATATCCTTCAACTTGTTTTGCAACGTAATCAAATAGTTTTCATCACGTAGTATTGCCGTATTGATAACACCACGCTTCTTTTCCAATTTGACTCTATCATTATTTAGACTCTGACAATTTTTATATCTAGTCTCAATATCACCAAACTCTTCAACTTTAGACTTTAAAGTGTTGTATTCACCAATGATAGTAGTTGCATTGACCTTTTCATTTTCAAGATCTTGTTTGGTTGCAATAGCATCTTTTACGAACACGTTGTTGACGCAGTATTCACAATTAGGGTCATACTTATGTTCTTCAAGCTTCTTGAGTTTGTCAACCTTGGTCTTGATAACATACTTCAATCGTTCAATTTCAGCCTGCTTTGATTCTTCAAGTTTCTTTGCATTCTTATACTCTTGATATGTAGTCTCAATGTTATCACAAGCCTTTAGAGAAGAACTCAACTGTGAAATCTCGGAGTCAGTCTCTTCCAACTTGGTCTTATTCTCAGAAATATCCAAAGTGAACTTGTTGACTTTTTCCTCATAATCAATCTTATCTTTTTCAAGAGAAGTGATATCAACATACTTGACCGAATCCAGTTTAACAATATTCTTGCTCAACTGTAACAGTTCATTATTATGTTCATCTTTCTTTAACTCCAAGTTCTTCAACTCAACATTGAAAGAGGCAATGTTTTCTAAGTTGGTATTGATACTACCAGATATGGTAACAAGGTCTGCTTCCAATTGATCTTTACTGATATTCTTCAATAGAGTATTAGTTTCCTTGAAGTTCTCGTTGGCAATATTATAGAGTTGATCAAAGATATTCAATCCCATGAATTGGCACAACAAGTCCTTACGTTCAGTCTGACCAAGATCAATAAAAGATCCAGCCTTACTGTTTTGAACACTCAACACAGTCAAAATAAAGTCATCGTATGTTCCAACATAGTCTCTGATAATATCATTGGTGCTTCTACGAGCTTCACCGTTCAAAGGCACTTCGTTACCATCCTTGTCAATCTTATAGAATTTGACATCCACCTTGACACTACCCTTCTTATCAGCCTTACCTTCACGTTCGATGTAATAATCAACACCACTCACTTCAAAATTAAACTTACACTTGAAGCTCATCTTTTGAGTATTAAGAACGTGACCAGCCTTGTATCCCTTACTGAACTTATCGAAGACACAAAATGCCAAAGCATCCATGATACTAGATTTACCACTAGCATTTGGAGCAAACAAACCAATAGTTCCCTTGAGTTTGGTAAAGTCGATATAATTACCTTCACCATAACTAAACATGTTGTCAAATTCAAAGGTCTTTGGCTTCCATCGAATATTCTTTGGAGTCTTATCTTTAGGAATTTGAAGGTTGATATCCTTATTTAGATTCTTGACTTTCTCAATCAAGGCCTTGTCAGTCTTTTTTGAAGTCAGTGTTTCTTCAATTAACTTGTTTTGATAATCAACATTGAAGATGTTATGAATATCAAGAACGTGATTGATCTTGGTAGAACTGTTATCAAATTCATCAATACGAATAAAAGTTGATTCAAGAATCTCACACTTATCCTTAATTTCATTGATAACTTCTTTTACTTGTGAAGGAATAGATTCAAAACACTTGGTTCTGATACGAGCCTTCTTGGGAATATCACTAATATCTGTTACCAACTTACCCTTGTTGATTTCGACAGTATAAAAACCATAGTCGTTTGCCAATTCATAGTGCTTGAACAACTTACGCTTTAGATCCCACAACAAAAATCCATGACCCTTGAGTTCTTCACCATGATTTTGTTGAATCATTGATCCAGCATACACAATAACTGGCTTATTTTCATCCTCGTTGTATTCTTGAAGTATCTGATGTTTGTGAATATCACCCAACATTGCGATGTGGTGACCGTCAAACAAATTATTCATGATGGTTCTGTTGCTGACAGTATAACCAACATCTGTCACGGCATCATTCACAGGTCCGTGGAATAGTGCGATGTGATGATCAGTTTCCACCTTATACCTTGAAGGAATGGTGTAATAGTTGATATACTTATCTGGTTCATCAAATACACTAAAATGATTGAACAAAATATTCTCATATCTAAACACCTCACTAGGCTTTAGATAATACAAATTGGGATGATTCAATGCTTCCACGATGGGAGTCAAACAATCCAATCGTGACTTATTAGCTAATGTAGCATCATGGTTACCAGCAATCAAGATGGTAGGAACTCTATCCGCACAATTCTTCAAGAAGTCACTACCAATTTTAACACACTCTGGACTGAGGTCAGACTTGTTATGGAAAACGTCACCTGTAATAACACAAACCAAACTTGTGTTCTTTTTGAGTTTGTCCAAGACAGTATAAAAACGTTCGAATACAGAGGTATATTCGTCGTGCCTCTTTGTTAGACGAATGTGAATATCAGATACCTGAACCACATTGTCTATACGTTGATCTGTGTTTTTTAATACTATCATATCTTATGTTTAATTTTCAATTTGAATAAATCGCTTTCAGAGATCTTAACACTGGCATCTATGGCTTTCCAAGTATTTTTATGTCCGATTTCGTTTGGATCTTTACCGTTTAACAAAACCAAGTGTGCATCAATTCCATTACAAACCAAGAATTGACAAATATCCAAACTGTTTTTAATCGCATCATTGTCCAACAACACATTGACCCTCGGAGGTTTTTGTGACGACAACTTGGCCTTTAATTTATTAGACAACGTTTTACCAAACAATGGAATCACATTGTATTTTACAGAAAATGCGTCAAACACACCTTCCACTAAAGTTACAGGCTTACTAAAGTCGGTGAACATTTCAAATCCAACAATATCCTTGGTCGAGTCACACAATCTATACTTCATCTTACTTTCATAGATGTCTCGACCACAATAAAAGTTTAGTTCACCCGTTGCAGAATATGACGGAACCACAACTCTGTTTTTGAATTGACCATCAGAACAATATCCGATGTTGTATCGAATCATATCGTAAACCGACAGACCACGTTTGAAACAATAGTTCAAAGCGTGTTTGTGCGTAACATCCGAACTAGCCTTATACAAGGGTTTGAATTCAGACG
>Ga0255076_1000184_pt1 | contig 13217 bp, 10 predicted proteins | sample Colum_Law_RepB_8_FD_188475 | JGI IMG/M metagenome (GOLD analysis project Ga0255076, IMG submission 188475) | Freshwater microbial communities from Columbia River, Oregon, United States - Colum_Law_RepB_8h | ecosystem: Environmental > Aquatic > Freshwater > River | place: USA: Oregon | collected...
GGGTAAGGGTCTGTGCGCTCTGTACTCCGTACTCCGTAATCTGTAATCAGTACTCCGGGCCCTAAGCTCTTTACTCTTTTGCTGACTCTTCCGCCCTTCTTCCAATCTTTCCCTCATGTCCGAGCCCGAGTTGACCGTTTCCCGCGCCCAGGTCATCCGCCGTGGCGTCCTGTGCCTTTGCCCCAACTGCGGTGGTCGTGGTTTGCTCGCCTCGTGGTTCCGACTCAACAAGGCCTGCGCGGCCTGCGGGATGGACCTCGCGAAGTCCCATGGCTTCTACTCCGGCACGACCTCGATCGGCTACGTCGCCGCGATCCTCTTCGTGCTGATCCCCGACTTCCTCCTGGTCTCGGCCAAGGCCATCGGCGTCACCGCGGGCATCCTGCTCGGGATGTTCGGCTCCTTCGGCTTTATCGTGCTGATCTACCCCGCGATGCTCTGCTGGATGGTCATGGCCTACCATGTCGCCCTGCCGGGCGACCTGCCTGCGAACGGCGGGGGCGGGCAGGGGGATGACTAAGCTGGGTCTTGACATACATCAACGTATCTCGATAGGTTGATATTTCAATGTCCCGGTCCCAGCTCATCCAAGCGCTCCGCGCTCCCGCCCGTCCCACGGTGTCGGTGGAGTTCTTCCCGCCCAAGACCCCCGAGGCCGGCGCGAAGATGCTGGAGGTCGCCCGGGCCCTGCGCCCGCTCGGCATCGACTTCGCCTCCCTGACCTATGGCGCGGGGGGCACCTCGCGGGACACGACCCTCGCCTACGGGGCCGAGCTGGTGAAGCTCGGTTTCCCGCTCATCGGACACCTCACGTGCGTCGGGCACTCCCGGGCCGAACTCACCGAGGTCATCGCGGGCTACGATGCCGCCGGGTTCTCCGGGATCCTCGCCTTACGCGGCGACCCGCCCAAGGGGCAGACGGCTTTCACCGCGCATCCCGAGGGCTTCGCCCATGCCGAGGGGCTCGTCCGCCACATCGCCGCCGTCCGCCCCGGGCGCTTCGCGGTCGGCGTGGCCGGCTTCCCCGAGCGGCATCCCGACGCGATCGACGACCTGTCGGACACCCGCTTCCTCGCCGGCAAGGTTTCCGCCGGCGCGGACTTCGTCACGACCCAGCTCTTCCTCGATAATGAGGACTACTTCCGTTTCGTCGCCCGCGCCCGCGCGGCCGGGGTGACGGTCCCGGTTCTGCCCGGCATCATGCCGGTGCTATCGCTCAAGCAGGCCCGCAACTTCTGCGGCTTCTGCAAGGCGCGGATTCCGGAGGCCTTAGTCCGCGAACTGGAGGCCTGCGGCGACGACGAGGAAGCCCAGCGCAAGGTCGGCGTCTCGTGGGCGGTCCGCCAGGTGCGCGGGCTCGTCGCGCGCGGAGCGCCCGGCTACCATGTGTACATCCTCAACCGGGCGGAGTCGGCGTTGGAGCTCTTCGCGGCCCTCCGCGCCTGAAGCGTCGCCAATAGGTTTGCCGTCCCGCTTCGGGCGGGCTGAGATGGCCCCATGAGCGAGACCTTGGAGCATGGCGTGCCCGGCTGGCGGCGCGGCTTCTGGTGCCTGATGGTCACCCAGTTCCAGACCGCCTTCAGCGATAATGCGCTGAAGAACTTGGTGATCCTGCTCGTCCTCGGCAGCGCGCTGCCCGTGGAGGAGCGCGACACGCGCGTCGCGCTCGCCGGTGCCCTGTTCGCCGCCCCCTTCATCCTCTTCTCGATGCTCGGGGGTTGGTTGGCCGACCGCTTCAGCAAGCCGCTGATCATGGGCTACGTGAAGCTCGCGGAAATCGGCATCATGCTGTTCGCGGCGCTCGCCCTCGCCTGGGGCTGGTCCGCGTTGGAGCTCGCGGCCATCTTCCTGATGGGGTGCCACAGCGCGCTCTTCGCGCCCTCGAAGTATGGCGTCCTGCCCGAGCTCCTGCCGCACGACCGGCTCTCCTGGGGCAACGGCATCCTGGAACTGCTGACCTTCCTCGGCATCATCTTCGGCATCGCGGCCGCCGGCTTGCTCGCGGAGACCTTCGCCGGCCATCAAGGCTGGTCGGGGTTGCTCCTCGCGGCGCTGGCCGTCTTCGGCTGGGCCTGTAGCCGGGGCATCTGCCGCCTGCCGGCGGCGAACCCGGGCTGCGCCCCGCGCATCAACCCCGTCACCGACCTGTGGGCTCGCCTGCGGTTGATGCGCCTGGACCGCGACCTCTGGCGGGCCTGCTGGGGCAATACGGGCTTCTTCTTCGTGGCCGCGCTGGTCCAGATGAACCTGATGATCTACGGTCAGGACGTCCTGCGGCTGACGCAGGCCCAGAACGCCTACCTCACCCTCGCGCTCGCGCTGGGCATCGGCGTGGGCAGCGTCGCCGCCGGTTACGCCTCCCGCGGCAAGATCGAATACCGGCTCGTGCCGATCGGAGCCGCCGGCCTCGCGCTGTGCTCCCTGCCCATGGGGCTCGCCGGGGTCAGCCTGCCGGTCTTCGTCGCCTGCCTGGCGGGCCTTGGTTTCTCGGCGGGACTCTTCATCGTCCCGATCGCCGCGGTCCTCCAGCATCGGCCCGCGCCCGAAGACAAGGGCGCCGTGCAGGGCGCCGCGAACGTCCTCAGCTTCCTCGGCATCCTCGCAGCCTCCGGCGCGCAGTGGGTCGCCGGGCAGGTCTGGCATCTCGGTCCTGGCCAGATCTTCTGGCTTTGCGGGGCCTGTGCCCTGCTGACGGGCGCCTACTCGGCGATTTCCCGCGGCCGCTTCATCGAAGCCGAGTAGGCCCGCCCTCTTGGCTGTGCGGGGGAGGTTCGCCCTCGTTATCCTTGGCGGGGTCCTCCTTAATCTTGGCTTAACGCGGACTCCTTTAGACTATGGGTAGTCGACGGACGCCTGCTGGTCCCATCCCCCGCCGCCAACCGCCAATCCCCAACCCCGTGCGCATCCTCCTGGTCGAAGACGAGGCCCCCTTGCGGGCCAGCTTGCTCAAGGTCCTGCGCGAGGAGGGCTACGCGGTCGACGGCGCCGCCGATGGCGCCGAAGGACTGCGGAAGGCCCTGGAGTGCGACTACGACGCGATCCTGCTGGACCATATGATGCCGACCATGGATGGCCGCGAGATGCTCCGGCGGTTGCGCGGCGTCAAACGCACGCCCGTCATGATGCTGACCGCCCGCGACTCCGTGGAGGAACGCGTGGTCGGGCTGGACCTCGGGGCGGACGATTACCTGGTCAAGCCGTTCATGCAGCAGGAACTGCTCGCCCGACTCCGGGCGCTGGTCCGCCGCAACCGTCCTTCCCCCGGGGTCACCATCACCCACGGGGACGTCGCCATCGACACCGTCGCGCGCCGCGTCACCCGGGGTGGCAAGGAACAGCCGATCACCGGGCGCGAATACACCCTGCTGGAATACCTCGCCCATCGACGGGGCGCCGTCGTCACCCGCGCCGAGCTCTACGAACACCTGTTCGACGAGAACGAGGACACGCTGTCGAACCTGCTCGAGGTTCACGTCTGCAACCTGCGCCGCAAGCTCGGGGCGGAACTGATCAAGACGCGGCGAGGCCTTGGCTACGTCATCGAGGAGGCCCCGGCGGGCAAGGCGCGGCCGTGATCTTCCATTCGATCCGCTGGCGCATCCTCGCCTGGAACTTCGGGCTCCTCGCCACCACCGTCACCGTGCTGCTGGTGGCTTTCCATGGGCACGAGCGGGCCAACCGCACGCAGGCGGTGGACCTCCGCCTCCGCCAGCTGATGACCACGAGCATGGGGGCCGTGGGCGAGGTGGTGCCCGGTGTCGCGGGTCCGCGGGCGACGCCGACGGCCGGTTCCGCCAACCCCGCGCGTCCGCGGCCCAACGAAAATCCCGTCCAGCGCAAGGCCAAGGCGGAGCAGGCGCTGCGCGAACTGGAGCGCGACGGCTGCCGGCTGCTGGTCGCGGATCCCGGCAAGGATGCGGTCCTGTTCACGAACCTGGCCCCGACCGAGGCCGCCGAAGATCTCCTCGCCGCCTGCGTCGCGCAACTTGCGCCCCCGGGGACGGAGCCCGGCCCCGCGCGCCCGGTGGACCTGATCTTCTCTCACGGACCGCGCCGCATCCTGCTGCACCGCCCGCCCGGCCCGACCTTCGTCGCGTTCATCCTCGATGTCTCGGGGCTCGAGGCGGAGCTCCGCGCGCTGGCCTGGAAGCTCTTCGCGGCCGGCGCCGCGCTCACGGGCCTCGGTTGCGCCGTCGGCTGGGTCCTGGCCGGCCGTTCGCTGCGCCCGCTCGACCGGATCGCGGCGGATGCGGAGGGCATCGCCGCCGGCGATTACGGTCGGAAGATCGCCGTCGAGGATACCGAGAGCGAACTGGGCCGGCTGGCCGTGGTGCTCAACGAGACTTTTGGCCGGATGAACGCGGCCCGCGAGCGGGTGACGCAGTTCACCGCGGACGCCTCCCATGAGCTGCGCACGCCCTTGGCGGTGATCCTCTCCGACAGCCAGGGGGCTTTGCGGCAGGAACGGACGCCCGCCGAATACCAGGCGGCGCTCGAGGCCATCCAGCGTTCCGCCCTGCGGATGAAGGCGATCTCCGATGCGTTGCTCGAGCTCGCGCAAGGCGACGCGGGCCGCCCGGTGGCGGCGGATGCTTGCGACTTGGCCGACCTCGCCGACGAGGCGGTGGCCTTGTTGGGCCGATTGGCCCGCGACCATCAGGCCAAGCTGGTCGGGCAACTGGAGGGCGCTCCGGTCAAGGGCGACGCGGGCCGCCTGGGCCGGGTGATCCTGAACCTGGTGGTCAACGCGATCCTCCATAATCCCGCCGGCGTCGCGGTCACGGTCGCGACGGGCGTGCGCGACGGACGCGCCACCCTGACCGTGGCCGACGATGGTCGCGGTATCGCGGCGGAGGACCTGCCCCGCATCTTCGACCGGTTCCACCGCGCCGATGCCTCCCGCTCCCGGCATACCGGCGGGGCGGGGCTGGGCCTGGCCATCGTGAAGCAGGCCGTGGAGGCCCACGGCGGCACGATCGCCGTCGCCAGCGAGCTCGGTCGGGGTACGACGTTCACCGTCACCCTTCCGGCGGCCTGACGGGCGTCAGACCGTCGCGAGGATGCGGGCCTTGATCTCCGCCACGGGCATCGCGTTGAGCAGCACCGGCGAGAGCCGGTTCTCGTTCACCTTCGGCAGGGCCGTGAGGTGTTCGCTCAGCACGAGGCTGCGGTTGGCGGCGACCTCGTCGACGCGGTCCACCGGCGTGAAGCGCGGGGTCGACTTGAGGACTTCCGGGTTCGTGCGGATGAGTTCGCCGATGGCCAGCACGACCTCGGCGAAACGATCCAGCTCGGTCTTCGTGTAGGACTCGGTCGGCTCGATCATCAGGCCGAAGACCTCGGGGAAGGCGACGGTCGGGGCATGGAAGCCGAAGTCGAGGAAGAGCTTGCCGACGCGGGCGATGATGCCTGCGCGCGGGATGCCCGCGGCCTCGATACGCTTGAAGTCCTCCTCGGTGAGCGTGAGGATGAACTCGTGCATGCGCGGCACGCCGTCGGCCGCCGCGGGCAGGGACGGGAAGGACTTGCCGAGCCGGGCGAACAGGTAGCGGCTGGAGAGGACGGACATCGCGGCCATGCGGCGGACACCTTCCTTGCCGAGGCGTTGCAGGTAGGTGTAGACGCGCACCTTGTGGGCGAAGTTGCCCCAGTGGCGATGGAAGGAACCGATGCTGTGCTTCGGCTTCACGGCCACGAAGGTATCGCCGTGCTTCTCGATCTGGAAGCCCGGGAGGAAATCGACCAGGCGCTCGGACACGGCCACGATGCCGTCGCCGGGGCCGCCGCCGCCGTGCGGGACGGTCCAGGTCTTGTGCAGGTTGTTGTGGACGGCATCGACGCCGAGGGCGCCGAGGTTCACCCAGCCGGCGATGGCGTTCATGTTGGCTCCATCCATGTAGACGAGGCCGCCGACGCGGTGGATCTCCGCGGCCATCTTCTGGAAGTCGGTCTCGAAGACGCCCGAGGTGTTCGGGTTGGTCACCATCATGCCGGCGATGCGCGGACCGAACTCGGCGATCTTGGCGGCGAAGTCGGCCTGATCGACGCGGCCGTCGGGGGCGGACTTCAGGAGCACGATGCCCGAGGGTGAGCCGTCGGGGTTGCGCTTGGTGGCGTAGCCGGCCGTGGTGGCCGTGGCGAAGTTCGTGCCGTGGGCGGTCGTCGGGATCAGGATGATGTCGCGGTGCTGGCCGTGGTGGCGGTGGTAGGCCTGGAAGAGTTTCAGGCCGACGAGTTCGCCCTGCGCGCCGGCGACGGGCTGGGTGGTCAGTCCGGCAAGGCCGGTGACCTTGCGCAGCCATTCCTGGATCTGCCAAAGGAGCTCGAGCGAGCCCTGCGCGTCCTCGACGGGCGCCTGCGGGTGCAGGCCGGTGAAGCCCGGCAGGCCCGCGGCCCAGTCGTTGATGTGCGGGTTATACTTCATCGTGCACGAACCGAGCGGGAAGCAGCCGGTGTCGGGCGAGACGTTGAGTTCGCCGAGCTTCGAGTAGTATGCCTTCAGTTCGGAGAGCGGGAAGGAAGGCAGGCCGACGGCGCCTTGGCGGAGCAGGGCGGCAGGGACTTCGGCGAGGGCCTTCGTGCCGGCGGACTTACCGTAGAGCCCTTCGAAGAAGGCGACGAGCTTGTCGGTGTCGGCGGCGGTCTGGAGGTCGCTGAAGGAGATCTTCAGCAGCGAGCAGTTGCAGGGTGTGCGTCCGGTGATGTCGACGCCCACGTGCAGGCCGGCGGCGCGGCCCTTGGCGATGACGGCGGCGGCGGGCTCGGGGAGCATCAGGCTGAACTCGTTCCAGAAGGCCTGGTCGGCGTAGCAGACCTTGAGGCCCGGGATGTTGTGCAACTTCGCGGCGGCCCGGCGGGCCTGGTCGCGTCCGGCGACACAGGAGGCGGCCATGCCGGCTTCGCCGCGCGCGAGGATGGCGGCGCCGGCGATGGTGGCGATGAAGGCCTGGTTGGAGCAGATATTGGACGTGGCCTTGTCCTTGCGGATGTGCTGCTCGCGGGTGGACATCACCATCACGATGCAATCGCGGCCGGCGTTGTCCTTGGCCTTGCCGACGAAGCGGCCCGGGGTTTCGCGGACTTCGTTCTTTTTGTCGGCGTGGTGGCGGACGGCGAAGATGCCGAGACCGGGGCCGCCGAAGTTGGCGCCGATGGCGAGGTGCTGGCCTTCGCCGACGAGGATGTCGGCGCCTTTCTGGCCATACTGCGCGGGAGCCTTGAGGCCGCCGGTGGCGAGGAGCATCGGGTCGACGACGGCGATGGACTTCACGCCGGCGGTGGCGCACGCGTCGGTCAGGGCATCGACGTCTTCGAGGAGGCCGAGGGCGTTGACCTGCGGGAAGATGACGGCGGCGAGCTGCTTGCCGAGCCGCGCGGCGGCGGCGGCGATGCCGGCGGCGGCCAGGCGGCCGGTGGCGTCCTCGGGGGCGAGGAATTCCAGCTTCACCGTGGTGTCGGCGACGTGCGTGCGCAGGACTTCAAGGTCGGTCGGCAGGAGGTTGCCGGCGACGAGCACGGTGTTGGCTTCGGCGTCGGCCATGCGGACGGCGCAGACGGCGGCTTCGAAGAGCGCGCTGGCGCGCTCATAGAGCGAGGAATTGACGGCTTCGAAGCCGGTCAGCTGGGCGAGGGTGGACTGGTAGATCCAGTGCGTGATCAGCGTGCCCTGCGAGCGCTCGGGCTGGTAAGGCGTGTAAGAGGTCGTCAGGTTGCGGATGGAGCAGACGTGGCCGACGATCTCGTGCGTGCGGTAGACCTGCAGGCCGTCGCCGAGGAAGGCGGTCTTGACGGAGTTCTTCTGTGACAGCGCTTCCATGCGATCCGCCAGGGCCTGATAGCTGAGTTCCTCGGGCAGGTCCTGCGGCCCGGCGAACTGCACCGCGCGGTCGATGTGCGCGTACATGTCCGGGAAGTCCTTCGAGCCGACGGCGGCGAACATCGCCTGGATGTCCGCCTCGGTCGCCGCGATGTAATGGCGGGAGAGTTCGCGGGAGATTTTCGAAGGGTCGTAGGGCAGTTGGGCCATGGGCTGAAAGAAGGCTGACTTTTTTGAACCACCCACGCTTGCCCGCAATCGTCCAGCCCCCGGGGTGGGGGGTATTAGGACGGGAGCGGATGGTCATAAGCAGAGGGTCATTCGCCTGCCGGCTTAAGAGCGAAACCACGCATCTGTGAATAACTCGTGGGTGCGGATTTGCCAGGGACGGCGGCGGGGGCCTAGCATCGGTCGATGACCCGCCAAGCGCGTGCCGACTTCGTCGCCCGAACCTTGGCGAAGCTCTACCCGGAGACCCCCGTCCCGCTGGACCACACGGATGCCTTCACCTTGCTCGTGGCGGTGGTGCTCTCCGCGCAGTGCACGGACAAGAAGGTCAACGAGGTCACCCCGGCCTTGTTCGCGGTCGCCGGCACCCCCGCGAAGATGGCGGCGCTGCCGGTGGAGAAGGTCCTGAACCTGATCAGGCAGCTCGGGCTCGCCCCGCAGAAGTCCAAGGCGCTCGTCGGTCTGGCGAAACTGATCATGACGAAGCACGGCGGCGAGGTCCCCCGCACCTTCGAGGAGCTGGAGGAATTGCCGGGTGTCGGCCACAAGACGGCCTCCGTGGTCATGGCCCAGGCTTTCGGGGTCCCCGCGTTCCCGGTGGACACGCATATCCATCGTCTGGCGATGCGGTGGAAGCTCAGCCCCGGCAAGTCGGTCGAGCAGGTCGAGCGGGACCTCAAGAAGGTCTTCCCGGAGGACGCGTGGAACCAGCTCCATCTCCGCATCATCTTCTACGGCCGCGAGCACTGCACCGCGAGAGGGTGCGATGGGAAGACTTGTGGGATTTGCGCGGCCCTGAAGGAGAGGGCAAAAGGGAGTGCTGGATCGAGTACAGAGTACTGAATCGAGTGCGGAATCGAGTGCGGGATCGAGTGCAGAGTGCTGAATCGAGTACTGGGTCGAGTGCTGGATCGAGTGCGGAATCGATTACGTAGTGCTGGGTCGATTGTGGAGTTGAAGGGGGCGGAAAGGGCAGGGCCTAGGTCCTCAGTCATTCCATGGGTAATCTCAGTTGTGGCAGGCAAGCACGCGGCTGCTAATTCCTGCGGGATGCCAGAAGCAGTCAGCGGTCCCAGTCATCGTAAACTGAAAGCCTGGGTTGAAGCGCAGGCTCTGGCCGTGCTGACCTACCAGACCTGCGCCGCAAGACGGCAGGTCATGGACCGTGGCCTCGTGGATCAGATACGTCGCGCCGCGATTTCAATCCCGTCCAACATCGCAGAAGGCAACGCCCGTGGCTCGAACAAGGATTCGCTCCGTTTTCTCTACATCGCTCGAGGTTCCCTCTGCGAACTGGAATCCCAGGTCGATGTCTGTCTAAGCACGGGGCTTCTTTCGCGGGAGGAAGCGGCAGCGTTGCAGCTTCAAGGGACCTTGGTCGGCCGGCTCATCGGCGGCCTCGTTCGCTATCGGAGGGCAAAACTCGCGTCGGACGACGGTAGCGACCGTTCTTGAGTCCTGCATGCTCTTTTAACGTCTGCACTCGATGCAGCCATCGACTCAGCACTCTGCAATCGACCCAGCAATCGACCCAGCGCTCGACTCTGCACTCGACCCAGCACTCTGCCCCCACTCTTACCTCACCAACGCCTCGTGCTTCGCGCGGAACTCCTCGCTCCACGCCGCCGGTTGGTGGGTCACGCCATCCATACGGCAGACGGTACGCGAGGCCTTGGCGTGCAGGACGGAGAGGTCGGCGCTGCGGAACTCGAAGTCGACCGTCAGGCCGGCGGCGCGGACCTTACGGACGCTCAGGATGAGCTTCACGTCGCACTCCGGACGGATCGGCGCATGGTAGTGCAGGTCGATGTCGCGCACCACGACGTAGACGTCGGGGGCGACGGCCGGGTCGAGCGTGTCCTTGCCCATCAGCGCAACGAACATCGTCTTCTGGGCGCGCTCCATCAGCAGGACGTAGTGGGAGTGATGGAGGATGCCGAGGCCATCGGTCTGGTCGAACCAGGTCTTCATCGTGACGATGAAGGTCTTGTCGGGCTGGAGTCCGTCGGCGGGCATGGGGGTACCCTTGGAGGAAAGGTCCGCCACCGCAAGTCTGCCCGGGCGAAAGCCCCGCGGGTCCGCGATCCGCTTGCCTCGGGGTCGGCCCTGGCTTACCACTCGGGCGTGATCGTCGACGGCCGCTACCAGTTCTTTCGCCGGAAGGTGGCGTGCCGCAACGTCTGGTGCTCCGTCTGTTCGGCGCAACGCCTGGCGATCGGTACCCGCTACCTCGCGGTCTACCATCTCTTCTTCGTGCCGCTGATGCCCTTGGGGCGCAGGGTCGAATGGCGTTGCAACGCCTGCTTCCTCCAGGTCGACGCCTTCCGTCCGGTCCGTGCCTGGATTTCAGGCCTAGGCATATGGGCCGGCCTCTTTTTCATCCTCTTCGGCGCAGCAGGCTTCCTCCCCGTGCCCGGGAACCCGAGGCGCGAGGTGGACCTGGGGTTCGCCTTTCAGATGATCGGCCTCGGGGTCGCCCTGGTCGGCTTCTTCGCTTGGTTGCGTCACCGTCGTCGCCGTCATGAGGCGGCGGTCTGCCAGGTCGTGCCGCTGACCGGTGATCGCTGCCCGTTGTGCGTCGGCGTGCTGGCGCCGTCGGCCCGTCCCTATTGCGAGTCTTGCGAGGTCGACGTCCTCACTCGTTGACCGGCGTCGATGCGTCGGCCTTGAACGTCGCCGCGAGGCGGTCGAGTTCGGTCCAGGTGTCGACGGCAGGCTTGAGCCCAAGGTCGCGGCGGGCGGCGGAGACGTCGAACCAATGGTCCTTGGCCAACTCGACCGCGACGAACCGGGTCATGGGGGGCTCGCCCTTGAGCGGGAGCAGCGTCCAGAGGCCTTCCATCAGCGCCCCGAGCGCGTAGGCGCGCCGCAGGCTGATCCGCTTCGTGACGGGCGGCAGTCCCGCCCCGACGACGAGACGATTGATGAATTCCCAGAGCTTCACGGGTTCACCCTGCGAGAGGAAATAGGCCTGGCCGTTGGCGCGGCCGGCGAGGAGCGCGTCCAGCGCGCCGAGATGCGCGTCGGCCGCGGTGTCGACGTGCGTGACGTCGACCTGGTTCATGCCCTCGCCGACGATGCGGAGTTTCCCGGCGCGGGCCCGGGCCAGCACGCGGGGGAAGAGGTGGTGGTCGCCCGGGCCCCAGATCAGGTGCGGACGGAGCGCGCAGACCTTGAGGGTCTCCGAGGCGGCCTCGAGGGCGCGTCGTTCGGCCGTGGCCTTGGTCTCGGCGTAGGCGCAGAGGAAGTCGGTCCCGTACGGCAGGGACTCGTCGGCGCCGCGGAACGATTCGCCGTTGAAGACCACGCTCGGGGTGCTCGTGTAGACCAAGGCCTTGACGCCATGGTCGCGACAGGCCTGCACGACGGTCTCCGTCCCCGTGATGTTGCTGCGCACGTATTCCTCCCACTTCCCCCAGACCCCGGCCTTCGCCGCGACATGGAAGACGAAGTCGCATCCCCGGACCGCCGCCATCAGCGCCTCGGCGTCCGAGAGGTCGCCCCGGTGGAAGGCCACGCGGGCGGCGAGCCCGGGCGTCAAGGGTGTGCGGCCGTAGACGCGCACCGCGTATCCGCGGGCGAGGCAACGCTCGACGACGGCGCGTCCAAGGAAGCCGCCGCCACCGGTGACGAGGACGGTCGGGTGGCTCATCGGAAGAGCCGGCGCCAGGGGTTCAGCCGGTCCGCCCGCAGGCGTTCCGTCCACTCCTTCGCGAGGCGGAGGCGATGGATCTTGGCGTTGTGCCGCACGTCGACCGGGAGCTTCGCCTGGAAGAGGAACGTGTCCACCCGCGCCGCCGCCGGGTTGCCGCGGGCGCAGGCGCGCAGGCCTTTGATGAACCGCTCGCGCTCCCCGCCGTTCCCGGGGAAGCGCCCCTCGCGAGGCTCCACCACCAAGGCCGGCAAGAACGGGGCCTTCGTCCCGAGCCCGATCAGCGCGCAGCGGGCCACGTCGGGGTGGGCGCGGAAAGCCGGCTCCACCGCCTCGGTCGGCAAGTCGCCGCCCGGGGCGCGGACCCGCTCGGCGCGTCGGCCGAGGAAACGCAACAAGCCGTCCGCCTCCAGCGTCCCAAGGTCGCCCATGCGGTGCCAGACGCGTTCGCCGTCCGCGATCTTGGCCGCCGCCGTCGCTTCCGGCAACCGGTGGTAGGCGCGGGTCACGCTCGGGCCCGTCGCGATGATCTCGCCGATCTCGCCGGGGGCGCAGGGCGTCGCCTCGGCCAGGGTCCGGATCGGACCGTCGACTTCCCGGATGACCTTGATCGCCACGCCATCCACCGCTCGGCCGACGCAGGTGCCCTCGCCGCGGCGCGAGGTCTCCCGGTGGTTGGCCAGCAGCTCGCCCGCGGCGATGGTCGATACGGGCAGGCATTCGGTCGCGCCGTACGGCGTGTGCACCTGCGCCTGCGGGGCGATCCGCCGCAGCTGCTCCAGCAGGCCGTCCGGCACCGGGGCGCCGGCGATGAGCACGCGCCGCAGCGCCGGCAGGCCGAGGCCGCGCCGCTCGCAATGGTCCGCCAACTTCCCCCAGATCGCGGGCGAACCGAAGGAGGTCGTGACCTTTTCCGCGAGCAACGCCGCCACGATCGGCGCCGGGTCGGCGGCGGCCGGTCGCGAAGGGTCGAGCAAGGGCGTCACCGTCGTCACGCGGAGCGCTGGGTTGAAGAGCGCGAAGAGCGGCAGCATCGGCATGTCGACCTCCCCGGGCTGGAGGGCGTAGGTCCGGCGGATCAGTTCGATCTGCGCGTCGAACATCGCATGCGTGTAGTCGACGCCCTTGGGCGCGCCGGTCGAGCCGGACGTGAAGAGGATGGCGGCCGGGGCCGTGGGCGCGACGTCGGCCAGCGGGCGCGGTTCGGCGGAGGCGCATTGGGCGCGGAGCCGCCGCCATTTGGCCGTACCTACCTTGATGCGGGTGCGCAGGCTGCGGAAGGCGGGCAGGGGCGCCCGGCTCAACCAGTTCGCGGCCGGGATCCCGACCAAGGCTTCGGGTTCGGTGTGGCGCACGCAGCGCAGGAAGGTCGGCCAACCCATGCCGGGGTCGATCGCGATTGGTACGGCGCCCAGCTTCAGCAAGCCGAACATCGTGACGATCAGGTCGTGACCAGGGCGGACGGCGAGCAGGGTGCGGGTGCCCTCGGCGATGCCTTCCGCGTGGAAGATACGCGCCGCC
>Ga0255076_1000206_pt1 | contig 12757 bp, 9 predicted proteins | sample Colum_Law_RepB_8_FD_188475 | JGI IMG/M metagenome (GOLD analysis project Ga0255076, IMG submission 188475) | Freshwater microbial communities from Columbia River, Oregon, United States - Colum_Law_RepB_8h | ecosystem: Environmental > Aquatic > Freshwater > River | place: USA: Oregon | collected...
GGCCGGGGGCGGAGTCAAAGGGAAAGGCGGGGCCGACCGCTCGGGACTCGCCAAAAGGGCCAAAAACGCCAAGGTTTGGCCCATGCGAAGCCTCGCCCCCCTGCTCCTGCTCTTGGCGGGCTTGGTCCCGTTGCGCGCCCAATGGCAGATTTTCGCCGAGAAACTGCCCGCCCCCGGCACTTGGGCCAGCTTCCGCATGGAGACGTTGCGCGAAGGCAAGGTCGTGTCCACGGGCGACCTCCGCTTCTCGGTCCGTCCCGGCCGCGAGGTCGAGGGCAAGCCGCACGTCTGGTTCACCGTCGAACCGGTGATGTGGCTGGGCTCGCGCGAGCGCGCCCCGCTGCGCCTGCTGGTCCGCCCCGACATGGACCGGAAGGCGGCGAGCCGGCTGATCGAGAACGCCGCGGAGATCGTCTTCTCCAATCCGGTGAAGGGCGCCTATCACATGACGCGCGACGACATCGCGTGGGTCTCCAACTGGGCGAACCTGCGCTACACGAGCGAGCTGACCTTGGACGACCCCGCCGCCGAGAAGTTCGAACTGGCCGGGCGGACGTTCGCCTGCGAGCGGCTGCGCATGGTCGCGACGACGGTGACGGACCCGCCGATGGTGTCCAAGCAGACCATCGAATTCACGGGGCGGGTCTGGCGCAGCGACGCGTCCGCCTTCGGCGTGGTCCGCGCCGAGTGGGAGGAGAAGACGACGAAAGGGTCGGACGTGAAGCTCGACACCAAGCGGCTCACTTGGCTCGCCCAAGGCCAGGAGACGCCGCCGAAGGACCCGGTCGAGCGCGGCAAGGATTTCTCGGTCTGGCGCCTGATCTTCAACCGCTGAAGTCCGCCCCGCCGAAAGAACCAGCCCGACCGAGGAAATCGGCCGGGCTGGCAGGAAGTGGTGGCCTGAGTCGGAATCGAACCAACGACACGACGCTCTTCAGGCGTCTGCTCTACCAACTGAGCTATCAGGCCAAATAGACTAGGGATCGAAGGTGACCAAAGACCCCCTGCCCTGTCAATCCGACAAGGAAGGGGCCCGAAAACCGCCTCAGAAGCTGAATTTCCAAGCCGACAGGCGGCGCTGGACCTCGGCGATGACCTCGGCCTCGCCCGCTTCACCCTTGTCGGAGACGAAGGTGACGGAGAAACGGACGAAGGAACCGCAGTCGTCCCACGGCACGGTGGAGATGAGGTGCTCGGTGATCATCCACTGCGAGAAGGCCTCGCCGGACTCGAAGGCGACCGTGCCGGACGGGCCGGTGGCGGACTTCGGGGCGGGCATGTAGAGGAAGAAGCCAGCGCCGGGCTTACGCACCTGGAAGCCGAGCTGGGCGAGCACGCCGACAAGCTTGTCCATGCGGCGGGAATATTTGGCGGCGATGGCCTTCGGGATGGAGACCTCGTCGAGACCGGCGGCGCCGGCCTTCTGGATGCCGAGGAACTGGCCCGAGTCGGAGTTGTCCTTCACGTCGCCGTAGGCACGGACGAGCAGGGCGTTGCCGGCGACGAAGCCGATGCGCCAGCCGGTCATGTTGTGGCTCTTGGAGAGCGAGTGCAGCTCGAGGGCCACGTCCTTCGCGCCCGGGACCTGCAGGATGGAGACCTGCTCGGCGCCGAAGTGCAGCGAGCCGTAGGCGGCGTCCTGGATGACGACGAGGTTGTGCTGCTTGGCGAAGGCGACGACCTCCTCGTAGAACTTGAGCGTGGCGCAGGCGCCGGTCGGGTTGTTCGGGTAGTTGATGACGAGCACCTTGGCCTTGGCCAGGATGTCCGCGGGGATCGACTTGAGGTCGGGCAGGAAGTGGTTCTCGGCGGTGAGCTTCAGGTTATGGACGAGGCCGCCGTAGTACTTGGCGTGCGTGCCGAAGACCGGGTAGCCCGGGACGGTCATGAGGACGTAGTCGCCGGGGTTGATGAGGCAGGCCGGCAGGATCGAGAGCGCGGCCTTGGAGCCGATCGAGTGGAGGACCTCGGTGTCCGGGTCGACGGTCACGCCGAAGAGGTTCTTCATGTAGCGGGCGGCGGCCTGCTTGAAGTCCGCGCCGCCGTTGTCGGCGTAGCCGCGGTTCTCGGGCTTGGCGGCCTCGGTCTGGAGCGCCTTGACCACCATCGGGAACGCCATCTCGTCGGGCTCGCCCACGCCGAGGTCGATCAGGGCGACGTCCGGCTTGGCCTTCTTGGCGGCGGCCTTGGCGCGCTTGATCTTCTCGAACTTATAGATCGCGGTCGACTTGCCGTAGTTGGCCCCGCCGATGCGTTCGGCGAAGAGCTGCTGGATGTAGGACTCGGACATGGTGGTGAGGCCTTGAAAAAGCGGGGGAAACGCCGGATGGCAAGCGGACTCCGCCCCGGGGCTTGCCCCGCCCCGCCGGTCCGTCCACCCTAGGCCATGGAAACGAACGAACAGGCCGGGGAAGCGCGGCCGGATGGCCATGGCAACCTCCTGACGTTCGTCGCGCTGGCCGGCCTCACCTTGCTGATGGGCGGGCTCGGGGCGCTCGCGACCGCCCGCGGCGTGGCCGAGTGGTACCCCACACTGGTCAAGCCCTCCTTCAACCCCCCGAACGGGGTCTTCGGTCCCGTGTGGACGACGCTCTACCTGCTCATGGCCTACTCGATGTGGCTGGTGTGGAAGTCCCCCAGCCCCCTCCGCCAGGTCACGAAGCTCACCTTCTTCGGGATGCTCAGCGTCAACGCGCTCTGGTCGCTCCTCTTCTTCGGGCTGCACCGCCCCGGCCTCGCGCTCGTGGACCTGCTGCTCTACCTCGCGCTCCTGACGCTCTGGTACCGCCAACTGCGCGCGCAGGACCCGCTCGCCGCCCGGCTTCAGCTGCCGCACCTCGCCTGGGTCGCCTTCGCCGGCGCGCTCAACGCGTCGATCTGGTGGCTGAACCAATAAAAAGGCCCCGGGAACCGGGGCCTTTCGGGGGGAGCTGGCCGGACGCCTCAGGCGTCGAGCTTGGTCCAGCGCGCGTTCGCCTTCGAGGACTTCACCGCCGCGGCCACGAAGGCCATGCCGGTGACGCCGTCGTCGATCGTCGGGAAGTCGTAGCCACCCTTCGGGGCCTTGCGGCCGGCGAGGCGGTCGCGGACGGCCTCCGTGACGGCGCGGTAGATGTTCGCGAAGGCCTCGATGAAGGCTTCCGGGTGACCGAACGGCGTGCGCGTGTACTTCTTGGCCTCGGGACCGTTGTAGGAATTGCCGCGGCGCCAGACCTGGCGGGGCGCCTCGGCGAACTTCACGGTCAGTTCGTTCGGGTGCTCCTGGTGCCACTCGAGCGAGGCGAGCGTGCCGTAGACGCGGATGTTCAGGTTGTTCTCGTCGCCGGTCGAGATCTGCGAGGAGTGCAGGATGCCCTTCGCGCCGCCCTTGTAGCGGAGCAGCATGTTGGCGTCGTCGTCGAGCGGACGTCCCGGGATGTAGGTGCTGAGGTCGGCGGCGACTTCGGCGAGCTCGAGGCCGGTGATGTACTGGGCGAGGTTCTCGGCGTGCGTGCCGATGTCGCCGACGCAGTTGGACAGGCCCGAGAGGGTCGGGTCCATGCGCCAGTTGGAGATCTTGGTGTCCTGCTTGGACTTCAGCGCGGTGATGGCGTAGCCCTGCGGATACTCGACGACGACCTTGTTGATCTTGCCGAGCTTGCCGGCGCGGACCATCGCGCGGGCTTCCTTGACCATCGGGTAACCGGTATAGTTGTGCGTCAGGGCGAAGATCAGGCCGCTCTTCTTGGCGAGGGCGCGGAGCTGCTTGGCCTCGGCGAGCGAGTAGGCGAGCGGCTTCTCGCAGACGACGTGGATGCCGGCCTCGAGGAAGGCCTTGGCCACGGGGTAATGCATGTCGTTGCGCGCGACGATCGTCACGAAGTCGATGCGGTCGGGGCGCTTGGCCTCGGCCTTGGCCATCTCCTGGTAGGAGCCGTAGACGCGGTCCGGGGCGAGGAAGAGGTCCTCGCCGGAGAGGCGGGACTTGACGGGGTCCGACGAGAACGCGCCGGCGACGAGTTCGATCTGGCCGTCGAGGGCCGCGGCCATGCGGTGGACGCCGCCGATGAAGGCGCCGCGGCCGCCGCCGACCATGCCCATGCGGAGTTTGCGAGTTTGGGTAGCCATGATGCTCAGAGGGAAACGGGTTTGCCGGTCTTGGCCGACGCGTAGATGGCGTCGATGACCTGCATGAGGCGGTAGGCCTGTTCGGGCGTATTGAGGGGCTTCGCGCGGCCTTCGATGGCCTCGATGAAGTTCGCGGCGCTGGCGATGCGGCCCATGTCTTCGCACGCGGGCGTGACGATGGCGCGGTTCACGCTGTTGCCGTTCTCCTGGACGTAGAGCTCGCAGGTGTCGATGGCGGTGTGGTCGAGGCCGTCGATGCCGAAGAGGCGCTCGACCTTGCCGCCGGCCTTGGTGCCCTGGAAGACGACGGAGACTTCCTCGCGCTTGACCATCTCGGCCCAGGAGACCTGCAGGGTCAGCACCTGGCCGGTCTTGAAGGTCACGAAGCCGTGCGCGGCGTTCTCGACGTCGGTGACGCCGCCGACGCGGTCCGGGATGCCCCAGGGACCCTTGAAGGACTTGTCCTCGATGAAGTCATTGAAGGTCTGGCCGAGGACGTGCGCCGGCTCGGGGTAACCCATGAAGTACATGGCGAGGTCGACCATGTGCAGCAGGTCGATGAGCGGGCCGCCGCCGGAGAGCTCCTTGGTGGTGAACCAGCCGCCGAAGCCCGGGATGCCGGTGCGGCGGATCCACTTCGCCTGGGCGGAGTTGACCTTGCCGACCTGACCCTGCTCGACGTACTTCATCATCGCCTGCGACTCGGGGCGCGCGCGGTTGTTGAAGTTGAACATCACGTGCTTACCGGACTTCTTGGAGGCGGCGATGATCTCGAGGACCTCCGGGGCGCTGAGCGCCGGGGGCTTCTCGCAGAAGACGTGCTTGCCGGCGCCGAGGCACTGGATGGCCAGCGAGGCGTGGAACTTGTTCGGGACGATGACGCTGACGGCGTCGAGTTCCGGATGCGCCTTGAGCATGGCGTCCACGGACTCGTAGGCGTGCGGGATGCCCCACTTGGTCGCGGCCTTCTGGGCGGCGCCCGGCGCGGGATCCGCGACGGCGAGGATGGTCGCGCCCGCCTGCTTGAAGCCGGCGGCGTGGTACTGGAGCATGCCGCCCGCCCCGATGATGCCTACTTGGATGGCCATGTGGGTGTGCTGGGGTGTGGATTACTTCTTGGCTTTCTGCTTGGCCTTGTCGAAGGCGGCGTCGAAGGCGACCTTGTTGGTCGGGAAGGCGAGCTTCTTGACGAAGGCGCAGGATTCGGTCGCGCCGTGGAAGCGGTCCATGCGGCCGTCCTCCCACTCGACGGAGAGCGGGCCGGCGTAGCCGACGTCATTGAGGGCGACGATGACGTCCTCGAAGCGGATGTCGCCGCGGCCGACGGAGCGGAAGTCCCAGGCGCGACGGGCGTCGCAGAAGTCGGTGTGGCCGCCGAAGACGCCGACGGTGCCGTCGCCGTGGCCCCACCAGACGTCCTTCATGTGGGCGTGGTGGATCTGCTTGCCGAAGGTGCGGATGAACTTCACGTAGTCGACGCCCTGGTAGCCGAGGTGGCTGGGGTCGTAGTTGAAGCCGAAGCGCTTGTGGTGGCCGACGGCCTCGAGGGCGCGCTGCGCGGAGGCGATGTCGAAGGCGATCTCGGTCGGGTGGACCTCGAGGGCGAAGTAGACGTTGTGCTTCTCGAAGGCCTCGAGGATCGGCTTCCAGCGCTTGGCGAAGTCGTCGTAGCCCTTCTGGAGGAAGGCCTGGTTGGTGGGCGGGAAGGCGTAGAGGGCGTGCCAGATGGAGGAGCCGGTGAAGCCGTTCACGACGACCTTGCCCGAGCCCTTCGGCTTCTTGGCCATGTAGGACTTGCCGGCGTCGAAGAACTTGCGGGCGGCCTCGGCGGTGAGGGCCATCTCCTTGGCGGCGCGCTGGCGCACGCCCTCCGGCTTGCCGTCGCCCCAGACGTGGGCGGGGAGGATGGACTGGTGGCGCTCGTCGATGTTGTCGCAGGTGGCCTGGCCGACGAGGTGCGAGGAGATCGCCCAGCAGCCGAGGTCGTGCAGCTCGAGCTGCGCCCAGAGCGACTCGACGTAGCCCTTCTCCTTCACCGCGCGGGTGACGTCGAAGTGGTCGCCCCAGCAGGCGAGCTCGACGCCTTCGTAGCCCATGGCTTTGACCTTGGGCAGGAGCTCGGCGATCGGGAGGTCGGCCCACTGGCCGGTGAAGAGGGTGACGGGACGCTGGGACATGGTGGTGCGGGGGTGAGCCGACAATGTCAGCCCATCACCCGCCTTTGTTCAAGCGGGCAATGCGGAAAAGCCGTCGAAACCCGCCCTTCAGGCCAAGGCGCGGGCGAGCTGAGCCTCGAGGGCGTCGTAGGCCGCCCGGAGGGCCGGGTTCGGCTGGACGACCCCGGGGGCCGGGGCGCAGAAAACCGCTTCCAGGTCGGCCATCTTGGCCCCGCAGGCGCCCTCGGCGGCGCGCAAGGCGGCGCCCAAGGCGGCGGAGTCGGAGACGGCCAAGCGCAGGACCGGAGCGCCGAAGACATCGGCGAAGATCTTGGCGACGGACGGATTCTCGGAAGCGCCCCCGGTGAGGAGGAGCTGCGTCGTCGGCGTGCCGACCCAGCGGCTGTGGAGGCGGAGGCTGAGCGCCTGGCCTTCGACGGCGGCGCGGGGCAGCGTGGCCTTGGTCGCGGCGGCGCCGAGCGGGATGCGGCCGGCGGGGCGGCGCGGGGTGATCTCGGTCTCCTCCATCGGGAGCACGGCCGCGACGGCCGCGGGCGCGGCGTCGACCGCGGCGGAGAAGGCCGGCCAGTCGGCGTGGCCGCACTCGCGGCGGATGGCCTCGCGGGCGAGCGAGCCGTTGCGGACGCAGACGAGGCTCATGCTGCCGCCCAGCGGATTGCCGAAGGCGTGGCCGAGGCCGGCGGCGTCGGTGCGGATGCCTTCGATCGCGGCGAAGAGCGTGTCGCTCGTGCCGAGGCTGATGACGACCTTACCGGGCTTCGAGGCGCCCATGCCGACGAGGCTGGAGGGATTGTCGCCGGTGCCGATGACGACGCGGCACTTCGGCGAGAAGCCGTGGCGGGCGACGAAATAGGCGGAGATGCCGCCGGCCACGGTCGAACCGGGACGCACGGGCGGGAGCTTGGCGGCGAGGTCCGGCGCAGTCGCGGCGAGCGCGGCCGGCGACCAGTCGCCCCGGCGGATGTCCATCAGGTTCATCCCGGCGCCGTCGCCGGTGTCGATGGCGGCATCGGCGCCCGCGAGGACGGAGGCGAAGAAGGAGGAGACAAGGTGGACGCGCTTGGTCCGGGCCCAGGCGGCGGGATCCTGCTTGGCGAAACGACGGATCTGCGGACCGGTGAAACGCGGCGTGGCCACGGAACCCGTGAGGTCGCAGACGGCCTGGTTCCCGCCGAGCGCGGCGGCGATCTCGGCGCACTCGGCCGCGGTCGAGGAGTCCATCCAGATCGGCGAAGTGCGCCGGGAGAGGACGGGGGCGATCTTGGCGGCGAGCGAAGTCGCGCGGGAACCGTCGGCGAGCGCGGCCTCGTAGCCGGCGCCGAGGTAGACGCTGCCGTGCTGCTGGCCGGAGACGGAGACCGCGTCGACCTGCGCGAGGTCGGTCAGCTTCGCGAGGCGGTCGAGCGCGAGCTCGAGGCCGTCGAGCCAAAGGAGCGGGTCGGCGTGCACCTCGCCGCCCTGCCCTCCGCGGAGGAATCCTTCCGGATGCCCGCGGTCGGGGAAGTCGGCGCCGAACGCGGCGCGGGCGCGGGCGACCGTCGTGCCCTTCGCCGTGTCCAGCAAGAGCGCCGTCGCGCTCTGCGTGGACAGGTCCAGACCCAGGACGATCGCCATGGCCTCAGCGGATGTACTCGTTGATCAGGTTCTCGAGCAGCTCCTGGCGGCCGGACGCGAGCGTCGGGGCCGGGATGCCCTGCGCGTAGGCGTCGAGCTGGGCGAGGGTGACCTTGCCGTCCTCGATCTTCTTGCCGACGCCCTTGTCCCAGGAGGCGTAGCGGTTGGCGACGAACTTGTCCATCTTGCCGTCCTTGACGATCGCGTGGGCGATCTTGAGGCCGCGGGCGAAGGCGTCCATGCCGCCGATGTGGGCGTGGAAGAGGTCGACCGGCTCGTGGGATTCGCGGCGGCGCTTGGCGTCGAAGTTGAGGCCGCCGGTGGTGAAGCCGCCCATCTTGAGGACGCGCAGCATGATGTTGGTCGTGAGGTAGAGGTCGGTCGGGAACTGGTCGGTGTCCCAGCCGAGCAGCGTGTCGCCGCGGTTGGCGTCGATCGAGCCGAGCGCGTCGGCGCCGATGGCCACCTCGAGCTCATGCTCCATGGTGTGGCCCGCGAGCGTCGCGTGGTTGGTCTCGATGTTCAGCTTGAAGTGCTTGAGCAGGCCGTACTCGCGGAGGAAGTTGAGGCAGGCCGCGGAGTCGGAGTCGTACTGGTGGGTCGAGGGTTCGCGGGGCTTCGGCTCGATGTAGAACTGGCCCTTGAAGCCGATCTTGCGCGCGTGGTCGACGGCGAGGTGCAGGAGCGCGGCGAGGTGGTCGAGCTCGCGCTTCATGTCGGTGTTCAGCAGCGTGGCGTAGCCTTCGCGGCCGCCCCAGAAGACGTAGCCTTCGCCACCGAGGGCCTTGGTGGCCTCGAGGGCGTGGCGGACCTGGCTGGCGCCGTAGGCGAAGACGTCGGCGTTGGGCGAGGTGCCCGCGCCCTGCGCGTAGCGCGGGTGGGAGAAGAGGCAGGCGGTGCCCCAGAGGAGCTTCTTGCCCGAGGCCTTCTGGTAGGCCTTCAGTTCCTGGGTGACGCGGGCGAGGTTCGCGTGCGTCTCGGCGAGCGTCCTGCCTTCCGGGGCGATGTCGCGGTCATGGAAGCAGTAGAAGTCGATCTGGGCCTTGTCGAGGAACTCGAAGAAGACCGGCACGCGGCGCAGGGCGTTGTCGAGGGAGTCGGAGCCGTCGTCCCAGGGCATGAGGGCGGTGCCGGCGCCGAACGGGTCGGAGAGGCTGTTGCGCATCACGTGCCAGTAGGCCGCGGCGAAGCGCATGTGGTCCTTCATCTTCTTCCCGCCGATCTTCTCGTCCGGGTTGTAGTGCTTGAAGGCGAAGGGGTTCTTGGACTTGGGTCCTTCGAACTGGATGACCGGGACGTTGGGGAAGTGCGGCATGGCGTTGGGAATCGGCACACGACTTTGCCGCTCCGCCCCGCCCTGCCAAGAAAGGAATGGGCGCCCGGGGGCGGCGGCTTGTATTAATGCGACCCGCGGAACTGCGCCTTGCGGACTTCGCCCCGCCGGACCAGCATCGGCCATCATGGAGGTCGTCCACACCATCCCGGAACTGCGCGCGGCGGTGGCCCGCGCCCGGCAAGCCGGCCGGACCATCGGGTTCGTGCCGACGATGGGTTGCCTGCACGAGGGCCACCTCGCCCTCGTCCGGCGGGCGAAGGCGGAAGCCGGCTTCGTCGTCGTCTCGATCTTCGTGAACCCCACGCAGTTCGGACCGAACGAAGATTTCGCCAAGTACCCCCGCACGCTGGACGCCGACGTCGCCGGCAGCGCCGGCGCCGGGGCCGACCTGGTCTTCGCGCCCGCGACGGAGGATTTCTACGCGCCGGGCGCGTCGACCTGGGTCGAGGAGACCTTCGTGACCGAGGGCCTGTGCGGGGAGTTCCGTCCGGGGCACTTCCGCGGCGTCACGACGGTGGTCGCCATGCTCTTCAACGCCGTCCAACCCGACGTCGCGGTCTTCGGCCGCAAGGACCTGCAGCAACTCGCCGCCCTGCGCCGCATGGTCCGCGACCTGCTTTTCCCGCTCCGGCTGATCGCCCATGAGACGGTCCGCGAAGCCAACGGCGTGGCGATGAGTTCGCGGAACCGCTACCTTTCGCCCGCGGACTTCGCCAAGGCGACGGCCATCCCGGCCGCCCTCGCCGCGGCCCAGGCCTTGGTCGCCGCCGGGGAACGCGACGCCGGTCGGGTCCGGTCCGCGGCCCTCGCCCGCCTCGCGGCGGAAGCCGACCTCCGCCCCCAGTATTGCGAGGTGGTGGACGCGGAGACCTTGCGGCCGGTGGCGCTGGTCACCCCGGGCCGGACGGTCCTGGCGGTGGCGGGCCACCTTGGGACGACCCGCCTGATCGACAACGCCGACCTCGGTTGAGCGGAAAAAGGCGGCGAGTCCCCTTGCGGGCTTCCCCGGGCCGACCAGACTGGAGGCCATGGGACAATTCGCGTACAAGAACGACCTCGTGAAGCCGTGGCGCAAACCGCTGTCCGAACAGCTGGTCGCCGACCTGGCCTACGTCCCGGATGGCCCGCTCCTCGCGCTGGCGAGCAAGACCCCGGGAGGGTGGAGCCACCGGAAGCCGTTCCTGCAGAACGCCCGCCGGCTCTTCCAGGCCCGGCATGCCCTGCTCGCGGCGGATTTCGCGGCCGTGGCCGACGCGCTGCCCTGGGTGCCGGCGCTGCTGAAGCTCGACAAGGCCGTGCTGCTCGCCCACCAGGACGAACTCGCGGGCCTCCTGGGTGGTCCGCGCACCGCCCTGCTCTGCCTCCTCCGTTCCGCGCGCGCCGAGGACAAGGAGTCCGCGATCCCGGCGGAAGTCTTCGCGAAACATGCCGCCACCGGCAAGGTCGCCGCGCAGAAGCCCGACGCCAAAGCCCTGCGCCAGTGGCTCCAGAAGGTCGGCGCGCCGGCCACGGAGCCCGGCGGCGAACCGGAGGCCGAAACCAGCCTCGACCCCGCGGTACAGAAGCTGAAGCAGGAGATCGACCGGCTCGCGACCGCGCGCGAGAACGAGCTGCGCAACGAACGTCGCCACCACGCGCACCTCCTCGCCGAACGCGACGCCCGCCTCGCCGCGCTGGAGGCCGCCGCGGCCCAGGCCAAGGAGGTCCAGGCCCTCCAGGCGGCCGGCCAGGAGGCCGCGACGCAGGCGCTGCAGTCCCGCCTGACCATGGCCGAAGCCGAGGTCGCCCGGCTCAAGGACGAACTGGCCCAAGCCCGCGAACACGTCACCCGCAAGGCCCGCGAGATCGCCGAGGCGCTGCTGTCCGAGGAACTCCGCCCATGGTTCACCGACGCGCGCAAGCTGCGCGAAGCCTCCGAGGAAGTCGCGAAGGTCCGCCAACTGACGGCGGAGACCGTCGAGAAGGTGCGCAAGGCGCAACGCGACGCCGACCCGTTCCTCGCCAAGGAACATGAGCTGCGTCAGGCGATCCCGCAGATGGAGGAGATGCTGAAGCTGCTGCGGCGCTACCAACGGACCGCGGGGAGCGTCCTGCCGGAGGTCATCGCGCTGGAGAAGCGCGTGACGGACCACATCGAGAAGGTGCGCTACGAGCTGGAACGGCGGGACCTGCCTTCCGACCCTTTCCTGGAACGCATCTCGGCGAAGATCAACGGGGCGGAGAACGCGGAGCTCCGGGCCATCGAGGCCGCCCTCGCGGCGGCCGAGCAGTCCGGCTTGGTCGATTCCCGGCACGCCGACCTCTACCGCGGCGACATCCACCGGCGCCGCTCCCTGTTGGCGGACCAGCGTTACCACGAGCAGAAGCAGTCGGGGCCGGTCGCCTTGCTCGAACGCGCCGTCGCCTTGGGCGAACCCGCGCGCCTCGGGCTCGACGCGAACAACTTCGCCTGCCTCCAGCAGGCCTACCTCGGCCTGAAACTCGGGTCGAAGCGCAACGCGCAGGGGGACGTGCGCCTGCTGCTCGATCCGATGGCCCGCCAGAAGGTCGTCAACCTGATGGAGAAGTTGGCCCAGGAAGGCTCGGGATTGCTCATCTGGACCAGCTTCGACGGACAGAACTCCAACCTGCGGGTCGAACACCCCCGGCTCAAGGCGACCTTCAGCCGGGCGGGCGCGAAGGCCGACCACGACCTGATGGACCTGGTGGCGAAGGACCGCTCGTCCGAGGGGCCTTGGTTCATCGTCTCCGACGACGCCGAGGTGCGCGACGCCTGCACGCGGCAAGGGGCCTTCACCCTGAGCAACGAGGCCTTCGTCCGCTTGCTCGTCGGACGCGGGCTGCGCCCCTGAACGAAAAAGGCGCCCCGTGGGGCGCCTCCTCGGACCCTCGCGGGCGGCTTACTTGGCGGCGGGCTTCTTCGGCGCGGGCGCGGGCGCGGCCACCGGGTCGGGGAGGACGCCGGCGAAGGCCTCCGCCTTGAGCCCCTTGTGGAACTGGTTGAAGGAGTACTTGCTCGGCTTCCACTCGACGAGCGGGGTGGCGTCGGCGGCGGCCGGCACGTCGAGCTTAAGGCCCCAGAAGACGCCGTTGATCAGGAGGCGACGCAACGACTCGTCCTTGAGGTCGCTGGCTGAGGCCATGGTGGTGGTAAGGATACGGTTGACGGTGCCGGCCTCGTTCTTGAGTTCGCGGGTCCAGGCGACGGCCATGGCCGGCTCATTGACGCCCTGCTCCTGCTTGTCGGTCGCGCGCTTCTTGCGGCGCTCGCTGGGCGGGCTCTTGGGGTCCATGTCCTTGAGCACCACGCCACGCAGGAGCACCTGGGCGTCGGCGGGCGGGTAGGCCTCGTAGACGTCGGTGTCGCCGAAGATGCTGGTCACGCCATTGAGGAGCGGGTTCTTCTCGGCGCCCGGCTCGACGGCGGTGCGCGTCGCCTCGCCCTTGTGGTTGCCCCAGTGGCTCACCCAGGTCTCGCCGAGCACGTTCTTGCCGAAGCCACCCTTGCTGCCCCAATTGTAGG